>Ga0302250_1000071_pt1 | contig 161000 bp, 139 predicted proteins | sample AAG_RA_Asp_MG_FD_193536 | JGI IMG/M metagenome (GOLD analysis project Ga0302250, IMG submission 193536) | Enriched activated sludge microbial communities from anaerobic digester in WTTP, New Holstein, Wisconsin, United States - AAG_RA_Asp | ecosystem: Engineered > Bioreactor > Anaerobic >... | reverse complement strand
ACGAATTCGGCGTTGTTCACGAATACGATGACATCGCTTCCGGCGAAGCCTGGGAAGGCGGCCCGCTGATCATCTCCTGGCACGACGTGCAGATGGCGGGCGAAGGCTACAACGTGGTGATCCACGAGTTCGCCCACAAGCTGGACATGCGCAACGGCGAGGCCGACGGCATTCCGCCCTTGCCAGCCGAGCTGCCGCGGCGGGAATGGGAAAGCACGTTGATGGCCGCGTACGAGGACTTCTGCGCAAAAGTTGACACCCTCGACGCGGCGCCGGAACCACTGGCCGACGAAATCGCCGACGCGCTCCCTCTCGACCCCTACGCGGCCGAAAACCCCGGCGAATTCTTCGCCGTGGCGAGCGAAACTTTCTTCGAGACACCGGATCGTCTGGTAACCCACCAGCCGGCGCTTTACACGCTACTGAAGAAGTATTTCAGACAGGACCCACTGCGCCAACCGGCCTGAGTCTGTCAGATTTCTTTACACTTCTTGCCCCTCCTTAACGTTTATTAACCAATACCATTTACAAATCAATACGTTACAACGCATGGCACGGCGTATGCATTTGTTATGGCGCATTCACTCAAAGGAGGATCGTCATGAAATTCGGATCAAAACTCGCAGGCGTGACGGCTGCACTCCTGATGGCTTCCCTGCCTGCAGGCGCAGCGGTTTCGACTTGGGACTACACCGTAAGCAGCACATTTACCTCGGCGACCTTTACCGGCGCCGCCAATACGACGTTTCTGCCCGGATCACTCTCATGGGGCGTCTCCACTGGAGAAGGACAAAGCTCTCTGGTCGTCGGCGGCTCGCCGGCCATAGGATCGGTAGACACCTATTTCGGTGTCCTTCCACCAGCATCCGCTCCGTATCTGGGACTCAGCACATCGTTGACACACAACAACAACCCGATCACGGGGAACTCGCTGACGTCGGCCATCTTGACCAATATCGTCACGCTCGACCCGAGCGTGCCGGACAATCCCGCGCTAACGCCGTTCAACTACCTGTTCACTATCGCCTTCACTGAGACACCGAACAGTGCGCCATGTGCAGTTACTGGCAGCCCGACGCCGTGTAACGACATCTTCGTGCTGACGAGCGGCCTGCTGAACAGTTCGTTCGACTACGACGATGGCACCGGGTTGAGTACCTACTACGTCAACATCTTCCCGACTTCCGGCGGAGTGCTCTCGATTCTTGAAGACTCTGCATGTACAGCTGCTGGTGTAGGTCTCAACTGCATTGGTTTCTCGACCCCCGAAGGTCAATCGACCACATTGGCGTTCGGCTTCACGATTTCGACCGAACCGCTACAGATTCCCGAACCGGGAGTTCTTGCACTGCTGGGATTGGGTCTGACTGGATTGTTCGCCTGGAGGCGTCGTCAAGACTGACGTTACACGATTTCTCTAGTGGTTCGGGGCCCGCAGCGATGCGGGCCTTTTTCTTTCCGGCGATGAAACTAGAACCTAGTTTTGGCTCTCAAAGCAATCGCGTTACCGGCGATTCCTCCACCTCCGGACGCGCTGCTTTCTTGAAGCCGAATCGACTGGCGAGGATCGCATGAGGCGACACACGCTCTATAGCAAGCCGGTACACAAGCCCACCGGCGACGATTCAGCGGCATATGAGCCGCCGAGGGGAGGGTCTGATCTGGAGCCGGATTTTCACGCCGCTTCGATTGTTCACAACCCAGCCTCCCGTCTCATTCGCGCTCACCCGTTTATGGCCCTGATGACCAGTGCTTTGTTCGCCGCAGTGGGAAGCGTAGCGCTCGATCGCGGCTTTTCAGTGTCCGGATCGATCATCACCCAAGACGACATCGACCGCGCCGTCCGGGCCAGCCTGGAGAAAAAGCCGCTGCCATCGCAAGCCGCAAAAGCCTATGAAACGATCCGTCCATCGATCGTGCGGGTCGACGGCTTCGACCATCCGGAAGGCGTCGGCAACCTTCCCGCGCCGTTGGTCCCGGACGACAAGAAACAAGAGGAAAAAAAAGAATCGAGCGAACGGCAATCGGTCGGTACCGGCGTGGTAATCACCGAGCAGGGAAGCATTCTGACCAACCTGCACGTCGTCGTCGGCACCAGTCACGTTCGCGTGGTATTCGCCGATGGCAGCGAATCGGAGGCAGTGATCACCGGCGTCGACCCGGACAACGACCTCGCCGTGATCCAGGCCAGGAAGTTGCCTGATGATCTGCAACCGGCGACGCTGATCACCACCGGGGATCTGCGGCCCGGCGACGAGGTGCTGGCCGTCGGCTTCCCGTTCGGGTTCGGCCCCTCGGCATCAACCGGCGTGGTCTCCGGCCTCAAGCGGGAATTCGTCTCTTCCGACGGCAAGCGCGCGCTCTCCAACCTGATCCAGTTCGACGCCGCAGCCAACCCCGGAAACTCGGGCGGTCCGCTGGTCAACATGGAGGGCGAGGTACTTGGCATCGTCACCGCCATTCTCAACCCCTTGCAACAACGCTTCTTCGTCGGTCTGGCATTTGCCGTGCCGATCGAGAACGCTGCCTCCGCAGTCGGCGTTCCCCCGTTCTGATTTCCGCTCCGAAAGGATCTCCATGACTACGCCCGACATGACCCACGCCCACGTCGCCTCGCTGATGGAGAAAATCCTGTACGAAGTCAAGAAACTGATCGTCGGCCAGGACAACTTCCTCGAACGTGTGATGGTCGCCATGCTCGCACAGGGGCACCTGCTGGTCGAAGGCGTGCCGGGACTGGCAAAAACGCTGACCGTGAAGACCCTCGCGGCGACGCTCTCCGGCGGCTTCAAGCGCATCCAGTTCACCCCCGACCTGGTGCCGGCCGACCTGATCGGCAACCGCATTTACAACCAGAAGACCGGCGAATTCACCACCACCTTGGGACCAATCTTCACCCACCTGCTGCTCGCCGACGAGATCAACCGCGCCCCGGCCAAGGTGCAAAGCGCGCTGCTGGAGGTCATGCAAGAGCGGCAGGTGACGATCGCCGGCGAGACGCACCTCCTGCCTGCGCCCTTCCTGGTCATGGCCACGCAGAATCCGATCGAGACCGAAGGCACCTACCCGCTGCCGGAAGCGCAGGTCGACCGCTTCATGATGAAAGTGCTGGTCGACTACCCGACCCCGGAGGAAGAATTCGTCATCGCCGAACGTGTGACCGGCGAGGCCCCGGTGATCAGCGCCATCGCCACGACCGAACAACTGGCGGCGCTGCAGGCGGAATGCCGCAAGGGCTTCGTCGAACCGGCGCTGATGCAGTACGCCGTACGACTCGTCTGCGCCACGCGCCAGCCGGCCAAGTACGGCCTGCCGGAATTCGAGCCGTGGATCACCTTCGGTGCCAGTCCGCGCGCCACCATCAACCTGGTCGAAGGCGCCCGGGCGCTGGCTTTCCTGCGCGGCCGCGACTACGTGCTGCCGGAGGACATGAGTGAACTGGTGCCCGACGTGCTGCGCCACCGCCTTGTGCTTTCCTACCAGGCGCTCGCCGAAGGCATGACGGCCGACACCATCATCACCAGGCTGATGCAGCACATTCCCGTCCCGGTCAAGGCGCTGGAAAGCCATGCCCAAGCCAGCTGATGCCGAACAGTTGCTGCTACGCCTGGAATGGACGGTAATCCGCCGGCTCGACGGGCTGCTGCACGGCGATTACCGCTGCTTCTTCCGCGGGCCGGGCATCGATCTCGCCGATCTGCGCGAATACCAGTACCACGACGACGTACGACACATCGACTGGAACGTCACGGCGCGCATGCAGACGCCCTACGTGCGCGTCTTCAACGAGGATCGCGACCTGACCGCCTGGTTCCTGCTCGACCTCTCGGCCTCACTCGATTTCGGCGCGCGGGTCAAGAAACAGGCGGTTTCGGCTCAGTTCGTCGGTGTGCTGGCTCGCCTGCTCACGCGCCACGGCAACCGCGTCGGCGCGCTGTGCTACGGCAGTTCGGTCGACACAGTCGTCCCCGCGCGTAGCGGACGGCGCCATGTTCTGCACCTGCTGCACGTCCTGCTGGCCCGTCCGGTAACCAAACCGGCGCCGACACAGCTCGCCACCCTGATCGACCACGCGGCGCGCATCGTACCGCGGCGTTCGCTGGTGTTCGTCGTTTCGGACTTCATCAGCGCGCCCGGTTGGGAAGAAGCACTTGGACACCTCTCCCTGCGCCATGAAGTCGTTGCCGTACGACTATCCGATCCACTCGAACACGAATTGCCGGACATCGGCATGCTGCTCCTGCAGGACGTCGAAAGCGGCGAACAACTGTTCATCGATACGCACGACAAGGGTTTCCGCCAGCGCTTTGCGGAACTTGCTGCGCAGCGCGAAGAAAGGTTGCGTGACAGTTTCGCCAACGCCGGCGTCGATGCCTTGGAACTTTCCACCGACAGCGACCTGCTCGATGCGCTCCTCCGCTTCGCCGAATTGCGCGAGTTGCGCAGTCGCGCGACCAGCGGCGGCGGGATGCCGGCCCACCTTGAAGCCCGCCAGACGAGGGAGGCTGGCAGACCATGACCTTCCAATGGCCGCTCATGCTCTGGGCCTTGTTGACCGTTCCGGCCATGATTGCCCTGTATCTCTTCATCCTGCGCCGCAAGAAGCAGGCGGCATTGCGTTATGCCAATCTCGGATTGGTGCGCGAAGCGTTGGGCGTCGGCAACCGCCTGCGTCGCCACATTCCACCGGCGCTATTTCTGTTGGCCCTGACGCTGATGCTGCTGGCCACAGCGCGCCCGGTCGCGACGGTTACCCTGCCGACGCAGCAGGAAACGGTGATCCTAGCCATGGACGTTTCCGGCAGCATGCGCGCCACCGACGTGCAGCCAAACCGCCTGGAAGCCGCGCAGGCGGCGGCCAAGGCGTTCCTCACCGAACTGCCGGCGCGCACCAAGGTCGGTATCGTATCCTTCGCCGCCACCGCGTCGGTAGTGCAGGCGCCGACCCTCTCCCGCGAAGATCTCGTCGCCGCCATCGACCGCTTCCAGCTGCAGCGCGGCACCGCCACCGGCAGCGGCCTGATCGTTGCCCTCGCGACCCTCTTCCCCGATGCCGGCATCGACATCAGCCAGTTGATCTACGGCCGCGCCGTGCAGAGCGATGGCAATGCGCCGATCGGCCAGGCGAAGAAGCCCAAGGAGGATTTCGTTCCCGTCGCACCGGGATCGAACCAGTCTGCCGCCATCATCCTGCTGACCGACGGCCAGCGCACGACCGGGCCAGACGCCCAGCAGGCGGCAAAAATGGTCGCCGAGCGCGGCATCCGCGTCTATACCGTCGGCTTCGGGACCAAGGAAGGCGAGACAATCGGTTTCGAGGGCTGGTCGATGCGCGTGCGCCTCGACGAGGAAAGCCTCAAGCGCGTCGCGGAAATCACCCAAGGTGAGTATTTCTACGCCGGAACGGCCGTCGACCTGAAGAAAGTCTACGAATCGCTGACGGCGAAGATCGCCTTCGAGAAGAAACAGACCGAGATCACCGCGCTGTTCGCCGCTGCGGCAGCGTTACTTGCAATTCTCGCCGCCGGCCTGTCGCTGTGGTGGCACGGGCGGGTGCTGTAACCCGCCGGGCCAGGCTGGTCACCCCGGCGAAGGCCGGGGTCCAGTTCGAACCGCAGACTTACGCGGCGAACAGCCAGGGCTGCGCGGCCTTGTGCTTCGTTTCAAACGCACGGATTTCGTCGGCATGCTGCAGTGTCAGGCCGATTTCATCGAGGCCGTTAAGCAGGCAGTGCTTGCGATGCGGCGTGATTTCGAAGCTGAAGCTGAAGCCGGTCGGCGTCGTCACGGTCTGCGCGGCAAGGTCGACGTCGAGCTTGTAGCCTTCCGTTTCCGCGCATTCCTTGAAAAGCCGGTCGACGACCTCGGCCGACGCCACGATCGGCAGCACGCCGTTCTTGAACGTGTTGGCGAAGAAGATGTCCGCGAACGACGGCGCGATGATCACGCGGAAACCGTAGTCCTCGATGGCCCACGGCGCATGCTCGCGGCTCGATCCGCAGCCGAAGTTATCGCGCGCCAGAAGAATCTCCGACCCCTGATAGCGCGGCTGGTTGAGCACGAAATCGGGATTCTTCGGCCGGTTCGTGCAGTCCATGCCCGGTTCGCCGTAGTTGGTATAACGCCACTCGTCGAACAGATAGGGACCGAAACCGCTGCGCTTGATCGACTTCAAGAACTGCTTCGGGATGATCGCGTCGGTGTCGACGTTGGCACGGTCGAGCGGGCAGACGAGCCCGTTGAGGCGGGTAAAGGGTTTCATGGGGTTCTCTCCTCTCAGGCTTGGCGGACGTCGACGAAATGACCGGCGATGGCGGCCGCGGCGGCCATCGCGGGGCTGACCAGATGGGTACGCCCGCCGGGGCCCTGACGGCCTTCGAAGTTGCGGTTGGAGGTCGACGCGCAGCGCTCGCCCGGCGACAAGCGGTCGGCATTCATCGCCAGGCACATCGAGCAGCCCGGCTCGCGCCATTCGAAACCGGCCTCGGTGAAGATCTTGTCCAGCCCCTCGGCCTCGGCCTGGCGCTTGACGACGCCCGACCCCGGGACGACCAGCGCCAGCTTGACGTTGGCGGCGACCTTCCTGCCCTTGGCCACGGCGGCTGCAGCGCGCAGGTCCTCGATGCGCGAGTTGGTGCACGAGCCGATGAAGACCTTGTCGATCTTGATGTCGGTGATCGGCATGTCGGCCTCGATGCCCATGTATTTCAGGGCGCGCTCGACGCTGGCACGGCGGACCGGATCACTTTCGGAAGCCGGGTTCGGCACTTTGCCACCAACCGACGTCACCTGCTCCGGCGACGTGCCCCAGGTGACTTGCGGCTGGATTTCCGCGGCGTCGATCTCGATCACGGTATCGAACACTGCGTCCGGATCGGACTTCAGCGTTTTCCAGTAGGCGACAGCCTTGATCCAGTCCTCGCCCTTCGGCGCGGCCGGACGGCCTTCAAGATAACTGATCGTTTTGTCATCGACCGCCACGAGGCCGGCACGCGCGCCGCCTTCGATCGCCAGGTTGCACAGCGTCATGCGCCCTTCCATCGACAAACCTTCGACGGCCGTGCCGCCGAACTCGACGCAGTAGCCCGTGCCGCCGGCGGTGCCGATGCGTCCGATGATCGCCAGCGCCATGTCCTTGGCGGTAACACCGGCGCCAAGCTGGCCGTTCACCTTGATCAGCATGGATTTCGATTTCTTCTGCACCAGCGTCTGCGTGGCCAGAACGTGCTCGACCTCAGAGGTGCCGATGCCGTGCGCCAAGGCACCGAAGGCACCGTGCGTCGCTGTATGGCTGTCACCGCAGACGACGGTCATGCCCGGCAGGGTTGCGCCGTTTTCCGGAGCGATGACATGGATGATGCCCTGGTTGGCATGCTTGAACGGGAAGTAGATCTGCGCGCCGAATTCCTTGATGTTGGCGTCCAGGGTATCGACCTGCAGCTTGGAGACCGGGTCTTCGATGCCCTTGTCCCAGTTGTTGGTCGGCGTGTTGTGGTCCGGCACCGCGACCACCGTTTCCTTGCGCCACGGCTTGCGCCCGGCCAGACGCAGCCCTTCGAAGGCCTGCGGGCTGGTCACCTCGTGTACGAGGTGGCGATCGATGTAAAGCAGGCAGGTGCCGTCCGCTTCCTGGCGGACGACGTGGCTGTCCCACAGCTTGTCGTAAAGGGTCTTGCCGGCCATTGAATTCTCTCCTTGCAAACGTGCCTTGCGGGCACTGACGGGAACCCGGCATCTCGGCCGGGAGTGAGCGCGATAGTAACGAGGCTGATATACCCTGACAAGACGACTATTTATACTAGTATTCTGACTAATACTTTCCGGAGAGACTCAGCCATGAAGATCGAGGCCATACGTGCGCGGCGCAAGGAACTCGCAGGTTTTCTGCAGGCTATCCGCAGCCGCAGCCAACCGGCGGACTTCGGCTTTCCCTCCGGAGTGCGCCGACGCACGACGGGCCTCCGGCGCGAGGAAATGGCGCAACTGATCGGCATCAGCGCCACGTGGTACACCTGGATCGAACAAGGGCGTGAGGTGAATATCTCGGCTGACGCGCTCGATCGGTTGGCAGCCAATCTCCGGCTGACCCGGAGCGAACGCGCCTATCTCTTCGAACTTGCCGACCGTCGCGATCCGCAATACGGGCGATCCGAGAGCGACGATGTACCGCCGTTGCTGGTTGATTTGCTGGCTGATGTCGGCGTGCCTGCCTACCTGATGGGGCGCTATTGGGATCTGATCGCCTGGAATGACGCCGCAGCCGAACTGTTTACCGGCTGGCTCGATACGCCACGTGACCACGAGGAGCCGCCCAATCTGTTGCGCTTCGTTTTCCTCATGCCGCAGACGCACCAGTTTCTTGTCGATTGGGAAGCTCGCGCGCGACGAATCACGGCAGAATTCCGCGCCGACTGCCGCAACATGCTGGAAGACCCTATCCTGCTCCGGTTGGTGGATGAGCTATCTGCCGGCAGCCCCGATTTCGCCCGCTTCTGGAAACAGCACGACGTACTCGAGCGCCAGGGCGGCGAACGCCGGTTCCTGCACCCGAAGCGCGGCGAAATCGCCCACCTGCAGGCGACGCTGCGACCGGACGAGCACGAACATCTGAAATTCGTGATGCTCAAGCCCCTCTAAGGGGATTCAGCCAGATCAGCGACGCCATCCGCCCGGTCTGTCCGTCGCGACGGTACGAGAAAAAACGCTCTTTCTCCGTCACGGTGCAGAAATCGCCGCCGAATATGCGCGTAACGCCTTGCCGTGACAATCGCTGCCGGGCAAGAAGATAGATATCGGCCAGCCACTTGCCGTGGGCTGCCGGCTTGAAGGCCTCGACGGCCCCGGGGGAGTTCGCCATGAACGCATCGCGCACTTCGCCGCCAACCTCGAAGGCACGCGGCCCGATCGCCGGACCGAGCCAGGCCATCACGTCGCCGCCGGGAACGCCCATTGCCGCGACCGTCGCTTCGAGCACGCCACCCTGCAAACCGCGCCACCCCGCATGTGCCGCTGCGACGACCGTCCCGGCCGTGTCGCAAAACAGCACCGGCAGGCAGTCGGCGGTCATTACCGCACATGCAGCCCCTGACCGGCGTGCGAATGAGGCATCGGCTTCCGGCGGACTCGCCACGCCAACAAACTCCGCTGCATCGACAACCCGCGTTCCGTGCACCTGGCTGAGCCACGCAGGCTCTCCGCCGACATGCTGGCGGACGATGTCGCGATTGGCGGCAACTGCTGCCGGATCGTCGCCAACATGATCACCAAGATTGAGGCTGGCAAAGGCATTATGACTCAAGCCGCCAGATCGTGTCGTCACGAGACTCGCGACACCGTCGGGAACAGGCCAATCCGGGATGATCGGCACAAACTCATTCGAGATCGTCGTCGTCATCCTCGGGGCCTTCGCCATGGGCATAGATGATTTCCGGTCCGTCCTCGAAATCTTCGTCCCAATCCTCATCCTCGTCTTCAGCCGCTCGCGCCTCGAACGCCAGCATGCGCGCCGTGGCAATCAATTCGTCCATGTCGGCAGGCAGTTCGGACTTCCAGAGCATCGACTTTCCCGTCAGCGGATGCACCAGACCAAGCCGCCGGGCATGCAGCGCCTGCCGAGGGAACGCGGGACCGATCGGAATGCGGCTGGCGCCCCCACCGTAGACCGGGTCGCCGACCAGCGGGTGCGCGATCGATGCCATATGCACGCGAATCTGGTGCGTCCGCCCGGTTTCCAGCGCGCATTCAACCAGCGTGCAGTCGATGAAGCGTTCGACTATGCGGTAATGGGTACGCGCCGGCTTGCCACTGCGAATCACGGCCATCTTGGTGCGCTGCGTCGAGTGGCGGCCGATCGGCGCATCGACGGTGCCGGCACGCTCCACGTTGCCACGCACCAGCGTGTAGTAATAGCGCTTCACCGACCGCGCCTGCAACTGGCGGACGAGGTCGGTCTGCGCCTCCAGTGTGCGCGCAACGACCATCAAGCCGCTGGTATCCTTGTCCAGCCGATGCACGATGCCGGCGCGCGGCACGTTTTCCAGCGCCGGATCGTGATGCAGCAGCGCGTTCTGCAGCGTACCGCTCCAGTTGCCGCTGCCGGGGTGAACGACCAGGCCGGCCGGCTTGTCGATGACGAGAATCGCATCATCTTCATAAACGATATCGAGCGGAATGGCTTCCGGGCGGGAGGAAAGCGCCAGCGCGTCCGGGGCTTCATCCAGTTCGACGAGTTCCCCGCCCCACAATTTGTGTTTCGGATCGGTGATGACGGCTCCGTTCACCCGGGCGCGTCCATCGCGAATCCAGTTCTGCAAGCGGCTGCGCGAGTGCTGAGGCCAGAAACGCACCAGCACCAGGTCGATCCGGCGCCCGCTCTCCTCGTCGGGAATCCGCAAGGCCGGCGAAGCGTTTGCGTTATAATCCTCGCGCTTTTCGCGAGGCGTCGTCTCTTGTTCCGGATTCACGGAATGATCAGTGTCTGTCTTTTTGGGTGGAATGTTCATCATGCGTAGTTTAGCGGCAATCGCAGCGCTTTTTCTCGCCACACTCATTTCGGGATGTGGATTGCTGCCCGAGGTGAAGGACGAAACGGTGGGTTGGTCGGCCAACAAGCTGTACTCCTCCGCAAAGGAATCGCTGAACGAAGGCGCTTACGAAAGCGCCATCAAGTTCTACGAAAAACTTGAGTCGCGCTACCCCTATGGGCGCTTTGCCCAGCAGTCGCAGATCGATATCGCCTACGCCTACTGGAAGTCGGGCGAGCCGGCATCAGCGCTTGCCGCGTGCGACCGCTTCATCAAGCTGCATCCGAATCATCCGAACGTCGATTACGTTTATTACCTTCGCGGCCTGATCAACTTCAACGAAGACATGGGGTTGATGGGCCATCTCAGCCAGCAGGACATGACCGAGCGCGACCCCAAGGGTGCGCGCGAATCCTTCGAGGCCTTCCGCGAACTGATCACCCGCTTCCCCGACAGCAAATACACGCCCGACGCAACGCTGCGAATGACCTATCTGGTCAACTCCCTGGCCAAGCTCGAAGTTCACGTAGCCCGCTACTACATGAAGCGCGGCGCCTACCTTGCCGCGATCAACCGGGCGCAGTACGCGGTGAAATCCTATCCCGACGTACCCGCAACCGAAGAAGCGCTGTTCATCATCGTCAAGGCCTACGACCTGCTGGGCATGAATGACCTGCGTGATGATGCGGAACGCGTCATGCGCAAGAACTTCCCGAACAGCGTGTATTACACGCGGGGTCTGGAGCAGCCGGACAAGGGACCGTGGTGGAAGCTCTGGTAACCGTCCGCGCACAGGCCCGCTGGCGCCGGGCCTGACCTTCATCGGTCTTCAGCGCCGCCAGCCGCGCCCGGAACCACGCTCCTCACGCCAGTAACCGCCCTCTTGGCGCCAGTTCCTTCCGTCCTGCTGCCAGCGATGCGGCACCCAGAAATGGCCGTGACGCGGCGGCGCCCAACGCCCGGGAACCCAGACGTGGCGCCCACCGTACCAGTTCCAGTAGCCTCCGATCCAGACGTAACCGGTAACCGGGGGCGCCCCCACATACTCCACTCGCGGAGGCGGCGGTGCCACGACGACAGGCTCGCCGTAGTACCCTCCGCTGGCGGGTACAGGGGCAACGACACAGGCTGACAGCGAAACGGTGGCGACAACGACGGCTGCGACGAGACCTGACTTGTTCATGATTCGCTCCTGAAAAAGGAAGGGACACGTTCATAAACGTTTCAGACCGCGGCGGGACGACCCTGCCGCCCCGGAGTTACGCTCTCTTACAAGTGCCGCAGATTAGCAACACTTTCGGGAAAGCCGCGTCGACTACCGATGCTTGATGGTATGCAGGAAGGTCAGGATGTAGGCATCGTGTTCGACGATACCGACGATCGGCACGGTGACCCAGTAAAGCAGCGATGCGCCAAGCATGTAACTCTGCTCGAACAGCGGGCGGAACCGGTCCGCCAGCATTTCCAGGATATGCACCTTCTCCAGGCTGCCGACCAGGGCGAACAGGGCGATGTAGAAAAACACGGCGCGCCAGTCGAGTTCAGTCAGAACCTCCTCGAAGTCGGGCGCGTTGGTCCGCTCGCCGAGCAGTTCAAGGAGGAGAACCAGACTGATGGCGCCGGTCATGGCGATAAAGCCGAGCTGGACCCCGAGGACCTGGCGGAACGCCATGCCCAGCACCGTCATCAGGAACCAGGCGACAACGATCGTGGCGAACAAGGGATTCGGGATGCGGGCTTCCACACCGAGATTGTCGATATCGACCTCGGTGCGCCTCCTGTGCGAACGGAACCCGTAGACGTACATCGCGCCAAGAGTGATGGCAAAGGTGGTCATCAGGATCGGGAACGACGACATGCGTCCCGAATGATAGAAAAAGTCCATGAACTCCGCCCCCGCGACGCTGTGCAGCATCTGCGGCGGCAGATCGCCGAGGAGCATGGCCGAGCCCATGAAATTCGAGGCGAAGCCGATCATCAGGATCAGCGGCGTGACGGGGATCTTCAGCGCGCGGGCCAGCGGCAGCGCCACAGGTGCCATCATCAGGATGACGACCACGTTGTCGACGAACAGCGAGATGATTCCCGCCAGCGTCGCCAGAAATGATCACCAGCAGCCCGGCACGCCCGCCCGACTGTTTCAACGCCTGCACCGCGAGCCAGCTGGGGATCCCCGTTTTTCCGAAGTAGGAGGCAATGATCCAGACGCTGCGTCGCCGCGAAGATCGCGACGGCAATCCAGGACATTGCGTCCATCACACTCCTCCCTTGAATACTTGCCGAAGACTGATTGCAAGCACTTGTTTGAGCAGGTCCTCACGCCAAACCGGCAGGATCGTAGGCGTGAGTAACCATTCCGACAAGTCGAATATAATCATCGATTCTTCGATTTTATGGATGTATTGATCCATTCGACGCCACTTCCATGTCTGAACTGAACTACCGACACCTGCGCTATTTCTGGATGGTCGCCAAGACCGGAAGCATTGCCCGCGCCGCGGAGCAACTTCACCTGACGCCGCAATCAATCAGCGGACAGCTCAGTGAATTCGAGAACAAGCTCGGCGTCGACTTATTCCGGCGAGCGGGACGTACTCTTGACCTGACGGACGCAGGCCGGCGGATTCTCGGCATGGCCGAAGAAATATTCGCCATTGGCGACCAGTTGCTGGAAGTCCTGCACGACGACGCCACCCGTAGCCCCGTACCGTTTCGCCTGGGCATCGCCGACTCGGTATCGAAATCGATGGTTTATCGCCTGGTCGAGCCGGCGCTCCGTCTGGGCGATACGGTCCGCCTCGTCTGCCACGACGGCCATCTGGCAGCTTTACTCGCCGATCTGGCCATCCATCGACTGGACATGATCATCGCCGACCGGCCGATGCCGGCCAACCTGAACATCCGCGGATTCAGCCATCTGCTTGGCGAAAGCAGCATCACCGTCTTTGCTGCGGGGAAATACGCGCAGGAACTTTCCGGGACCTTCCCCGGCAACCTTCACGGAGCGCGCGTATTGATGCCCGGCGAGGATGTCGCCATCCGGCCGAAGCTGATTCAATGGCTCGACGGGTTCAATCTCCGCCCACAGGTTGTCGGCGAATTCGACGACAGCGCCCTGATCAAGGCGTTCGGCCAGGCAGGTGCCGGCCTGTTCTTTGCTCCCACCGCGATAGCCGATCACATCTGCGGGCAATACAAGGTAGTGCAGGTCGGCCGGATCGATTCGGTAATCGAACAGCACTTCGCCATTACCACGGAGCGCCATCTGACCCATCCGGCGGTTATCGAAATCAGCAAATCGGCACGTGAAGTCGTTTTCACCAACCGGAAACAGTGCTGACGGATTCAGAAATCAGGCCGACTGCTTGATCGCCAGCACGGCCTGGTTGCGCAAGGTGCGCAGCAAGGCCAGTTCCTTTTCCGGAATCACGATCTCGTTGGCGCTGTCACCATCGGCGTAGATCATCGCCACCGGATTGTTCTTGATGCACAGCGGAAAGATGACGAATGTGCCGGCATTGATGCCCGTGCGGTACCAGTCGGGGATTCGTCCTGCGATTTTAAGATCGTTGGTGTCGGTGATCAGGATGTCAACGCCTTTCGACAAGGCCGCATGGAAAATGTCCGGCGTGTAGGCCAGCGAGAAACTGAAACGCCTGGCCATTTCCTGCGCATCCGGCCCGAAGCCGAAGCGGCCAAGCATGACGTTGCTCCGCGCATCCCGCACGCACAGGATCACGCGCTTGAAACCTTTGGCGCGATACATCGTCTCCAGGATGATGCGCAGGATGTCGTTTAGCTTGAAGTCCTCGACCAGCGTGTTGCTGATGTCCTGGATCCCCGCCATCAGGATCGCCTCGGGACTGCCAATCCGCGAGATCGTGTCCTCCGGACCGTCCCCGGGCGAACTACCGGGTGCCCCGGGCGGGACCGCATCGGCGAGCACGGTATCGGAACCCGCGCCATCGGACGAATCGACGCTGACGGGAAGCGCCTTCTCGCTCAGAACACCTGGCTGGCCACTCCACGCCTGAATCTGGCGGCCAAAGGCCGATTGCTTCAGGCTGATCCCGATGATTCCGGCGAAATGCGCGACGTCCTGAAACGATTTCTCCATCGTCTCGCGCAACGCCTTCTCGTCCAGATCGACGTTCTCGCCGAAGCGAGCCGTAACCTTGCGCAATTCCTTTTCGCGATGCGCCGGTTCGACTTCCGCGACAAGCGTGCATAACGCGTTCGAAAACGCGGAGAGGATGCGCATCCGGTCTTCCGCCGTAGCGGCCTTGCGCACGTTCCCGGCCGGCAACTTGCGCATGCTGTTCACGATAAGCCCGGGGAATCCCCAGCTTTGCGCAATGCCGATCCCCAACTCCTCAAAACTGACCCCAAGCACCTGGATCGTCGCCGCGTCCTCGCTGCACGACTTCTGCTCCATCACCCGCCGAATCTCGTCGGTTTCGTCGGGAAAATAATACTGGCTCAACAGACGACCGAGGTTATAGAACATCGAGCAGATGAACAACTGTTCGACCTCGCGCGGGGCAGTCTTCTCGCCGATGTCCTTGCCCAGAATGCCGGCAAGATTGGCACGCAGGAATTCTTCCTTGAGTTGCGCGGTGTTGCCTTTGTTTTTCAGGTGCTCAAAGAGCAGGACGGTCACCGCGATATTCCGGACGGCGTCGAAGCCGAGCACCAGCACCGCTCGTGAAATCGTGCTGATGCTGCCACCGCCAGCCTGCCGGTAGAAGGCGGAATTGACCAGGCGCAGAATCTTGTTAGTCAGCGAAAAATCCTTGAGGATCGAATTCGACAAGGTGGCAATGCTTTCCCGGTCCGACGTGGTGATCTTGTTGATCATGCTCACCGATTCGGACAGGGCCGGGAAGTCGCTCTTGTGGCGCATCCGCCGGAGAAGGAACTCCACCGTGCTCTGCCGCGCATCGGCCGCCACCAGCGGCTCGTCCGGTGTCATGTAGGCATCCAGGGCTTCGCGCATCTGCGCCGCCGTCGCGATGCGTTGCTGCGGATCGCGCGCGATCGCCTTGTAGAGAATCCCGAGCAACCGTTCGTCGAGTTCGACGCCCCCACCTTCGGGCACGCGGATATCGTTATCGACAAGGTATTGGATCATTGCCGCGGCATCCCTGCCCTGCGCTGCCTTCTTCCCGGTCAGCAGTTCGAAAAGCACCAGCCCAAGGGAAAAAACATCCGACCGTTCGCTGCTTTCGCGATCGCGAATGTACTCTGGCGCCATGTACGCCGGGGTGCCCATGAACGAATCGCCGTCCTTTACAAGCGTTTCCACCCGCGCGGCGATGCCGAAATCCATCACCCTTGGGGTTCCGTTCTCGTCAACGAGTATGTTGCTCGGCTTGATGTCGCGATGGATGATTCCCGCTGCATGCGCATGCGTCAGCGCGTCAAGAACCGGAACGACCAACCCGATCGCCCGGGATGGTGTTTGCCGCCCGCTTTTCCGGATCAGTTCCGCGAGATTCGTTCCGGGCACGTATTCGAACACAAGGTAGAGATCTCCTCCCTCCTCGCCGGCTTCGAAAATCGGCACGATGTTCGGATGACTCAACTGACTGACGAGCCTCGCCTCCGACAACAATTGCTGATTCTTTTGTGGGTCGGATTTCGAAAAGTGCAGCGTCTTGATCGCTACCTCGCGCTGGAGATGCGGATCGCGGCCAAGATAAACCACGCTCTGGGAGCCACGCCCCAGTTCACGCAATACGTCGAACCGCCCTATTTTGCTGCCCATCCTGCCCCCGCCGGAATCCTCCGGTGCTAGTTTCGAGGCATTCTATCAGGCAGTCGTTTGGAACCGTGACTCCTCTCCAGCGAATGGATCACGAGATCACCAGGAAGAGGCTCTCAGTCACGCAGTTTTCCGATATCGATCCAGACCAGAGTTCCCGACGCCTTCCCCTTCGATCCAACGATAATGGCTGCCTGCCCGAAACCGGCGGCCAGCGCGCAGACCTGACTCTCCGGAGCATCGAAGATGCAAAAACCGGGTTCGTCCGGCCAGCGCCCGCCGTCAGCATGATTCCGGGCAGGAACGTAACGCCACCCGAGTGTCTCGATGCTTTTCCGGAGTGCTTCGTTGCGCGCGGCGTTCTGTAACGGCGTCGGCCTCCCACCGGGATTGCAGGCGGTAATGATCGCCCAACTGCTGGCATCCTCGTCATCAAGCCAGGACGCAAAGCTCGGGTGAGGCTCTCCGATCCGTAGATCGAAGCGCTCACCGTGCCCATCGACACAATATGTAGTCGCCAGGAAGGACGCCTCCAGATCCGACGTGCTCATCACCCCCAACCATTTCTTAGCGGGACAGGAAAGCCAACGGTACCGTAACCAGTTGAGGAAATGCAACAAGCGCGAAGAGAACGACCACCTCGGCGAGCAGGAACGGCCACATACCGGCCACAACACGACCGACCGGCAGCTTGCCGACGCCACAAACGGCCGTCAGCGACGTCCCGACCGGCGGGGTGATCAGTCCAATCGCGTTGGCCATGACGAAAACCACGCCGAAATACACCGGATCGATTCCCGCCTGCTTGACCACTGGCATCAGCACCGGCGCCAGGATCAGGATGTTCGGCGTCATGTCCATCGATGTTCCGATCACCAGCGTAATCAGCACGACGGCAAGCATGAACAGCTTCGGCGATTCAAGCAGACCGCCAAGCATCCCGACGAGTTGACCGGGCAGATCGGCGACGGTAATCAGCCAGGCGCTGACCATCGCCCCGCCGACGAGAAACATCACCACCGCGGTCATTTTTCCGGCGCTGAGGAACAGGCGGTAGAGATCCTTGAACTTCAGTTCGCGATAAACAAACATCCCGACGAACAGGGCGTAGGCTGCTGCCACCACGGCGGCCTCGGTCGGCGTGAACACGCCCATCTTCAGGCCGACGATGATGATCGCCGGAAGGACCAGTGCCCAGACGCCATCGACGAAGGTCTTGCGCATCTCGGCCGTGGACGGCTTCGGGCGTGTTTCCAGCTTGTCGTGCCGCGAAACGAGCCGCCAGGCGATCAGAATCGACACGCCCATCAACACGCCGGGAACGATGCCGGCGAGGAACAGCTTGGTGATCGACACCTGCGCGGCGACGCCGAAGATGACGAACGGAATGCTCGGCGGGATCACCGGCGCGATGATGCCCCCGCAGGCAATCAGGCCGGCACAGCGCGGCACATCGTATTTCGCGTCGCGCATCATCGGCAGCAGCAACGCAGCGAGCGCCGTCGTATCGGCAAGAGCCGAACCCGACAGGCTGGCCATGATGACGGCGGCGATCACCGCCACGTAGCCCAGGCCGCCCTGGATATGTCCGACCAGGCACAGCGCCATATTTACGATGCGGCGGGAGAGTCCGCCGGCATTCATGAATTCGCCGGCGAGCATGAAGAACGGCGCCGCAAGCAGAACGAAGTTGTCCGCGCCGTTGATCAGGTTTTGCGCGATCAGTTGCGCATCGAACATGCCCATCTGCCACATCATCGCCGTGCCGGCCAGCAGCAGCGCGAAGGCGATCGGCACGCCAAGGATCAGAAAGCCCAGCAGGCAGCCGAGAAAAATCACTACAGTCATTTGGCTTCTCCCTTGCCGCCGTTCTTGTTTTCACTCACGCCCTCTGCCTCAACCTCATCGAGCGACCCGTGCACCGTCACCAGGTCCTCCTCGGTGGCCTTCCCGGAAATGACGACGTAAATGTTGCGTATCAAATAAATGGCGATCCCGACGCTGGCGACCAGACCGACAGCGTACTGGATCGCTACCGGCAGGCCGGTAGCCGGAAATTCGGTCTGCAGGCCGATGATCGTCTGCTTCAGGCTGCCCTTGAAGATCAGCCAGCAGACGCCCAGCAAGAGCAGGCTGGTGACGACGACGCAGAATTTCTTGCCTGCCGGCGGCAGGCGCTTGATGAACGAGTCGATACCCAGGTGGGCGTGTTCCTTCATGGCGACCACGGCGCCCAGGAAGGTCAGCCAGACAAACAGGATGCGCGACACTTCCTCGGAAATGGTGATTCCGGAATTAAAGCCGTAGCGCAGCACGACGTTGCCGAACACCAGCACCAGCATGATCGCCAGGAACAGCACGATCAAGCCGTTGAACAGGTTCAGCACGTATTTTTCGAGTGTTTTCATTGTTCCCCTCACGTTGTCAGCCGCGTTGCAAGCTGAGAAGCGGGCCGGCCATCAGGCCGGTCCGCTTGCGGTGATCCCGGAGTTACTTCAGGTTCTTGACCCGCTCGAGCTCTGCGTTGAAGGCCTTGATCAGTTCCGGATCGAGTTGCGCGGCGTACTTGTCGACCACCGGCTTGACGGCATCCTTCATCCGGGCCAGTTCGGCCGGGGCGATTTCGTTAAGCTGCATGCCGTGGTCGGTCATCACCTTGCGCGACTTCTCGGTCATCGCACGGGCGGCCTTGCGCTGCACGTCGCGGGCTTCGACCGCCGCTTCTTCGAAGATCTTCTTCTCGTCGGCCGAGAGTTGATCCCAGAACGCCTTGCTGACCATCATCATCTGTGGGTTGTAGATGTGACGGGTACCGCTGAAGTATTTCTGGACTTCATAGAACTTGCTGGCGTCGACCGTCGTTTCCGGGTTTTCCTGCCCGTCGACCGTCTTCATTTCCATCGCCGTATAGAGTTCCGGGAACGGCATCGGCACGGCGTTGGCGCCGAGGGTGTTGAACATGTCAACGTACAGCGGGTTGAGGATCGTGCGAATCTTCAGGCCCTTGATGTCTTCGAGCTTGTTGATCGGCCGCTTGCTGTTGCTGATGCTGCGGTAGCCCTGCTCCATGAAGCCGAGACCGACCCAGCCCTTGGCCGGCATGTAGTCCATCAGTTTCTTGCCGAACGGGCCGTCGAGCACGGCGTCGGCCTGCGCGGTATTGGCGAACGAGAACGGGAAGTCGAGGACGACGAATTCCTTGATCGTGCCGACCAGTTGTGCCGGTGACATCATCGAGATCTCGATCGTGCCGCCCTGCATGGCCGCGGCGACCTGTTGCTCGCCGCCGAGCGTGCCGTTCGGGAAGACCTTGATCTTGATCTTGCCGCCGCTCTTCTTGTCGACGACTTCGACGAACTTCTGCGCGCCAAGGCCTTGCGGATGGTCGATGGCGTTGACGATCGGGAACTTGGCCGAGCGTTCCTTGATATCAGCTGCGGAACTGCCGCCGGCAGCGAAAATCATGGCGGTGGACAGGGCGATCGTGGTCAGGACTTTTTTCATTACTCCTCCTCTTGGATTGATGGGTCACGACTGACAAAGCGCGGCGAAGAATTGCACAACACTTTCCGGTGAGCAAAGCCAAGGGGGAGTAAAACTACTCAGCGCGAGCGATCATCCGGTTGGCCCTCGCTCAGGCCGGACGGCCTCGGCAAGCCGGGCCAGCAGCGCAGTGAGGTCAGCGGCGAAACGATCGATCTCGCCGTCCTCGGCCGCCCCGTCCACGAACTGCCTCTGAAGCTCGACACAGTGCCGTTGCAGGCCGTCCGCGCCCAACATACCGAGCAGCGACTTGGCGCCATGAACGAGTTCCCTGACGCTATCGCGGTCGCCGGCGAGACGCGCCGCGTCGAGCCGATCGACCAGATCACTCCGCTCATCGACCAGGCGACGCGCCAGACGAACATAAAGATCACGCCGGCCCATCATCCGCGAAACGGCCTGCGCGACCTCGACACCCGGGATTGCGAAAAGCGCGGAGAAGAGGCGCTCATCATTGGCGTCAAGGCTGTCACCGCTTGCAGCCTCCAGTGGCTGATTTCCCGTCGCCTTGAGTTGCTCCGGGACATCGAGATGACGCTTAAGGCAAGCGAACAGCAGGTCGGGCTGGATCGGCTTGGCGAGGTAGTCGTTCATGCCGGCCGCCAGGCAACGCTCCGGATCGCCTTCGAGCGCATTGGCGGTCAGAGCGACGATCGGCAGGTTGTCGAAGCGCGGCTCCTTTCTGATCTCCACCGTTGCCGCAAAACCGTCCAGCGCCGGCATGTGGATATCCATCAACACCAGATCGAACGGTTCTGTTTGCAGGCAGCGAATACCCTGCCTGCCATCGCCGGCAACAGTGACCCGGGCGCCGAACATTTCCAGGAGGTCGTGCATGACCTCCTGATTGATCGCGTTGTCCTCGACCAGAAGAATCGAACGACCCGCCAGCCAGCCTGTCGCCGCTGTTGCCATTTCCCCTCCGGCCACCTCGCCTATCCGCGCTGGCAAAGTCGGCAGGCTGGCGGCAACACCAATGCGCAACGGCACTTCAAACGAGAACACGCTTCCTTCGCCGAGTCGGGAACGCACTTCCACGCGCCCCCCCATCAGAGCGGCCAGCGTCCGGCTGATTGCCAGACCCAGGCCTGACCCCTCGAACGGCCGTGAGATGGAGCCGTCAAGTTGCTGGAAGGGGCTGAACAGCCGGGGGATGTTTTCTTCGGCGATACCGATCCCGCTGTCCTCGACCTCGAAGCGCACCCCTATCTGATCAGTATCGCGCATGTACTCGCAAACCCGCAGAACTACTCCGCCGCGTTCGGTGAATTTCACCGCGTTGTTGGCGAAATTGATCAGTATCTGGCTGATACGCTTGACGTCGCCGATCAGGATGTCCGGCAGCTGCGGCGCCACGTCGACCGTCAATGCCAGGCCCCTGGCCTGGGCCTGCCCGGATACCAGGTCGGCGACGTCGTCCATAGCCTCGCGCAACGAGAACTCGGCAGGACGGATCTGCAGCTTGCCGGCCTCGAATTTCGAGAGGTCGAGAATGTCGTTGACGATCCCGAGCAAATGCCGGCTCGACGACTGGATGCGGCTGATGTAGTGCCCGACACGTGCGTCGGCGTTGACGTGTGCCGCCAGATAGCCCATGCCGATGATCGCGTTCAGCGGCGTGCGAATCTCATGACTCATGTTGGCCAGGAACTCCGCCTTGGCCCGGCTGGCAGATTCGGCCAGATCGCGCGCGGCGGCGAGCTCTTCGGTGCGTTTGGCGACCTTGTTCTCCAAGGTCTGCGTGAGCTCTTCCAGGTCGCGCTGCGTCCTGATCAGCTCCGAAATATCCAGGGCGACGGTACCGACAGCGACCACAGATCCATCCTTTTCGTCCAGTACCGGGAAACGCACGGCGCTGTAGGTCTTCTCGCTGCCGTCCGCCTCGTGCAAGACATAGCTGCGCGCCACGGGTCGCCCGCTGCGCAGAACCTCTGCATGCTCGGCTTGCAGTTTCTCCGCTTCGGGCGCCGGGAAGAGCTCGGCATCGGTCTTGCCGAGCACATAACCGGGCGAGAAATGACAACTGGCTTCGAAAACCGGATTGGCCATCAGATAGCGCCCGTCGACGCTCTTCATGTTCATTCCCGCCGGGATGTAGTCGCGGAACGCCGCCAGACGCTGCTCGCTACGCGCCAGCGAGCGCCGCGAACGCCAGTCGACCAGGGTCAACGCCAGAATCAGGATGCTCCCGAGCGCGATCAGCGCGACCAGCGCACGGCGGGCGAAATGATAGGAGCGGAAGGCCTCGTCCATGTCTTCCTCGACCACCAGGCCCAGCGCGGCATCCGGAAGCCAGCGAGCAGCGCCGACGACCCGTCGCCCGCGATAATCCTCGTAGTCGGAAAGCAGACCGGTATCGAACGAGTCGAATTGCAGCAGGCGTTCGACAACACGGGTAAGCGGTTCCGTGCTGATCAGTGCCGGATCGGGGAGTCCGTTGTCGTCGCGCTTGGGCATGACGCGTGCGCGCAAGCGGAAGAGGCTCCAGCCAGGTTCGGCGCCTTCCGGCTTGGCCAGGCTCTTCTCGAAACGGATCGGCGAGAGGATGTTGCCTTCCTGGTCGACTACGTAGGCTTCGCCGGTCACTCCGGGGCGACCGTCGCGCAGCAGGCGGTAGAGGCGCACCGACGGGTTCTCGTGCAGACAGAGAAAAGCCATGCGCAGGCCGTCCTGATCGACGGGCGCACAAGAGAGCTGATAGGCGTAGGCCGACGGATTCTCGACCAGCAGCGTTGAAAACGGGCGATTCGCCGAAATCGGCGGCGTCACCGCGCCCGCAAGCAGCAGTTCGGCCCGCCGCAGCGTCTCGCGGGTCGACGGCAAAGGCAGCTGGCCGATATACGGCCGCGTCCCTGCCGTCATCACGCGCTTGCCATCCGGCGAAATGAGCGAATAGTCGTCGAAGCCGCGGCTCTGGTACAACGGTGTGATCCAGGCCTCGAAGGCATTATGGATCGACGGATCGTCCGGGTCGCCGATGAGGCGCACGACGAGCGCCTTGTGCGTCGCCTCGTCGGCGATCTTGCGCACGCGCGCGACCGAGTCCTGCTGCAACAGCACGGCCCCGCGCGACATCGTCTCCAGATTGCTGATGACGTGGCTGGCGAGCGTCTGATGATAGGTGTTCCAGATGATGTCGAGCACCGCGCTTCCCGCGGCGATCAACACGCTGATGGCCAGCACCGCGAGCAGGATACGCGGGCGAAAGTCCTTGTAGGAAAGCTTCATCGCGCACCAAGCCAGGGTTTTCAGACGAACATCCGGACCAGTTCGGCAACCGACTCGACGTGCAGCTTTTCCATCAGCCGCGCCCGGTGGTTTTCGACGGTGCGCACGCTGATGTCGAGCTCCTGGGCAATCCTCGGGCTCGATTTGCCGGCGACGACACGTTCGGCAATCTCGCGCTCCTTCGGCGTCAGCAGCGCCAGCCGCGCTTCGCGCGTCACCCGCTCCAGATGTTCCGTATGCAGCTGACGACTGCGCGCCAGCGCGCTGTGCACCTTGGCAACGAGGAGTTCGCCATCGACCGGCTTTTCGAGGAAATCGAACGCCCCTTTCTTGATCGCCTCGACGGCGCAAGGAACGTCAGCGAAACCGGAAACGAGGATGACCGGCAGAAAACTGCCCTTGTCGAGCAAGCATTGCTGGACCGCCAGCCCGTCCATCTCCGGCATCCGGAGATCGCAAAGCAGGCACTCGCACGGCGCAGGGCGATAGGTGTCCAGAAAAGCCTGGGCAGAGGAGAATGTTCGAATCTCCGCGTCGATTCCGCGGAGCAACTCCCTGAACAGCCACAAGACTATATCGTCATCGTCGATGACGTGGATGACGGGGCGGATTGACGGCATTGGCGCGTGTTCCATGTTTTTTTACAGGGAGCGTGGTTCGCCCCGTCAGGCCTCCGCTTCTGCGGCATCGATTTCTTCCAGCGTGCCGAGCCGGGCCTGCGCCTCGATCACCGGCAGCGCCTCGACGCCCTTGAGCTTGCGCTCGATCTGCCGCGTGCGGACGCCGGCCGACTCGATGCTCTTGGTCGCCTGTTCGAGCTTCTTGCGCGTCGACTCGAGCGCTTCGCCGAACTTGCCGAACTCGGTCTTCACTGCGCCGAGGACCGACCAGACCTCCGAGGAGCGTTTCTCGATGGCCAGCGTGCGGAAGCCCATCTGCAGGCTGTTGAGCAGCGCCGCCAGCGTCGTCGGACCGGCCAGGCTGACGCGGCATTCGCGTTGCAGGGCTTCCGCCAGGCCGGGACGCCGCAGCGCTTCGGCGTACAAGCCCTCCGTCGGCAGATAAAGGATGGCGAAGTCGGTGGTGTGCGGCGGTTCGACGTACTTGTCGCGAATCTTCTTCGCTTCGTCGCGCAGCCGGGTTTCCAGCGCCTTGGCCGCGACCTCGACCGCCGCCGGATCGGCGCGCTCCTGGGCCTCGGTCAGGCGCTGGTAGTCCTCGACCGGGAACTTCGCGTCGATCGGCAACCACACGGGACGCCGATCCGCGCCTGCGTCGTTCTGCCCCGGCAGGCGGATGGCGAACTCGACGCGCTCGCCGCTGCCGGGCCGGGTCGCCACGTTCTTGTCGTACTGATCGGCCGTCAGCACCTGGTCGAGCAGCGCTTCGAGCTGCACCTCGCCCCAGGTTCCCCGAGTCTTCACGTTGGTCAGCACCTTCTTGAGGTCGCCGACACCGGCGGCCAGCGTCTGCATTTCGCCCAGTCCTTTGTGCACCATTTCCAGCCGCTCGCTCACCAGGCGGAAGGAATCGCCGAGGCGCTGTTCGAGCGTGGCATGCAGCTTTTCGTCCACCGTCTTGCGCATCTCTTCCAGCTTGCTGGCGTTGTCGTTCTGGATCGCTCCCAGCCGCGCTTCCACGGCCTGCCGCAACTGCTCGAAACGCTGCTCGTTGCTCTGGGTCAGGCGCCCCAATTGCAGGGCAAACGCCTCCAGTTGCTGGGCCTGCAGCGACGACAACTGACCGACCTGGGCAGCCAGTGTCTTGGCCAGACGATCGATTGCCTGCGCCTGTTCCTCGCGGTCGCCGCGCGCGCTGCTGGCGGCTTCCTGGCGCCCGCGCGCCATTTCCTCGCGCAACTCGCGTTCCGTGCGCTCCAGACTGATTTCGAGCTGCCGGAATTGCGGTTCGAGAGTGCCCCCCCATCGCCCGAGACGCTGAAAAACGAAAATCTGTGCTGCCAGAACGACCAGGCTTACGCCCAGTAACACATACATCCAGAGGTTCTCCATCTTTCCTTCCTATTTCAGCGAAAAGTCGACGCGGCTGGCCGCGAGTTTTTTCTCGCCATTGGTTTTCTCTTCCGTTGCCGCCGCCTTGCTTGGCAGCAGGAAAAGCCTCTCCATCGGCACCTCATGGCCAACCAGCCAGTCGCGCACGGCCTTCGACCGCCGATCCGCCAGCGCCCGCAGATCATCGTCATTGACCGTCGAATTGGCCAGCATCAGCTTCTCCATCTCCTCCACCGGCAGGCTCTTGATCATCCCGATGGCGTTGCGCGGTTTGGGGAACTTCTCCTCGCGATAGACGCGCTCGAGCAATGCCGGGTATTCCTGCGCGGACACCTCCACCGTCTCGGCCGCCCCGCTCTCGACGTTCTTCCGTGTCAGTTCCTCGCGTTTCGCCGCCCGGACCTTGCGATCGATGCGCGCCCGCTTGAGCCCTTCCGGGTCGAGTTCGGGATCAAATTTTCCTTCGATTTCCAGCTTCAACCCGGGGCGATCGAGCAGCGCCTTCGCCAGGATCTCGAGCCGCTTGACGCCTTCGGGCGCGAGCGTCGCACGACCGGCATCGAATTCCACGTTCGACAGTTCCTCGCCACCACCGAACATCGAACCGATCAGCGCAAACGGCGAGGTCAGCGCCTTGCCCAGCAGATTGACGATGACCTTGACGATCAGCCCGCCGACACTGAACTCCGGATCGTTGAGCGAGCCCGAAATCGGCAGGTTGATGTCGATCTCCCCGGCCCGGTTCTTGAGCAGCGATACAGCCAGTTTGACCGGGAGGGACGTGGCCTCGGCACTTTCCACTGCGTCACCGAAAGTCAGCTGATCGAGGAAAACCCGGTTCTCGGCTTCGAGTTGATCATTTTCGATCTTGTATTTCACGAACAGCGACAACTTGCCCTTGTCGATCGCGTAACCGGCGTACTTGCCGGAATAAGCCGACAGCGCCGTCAGTTCGATACCCTTCACGTCCGCCTGCAGGTCGAGATAGGGTTTTTCCGCCAGAGGGTTGATCTGGGCCGCGATGGTCAGCGGCGCGACGTTGTCGTAATTGCCACGCAATTCCAGCTTGGCCTGGCTGCCGGCCTCCGACGAGAGTCCGGTAACGCTGCCGCCGATCTCGCGCAGATTGGCCGAATAGTTGGGCTTGATGAAGTTGTCGGTGAAGCGGACACTGCCACCTTGCAGGGTGATTTTCCCGATTTTCACCGGCAACACCGGCCCACGTTCAGCCATCACGGGCGCCGTCGCCTTGCCGTCCGACGACTCGGCGACCGGCTCCGGAGCTGTCCCCTCATCCGGTATTCCCTCGTCCCGCACGATCTGCAGGAGGTTGAGCTTTCCCTCCGGGCTGACGATCACGCGGGCGAAGAAATCGGCCAGTGCGATATCCCCCACCGATACGGACTCAGGTCCCAGGCGCACGTCGATCTTGCCGAGGTGCAGCGACTTCCAGCGCAGGAAATCGGCGGAATTCAGCTTGTCGACCGCCTGAAAATCACCGACGGTGAGCTGCCCGGCAAATCCCCCCGCCAGGCCCGCATCGACCTTTGCCTTGCCGCCGTCGGCAAGGCGTAGCTGGACATTGCCTTTCGCGGTAACCAGTCCCCGCGTGATGTCGATGTTCAGCTTCTCGGAAAAATACGGCTGCAGCGGCAACAACTCGACGGACTTGAGGTCGAGACTCAGGTTGGCGTTGAGCGGCATGGGCACCACGGAGCCGTCGATCGCCACGTTTCCCTTGCGGTTGAGGCGGAAGGCGGCCTTGACCTGCGTTGCCTGAGCCGGTTCGGTGGAAAGATTCGCCAAATCGAGACTCAAACCCTCGACGGCATGCGTGGCCTTGGGCGAGACAGCGGCGTCCTCGAAGCGTACGTTGATGTCTTCGCCGACATACCGGGCGACATCGACCCGCCAGGGGGCGGCCGGATCATTCTGCGCCGCCGCGGCGACGCGCAACGCCGGCGGCTCGATCCATTCGATCAGCCCTTTGGCCGAACGCTTGATCAGGCCGCGCCCCCCCTTGAGCCGCGCCTCGCCGATGCGCACCTGGCGCTTGACGAGCTCCAGTTTGCCGTCCTTGATCGAGAACGCCTCGACTTTCAGCAAGTCACCACCATCAATCGACCATGACGCCTCGAAGTCCGCCTCGCTCCCCTGGCTATCGAGTTTCCTGACCACGACATTGATCATCTTGACGTCGGCGCGGAACTTGCCCGGATTGGAGTCATCGATCCAGTGCGCTACGCCGCCGCCGATCTTCACTTCGCCGATTGACCAGGCGGGCGCGACTGGTGACACATTGTCCTTGGCTTTCCCGGCCGACGGCGCTGACTTCGGCAACAGATCGAGCCAATTGAGTCCCCCCTCGGGGCTGACGCGAGCGACGATGTCCGGTGCGTCCAATGCGATCTTCTCGATGGCGAACTTGCCGCCGAACAGATCTGCCGAACCCACCGCCACATCGAGTTGGCCGAACGCAACCAGTGGTGCTCCCGACGACTCGACGACCCGCAGGTTCTTGACAGTGGCCGCGCCCGACAGCAACAGCTTCGGCACGTTTCCCGGCTCTTGCCTGAACACCAGCGTCAGATCGGTATCCAGCGTTCCGGAATCCATTTTCACCGGCAGGCGGACCGGCGAATAGTCGAAGTATTTCGGCAGCTGCAGGTTGTCCAGCGCCAGAACGAACTCGCTTTCGCGCGTATCGGCAAAGGGCTTGCTCTTCCCGGTCAGCGCCAGCGGCGCTCCGTTGAGCGTCGCCGAGAAATGCGGCTCAACGAAGATATCGGTCGCATAGGCCATGCTGGACACGAACGGCAGCATCAGCGTGATCTCGTTGATCACGTGTTTCTCGTCCACGACACGGTCGTCGAACTCGACTTTACCGCCGGAGATCTGGATGTTGTTGAGCGAAAACGCAGGCATCGGGCCGGATTCTTCGGTCTTCGGTTCGCCTTCCGGCTTTGCCCCAAATTCGTCGATCAGGTCGGAAAAATTGAAGCGATCCGCCTCGACCCGAACGGCCCGGAATGTCGGATTGACAAGCTTGATTTCGTTGATCACCGGCCCCCAGCGGAACAGCGACGCGGCCTGCACATTGACATAGAGGCTGTCGAATCCGGCGAAGGTGGCGCCCCCTTCCCTCTCCTTGATCTCGAGACCCTCCAGCGTCAAGGACAAGGCGTACGGATTGATGCTGATGCTTTCTATCGCTACCGGCCGATGCAGCAGCTCGCTCATCTTGCTCACCGCGACGTGCTTGACGATCGGCGGGAGAACAAAGAATCCGAGTACTCCAAGCAGGAGGACCGCCATGATCAACCGCAAGCCGTACTTCCGCATTCTTGGTGATTTCAGGGCCGACTGAAGTTTGTTGTTTTCGCTCATGTCATTCCTCCGTAATCGAGAGGGAAGCCGATGAATCCACGACGGCGGGAAAGTCATGTCCCCTGGGCTGTCATCGACCCCGCCCGCCCCTCCAGGCCAACGCCAGCCAGCCCGCCAGCAAGCAGGCGCCGCCCACCGGAGCAAGCATCGCTACAGGCTTCGATCCAGTTACAGCGTAGACGTACAACGATCCGCAGAACAAGCCGATGCCGGCCACGAACAGCCAGAAACTGATCCGCGCTCCTGGATACGCCAGGGCGATAACCGTCAGCACGGCAGCGTGTACAAGATGGTATATCGAGCCTGTCGTCCAGGTTTCGACGGTTCCCAGCGAGGACAGCGTTCCGCGCAGGGCATGCGCACCGAACGCGCCCAGCGCAACAGCCGCGAAGCCGAACAACGCGGCGATCACCCGCATCTCCCTGGCTGAATCCGTCAGTTCTCTCGCCGACATCGGCACTTTCTCCTCTTTCATGTGTGCTTGCCGGAACGACGGACTAACGAATCCAGCCGCTGGCGAAATCCTCGATGGTGCGCGACAACTTGTGCGGATCGTGGCGAATGTAATCGGTCGCACTGGTGAAATCGCGCTCGACGATCTTGATGCCCTTGCACACCAGAGATTGCCGGTCATGCAGGCGCACCGGGATCTTGCCCTCTTCCTCGTACTTCCGCACCAGACTGCTGCGCAGTTCGCCGTTGTTCACCAGCAGATAATCGATCGCTCCCTCGCCCAGATAGTGCTCAAGCACCCGCACGAAATCCTCGACGCCGAACCCGTCGGTTTCGCCATGCTTGGTCATGATGTTGCAGACATAGATTATCCTGGCGCTGGTATTGCGCAGCACCTCGACTATGCCTTCGCACAGCAGGTTGGGAATGATGCTGGTGTACAGATCGCCCGGCCCGATGATCACGTAGTCGGAATTCTCGATCGCCTCGCGCGCGCGCGGGTTAAGACGCCCGCCGCCGAGCAGGAAGGCATCGCGGATCGGGATGGTCGTGTCGTGCCGCGGCACGTCGATATGCGTTTCGCCGACGATCTGCTCGCCGTTTTCCAGCGTCACGCCCAGGCTGACATTGTCGAGCGTGACAGGAATCACCTTCCCGTGCACGTCGAACATGTCCGCGAGTTCCTCGATGCCCCGCTCGAAGTCGCCCATGATGTCGGTCAGCGCCGTCAACAAGAGATTGCCGACCGTGTGCCCGGCAATGCGCTTTCCTTCCTTGAAGCGGTATTCGAACAGCCGACGCACCACTTCGGTGTCATCCGCCAGCGCCACGATCGCCCGGCGCACATCACCCGGCGGGAGGATACCGAACTCGTCGCGCAACTCCCCCGTAGACCCGCCGGAATCCGCCACCGACACGATCGCCGCCAGATTAAGCTGCCGGTTCCTGCCCAGCCCGGACAATACATTGAAGGTTCCCGTGCCACCGCCGATCGTGGTGATGTTGCACTTCGCTTCGTTGGCTTGCTTGCGCATGACTTCTGGCAGCGATGCCGCTTAACCCCGACCAACGAACGGCATCGCGGTCGGCATGATCGTCAGGTTCGGAATATTGGCCTGCAAGGGCAGACTGGCCATGAACAGCACCGCGTCGACCACGTGACGCAGGTCGAGCAACGGCTCGGGAGCAACCGAGCCGTTCGCCTGCAGGCACCCGCTGGCCATCGGAATGGCCATTTCTGTCGCCGCATTGCCGATGTCGATCTGGCTGCAGGCGATGTCGAAATTCCGCCCTTCCAGCGCCAGCGACCGGCTCATCCCAAGCACGCCATGCTTGGTGGACGTGTAGGGAACGCTGAACGGGCGCGGCGCGTGCGCCGAAATCGAACCGTTGTTGATGATGCGTCCGCCGCGCGGCTCCTGCTGCTTCATCAACGCCACGGCTCCGCGCATGCAGAGGAACACCCCGGTCATGTTCGTATCCAGCACACTCTTCCATTGCTCGAACGTGAGCTGGTCGACCGGTGTCGCCGGCAAGGCGACGCCGGCATTGTTGAACAGGACGTCAATACGACCGAACTCGTCGCGAATGCGCCCGAAAAGGGCATCGACGCTTTCCGGCACGGTTACGTCGCACTGGACGGCAAGCGCTTTCACCTGCTTTGCTTCGGCGCGGTCCACCAGGGTTTGCAACGGCCCGACGCTGCGCGCGGCGACCACCACCGCATACCCCGCGTCGATGAATCCTTCGGCCACCGCCTTGCCGATTCCGCGGGACGCACCGGTTACCAGGACGACTTTCTCATTTGCTTGCATGAATTGATTCCCCCACTCCGTCGGAAGACGGCCTATTTGTTCTCTTCAGGCTCCATTCTCGCAGAAAACACGCTGGCGGCTATGATCATCGCCCCGCCCAGCGACTCCCTCCAGCCAAAGGCTTCACCCGCCAGCCACCAGGCGGACAACGCGGCAACTCCAATTTCCGTAAGCATGATGACGATGGCCCGGTTGGCCGGCAGGTTCGACAACCCGTATTGCACGACCACGTTGATGATCACCAGAACCAGCCCAAGCAACGCCAGCACCCCCCAAATCGGAACCGCAGCCGCCGGCATCGGCGAGGCGACCCACGCCATGATGCCCGCCCCGACCAGCACAACGCCGGAAAAGGCGACCATCGACTTGACCTCGACCGGAACGTTGCGCGCATGGCGCGAGTACACATTGAACAGGGCAAAGGAGAATCCCGCGCCAAGCCCGAGCCAGTCGGCAATATCGCGTGGCAACGGCCAACCGACGGCGGGGTGCCAGAGGATGGTCGCGGCCCCGGCGAGCGACAAGCCGATGACAAGCGCGCCGACACGATTGAGCCGTTCGCCGAGAATCGCCCGCGAGAGCATCACGGTCCAGAGCGGCGCGAGATAGAAAAGCAGCAACACCCGCACCACTTCGCGATGCAGGGTTGCGAGGACGTACCCGAGATTGCAGCCCCCGGCTGCAACCGCCAGGACGACGAGCCGAATGGCGTTGCGACGGGCGCAACTCCACGAACGCAACACACGGCGGAACAGGACAGCGCCCAGAAGGAACGCCACGGCATAGGTCAGGGTTGATGCCATCACCCCATCGACGCCGTTGTCGCGCAAAAAGCGGTACGGATACCAGATGACGCCCCAGACCAGCGCCCCCGCCAACAATGAGGCAACGGCCGTCGCCCGGGATACCGACGTATCTCCGGCGTTCCCGTCGGCTGTCCGGACCGTCACCTCGTTCTCTTGCACGCCTTTTTTCCTCCGTACCAGCGTTCCTCTATAATCGCCGTTTTGCCATTGACGATCGAAACGCGCCCGTGAATCCAACGCCTGTAAATCCTCACCTCTGCAAATTGCAGACATACCCTTTCGAGAAGTTCAGCCAGTTGCTGGCGGGGATCAAGCCAAATCCGGACTTGCGGGAAATCAAACTGTCGATCGGCGAACCGCAGCATGAAACACCGCAGTTCATCAAGGACGCCCTGACTGCGGCGCTCGGCGGACTGGCGAATTATCCTACAACGCTCGGCCAACCGGCCTTGCGGCACGCCATTGCCGACTGGATGGCTACCCGTTACGGGCTGGAGGGTGTCAATCCGGATACCGAGATCATTCCGGTCAACGGTTCGCGCGAAGCGCTTTTTTCCTTCGCCCAGACGGTCATCGATCCGTCACGGGGCTATGTGCCGCTGGTCGTCAACCCCAACCCGTTCTATCAGATCTATGAAGGCGCCGCGTACCTGGCCGGGGCCGACACGCGTTTTCTCAACACGCTCCCGGAAAACGGTTTCACCTTCGACTACGACAGCCTGAGCGACGAGGAATGGCGCCGGGTGCAGCTGATGCATGTCTGCTCTCCGGCCAATCCGACCGGCAAGGTCCTGAACCTCGACGACTGGAAAAAAATCTTCGAACTCTCCGACAAATACGGCTTCATCGTCGCGTCGGACGAGTGCTACTCGGAGATCTACTTCGACGAGGCTAATCCGCCGCTCGGCGGTCTTCAGGCGGCCAAACTGCTCGGCCGCGGCTTCGAACGCATCGTGATGTTCTCCAGCTTGTCCAAACGCTCGAACGTGCCGGGCATGCGCTCGGGATTCGTTGCCGGCGATGCCGCCGTGCTCAAGTCCTTCCTGCTCTACCGGACCTACCACGGCGGAGCGATGAATCCGGCCATTCAGGCCGCCAGCATCGCCGCGTGGAAGGATGAAGCGCACGTCATCGCCAATCGCGAGCAGTATCGGAAGAAATTCGAAACCGTCACCCCCATGCTGGCGGGCTCGCTGCAAACCGCCATGCCGGACGCCAGTTTCTACCTCTGGGCGAGAACGCCGATCCCGGAAACCGATTTCGCCCGGCGCCTGGCGGCTGACTATAATGTCTTTGTCCTGCCGGGCAGTTTCCTGGCGCGCGAGGCGTACGGCGTCAACCCCGGCACCCACTACGTCCGCATTGCCCTGGTCGCCCCGCTCGACAAATGCGTCGAGGCGGCCAGCCGGATTCAACAGTTCGTTTCAACCCTTTAGGAACCAGAAAATGCAGGAATTCCAACAGATCATCGAAGACGCCTGGGAAAACCGTACCAGCTTGCAACCCGGAACCGCCCCGGCCAAGGTCGGCGAAGCCGTTGCCAAGGTGCTGGAGGGACTCGACGCGGGAACGCTGCGTGTCGCCGAGAAAATCGACGGCGAATGGATGACGCACCAGTGGATCAAGAAGGCCGTCCTGCTGTCGTTCCGTCTGGAAGACAACGTGCTGCTGGACAACGGCCCGATGCGCTATTTCGACAAGGTGCCGACCAAGTTCGCCGAGTACGACACGGAGCAGTTCCGTCGTGGCGGCTTCCGTGTCGTTCCGCCGGCTACGGCCCGGCGCGGCAGCTTCATCGGCAAGAACGTGGTGCTGATGCCCTCCTACGTCAACATCGGCGCCTACGTCGACGAAGGCACGATGGTCGATACCTGGGCGACGGTCGGTTCCTGCGCGCAGATCGGCAAAAACGTGCATCTTTCCGGCGGCGTCGGCATCGGCGGCGTACTGGAACCGCTGCAGGCCAACCCGACGATCATCGAGGACAACTGCTTCATCGGCGCCCGCTCCGAGATCGTCGAAGGCGTCATCGTCGGCGAGGGCTCGGTCATCTCGATGGGTGTCTACATCGGCCAGTCGACCAAGATTTTCGACCGCGAAACGGGCGAAGTCAGCTACGGTCGCATTCCGCCCGGATCGGTGGTCGTTTCCGGCAACCTGCCGTCGAAGGATGGCAGCTACAGCCTCTATTGCGCCGTGATCGTCAAGAAGGTCGACGCCAAGACCCGGGCCAAGACCAGCATCAACGACCTGCTGCGCGGCGACTGAGCCAGCCCCCCAACTTTTTTCTTCCGGCGGAGACAGCATGATCCTGGACAAACTCTTCCAGTTGATGTCTGAAAAGCAGGCATCGGATCTTTACATCTCTGCCGGAATTCCGATTCACATCAAGATCCAGGGCAACACACTCCCGGTCAATCAGCAGGTAATGGATCCGGCGATGATCGAAAAAATCGCGCTGGAGCTGATGACACCCGATCAACAACGAACGTTCGAAGCGACGATGGAGATGAATCTCTCCTTCGGCGTACCGAATGTCGGAAACTTCCGCATCAACCTGTTCCGTCAGCGCGGATCGATCTCCATCGTCGTCCGCTTCATCCTCGGCAACATCCCGCCACTCAACACTCTGATGCTGCCGGAAATCCTTGCCGAACTGGTGATGGAAAAGCGCGGGCTGATCCTGATCGTTGGCTCCACCGGCTCGGGCAAATCGACGACCATCGCCTCGATGCTTGACCACCGGAACATCAACCGGACCGGGCACATCCTCACCATCGAGGATCCCATCGAGTTCCTCTTCAAGCACAAAAAATCGATCGTAAACCAGCGTGAACTCGGCATGGACACGCTCGGCTGGGAACACGCCCTGAAGAACGCGATGCGCCAGGCGCCGGACTGCATCTTGATCGGCGAAATCCGGGACAAGGAAACGATGCAGGCGGCCATCGCCTACGCGCAAACCGGCCACCTGTGCCTGGCAACCCTGCACGCCAACAACAGTTACCACGCACTCAACCGCATCATCAACTTTTTCCCGCTGGAGAGTCGCACGGCGCTCTACCTGGACCTCTCGGCGAGCCTAAAGGCGATCATCTCGCAACGTCTCGTCAAGCGTCCCGACGGTCGGCGGCTGCCGACAGCCGAAGTGCTGCTGAACACCCGCCATATCCAGGAACTGATCGAACGCGGCGAGGTCCAGGCGATCAAGGAAGCCATGGAGCAAAGCCTGGCACCCGGTTCGCAAACGTTCGAGCAGGACCTCTACCGCTTGTATCGCGACGGAACCATCACCCTGGATGAGGCATTGGCCAATGCCGATTCGCCGACGAACCTCTCCTGGCTGATCAACAACTCGCAAATCAGCGCTCCCGGCGAGAACACGGAGAAGGCTTCGGAGTTGCCGCTGGAGTTTTCCGATATCAACGGCAACGGCACTTCGTTCAAGGAATTTTCCCTGAGCCTGGACGAAACACCTGAAACCGAAAGCACCGATGCCCGCTGACCCTACTCTGCTCCTTGCCGAACAACTGATTGCCTGCCCGTCGATCACTCCCGATGACGCGGGTTGCCTGCCGATTGTCGAAACGCGCCTGCAGCGCCTGGGATTCCGTTGCGAGTACATCAACCGTGGAGGAGTGACCAATCTCTGGGCCCGCCGCGGCGATTCCGGTCCCGTGTTCTGCTTTGCCGGCCATACCGACGTCGTGCCGCCCGGTCCGACCGACCGCTGGCAGAGCCCGCCGTTCCTGCCGACGCAACGCGACGGTTTCCTCTACGGACGCGGCGCAGCGGACATGAAAGGCTCGATCGCCGCCTTCGTCATCGCGCTCGAAGACTTCGTTGCCGCGCATCCCGCGCATCGTGGTTCAATCGCCCTGCTCCTTACTTCCGATGAGGAAGGCGACGCCATCGACGGTACGGTGGCTGTCGTCGAGACCCTGCAGGCGCGGAACGAAGTCATCGACTACTGCCTGATCGGCGAACCCACGTCGGTATCGCGCCTCGGCGACATGGTCAAGAACGGCCGTCGCGGTTCGCTTTCCGGCGCGCTCACCGTCAAGGGCGTGCAGGGACATATTGCCTATCCACATCTGGCGAAGAACCCGATCCATCTTGCCGCGCCGGCGATTGCCGAACTCGCGGCCACGATCTGGGACGAAGGCAACGACTTCTTCCCGCCGACGACCTGGCAGATATCGAACATCCACGGCGGAACCGGCGCGACAAATGTCATTCCCGGACACATCGACATACTCTTCAACTTCCGCTTCTCCACCGCCAGCACGCCGGACGGTTTGCAAAAGAGGCTTTGCGACATCCTCGATCGCCACGCCCTGGATTACGAAATCCGCTGGACACTCGGCGCTAAACCGTTCCTGACCGGGAGTGGCGAACTGATCGACGCCTCGCGGGAGGCCATCCGCGAGGAACTCGGCATCGAAACCGAACTCTCGACCACCGGCGGCACCTCCGACGGTCGGTTCATCGCCGAAATCTGCCCGCAAGTCATCGAGATCGGCCCGGTCAACGCCAGCATTCACAAGATCGACGAATGCGTCCAAATTTCCGCGCTGCCCGAACTCGCCGCCGTCTATCGGCGCATTCTTGAAAAGCTTCTTACACCACCATTGAAAACCCCGTGACAACCGACCTATTCGAACAAGCCCAGAGCGAACTCCTCACCCTGCGCGACCTGATGCGCTTTGCCGTCAGCCGCCTCAACGAAGCCGAGGTCTTTTTCGGTCACGGCACCGACAACGCCTGGGACGAGGCGGCTTACCTGCTGCTGCACTCGCTGCATTTGCCGATCGACAAGCTCGACCCCTACATGGACGCTCGCCTGACCAGCGGCGAACGCGCAGCCGCGCTGGAATTGATCGGGCGGCGGATAACGGAGCGCCTGCCGGCGTCGTACCTGACGCACGAAGCCTGGCTGGGAGACTACCGCTTCTACGTCGACGAACGGGTCATCGTCCCGCGCTCGCATATCGCCGAATTGCTGCGCGAGCAACTCAGTCCGTGGGTCGACGATCCGTGGGCCATTCGCCACGTACTCGACATGTGCACCGGCTCGGGGTGTCTTGCCATTCTCGCCGCAGAAGCTTTCCCCGAAGCGACGGTAGACGGGGTCGATCTCTCGCCCGACGCGCTGGCGGTCGCCGAACGGAACGTCAAGGATTATGCGCTTGAGGAACGCGTCCGGCTGATCCAGTCCGACGCGTTCTCCGCGATTCCCCGGGAAAAGTACGACCTCATCATTTCCAATCCGCCCTACGTCAACGCCGAATCGATGGCGTCGCTCCCCGACGAGTACCGACGCGAACCAGAAATGGCGCTGGCCAGCGGAGAAGACGGCCTTGATTTCGTTCGCGTCCTGCTCAGGGAAGCGCCACTTCACCTCACTGCCGACGGCGTGCTGGTCGTCGAAATCGGGCACAACAAGGACGAACTGGAGCGCGCCTTCCCGAAATTGTCATTTGTCTGGCTCGACACCAGCGCTGGCGACCGTTTCGTCTTCATGCTGCGACGCAAGGACCTAGACGCCTGAGCGCAAGGATTCGAGTGGCGTCAGGCGTAGCAGTTTGGCGCTCGCGAACCACCCCGCGCCGACGACCAACAGCCCGCCGCCGACCATTCCCCCAGGCACGAGCCAGAACGCGGGCGACACTTCCAGATTGAACACCTGACGGGCGAGGATCTGCCCGACAGCCAGCGCCCCGAGCGCTGCGACCAGCCCCGACAGCGCGCCGATCGCTGCCAGTTCGGCCAGCACGGCGCGCCGCAATTGCTCGCGACGCGCGCCCAGTGCGCGCATGATCGCCAGTTCATAGCGCCGCTCGTCGGCAGCCGACGCCATGGCCGCGTACAGCACGATGACCCCGGCTGCCAGTGTAAACAGGAAGACGAACTGAACCGCCCGCGCGACCTGATCCATGATCGATTGCAATTGCCGGACGACGGCGGCGACATCGATGACCGTCAAATTCTGGAACTCACGAACCAGACGGTTTACAAATTCGGCTTTGTCATCCGGCAGGTAGAAACTGGTAATCCAGCTTGCCGGGTAACCCTCAAGCACCGCGGGCGGCGTCAGAACAAAGAAGTTGACGCGCATCGAATCCCAGTTCAGCTTGCGCAGTCCGACCACACGCATCGCCACCGGCTCGCCGGCAACCGAAAAATCCAAACGGTCGCCGACACGCAACCCGAGCGTCCGCGCCAGCCCTTCTTCAACCGAGGCTTCGCCCTCGCCCCCCGGGCCTGGCTCGCCCGCGGTGAACCAGCGCCCCGCCGTTACCATGTTTCCCTCGGGCAGGCCGGAACGATAGGATAGATTGAACTCGCGTTCGACCAGTCGCCTGGCGCGATCGTCCTCGTAGCGATCCGGGCCGACTTTCGTGCCATTGATCGCGACGAGTCGGCCACGAACCATCGGCGCGAACTCCGGGGCCAGGCCATCCTGCGCGAAGAACTGCCGTACCGCATCGCGTTGATCCGGCTGGATGTTGACAACAAAGCGGTTCGGCGCCTCCGGTGGAATCGCCCGCTGCCAGGCGTCCAGCAACTCGTTGCGTGTCACGGTCAGCAGCAGCAAGGCCATGAATCCCAGCGACAACGCGACGATCTGGACAATACTGGCCGCCTGGTGCCGTCGCAGGCTGGCGAGCCCGTAGCGCCACCCGAAACTGGCCGCTCCCGAGGAACTACGCCTCGCAGAGCGCAAGACCCCAAGCGCGCGGATCGCCAACCAGGCCAGAATGCCAAACAGCAACATCGCCGAAACAAAGCCTCCGACGACATAGGATCCAAGACGCGGTTCGCCGGCGACCCAGAACATCAGACCGGCAAGCAAGGCAATACCGAAGGCGTAACCGCCGATCAGCCGCAAGGACGGCGTCCCAGCCGAGAGGAACTCACGACGCAATACGCGCAAGGTCGACACCTGTCGCAATTGCAGCAAGGGTGGCAGGGAGAAGCCGGAAAGCAGCAACAAGCCGACCAGGACTCCCTGTATAGCCGGCAGAAAACCGGGTAACGGCAATGGCGTCGTCAACAACTGCGCCAACCACGCATGCAGAACGAAGTGAGCCGCATAACCGAGTAAACAGCCGACGGCGGAGGCAATCAACCCAAGAAGAAGGAATTGTGCCAGGTAGATCCGCAACAGAAACCCCTGCGTCGCCCCCAGGCAGCGCATGACGGCGCACGGGTCGAGATGTCGCTGCATGTAGCGGCGCGAGGCCAAGGCAACGGTGACGGTTGCCAGAACGACGGTCAATAAGGCAGCAAGGCCGAGAAAACGCTGCGCCCGCTCAAGCGCCGTGCGAATCTCAGGACGGCCGTTTTCTGCGTCTTCGACGCGCTCGCCACGTTTAAGCGATTTATCAATAAAGGACCGGAACTGATTGATTATTTTATATTCACCTGCCAGAAGAAGACGATAGGAAACCCGACTCCCCGGAACGATGAGACCTGTCGCCTCCACATCGGCCAGATTCATCAGCAAGCGCGGCGCAACACTGAAAAAATTGAGGCCGCGGTCTGGCTCGTAGGTCAGTACTTGCGCAACGCGCAAACGGATACGCCCGACATTCAGTGACTCGCCCACCTGCAAGGACATCAGCGAGGCCATTCGCTCGTCGACCCACACTGTGCCGGACTCGGGAATGCCGGTCGCCGGGGCATCCGGCACGCCAGACGCAGAAGCGACCCGCAGCGCTCCGCGCAAGGGATAACCCGGCGATACCGCCTTGATCTCGACCAGTTGCGTCCGAACCTCGTCCCCGTCCCTGGCAGAGACCATGCTGGGGAAAGTGCGCGTCTCTGCGAGCTGCAGCCCTTTAGCCCGGGCGTCTTCGGCAATCTGTGGCGCCCAGGGATGATCGGCGATCAGCAACAAATCGGCGCCCAACAACTGGTTGGCCTCAAGCGCCAGCGCCTGCCGGACACGATCGGTGAAGAAGCCCACCGCTGTCAGCGCCGCCACGGCAACGACCAGTGCGGCCATCAGCAGGTGCAACTCGCCCGCCCGGGCATCACGGCGCAGCATGCGCCAGGCAAAAGGCAGACTCCTCGACGCTACTCTTCGTTCAGGCATGAGCCCCGTCATCCTCAAAGATTCGTACTACCTATGGTCTGCCGCCGGGCAAAGAGGTTCAGTCTCATTCGAGTTCGCGCAAGCGCTGGAAAGCTTCCTCGACCCGCCGTACGGCGATGATATCCATGCCGGCGACCCCCTGCTTCGGCTTGTTGGCCTCGGGAATCATCGCCCGCGTGAAACCCAGTTTCGCCGCTTCGCGGAGGCGCTCCTGACCGCGTGGCGCCGGTCGAATCTCTCCGGCCAGGCCGACCTCTCCAAATACTATAAGTTTACTCGGCAACGCCTTGTTTTTAAGAGAAGAAACAATTGACAAAAGGACCGAAAGATCGGCCGCCGGCTCGGTGATCTTGACGCCGCCAACGGCGTTTACAAAGACATCCTGGTCAAAACACAGGATTCCGGCATGGCGATGGAGCACAGCCAGGAGCATCGCCAGTCGCTGGGCGTCGAGACCGACGGTCAGCCGTCGTGGATTCCCGTGCGCCTGATCGACGAGCGCCTGCACCTCGACCAGCAGCGGTCGCGTTCCTTCCTGCGTGACCAGGACGCACGAACCGGGAACCTCCTGCCCGTGCTGGGAGAGAAACATCGCAGAGGGATTGTTCACCCCTTTCAGCCCTTTGTCGGTCATGGCGAACACGCCGATTTCATTGACCGCGCCATAGCGGTTCTTCACCGCCCGGATCAAGCGGAAACTCGAATGCGTATCGCCTTCGAAGTAGAGGACGGTATCGACGATGTGCTCCAGCACCCGCGGACCGGCCAGCGCACCTTCCTTGGTCACGTGCCCGACCAGAATCACCGTCACGCCGCTCTGCTTGGCCAGGCGGGTCAACTGCGCCGCGCACTCGCGCACCTGGGCGACCGACCCCGGCGCCGAACTGAGTTGCTCCGACCAGAGCGTCTGGACCGAATCGATCACCGCCACCTGCGGCTTTTCGGTCTGAAGCGTTGCCAGGATCTTTTCGAGGTTGATCTCGGCGAGCAGTTTCAGTCGCCGCGTATCCAGCGCCAGCCGGCGCGCCCGCAAGGCGATCTGCTGGCCGGACTCCTCGCCGCTGACGTAAAGCACCTGGCTCGATTCGCTGAGCGCGGTCAGCGCCTGCAACAGCAGGGTACTCTTGCCGATGCCCGGATCGCCGCCGATCAGCACGACGCCGCCTGCCACCAACCCGCCGCCGAGCGCACGGTCGAACTCGCCGATGCCGGTCGGCAAACGGTCTTCCTCGCGCGCCTCGATCTCCGAAAGGGTCTGGACGGTGGCGGTTCCCGCCAATGCGGCAAAGCGGCGCGAAGCCGCAGGCGCGGTTTCGGCCAGCGTCTCAACAAGCGTATTCCAGACCCCGCATCCCGGGCATTGGCCTTGCCATTTCGACGAGGTCGCGCCGCACTCGGTGCATGAATAGACCGTCTTCGCCTTGGCCATGGCTACAGTCCCACTTCCACGACCGGGACGCGCCGCGCCAATGCGCAAAACAATTCGTAACTGATCGTCCCGGCAGCCGCGGCGACTTCGTCGGCGGGCATGCCCTCGCCCCATAACACCACCGGGCTATCCACGCCGGCATCGGGGATATCCGTGAGATCGCACGCCAGCATATCCATCGACACCCGTCCGACCGTCGTCGTACGCCGGCCATTGACCAGAATGGGGGTGCCACTCGGCGCGTGGCGAGGATATCCGTCGGCATAACCGCAGGCCACGATGCCGATCCGGCTGGGCCGGCTCGCCTCGAAGGTACCGCCGTACCCCACGCGCTCGCCGGGTTGAATCTCCTGAACTGCCAGAATGCGGCTGCCGAGGGTCATCACGGGCCGCAAACCAAGGCTCTCGGCACTAATCTCCGCAAAAGGGCTGGCGCCGTAGAGCATGATCCCCGGCCGCACCCAATCGCGCGCAGTCAGCGGGTAACGCAGAATCGCCGCCGAGTTGGCCATGCAGACCGGAAGATCCCAGCCCTCGGTCATCCGGTGAAAGCGCTCAAGCTGCCAATCGATACCGCGTACGCCGTCAGCCTCGGCAAAATGCATCATCAGCGTCGCCGGGCCGACTGCCGTATTTCGCGCCAACTCCTGCCGCAGTGCCGGAATCTGCTGCTGCGTAAAACCGAGACGGTTCATCCCGGTATTCAGCTTGATGTAGATCGGCAAAGGTAGCGGCAACGCCGCAGCCCGGATCATGTGCAACTGTTCGATGCGATGAATCGCCACCGTCAGCCCGTATTTGGCGCAAACCGGCACATCGACCGGCTCGAAGAACCCTTCCAGCAGCAGGATGGGCTGGCGGAACCCGGCCTCGCGTAGTGCCACCGCGCCCTCGATTTCCAGAAGCGCAAATCCGTCGGCAATCCCCCGCAGCGATTCGGCCACTCGCCGCAGGCCATGGCCGTAAGCATCCGCCTTGACTACGGCCCATGCCTTGGCAGCCGAATCGGAAACGGAAGCCTGTTGCTTGGCAACGAGATAATTGTGCTGGACGGCGCTCAGATCGATACGCGCTTGAATCGGGCGGGGCATGAATTTCGGCCTGGTTGAAGATTGAGATAGTCGGGAAATCAACGTGGCATTTTGCCTCAAAGACATCCGGCTGTCTTTTCATGATGTGAAATCCTACGTGTATCTACTTATGAGTTTCGTGGTATAACGCCAGACTTGATAAAAAAGAGTGCTCGGATCTCGATGCCTTTCGGCTTCTATATCATCATGGCGGCGCAATTCTTTTCCGCGCTTGCCGACAACGCTTTGCTGATCGTTGCCATCGCCGCCCTGCGTGAGATGTACGCTCCTCCGGCCTACGAGCCTCTTCTGAAAACTTTTTTTACCGTCTCCTATGTCGCACTGGCGGCCTTCGTCGGTGCCTTCGCCGACTCGATGCCGAAAGGCCGGGTCATGTTCATCAGCAACGCCATCAAGATCATCGGGTGCGCAATGATGTTCTTCCACGTCCATCCGCTGATAGCCTATGCGGTGGTCGGACTGGGCGCAGCAGCATATTCCCCCGCCAAGTACGGAATCCTTACCGAATATCTTCCGCATCGCCTGCTCGTCATCGCCAACGGCTGGATCGAGGGGCTGACCGTAGGTGCCATAATTCTCGGCGTGGTCATTGGTGGCACGCTGATCCAGCCTGCGGTTGCGCTCAAGCTGCTCAGCTTTGATTTCCCCCTGATCGATACCGGCATCGATTCGGTGGGTGAAATGGCCCTCGGTTTTGTCGGCATCTTCTACATTCTTGCTTCTCTGTTCAACCTCTACGTGCCGGACACGGGCGTCGACCACAAGGTATTGCACAAGAATCCGTGGTACCTGATTCGTGAATTCAACCACTGCCTGATGCTGCTCTGGCGAGACCGCCTCGGACAAATCTCGCTGGCCGTAACGACGTTGTTCTGGGGAGCCGGAGCCACCCTCCAGTTCATCGTGATCAAATGGGCAGAAGTCTCGCTCAATCTCGATCTGTCTAAATCCAGCATGCTGCAGGGCGTCGTTGCAGTCGGCGTCGCGATCGGCGCCATTGCCGCGGCCAAGGCCATCACCCTGCGCAAGTCAGTCCGGGTCATTCCGCTCGGTATCGCCATGGGCCTGATCGTGCTGGTCATGAACTTCGTTCACCATACCTGGCTGGCCGTTCCGCTTCTGATATTCATCGGCGCGCTCTCCGGCTACTTCGTCGTGCCGATGAACGCCCTGCTGCAACACCGCGGACATATCCTGATGGGTGCAGGTCACTCGATCGCCGTTCAGAACTTCAACGAGAATCTGTCGATCCTGGTCATGACCGGGCTCTACTACCTGATGGTCAAGGTTGATCTATCGATCTATTGGGTCATTACCCTGTTCGGACTGTTCGTCAGCGGATCGATGCTCCTCGTCAAACGCCGACACGAAGCCAACCAGCGCGAACACGACGATGTGATCCATCTGGACGACAACGGATCGCACTGAGCGTTTTTCTACCCTAACCCAGCCGCTGCGTTTCGCGAACCGCCTTCATCAACGCCCGCGCCCGGCATAAGTCTTCCCAGGCCTTGGCTTTGTCCGGCAGATTGCGCAACAGATAGGCCGGATGATAGGTAACAACCACCGGGATTTCCCGGTCACCATCGCGATACACCGCCGTTTTTCCGCGCAAACCGGCGAGTGATCCACTGTCGCCAAGGACCGAATTCACCGCCGCACGGCCAAGCAGCACGATGAGTTTTGGCTGTATCAACGCGATCTGCCGCTGAAGGAATGGGAAACAGGCGGCCATTTCCGCAGTTTCCGGTGTCCGGTTTCCCGGCGGTCGGCATTTCACCGCATTGGCAATATAAACGTCGTCACCCCGCGCGAGACCGATGGCGGCCAGCATGGCATCGAGCAGTTTTCCGGCCTGCCCGACAAAAGGCTCACCACGCGCATCCTCCTCGGCCCCCGGCCCCTCACCGATGAACAGCCAACTCGCCTGCTCGTCACCCACACCAGGGACTGCCTGTTTCCGCAGCGCACACAACCCGCAAGCGCGACACTCGGCGATACTCTTGCGCAACTCGTCCCAGTTCATTTGTGCGACGCAAGCAGACGACTGCGGCAGAGATTCCGCTGGCGCAGCGACCGCCTCCGGGAGACTCGGGCTTTCGACCGGCGCGGACTCGCTTGCCGGAACTTCCTCGGCAGCCTCGCCAGCAGAAGGGCGCGCGACCTGCGGCCGCTCACGGAGAACCCAGAGCGGCGAGAGTCCGATTTCTTCGAGCAGCTCTTTCGGTGACAAGCTCATGCGCTTGCCTCGGTCAGGGCATGGGTCAGCACCAGCGCATCTTCGCGTCCGGTCGCTGCGGGGTAGTATCCGCGCCGCACACCAATCTGGGCAAAGCCGAAATGGCGATAAAGCGCCAAGGCCCTGGTGTTCGACGGGCGTACTTCCAGCAACAGGGTTACCGCCCCTCCGTGCCGGGCCATGTCCATGACGTGTCGGAGCAACCGGGCTCCCAAGCCCAACCCCTGACGTTTCTCGGCGACGCTGATGTTGAGCAGATGCGCCTCATCGATGGCCAGCATGAGCACGAAATAACCCACCAGTTCGCCTCCGATCCGGCATACCCAGCAGCTGTACCCGCTGGCGATCGAGTCCGCAAAGTTGGCCCGGCTCCAGGGATGCGAATAAACGCGGTATTCGATCCGCAACACTTCGTCGAGATCACGCTCGACCATCGGCATCAGCTCGACAGCCGGTTCGAGGATGGCGTTCATTACGCCTTGCCTCCTTCGGCCAAGCGTTCGGCCACCGTCTTGGCCACCTTGTCGCGCACGTAAAGTGGCGCCGCATCGGCGGGATCGATGCATTCGCCGCGTTCCATGCGCGGACCGGCAAGACGCGCCACGAATCCGGCATGCGGCACGACGTCCGGCTGCCACGTCGTAACAACACCGCCGAGGCGCTCGCGCAACGCTGGATAAGCGGCCAAACCGTTCCCGCACGCGCACCATCCTGCCGAATCCGGCACAGGGACCGATTCCGGAGGATAAACCCCGATATCGCCCTGCACGACACCATCGACGAAAAGCCCGAAATACACCTCGCCCATCCGGGCATCAAGCGCCACGATGACGCGGTCGCTGCCCGCGGCCAACGCCATCGCTTCGAGCGTACCGACGCCAAGCAGCGGCAAATTCCGCGCCACGGCCACCCCTTGCGCGACGCCACATGACACACGGAGTCCGGTAAACGAGCCCGGCCCCGCACCGAATGCGATGCCGTCGATTTCTGTGAAATCCAGCCCCTCTTCCCTGAGCATCGCCTGGGCAACCGGTAGCAACGACGCGGAATTGGAGAGATTGTCCGGACAGCTGCGAGCAACGACACACCCGTCGCGCCACAGTGCAACAGAACCTGGATCGGTAGCGGTTTCCAAGGCAAGGATTTTCATGGGCCTGTATTTTACCTGCACTCCTTTTCGACGCCCCCTGCCTTCCCGCGCTTCTACCGAATTTGCTCGACTGTTGCTTCCAATACTGAATCCTCCCTGACGGTTACAGATCGGTCAAAAACCAGCGCGATAACGCAACAGACTCGCGGCTTTCATCCCGATAGACTTCGCCCCGTCAATTAAACGAACGTTCCCTGAGCGAAAGGATGCAACCATGACTTCCCTGTCCGATTTTGCCGCAATCGTCACCCTCGTTCTTCTCGTCGTAGCCCCATTGGCAATCGACGCCTATCTTCAACTGCGTGACCACGAGGCAATGCAATAACGCCACCAGCGGTTTATACTGCGCCACCCATGAATCAACGCGCTTTGCCAGGTTGATCTGCTGGCGAAGCCCGGTGTTCGCTGGCAAATGCGCGGCGTGCGCTGGACAACTCGGCAAGTTGCGCCGAGACTTGATCGTTGATTGATTCGGCGGGCAGCCCGGTGAGAACACTGATGGCCTCGTCGACCGTTTCTATCGCGTAGATGTGAAAACGTCCGTCGGCACATGCGGCGACCACCTCGTCACGCAGCATGAGGTGTTTCATATTCGATGACGGAATCAGTACGCCTTGCTTCCCGGTCACCCCTCGTGCCTTGCAGATATCGAAGAACCCCTCGATTTTCTCATTGACCGCCCCGATCGCCTGCACATCACCGAACTGATTGACCGACCCGGTGACCGCCAGCGATTGCCGGATCGGCGCATTGGCCAGTACCGACAACAACGCACACAACTCGGCCAGCGAGGCGCTATCTCCTTCGACCGGACCATACGATTGCTCGAAGACCAGGCTGGCCGAGAGGGATAGCGGTACCGTTCGAGAATAGCGCGCCCCGAGAAACGACGTCAGAATCATCACTCCTTTGGAATGGATGGCGCCGCCGAGTTCGGTTTCGCGCTCGATGTCGATCACATCGCCTTCGCCGACCCGAACTGTCGCCGTGATGCGTACTGGATGGGCAAACATGAAATCGTCCAGGGAAAGCACGGCAAGGCCATTGATTTGGCCAATCCGCTCGCCGCTGACCGAAATGAGCAGCGTTTCGCGCAGAATCTCCTCCTGATACCTGCTGCGCACGCGGTCGACCCGCCGGATTCGGGCGGCCAGCGCGCTTTCCACATCCTCGCACCGGACGACATCGTGCCCCGCCTCGCCTGCGCGATAATCCGCCTCCTGCAATAAATCAGCGACTTGCCTGCGATTGGCGGTCAGCCTTTCGGCATCCTCGCACAAGCGGGCGGCATGCTCGATCACCCGCGCCACCGCTTCCCGGTTGAACGGGCGCAGGCTGATCCCCTTGATCAGGGTGGCCAGATAATCGGCATATCGGCGGGTCGACTCGGCATCACGCGCTAGTTCATTCTCGAAATCTGCGGGAACCTTGAAGAGTTCGGCAAAATCCGGATCAAGCGCCTTGAGCAGGTAATAGATTCGCCGCTCACCGATCAACACCACCTTGATCGTGAGAGGCATCGGTTCGGGCTCAAGGGATATGGTGCTGATCAACCCCCAAGCCTGCCCGAGCGATTCGATGCGCACCTGGCTTGCCTGAAGCGCCCGCTTCAACCCCTCCCAGGCATACGGCTGCGTCAGCAACTTGAGCGCATCGAGAACGATGTAGCCGCCATTGGCCCGATGCAGCGCACCTGGCTTGATCAGAGTGAAGTTGGTCAGCAAGGTGCCCATCTGGGCGATGTGATCAACACGCCCCACCAGGTTGGGGTAGATCGGATTGTCTTCATAGACGACAGGCGCGCCCTTCGCGCCCGCATTATCCACCAGCACATTGACCTGATAGCGCAGTGTCGACAGACTGCCCCCAAAACCGGTACCACTGCCCTCACCCTCCGGCTTTGGTTGTTCGCGCAACTGCTCGCCTTCCTCGACCACGTCGTTCATGACTTCGTCCAGGAAGGCCAGCACGTCGGGTAAATCCTTGTAGTGTTCGCGCAGTTCCTCAATCAGGTGGCCAACGGCAAGGCGAAGTATTTCCCGGCTTGCATCCTTGATCTGTGTCTGCGTATCGCGCCGCCAGCGGGGCAACTGCAGCATCAGCTGTTTAAGCCGTTCGCTGTACTCCTCGATCAGCTTGCCGATACGTGACTTCTCGTCATCAGAGAGTTTCTCGAACTCTTCATGCGACATCGCCTCCTCGCCGGCAAGAGGGGCGAACACAAAACCATGCGGCGTGCGCAGCAGAACGACACCGTCACCGGACGCTGCGCTCCCCAACTCCTGCAAGGCCTTTTCCTCTTTTTCCTTGAAGTCGTTGTTGATCGCCTCGACACGCAGGCGATATTCATCGCTCTCGAAGGCGGATTGGATGGCTTTGGCAAGCTCCGCGCCGAACTGCTGCATGTCTCGCTTCAATTGTCCGCCGCGTCCATGCGGCACGCACAAGAGTCGCGGCTTGTTCGGCTCGGCAAAGTTATTGACGTAGCACCAGTCGCTCGGCACTGCCTCTTCGAGGGCTTTGGCTTCCAGCAATCGCCTGACGACGGAATGGCGGCCGCTGCCTGATTCCCCAAGAACGAACAGGTTGAAACCCGGTCGCTGGATATCGATGGCGAATCCGATCGCGTCCACAGCCCGCTCCTGGCCGATGATTTCTGTCGTTGCCTCCAATTCCGCCGTGGTCTGGAAAGTAAAGAGCGACAAATCGCAGGCGTGATAGAGTTTTTCGGCCGGCAGCGCATTGATGGTTGACATTGGAGCGTCCTTTCCCGGTCACGACACAAACCACTATGCCTGAAAAACAAGGGTCATGTCTGAATACTAGTCACTCTCTCCAGCGGCGCCAAACCGAGCGCGCAACGACAGCGGTTTGCCGCAGCCATGGCCAGATCGGGCAAATGGCCGGATTGGCCGGATTGTTGTGATCGGCGGGCAGTGGTTTCCCGCGTCAGGAGAAACGCCTTCTCAAGCGAATCTGCGTGGACAACGGTCCCTCCGCGCTCCGGCCGCCAGGTATCGACGTAGATCCCGACCTTCGACAGTAAAGGATCTCCACGCACAAGACTCACCGCCACTCTGCCGAAGGCCTCCGCGACGATGCGTCCGTGCAGGCTCGAACCAATGAAGCCGCGGGAGTTGGCAAGCAGCACGCAAAGATCAAGCACCTGCAGTGAGTCAAAGATCGTCGCGTCGAGAGCGGCCATCAGCGAAATCAGTCGAGAATACACTGCCAGTGAATCGTGCCAGGGCGCGGCGCCGGCGCGAAAAAACACGATGTGGCAATTTTGCTCGCGCTGGATTCGGCAAAGGCTCCGCCCGATCGCCTCGAGCGTTGCATCGTCGCCGTAATCAGCGCTGAACTGAACTGCGAGATAACCGTGGGGATATCGGGTCGCGATCGTTTCGCTGCTTTCCGATTTCTCCTGGAGTGCGCCACCGAAAATTTCCGCGACGAGCTCGCACGGATCGGGGGCCAGTAGTGACGGCACGCCCTGAACATCGAGCGTACGGTGCGTAACCGCATCCCGCACCCAGACGAAATCCGACGCAGCGAGTTGTTTGACGACGGCATCGCGTATCTTCGCGGGAAAGGTGGAGAGTCCCACTCCGCCTGCGCCAAGGTAGCCGACAAAGCGACAATTGCGGAACAGTGCGGGCGGCAACTGATACGCAATCGCCTGATCAAGCCCCAATTCCGCTGCAGCCCAGGCGTGTCGCGAACACGGATCGGAGTCATGACGTGAAATGACGATTCGCGCGCGCTTCTCCGATTGCAGCATCACTGCCGCCTCGTACAACGAGCACGTCAATATCTCGCCGCCGACATGCACGATATCGGCGGGCCTTCCACTCCACTCGTGGGCCAGCTCGCCTATCGGCGGTACGCGCGCCCCCCCGAGCAACGTAAGATCGCGAGCCGCCAAGCCGGCGAAAACCACGGGGCGCGGAAACAACAACGCTTGCGCAACCTTGCCAAGCAACAAATCACCGAGATTGTGGCGATCGAACGCGCCGAAGAGAATCAGCGGCGTTTCCTCAGGATGACCAGCCGGGACGTTCATGGCTCGGGATCAGCGCAGTTCGACCGGGGCAACAACTGCGCTGCGCTGGCAATGGCCCGCCGCATCCTCTTCCAGTGAGAACCGCGCCAGTACACCCGCTGGCACCCGTCGCAATACCAGAACTCGTCGAAAACAGCGCCCGTCCGTGGCGGCAGCCGATCGATCACCGCCTCCTTTGCCACCCCACGCAGCGGCAGATTGCATTCGAGACAACGACCCGACGCGGGGCGCGAAAAATCAAGCGCATAACGATGAGCAACGTCCGCCAATTGCGCCAGCGTATCCTTGTCGCGAACGTAGCATCCCGACCTCACGGCCTTGTGCATCAGAAGATCACGGTCCCGGGTGAGAATGACACGCCCCTGATCGGCTGCAACCGCAACCAGATCGGCATCTTTCCAAGCGTTATCCCAGAGTGTGTCGAAGCCGGCAAAGCGCAGATAACGCGCCAGTCGCCCGAGGTGGGCGTCCGCCGCAAACCGTCGGTCACCGCCAGGCTGCGGAGGCATCAGATGACTCAATGCAGGGAAGACGGCAACCCGGTCGCATTCGCTCAAGAGCCGGTTCAATTCGACCGCTTCACCGTTGACCAACACCAACCCGACTTCGGTATGCGGCACGCCGAGCGCTTCGATGACGTGCTTGACGCTCTGACGAGGCAGGACGACGTGGACAAAAGTCCGCCCGCGCCAATGCAACGGCAGAAAATCCGCCAACTCGGCATAAAACCGGAACTCGGCCAACGCATAACCCCCGTTTTTCGCGGCGCGCCGTCCCGGTCAATGCCCCTTCTGGTAAGTGCCGATCAACTGCGCCTCGGCGATGACATGTCCCCGCATCGCCTGTTCAAGTTGCGCCTTGTTCGGCTTGCCAAGGTCCGACAGAACGATGTCCAGAGCGTACAGCTTGTGAAAATAACGATGTCGCCCGATTGGCGGACACGGACCGCCATAACCGGTTCGCTGCCAGTCGTTCACACCTTCCATGCATCCCGGCGGCAATGAAGACACAGCTTCGGGCAAACCGGGACAATCTGCCGGAATGTTGTAGAGAACCCAATGCACCCAGATGGTTCGCGGAGCTGCGGGATCCGGTGCATCTGGATCATCGACGATCAGCACCAGACTCTTGGCTGCTGCCGGGACACTGTCCCACGCCAGTTCTGGCGATACATTGCGCCCCTCGCAGGTATGCACTTTCGGGATGCTGCCTTCGGGAGGAAATGCCTTTGACGAGATGATCACGTCGACTCCTTTCAAAGAGGGAAAAATTCTTGTCCATGTCAGATCATCATAGATCACGCCACCCACCATGGCCGGTTACGCAGCACCACCTCGCTTCCAGCCGCGATCGTCCCGTCAAGTTTCGCATTCCTTACCCTTGGGGGTGGCTACTGGTAATATCCCCACCCCACGATCGCAAGATTGCCCGAAATCGCCCTGTTCCCCGACACGAAATGCAGACCGCGCCATCCGACAGCAACGCCATCGAAAAACACACCCCGATGATGCAGCAATACCTCCGGCTGAAGGCACAGTATCCGGGGCTGCTGCTCTTTTACCGGATGGGCGACTTCTATGAACTGTTCTACGAAGATGCCGAAAAGGCGGCCCGCCTGCTCGACATCACCTTGACCACACGTGGACAGAGCGCTGGCGTGCCGATCAAGATGGCAGGCGTTCCTTACCATGCGGTCGAGCAGTACCTCGCGCGGCTGGTCAAGCTTGGCGAGTCGGTGGTGATCTGTGAACAGGTCGGCGACCCGGCAACGAGCAAAGGGCCGGTGGAGCGCGCCGTTTCACGCATCGTCACCCCGGGCACGTTGACCGACGCAGCGCTTCTTGACGACAAGCGCGACTCCCTGCTTCTGGCGCTAACGGCCTCGCGTCACGGCACGGGCCTCGCCTGGCTGAACCTGGCGAGCGGCGAGTTCCGGGTGTGCGAGGTCCCCGCCGAGAAACTGGCGGCGACGCTAGAGCGCATTCGACCGGCCGAGATCGTCGTGCCGGACAGCCTCGAATTGTCGTTTTCCCCCGAAGCCACGCTGACGCGTCAGCCCGACTGGCATTTCGACTCCGAAGCAGCGACACGCGAACTCTGCACCCATTTCAAGACAGCTTCGCTGTCGGGATTCGGCGCTGACGGACTGCGACCGGCAATCGCCGCTGCCGGCGCGCTGTTGCGCTACGCGCAGGCGACGCAAACGCGTGCGCTGCCGCACGTGCAGGCGCTCATTGTCGAACGTGACGGCATCTTCCTCGGCCTGGATACAGCTACGCGGCGCAACCTGGAACTGACGGAAACCCTGCGTGGGCAACCCGCGCCAACGCTGTTCAGCCTGCTCGATACCTGCGTCACCTCCATGGGCTCGCGCGCGCTGCGTCACGCACTGCACCACCCGATGCGCGATCCAGCCATCCCTGCTGCCCGCCACGCTGCCATCGAAGCGCTGACCGACGACAACGGACGCTCTCTGCGCGACGTTCGCCAGGCATTGCGCGGATTTGCCGATATCGAACGCATTGCTGGACGCATCGCGTTGTTCAGCGCCCGTCCTCGCGACCTCTCCAGCCTGCGCGACAGCCTGCATCGGCTCGCCGAACTACGCGCTCCGCTGACCGATGCGTCAGCGCCACTGCTGCTCGAACTGCTGACCGAACTGACGCCCCCGGACAGCGCACTCGACCTGCTGGGTCGCGCTATCCAGCCAGAACCCTCCACGTTGCTGCGAGAGGGGGGGGTCATCGCCAATGGCTATGATGCGGACCTCGACGAACTGCGCGGCATCAATGACAACTGCGGCGCCTATCTCGTCGAACTCGAAGCCCGTGAGCGCGAGCGCACCGGCATCGCCAACCTCAAGGTCGAATACAACCGGGTGCACGGCTTTTACATCGAGATCACCCACGCCAACGCCGCCAAGGTGCCCGACGATTATCGCCGACGGCAGACGCTGAAAAACGCCGAACGCTATATCACCCCTGAATTGAAAGCTTTCGAGGACAAGGCACTGTCGGCCCAGGACCGTGCGCTGGCACGCGAAAAAATTCTCTACGAAGCCGTTCTGACCGCGCTGCAAGAAGACCTACCACAACTACAGGCCGTCGCTCGCGCCGTCGCGTACGTTGACCTGCTCGCCGCCCTGGCTGAAGTCGCCTTGGCGCGCAACTACTGTCGCCCCGAGTTTTCCCCCACGCCGGGACTGTTGATCGAAGGCGGCCGCCACCCGGTCGTCGAAAACGAACTGGCAGGCGGCGAATCGTTCATCGCCAACGACACGAAACTCGGCGACGGTCGCCGGCTGCTGCTCATCACCGGTCCCAACATGGGCGGCAAATCGACCTACATGCGGCAAACCGCGCTGATCGTACTGATGGCGCACGTCGGCAGCTTCGTGCCGGCGAGTCGCGCCGTACTCGGCCCACTCGACCAGATCTTCACGCGCATCGGCGCCGCCGACGACCTGGCCTCCGGCCGTTCAACCTTCATGGTCGAGATGACCGAATCGGCAGCCATCCTGCACCACGCCACGGCCAACAGCCTGGTGCTGATGGACGAGGTCGGGCGCGGCACATCGACTTTCGACGGGATGGCGCTGGCCTTCGCCATCTGTCGCCATCTCGTCGAGAAGAATCGCGCGCTGACGCTGTTTGCCACGCACTACTTCGAACTTACGCTGCTGGCCAATGAATACGCCGATCTCGCCAACGTGCATCTCGACGCGATCGAGCATGCCGAAAAGATCGTTTTCCTGCACGCCGTCGAGGAAGGGCCGGCAAACCAGAGTTACGGGATACAGGTCGCCGCGCTGGCTGGCATTCCCGGATCGGTGGTCAAGGCGGCAAAACGCCAGTTGCGCGAATTTGAACAACGCGCATCAATCAACCCGCTGCAACCGGATCTGTTCGCTGCATTGCCCGAGCCCATAGAGCCTGAGTCACATCCCGCAATCGAGCGCCTGAGCGCAATCGACCCTGACATGCTGACGCCAAAGCAGGCACTTGACGCCTTGTATGAACTGAAATCGCTCATGTAGATTGCGATTCCACCATAGTCAAACGGGACGAATCCAATATCTACTTATCGAATAAGGACTATTTTCCCTATTGGATTTACATGATATTGCCCCCGTCCGTATAGTTGCCTTCAACGGGTGCCTTCGGCGGTAACGGAAACCGATTCGAAACCGCGCTGGTTTTATGCCCGAACGCTCCTCTTGAAGCAGCACGTAGCACGAGCATCGGTGCCCCTTCGGGGGCACCCGCTCATTTCAGGAAAAAATGCAGCCGTCTGGCTGCATTTTTTGTCAGTGACGACAACTACGCACCTTAATCGTCGTCGCACTCCCCGTGGTGGCCATCGTGGGTATGCCCGTGGGCGATCTCCTCCTCGCTCGCCGGACGCACTGCGGTCACCGTACAGGTAAATACAAGCGCCATACCAGCCAACGGATGGTTTCCATCAAGAACCACACGATCATCGGCAATTTCGGTGACGCGATAAATAATCGCTTCATCCTCGTCCCCGCCTTCGGGCAGCCCTTCAAACTGCATGCCGATCTGCAACTCCTTGGGGAACGCGCTTCGCGGTTCGATCTGGATGAGTTCGGAGTCATACTCGCCGAAGGCATCGTCAGGTTGCATCTTGACGACGACGGACTCGCCGACTTTCTTCTCCTGAAGCGCCTCTTCGATCATCGGGAAGATGTCGTCGTATCCTCCATGCAGATAGACAAGCGGCTCCTTCCCCGCGTCAACGAGTTCCCCGTCGGGGTCCGTCACGCTGTAGTCAAGGGTAACAACAGTATTCTTTACAACTTGCATAGTCATGAATTGATTTCCTTCACCGCGCGCAGGATTTCGAGCGCATGGCCTTTGGCATTAACTCCATACAGCACGAAACGGAGTACACCCTGTTTGTCGATAATGAACGTCGAACGGACAATACCGTGCTTTTTTAAGCCGTCGACTTCCTTCAGTTGCCACACGCCGTACTGCTTGCACACTCTGCTATCCGGGTCAGATAGAAGGGAGACCGAGATTCCGTGCTTGTCACGAAACTCGGCGTGCTTGATGCAATCATCACGGCTGATCCCGAAAACGACACAGCCTTGGCGCGAAAACTCGTCTTCGTGATCGGAAAAATCCGTCGCTTCGAGCGTGCATGTCGGTGTGTCATCTCTCGGATAGAAGAACAGGACAACGTGATTCTTGCCGTTATAGGTTGCAAGATCGACGGTATCCATGTCCTCGTTGGGGAGAGCGAACATCGGCGCCGTTTGTCCAACTTTCAGCATGCTGCCTCCTCTCCTTTGAAGCCCGCTCGTCGCCCGGGGAACGACCAAGTTGGCCGGATTGTACCAAGCTTCCTGAAGCGCCCGACAATTAAACACTAGATCAGGCACGGTAGAATGAAAACGTCTTTTCGGACAACGTCTTCCCCTTCTTTCCAGACGAGACAACCGTTGAGAGAAACAATTCGCTTTCAGCCAGGAGGTGCCATGCCAAGAAGGTCAATTCTTACGCCGGTCATAACCGCAGCATTCTTCGCCGTATCGACAGCCGCCATCGGCGTAGATGCGCTCCTGGTCGAGTTGTCATCCGAAGCTTCACGCCCCGCAACCAATGACCTGATGCAGGCCACCGTCTCGGCCGAAGCAAGCGGAGCCTCGCCGGGGGATCTTTCCGCGCAAATCAATCAGTCCGTAGCCGAGGCACTGAGTGCAGCAAAGGCTTTCCCGACCGTCAAGGTCAAAACCGGAAATACGACGACTTACCCCGTCCATTCCAAGCAAGGAAAGATCGAATCGTGGCGCATGCGCTCGGATATCGTTCTGGAGTCGTCTGATGCGACCGTGCTATCGGGATTGCTTGGCAAACTTCAAAGATCTCTGACCGTAACAAGCCTGATAGCGTCACCATCGCATGAAACCCGACGAAAAGCAGAGAATGAAGCGATGATCGACGCCATCGCCCTGTTCCGAGAGCGCGCCTCTCTTCTCGCGGAACAACTGGGGAAAAGCTATAGCATCAAACAGATGTCGATCAGTGCGACAGGGCACGTGCCACGACCGCTCATGCGCGCGGCACGTTCAATGTCACAGGAAATAGCCCCCATGCCCGTGGAAGCGGGCGAATCGCAGGTCGTCATCTCGGTATCGGGGAAAATCGCGATAGAGTGACTGCCGTCCACCAGCCAAACAGCCAGATCAACGGCCTCCCGCCTGTGTAGCCTTGTTCTCCCCTTGTGGCGGGAACGGGCTGTCGGGAACCTGGACGAAGACCTCATCCTGGCGGATCATTCCCAATTCGAAACGCGCCCGTTCCTCAATCGCATCATATCCCTGCTTGAGATCCCGAACTTCAGCGTCCAGACCGGCATTGCGGAGTTCGAGCTTGCGGTTCCCCTCTTTCTGCTCCTGAAGTTGCCGATCCACATCCCAGACCTTCAACCACCCTCCCTTGCCGAGCCATAGCGGATATTGCAGGAGTACGAGCAAGGCGAGCAGGGAGAGGGATAGCCAGCGCATGGATTAACCGGGCATCAACGATGACGAACAAGAAAGGGAAAAGGTCTTCGCACCTCTCGTCCGTGCGTCAACCATCCCTCTATCTGAGGTTGTAAAACGCGTCCACGCCTGGATACCCCGCCGTATCGCCTAGATCCTCCTCGATCCTCAGCAGCTGGTTGTATTTTGCGATGCGGTCAGAACGTGAAAGTGAACCGGTCTTGATCTGCAGCGCGTTCATTCCGACGGCAATATCAGCAATGGTACTGTCTTCGGTTTCTCCCGAGCGATGGGAAATAACCGCCGTATACCCTGCGCGCTTGGCCATCTCGATTGCAGCAAAAGTCTCCGAGAGCGTTCCGATCTGATTGATCTTGATCAGAATCGAATTGGCTATTCCCTGCTTGATACCTTCTTTGAAGATGCGGGTATTGGTCACGAAAACATCGTCGCCGACGATCTGAACCTTCTCGCCAAGACGATCTGTGAGCAGTTTCCAGCCCTCCCAATCGCCCTCTGCCATGCCATCCTCGATCGACACGATCGGAAATTGGTCGGCCAGATTGGCCAGATAGTCGACAAATTGCTCCGCGGTCAGCTCAACGCCTTCTCCGGAGAGAACATATTTGCCGTCCCTGAAAAACTCGGAAGCTGCGCAGTCCAGTCCGATAAGCACATCCTCGCCCGGGAAATAGCCGGCAGCTTCAATGGCCTGAACGATGAGTTGAAGCGCTTCAGCGTGGCTGCCCAGATTGGGAGCGAATCCGCCTTCATCGCCAACTGCGGTCGAAAACCCTTTTTTGTCGAGCAGTTTCTTTAGCGCATGAAACACCTCCGAGCCGCACCGCAAAGCCTCGCGAAACGAGTTCTGGCTGACCGGAAGGATCATGAATTCCTGGAAATCCAGACTATTGTTCGCATGCTCGCCCCCGTTGACGATATTCATCATCGGCACCGGCATCTGCATCGGCCCAGACCCTCCGAAGTAACGGTACAGCGGAAGCCCGGATTCCTCGGCGGCGGCCTTTGCCACAGCCATCGACACGGCAAGAATGGCATTTGCTCCAAGTCGCGACTTGTTTTCAGTTCCATCCAACTGGATGAGCGTTTGATCGATGAACGCCTGTTCCTGTGCGTCAAGCCCGATGATGGCCTCAGCGATCTCGGTATTGACGTTTTCCACGGCTTGGGTCACCCCCTTGCCGTTATACCGGGTGGCGTCGCCGTCACGCAACTCGATTGCTTCTCGCGAGCCGGTGGAAGCTCCGGACGGCACCGCGGCACGCCCCATGACACCTGATTCAAGCAATACATCACACTCGACAGTTGGATTGCCACGTGAATCGAGTATTTCGCGTGCGACGACATCAACGACAGAACTCATGTTTATTCCTTCTCTTCAACTGTGATCACGCAGCCCGGGAAGGCTCTCCAGACAATCTCAACTCTTCGAACCCCGCCTTCTTTACGACCCGATCAAGTTCCACCAGGGTAGTCAACAGGCTTTCCATGCGCGCAAGCGGCCAACTGTTCGGCCCATCCGAAAGCGCTTTTTCAGGACACGGATGCGTCTCCATGAACAGACCGGAAATGCCGGCCGCCACCGCGGCACGAGAGAGAACCGGGACGAATTCGCGTTGTCCTCCCGACACGCTTCCCAGCCCTCCCGGCAACTGAACCGAGTGCGTTGCATCGAAGACCACCGGGCAATCCGTTTCACGCATGATCGCCAAACTGCGCATATCCGAAACGAGATTGTTATAGCCGAAGGAGGCACCACGCTCGCAAACCATCAGCGTGTCGGCGCCGCCATTAGCCTCACGGGCTTTCGCGACGACGTTTTTCATATCCCCCGGGGAGAGGAACTGACCTTTCTTGATGTTGACCGGCTTGCCACTCGCCGCCACTGCATGAATGAAGTCCGTCTGGCGGCAAAGGAAGGCGGGGGTCTGTAAAACATCAACGACGGCAGCAACGTCAGCCACCTCGGCTTCAGTGTGAACATCGGTCAGAACGAAAACGCCGGCTTGACGACGAACTTCATCGAGCAACTTCAACCCGGCGTCCAGTCCTGGCCCACGCACCGATTTTCCTGAACTGCGGTTTGCCTTGTCGTAGGACGCCTTGAATATGTAAGGAACGCCGAGCCTGGAACAAATTGCCTTCATTGTCCCGGCGACCTCGACACACAAATCGACTGATTCTGCCGTACAAGGCCCGGCGATCAGGAACAACGGCTTGTCCAGCCCTATTTCAAAACCGCAAAGTTTCATGCTTTGTTCTGCGCAGCGATTGCGGCTTTTACAAAAGAGGTAAATAGCGGATGGCCATGCCGGGGAGACGAGGTGAATTCCGGGTGAAACTGACATCCGACGAACCAAGGATGCTCTGCCTTCGGCAATTCAATCATTTCACAAAGGTCGGTACCCGGCGCCCGTCCAGAGACCACCAGTCCTTTTGCTTCAAGCTCGACGAGCAACTGATTGTTTACTTCATAACGATGGCGATGCCGTTCGACGACTTCAGCCTTTCCGTAAATCTCACGCGCCAGGGTACCTTCACGCAGCGTGCAGACTTGCCCACCCAGCCGCATCGTCCCCCCAAGATCGGAATTTTCGTTACGCTTTTCCAGCTTGCCAGAGGCATCCTGCCACTCCGTGATCAGGCCGATCACCGGATAGGGCGAGTTCTTGTCGAATTCGGTGCTGTGCGCCCCTTCCATACCGGCAACGTCGCGGGCATATTCGACAACCGCGAGTTGCATGCCAAGACAAATTCCAAGGTAAGGAACCTTGTTTTCCCTTGCGTAACGGACGGCCGCAATCTTGCCTTCCGTCCCGCGACGGCCGAATCCGCCCGGGACGAGGATGGCATCCATGCCCTTGAGGACAGAACACCCCTTGGTCTCGATCTCTTCAGAGTCGATGTAGTGAACCTTGACCTTGCTGTGCGTATAAATCCCGGCATGAACCAGCGCTTCCGTAAGCGATTTGTACGATTCCGTCAGATCAACGTATTTTCCGACAAACGCGACGTTGACTTTATGCTCGGGATTCTCCATCGCATGCACGATGCTCTTCCAGACCGACAGATCGGCCGCACGCGCCAGAATATTCAACTTGTGACAAACGATCTCGTCGAGCATCTGGTCATGGAGCATTGCCGGAATCTTGTAGATCGAATCGGCATCCAGGCACTCGATCACTGCTTCACGCTGGACATTGCAGAACAGACCGATTTTGACCTTCTCATCCTCGGGAATCGGGCGGTCCGCCCGGCACAGAAGAACATCCGGCTGGATACCGATCTCCCGCAATTCCTTGACGGAGTGTTGTGTTGGCTTGGTCTTGAGTTCCCCGGCAGTCGGAATATAGGGCAATAGTGTCAGATGGATATAACAGGCGTTCCCCCGCCCTTCCTGCAAGCCCATCTGGCGGATAGCCTCGAGGAAAGGAAGCGATTCAATGTCGCCAACCGTTCCACCGACCTCGACGATCGCCACTTCTGCGCCTTCCGCACCGCGACGAATGTGCGCCTTGATCTCGTCAGTGATATGCGGAATCACCTGCACGGTCTTGCCGAGATACTCGCCCCGCCGTTCTTTCTTGATTACGGTTTCGTAAATCTGGCCAGTGGTGAAATTGTTGCGTTTCCCCATCTTGGCACTGGTGAATCGCTCGTAATGCCCGAGATCGAGATCGGTTTCTGCGCCGTCTTCAGTAACGAAGACCTCACCGTGCTGGAACGGACTCATCGTTCCAGGATCCACATTGATATAGGGGTCCAGCTTGAGATGGGTGATCTTGAGACCGCGGGATTCCAGGATCGCACCCAAAGAAGCAGCGGCAATGCCCTTACCCAACGAGGACACCACTCCGCCGGTGACAAAAACGTATTTGGTCATGAGAAATATATGCAGCGGGAAATTCGAATTGTAGCCCAAAACAATCGGCCGCGATAAGCTTGCAATTCAGCGCATAATTCGCCTGCTAGCGATCCATTTTCCGCAATCAAGCTATTCCACCGCCTTTAATTGATGGATAAATCCCCCCTTTTATATAGGATTGCGCCTTTGTTCACTGGCAGCACCATACAACCCATTATGAGTCGCATCAATCATTCTCTCGCCCGCCAGGCCGACTTTGGATCATCCATGTCATTCTGGAGATGCTTGTCGGTCGTGCTCGCCACAAGCATCTTCCTTTTTTCCTCGGGATGTGACAGGAAAGCAGTTCCCCCTCCGCCGGAAGCAGAACCGCTGGTAATGAACGGCCACTTCCCGATCGCAGAACCCGCTTTATCCAACGCGGTCATTCGCGGCGATTTCAAGGAAACTCAACGAATTGTAGCCTCGGGCGCAAACATCAACAGCAAGGACGCGCTCGATCGAACACCTCTTCATCTCGCCGCTTTCTATGGACGCACAAAAACCATTGCATTCCTTATTGAAAACGGCGCAGAAGTCGATGCGAAAGACCACATTGGGATGACTCCGCTTCATGCCGCCGTAATTTCAGGGCGACGTCAAAGCGTTCAATTGCTTTTGGAGAAACAGGCGAACATCCACACGCAGACAGAATCCGGTCAGACAGCCCTCCACCTCTCGGCGGCAACCGGGCAGCCTCGACTGACCCGGTTTCTGATCGAACAAGGGGCTAACCCGAACCAAAAGGATCTTGATGGAAAAACCCCTCTTTACTACGCGAAAAAAAACTACCACCCGCAAACGACTTCGGTGCTTGAACAGATGACTCCGAAAAAAACGCACCAGTCGCAGGATGCACGGACGCGATAGGTGGCTATATCCCCTCGCTGCAGCGGATCAATCCGACAACTACACCTTCAATCTCAAGCGGGTTCTCACGAACGTCAACCACGATTGGCGAAAAATCGGGGTTTTCGGCAATCAACTCGACATGCGTTCCATGATTCCGAAAACGTTTTACGGTCACCTCGCCGTCAAGCCGCGCAACCACAACCTGCCCGTTGCGCGCTTCACAACAACGGTGAACGGCTACAAGATCACCATCGAGGATGCCGGCATTCAGCATCGACAGTCCTCGTACCCGGAGAAGGAAATCTGCTTTAGGTTTGAACAAGGTTGAATCAAGCGCATAGCGCGCCTGAACATTTTCCAATGCAAGAACAGGACTCCCGGCCGCTACGCTGCCAACCAACGGGAGTCCGAGTTGTTCAACCAAACGGATTCCCCGCGCAGCCCCCGGTTCGAGGACTATTACCCCCTTCTTTGCGAGAGCCTTGAGATGCTCTTCGGCGGCATTATTTGACGAAAAGCCAAAGGCATTCGCTATTTCCGCTCGCGTAGGCGGCGCTCCCAGAACTTCAATCGAGTTCTGGATGAACTCGAGAATCTCTTGCTGCCGAGCAGTTACTTTCGCCATCCCCACCCCCGAAGCTATCCGTATCAACACGCGTCAAAGCAACAAAATACTGTATATAAATACAGTATCAATGATAGCAGATAGTTTCTGGAAGGGCTCAAATCAGGATTGCGCTTCCGGCAAATTACCAATGACTCATAAGCACTTTTTCTGCCCAGAAAATCGCCGAAATGGTCTTGGCGTCGGTAATCGCTCCTGATCGAACGGCCTCCACCGCATCGCTCAAGCTCATGCTGAATACGTCGAGGTGCTCTCCGTGATCAAGTTTCTGCTCTCCCTGGCGTATCAACCCCCGCGCCAGAAACACTTCGATTCTCTCGTTTGAGTACCCTACACAAGGATGCAGCACGCCCAGATAGCGCCAACTACTCGCAACAAAACCGGTTTCCTCCAGCAATTCCCGTTTCCCTGTTTCCTCGATCGATTCACCAGGATCAATTTTTCCGGCGGGAAATTCAATGAATACTTCCCCAACCGGATAACGGAATTGTCTTTCAAAGATCAATTCGCCATTGTCGAGTACGGGAATGATCACAACAGCACCTTGATGCTTGATGTATTCCCGCGTCGAGACAGCGCCACTCGGCAAACGCACATGGTCAAGCCGGACGTCGAGAAGACGCCCCCGAAAAACCTCGGAACACTCCACCGCTGTTTCACGCAAATGCAAATCAGACTTCTGGTCGAATTCCATTGATAAACGCTCCCGTAAACGAAAGCGCCCCGATCTTGCGGGGCGCGAAAAAAATTGAAACGACCGGACTATCGGAAGAATGAGATCGAATCGTTCAGACTCGTCGCACAAAGAATCATCAGCGCGTTGGGCGAGATTCCAATCAGAGCAACCGCAAGCCCATTCGCCGACATCAACAATTTAACTTCGCCCGGCGCCTTGATTGGAGTGTTATCTGCCGGTGGGTCAAAATACATGACTTTTACGACGCGGAGATAATAATACGCACCGACCAGGGAGAAAAACACGGCAGCCAGCGCAAGCCAAAGGTGTCCGGCCACCACAACAGCCTGCAAGACCGAAAACTTGGCGAAGAATCCGACAAAAAACGGAATGCCGGCCATCGAGAACATCATCATCATCATGATTGCCGCATACCACGAATTGCGCTTGTTCAGTCCGGAAAAGTCGCTTATTTCCTCTGCTTCGAATCCCGCCCTGGAAAGCAGCAGAATGGTTCCAAACGCCCCGAGACTGGAAAGTACGTAGGTCACAACATAAAACATCGACGAGCTATACGCGTTGACGACAAATTGCGCGTCACGTCCGATGACCCCCGTCGCCATTCCGAGCAACATGAACCCCATGTGCGAAATAGCGGAATAGGCCAGCATCCGCTTGATATTCGTCTGCGCAACAGCGGCGAAATTACCCACAGCCATCGATAGAACCGAAAGCACGAGCAGCATGATTTGCCAATCGTGCGATGCAACGATGAGGCCGTTTACGAGAACCCGAATCACGACAGCAAACGCAGCGAGTTTGGGCGCGGAAGCGATGAACAACGTAACAGCCGTTGGCGCGCCATGATAAACATCGGGAATCCACATGTGGAACGGAACGACACCGAGCTTGAAGGCGATTCCCGAAACCAGGAAAACAAGCCCGAAGGCGAGAATGATCCCGTTCCCCTGCCCCTCCAGCAAACCGGCCGAAAGCGTTGAAATCTCGAGCGTGCCGGTTGCTCCATAGACCATCGACATACCGTACAGCAAGAGACCGGACGCCAAAGCGCCCAAGACGAAATATTTCATTGAGGCTTCCGTCGACGGGATAGAGTCGCGGTTCATCCCCACCATGGCATACAACGACAGCGACAGCAGTTCGATGCCGATATAGACCGTAAGAAAATGGTTGGCAGAAACCATTACCATCATTCCAAGGGTGGCAAACAGGCTCAATACATAGAACTCGCCCTTCGCCATCTGCGGTCGATCCAGAACGTATGTCCGAGAATAGAGCAGCACTGCAAACACGCTCAGATACACCATAAGCTTCAGCGTGTCCCCCATGGAATCGCTGACAAACATATTGCTGAAGGTGTACGAGATATCACCGGTACTCACAGCCATCGTGGTAGCGGCCGCGCCAACAAGCGTCAACTGCGTCAAGACATAGACGAGCGTTCTTCTCTTGTCCTTGACAAAAAGATCAACGATCAAAATCAAGCAGGTCATCGCCAGCACGAATATTTCGGCGCTGGCGATGCGCAGTTCGGGCAAAACAAATTGCATTTCTGCAAGCGTCATAGCGGATACCAATTATTGAATCTTGCTTATGGAGACGTGACGCAACAACTCATCTACCGAGCTGTGCATAACCTCCGTGAAAGGCTGCGGATACAGGCCCATGCCAAGTGCGCCAAGTGCCAACAACGCGAGGATCAGGAATTCTCGCGCGGAGATATCTGTTAATTCAGAGACATGGCGGTTTCCTACCGCACCGAAAACCACACGCTTGTACATCCAGAGGGTATAGGCGGCACCGAGAATCATCGTCGAAGCAGCCGCAAATGCAACCCAGAAATTGAACTTGACGGAAGCCAGGATAACCATGAACTCACCAACAAAACCGGATGTTCCGGGAAGACCGGCGTTGGCCATGGCAAACAACATGAAGAAGGTTGCGAATTTCGGCATCCTGTTGACCACGCCACCGTAGTCTGCAATCAAACGCGAATGCACCCGGTCATACATCACGCCGATGCAAAAGAACATTGCACCGGCAACAAATCCGTGCGAAACCATCTGAACCAGCGCCCCCTCCACGCCCATCGGGCTGAAAATGAAGAAGCCGAGTGTGACAAAACCCATGTGGGCGATCGACGAATAGGCCACCAGCTTTTTCATGTCGACCTGCACCAAGGCAACGAAGCCGATATAAACCACCGCAATCAATGACAAGGCCAGGATCAACCCGGAGAACTCATGCGAGGCGTCTGGCGCAATGGGCAGTGAAAAACGGAGGAATCCGTAAGCCCCGAGTTTCAATGCGATAGCGGCAAGGACAATAGACCCCCCCGTCGGGGCCTCGACGTGTGCATCAGGCAACCATGTGTGTACCGGCCACATTGGCACCTTCACTGCAAATGCTGCCAGGAAAGCCAGGAAGATCCACTTCTGGGCTGCCAAAGACAGCGGCAATTGATGCCAGTCCTGTATCGCGAAGCTGCCGGAATTCAGAAAAAGGTAAATCAGCGAAATCAGGAACAGCAAAGACCCCATCAAGGTGAAAAGGAAAAACTTGAACGCGGCATAGACCCTGCGCGGCCCGCCCCATACGCCGATGATGATATAGAGAGGAATCAGCGAAGCCTCGAAAAACACATAGAACAACATTGCATCGAGCGCGGAGAAGATGCCGTTAAGCAGGCCCGACATGATCAGGAAGCCGGCATTGTATTGAGCGACCTTGCTTCCAATGACTCTCCATCCGGCCAGAATGACGATGACCGTGATAAAGCTGTTCAGAATGACAAAAAGCATCGATATGCCATCGACGCCCAAGTGGTAATTGACATTGAAGCGGCTTATCCAGGGTGATAATTCGACGAACTGCATCGCCGGCGTGGTCGTATCGAATCCGGAATACAGTGGCAATGCAACGACAAGCCCTGCTATGGCGCCGATCAACGCGAGCATGCGCGCCAGTGGCGCATTGCGATCCGCACCTGTCAACAGGACGACAAGACCGGAGAGAATCGGCACCCAGATGGCTAGCGAAAGAAGCGGCAATCCTGACATTTTGTTTCCAGTCGTTGTTCGGTTCAGGCGCGCAAGAGCCAGAAAGAAAGCAGCGCGCAAACACCAAAAATCATCGTGAAGGCATAGTGGTAAATGTGTCCGGTCTGGAACAAACGTAAAAGGGCAGCCGTCCAGCCAACAACTCGTACGGCCCCTCCGACGATCAAGCCATCAATGACACCAACGTCGCCGCCTTTCCACAAACCTTGCCCCAGCAGGCGAGCCCCCTTTGCGAGAACCGCTTCATTGAATTTGTCGAAGTAATACTTGTTTTCCATCACGGTATACAGGGGGCCACAGGCGGACTTGATCGCTGCGGGAATTTGCGGTTGCCGAAGATAGAGGAACCATGCCAACACCACTCCGGCGACAGCCAGCCAGAAAACAGGGGTACTGAACGCGTGTATCGCCATAGCGAAGGCGCCGTGAAAGTGGTGTGACAACTCTGTCATTCCCGGGTGGGCTTCCGTATTGACGAAAATCACCCCCTTGAAGAAATCGCCAAACAGCATCGATTCGATCGCCACATAGCCCAGAAATATGGAAGGAACCGCCAAAAGCACTAAGGGCAGAGTGACAACCCAGGGCGTTTCGTGTGGTTTCTGTCCGGGAGCCAGACCGTGGTGATGATCCGGGGCAACTTCCTCATCGTCATGATCGCCATCATGCGCGTCTTCTCCGGGATCGGCATGGTTGGCATGCTCCAGGCCAAAACGCTCCTTGCCGTGAAACACCAAAAAGTACATCCGGAACGAATAGAAAGCGGTGATGAAGACCCCTGCCATTACGGAGAAGTACGCAAACCCTGATCCGGGAATCTGGGAAAGCTTGACCGCCTCGATGATCGAGTCTTTCGAGTAAAAGCCGGCAAAGAATGGAGTCCCAATAAGCGCAAGCGATCCGATCAGTGATGTCAGCCAGGTAACCGGCATGTACTTCCGCAACCCACCCATATTGCGAATATCCTGATCGTGGTGCATGCCGATGATGACCGACCCAGCCGCCAGAAACAGCAACGCCTTGAAAAAGGCATGCGTCATCAAATGGAAAATTGCTGCGGAATAAGCGGATGCACCCAGCGCTACCGTCATATACCCGAGCTGCGACAGTGTCGAATAGGCAACAACCCGTTTGATGTCATTCTGGATGATGCCGAGGAAGCCCATGAAAAGAGCCGTAATCGAACCAATGACGATAACGAAGGACAAGGCCGTATCGGATAGTTCGAACAGCGGTGACATGCGGGAAACCATGAAGATGCCGGCGGTAACCATGGTTGCAGCATGAATGAGCGCGGAGATCGGGGTCGGGCCTTCCATCGAATCCGGAAGCCAAACATGAAGTGGCACCTGCGCTGATTTCCCCATTGCGCCAATAAAAAGAAGAATGCAGGTAGCACTCAGCAGCGACACCGAACCCCATTCCACACCGGGGATTAAGGTGATGCTCGCATCGGCAAGATTCTTCGCTTCGCCGAATACCGCTTGGTAGTCCAGCGTACCGAAATGAGCCAGGATCAAACCGATGCCGAGAATGAATCCGAAGTCACCAACCCGATTAACCAGAAATGCCTTCATGTTCGCGAAAATCGCGGTGGGCCGGGTGTACCAGAAACCGATCAGCAGATACGAAACAAGACCGACCGCCTCCCAGCCGAAAAACAACTGCATGAAATTGTTGCTCATCACGAGCATCAGCATCGAAAACGTAAATAACGAGATATAGCTAAAAAACCGGCTATATCCGGGGTCATCACGCATATAGCCGATGGTGTAGATGTGCACCATCAGCGACACGAAAGTGACAACCAACATCATCGTGACAGTCAAGGAGTCAATCAGGAATCCAACCTCAAACTTGTAGTCGCCCGATGAAAGCCACTGATACACGGGACCGTTAAACATATTGCCTGCAGCGACATCCTTGAAGATATAAACGGAAGCAAGGAATGAAATGGCTACGCCTGCAATCGTGACCGAATGAGCCAGCCAACGGGGAATCAGCCGACAGAAGAGCCCGGCAACTATCGCACCAAGAAGGGGCGCCAAAGGGACAAGAAGATAGACCTTTTGCATATCCATTTTCAGCCCTTCAGGCTATCCAGATCATCCACATGGATGGTCTTCAGGTTACGGAACAGCACGACGAGAATCGCCAGTCCAATTGCCGATTCAGCCGCAGCCACGGTCAAGATGAAAAACACGAATACTTGCCCCGCAAGATCCTGCAGGTAATGTGAAAAAGCGATGAAATTGATGTTGACGGAAAGCAGCATCAACTCAATGGACATCAGGATGATGATCAGATTTTTCCGATTGAGAAAAATGCCGACAATGCTGATTGCAAAAAGAATCGCCGCCAGTATCAAATAGTGGGACAGTGTTAACAAGATGCCTCCCTGATCGGTCTCCGCAAGCAGCAGCCGGACTGCATTCGCGAAACTCCATTCAATCCACAAATCAACGCCACACGACGATCTTCTGACAACTCAATCATTCTTTTCCGCAGGCATCTGCAAGACGCGTACGCGATCCTTCGCCTTGACAAATACTTGTTCCGACGGACTGACAGACTTGCTCTTGCGCTTGTCGCGGAGGGTAAGCGCTGTGGCAGCGACAATTCCGACCAGTAACACGACCGAGGCCAATTCAAACGGATAAACATATTCTGTGAAAAGCAACCGTCCAACCGCCTGCACATTGCTGAATCCCGCCTCGACCTGAGGAACATCTCCCTCAAGAATGCCCCAGTACATTCCGCCCAATACCAACCCCATCTCCGCAACGATCAATAACGCAACGATCGCACCGAGCGGCAGATAACTCCAGAACCCTTCGCGAAGCCTGTCCAGATTGATATCCAGCAGCATCACGACAAACAGGAACAGAACCATGACGGCGCCTACATAAACCAGAATCAGTGCGATTGCCAAAAACTCGGCCTGAAGCAGAATCCAGATTCCACTTGCGCTGAAAAAAGCCAAAACCAGATGGAGTGCGGCATGCACTGGGTTGCGTAGCGTCACTACACGCAAAGCCGCAAACACCAGAATTGCGGAAAGAAAATAGAAAACGAACGTTCTGAATTCCATCGCGTCAGGGCCTGTTAACGGTATTTCGAGTCAAGTTCACGATCAGCGGCAATCTGCGCTTCGTACCGATCGCCGTTGGCCAACAACATGGGCTTGGTGTAGTACAGGTCACTCTGTTTTTCACCGTGATACTCGAAGACACGAGTCTCGACTATGGCGTCAACCGGACATGCCTCCTCACAGAACCCGCAAAAAATACACTTGTTCAAATCAATATCATATCGAGTCGTCCGGCGAGAACCGTCTTCGCGCTGTGCGGATTCGATGGTAATTGCCATGGCGGGGCAGACTGCCTCGCATAGCTTGCATGCGATACAACGCTCTTCTCCGTTCGGATAGCGACGCAGCGCGTGCAATCCGCGGAAACGGAAACCCTGCGGAGTTTTTTCCTCGGGATACTGCACGGTGATTTTCCGGGCGAACATATGACGCCCTGTCACCGCCAAGCCTTTCAACAACTCCTTGAGCAAAAGGCTGTTAAGAATATCTCTCATTGATCCCATGAATTGTCTCTCACTTCCAGATATTCCACGGTGACAACATCCAGCAGGCGACGACCGCCAGCCAAATCAGACAAACGGGAATGAGGACCTTCCATCCAAGCCGCATGACCTGATCGTAACGATAACGCGGAAATGTCGCACGAACCCAGAAGAAAAGCGTCAGCACTGCGAAAATCTTGATGAACAGCCAAAGAATGCTGTCTGGTAGAAAACCCACCGGGGAAGACCAGCCGCCAAGGAACAGCAAACTGATCAACGTACATCCCATCAGCATTGCTGAATACTCCGCCAGCTGAAAGACCGCAAAGCTCATCCCGGAGTACTCGACGTGATAACCGACGATTTCGGACTCGCCTTCCGCAAGATCGAACGGCGCACGGTTGCATTCCGCAAAGATCGAAATAATGTAAACAACGAACATCGGAAGCAGGGGGAGCCAGTTCCACGAGAGGAAAGTCAGCCCCATGTCGGCAAAACGCCCCTGGCTCTGCACTTTGACGATCTCAACGAGGTTGAGGCTATTGGACACCATCAGCACAACGACGAGCGACAATCCCATCGCAACTTCGTACGAAATCATCTGCGCTGCGGCGCGCATCGACCCAAGAAACGCGTATTTCGAATTCGGCGACCAACCCGCAAGAATGATTCCATAGACGCTAACTGATGTCACCGCCATGATGAAAAGCAGGCTGGCGTTGACATTGGCCAGTACCAGAAACTCGTTGAACGGAATAACCGCCCACGCAACAAGCGCCGGAGCAAAAGCAAACAGCGGCGCCAGAAGGAACACGGCCTTGTCGGCGTTGGCGGGAACAACAACCTCTTTCAGAAGAACTTTTAAACCGTCTGCAAGGGGCTGAATGAGTCCCCATGGCCCGACGCGGTTTGGACCGACGCGAACCTGAATGGCGCCGATGATCTTGCGTTCAGCGTAGGTCGTGTAAGCCACACACAGAAGCAGGGGAGCCACGATCAGCATGATCTTGATAACGGTCCACACCAGCGTGACCATACCCGGCCAGATTCCCCCGAACGTATCCTGACCCAATTGCATCAGCCAGTCGAAATGCGGGATCAGGAATCCCGGCAACAGTTGATGCAGCGTATCCACCATCATGCACGCTCCACACTAATCATTCCAAACATTTCACCGAGGGCCGCAGTCGATGCGTGGGCTGCAGCAACACGAACACTCGTCCGGGGAACCGTATCGTCCGCAACCACGTTCAACACGACACTTCCCTCCCCTTGAATAATTCGCACCGGATCATTGGCGGCAAGCCCTAGATCCTTCAAGGTAACCGGATTCAGACGTGCTACTGGCGCCGAGGCATCGCGCGTTTTCTGAAGCGATTCCGCATTGCGGACAAGAGCATCGGCAAAGTAGATCGGAACATCAGCGATTCGCTCGAGACCTTGACGGGAGACCGACAAGGGAGCGATGTCGAGTGCAACGGCATTGCTCAGGCCTTCCAGGAAGGCCGATCCTTCTGGAATCAATTCATTCTTGACCTGCTCACTTGATTCGTAATCGAACCCCGGCAAGGCCAGGAGATTTCCCAGCACTCGCAAAACTTTCCAGCCAGGTCGGCACTCGCCGGCAGGATGGCAGACTCCGGAAACACTCTGCACACGCCCCTCGGCGCTCACATACGTACCGGAGGTTTCAGTAAAAGGAGCGACGGGAAGAAGAACGTCGGCATACACTTCAGCCTCGTTGCTCTTGAATGTCGACAGCGCAACAACCAACTCAGCTTTTTTGAGCGACCCTACGGCCATCTGGGGATCAATACAATCGAACTCGGGTTCAACCCCCATGAGGATATAGGCTTTGCGTGGCTGAGCAAACATTTCGTAGGCATTAAGGCCCTTTCCGCAGTCAGGAACGGCCTTGGCAAGATACCCTCCAACACTGTTGGAAGCTTCACCGATAAAGCCGAACGAAGCATCCGACAAGCGCGCCAATTCTTGAACCAGCGCATGCAACTGCCCCGCGCAACTGACCTGCTCACTCACATTTCCCAGGAATATCGCTTTCGGACCGCTACTGAGGAAACTCTCTGCAATCGCCAGGCAGCCTTCAGAAACCTCGACATGGCTTAGGTCCACCGATGTTGTGAGACCGGAAATCTGCACAAAAGCCTTAAGCACTGCCGCAATTGAGAGCGGAAGCTGGCTAGGCGCTACAGAGACATGTTGGTGCAGGTTGATGAGCGGATCGTCGCCGGCCACCGACAGCAAGCTGATTTTGTTTCCCGGCTTCTTCGCCAGTTGCCTCAAGCGCTGGGAGAAAAGAGGATGATCCTTGCGCAGGAAGCTGCCGACGACGAGTACCGACTCGAGATCGGGAATGTCGGCGATGCGCATCCCGAGCCACGGAATGCCTGCGAGTTTACCGTCAGACGAATAGTCGCGACGCCGCGGACGAAAATCGATATTGTCGGATCCAATTCCTCGAACCAGTTTCTGCAACAGGAACAACTCCTCCAGAGTCGAGCGAGGAGATGCCAGCGCTGCAATTGAGTCAACCCCGTGGTTTTTGGCAATATCCTGCAACCCGTGCGCTACGTAGTCGAGCGCAACATGCCACTCGACCTCACGTAGCGTCCCGTCAACGCGAACCATCGGCTTGAGCAGCCGATTCGACGAGTTAAGCGCCTCATACGAGAAACGATCCTTGTCCGAAATCCAGCATTCGTTGACATCCTCGTTCTCTCGCGGGAGAACGCGCATTACGCGATTGTTCTTGACCTGAACGGTCAGATTGGTCCCAAAGCTATCATGCGGACTAACCGACTTGCGCCTGGAGAGTTCCCAACTGCGCGCAGAATACCGGAAGGGCTTGGACGTCAACGCGCCCACCGGACACAAATCAATCATGTTCCCGGAAAGTTCGGAATCGATCGTGCGACCGACAAACGTCTGGATCTCCGAGTGCATGTTGCGACCGGCCATCCCGAGTTCCATTACCCCGGCGATTTCCTGTCCAAAGCGGACGCAACGGGTGCAATGAATGCAACGCGACATCTCCTGCATCGAAATCAGCGGCCCAACATGCTTTTGAAAAACGACCCGCTTTGCTTCCCCGTAGCGCGAACTGCCGCCGCCATACCCGACCGACAGGTCTTGCAACTGGCACTCGCCACCTTGATCGCAAATCGGGCAATCAAGTGGATGGTTGATGAGAAGGAATTCCATCACCCCTTTTTGGGCCTTGATTGCCAGCTCGGAATGTGTAAAAACCTTCATCCCATTTGTTACAGGCGTTGCGCATGCGGGGAGCGGCTTGGGGGCTTTTTCGACCTGGACCATGCACATGCGGCAGTTTGCCGCGATAGACAGCTTCTTGTGATAGCAGAAATGCGGAATATACGTACCGGAGGCCTGCGCTGCTTCCATGATGGTGCTGCCAGCCGGCACTTGCACTTGTTTGCCGTCAATCTCAATATCTAGCATATCGCTGCCTTAGAACGTTGCTTTGAAGAAGCCGCTTCCAGCGCGCTGAATCTCCGGCGGCACAAGGCACTTCTTGTGTTCGATGTGGTAGGCGAATTCGTCCTGAAAATGCTTGATGAAGCTCTGAACAGGCATCGAAGCTGCATCGCCCAGAGCACAGATAGTGCGTCCCATGATGTTGGTTGTAACGCTCCTGAGGAGGTCAAGATCGTCCGGTCGTCCGAGTCCATGCTCAATGCGATGAATGATTTGGTACAACCAGCTTGTTCCTTCCCGGCACGGTGTGCATTGGCCGCAGGACTCTTCGTAGTAAAAGTACGACAAACGCTCAAGCGCTTTCACCATGCACGTTGTCTCGTCCATGACGATCACTGCGCCTGATCCAAGCATCGACCCCGCTTTGCTGATCGAGTCGTAATCCATCGTGCAATCCATGACGACCTGAGCGGGCAACACCGGTGCGGATGACCCCCCAGGAATACACGCTTTCAGTTGGCGCCCACCGCGAACGCCACCGGCCATTTCCAACAGCGTCGAAAATGGCGTTCCCAGCGGAACCTCGTAGTTCCCGGGACGATTCACATGACCGGAGACGGAAAAAAGCTTGGTACCCCCGTTATTCGGTTTCCCGGCCTCAAGGTAGGCCTCCGGTCCAATATTCAGCACGAACGGGACGGAGGCAAAAGTCTCGGTGTTATTGATCGTCGTTGGCTTGCCGTACAAACCAAAACTTGCCGGGAACGGAGGCTTGAATCTAGGCTGCCCCTTTTTGCCTTCAATGGAATTCAGAAGAGCCGACTCTTCACCGCAAATGTACGCACCGTAGCCGTGGTGGGCGAAAAGTTCAAAATCAAAACCGGACCCCTGGATGTCCTTACCGATCAACCCGGCAGCACGCGCTTCGTCGAGAGCTTCTTCAAAGCGCTTGTAAACCTCCCAGATTTCCCCGTGAATATAGTTGTAGCCTCGCGAAGCGCCGACAGCATACCCGGCGATTACCATGCCTTCGATCACAGCATGAGGATTAAACCGCAGAATATCCCTGTCCTTGAATGTCCCCGGCTCTCCCTCGTCTGAGTTGCATACGACGTATTTCTCAACCGGCAGGTAATTCGGCATGAAGCTCCACTTCAGACCGGTTGGAAAGCCGGCCCCGCCCCGACCGCGGAGAACCGATTTTTTTACCTTGTCAACGACCACCCCTGGCGGCACTTTTTCTGCCAGGATTCCTCTCAAGGCCGTGTACCCGCCTCGTTTGACGTAATCGGCCAAGCGCCAAGCATTGTCGCCATCAAGGCCAACGGTAAGCAACGGATTGATAGAACCGAGGATGGCCATTATTCAAGCTCCGACAGGAGTTTGTCGATCTGCTCCGGCTGCATGCAACAACACATGCGGTGATTATCAACCAGCATGACTGGTGCATCGCCACACGCCCCCATGCACTCACCTTCCTTGAGCGTAAATTTCCCGTCCGGAGTAGTTTCGTTGAACTCGATTCCCAACTTGCTCTTGAGATACTCTGCAGCGTCAACGCCACCAGACAACATGCATGGCAAGTTTGTACAAACAGTCAACTTGTGTTTGCCCACAGGCTTCAGGTTGTACATGTTGTAGAAGCTCGCCACCTCGTAGGCTGCGATGGGCGTCATTTCAAGATAGTTGCCCACGAACTCGATGGCCTCGCTCGGTAGCCACCCCAGTTCCTCCTGGGCAATAGCCAGCGCGGCCATCACGGCCGACTGCCTCTGACCGGGAGGATACTTCGCAATCTCGCGATCAATCTTCTGTAAGGATTCTGTAGAGAGCATCAGCGGTCAATCTCGCCAAAAACGATATCGATTGTGCCGACCATCGTAACCACGTCGGCAATCATGTGGCCACGCACCAGTTCATCCATGGCCGAAAGATGCACATAACCCGGGGAACGAATCTTCAACCGATAGGGCTTGTTGGCTCCGTCGGATACTGCGTAGATCCCGAATTCCCCCTTCGGATGCTCGACGGCCGAATACACCTGGCCTTCGGGAACGTGAATGCCCTCGGTACAAAGCTTGAAGTGATGGATCAACTCCTCCATGTTCGACTTCATGTCCGCACGGAGAGGAGGCGAAACCTTGTGGTTGTTCGAAATAACAGGCCCCGGGTTGGCACGCAACCAGTCAATACACTGCTGGAGAATCCGGTTGGACTGGCGCATCTCGTTCACGCGGACAAGATAGCGGTCGTAACAATCGCCGGTCACTCCGACGGGAATATCGAAATCGAGACGATCATAGACGGCGTAAGGTTGCTTCTTTCGCAGATCCCACGGGATGCCGCAACCGCGAAGCATTGGACCGGTAAAGCCCAATTGCAGGGCCCGTTCGGGGGACACAACACCGACATTGACCAGACGCTGTTTCCAGATCCGGTTATCGGTCAGCAGCGTTTCATAATCATCAAGATTCTTCGGGAAGCGCTTGACGAAATCTTCGAGAAAATCCAGAAAGGTGCCACTACGCGCCTCGTTCAACTTTTTCAGGTGTGCGCCATTCTTCCACTTGGACTCCTTGTACTTTGGCATGGAGTCCGGCAGATCGCGATAAACCCCGCCCGGACGATAGTAGGCAGCGTGCCAGCGCGTCCCCGTCACCGCCTCGTAGCAATCGACCAGGTCTTCCCGCTCACGCATTGCATACAGCATCATGGTCATCGCGCCAACGTCGAGACCCTGTGCCCCGATCCATAGCAAATGGTTCAGGATGCGTGTGATTTCATCAAACAACACGCGGATGTATTGTGCACGGAGGGGCACTTCAACCCCGACCATGCGCTCGATGGCCAAGCAATAGGCATGTTCACTGCACATCATCGACATGTAGTCGAGGCGGTCCATATATGGAACCGACTGAATCCAGGTCTTGCCTTCGGCAAGTTTCTCGGTCGCCCGGTGCAGGAACCCGATATGAGGATCCGCACGTTGCACCACTTCACCATCGAGTTCCAGCACCATCCGCAAAACGCCATGCGCGGCTGGGTGTTGCGGGCCAAAATTCAATGTGTAGTTCTGGATATCAGCCATTTTCGACATCCCCGTAGTTTTCTTCCCGCACTATCCGCGGCGTGATCTCCCGCGGCTCGATGGTCACGGGTTGATAAACAACGCGCCGCTGCTCGGGGTCGTAGCGCATTTCAACGTAACCACTGACCGGAAAGTCCTTCCGGAACGGATGTCCTATAAATCCGTAATCGGTGAGAAGACGTCGCAAGTCGGGATGCCCCGGAAAGACTATGCCGAAAAGATCGAACGCTTCCCGCTCAAACCAGTTGGCTGAATTCCAAATCGAGACGACAGAGGGCAGCGAGGGGAACTCGTCGGAAGATGCGAAACACCGTACGCGTGCACGCCAGTTATGTGTGATCGATGTCAAGTGGGATACCACGGCAAAGCGCTTCCCTTGCCAGCCATCGCACCCGTATGTCGAGTAATCGATCCCGCACAAATCAATCAGTTGCTCAAAGCGGAGTTCGGGCTCATCACGTAGCAGCACCATCGTTTCGAGATAGTCGCTGGCCTCAACATCGATCGACACCTCCCCCAAAGCGCACCACATTTTCGTGGTTCGATCTCCGAGATGCTTCTGCAGGTTTTGGCTAAGCAACTCAAGCTTGGCGGACATGACTCTCTCTCGGACAAATTAACGGGCGATGGTACTGGTGCGGTAAATCTTGTTCTGAAGCTGAAGCAGCCCGTAGATCAGCGCCTCTGGCGTCGGCGGACATCCCGGGACATAAATATCGACGGGAACGATGCGGTCACATCCACGCACAACGGAATAAGCGTAGTGGTAATACCCGCCACCGTTGGCACAGGACCCCATCGAGACAACCCAACGAGGTTCGGGCATCTGATCGTAGACCTTTCGCAATGCAGGCGCCATCTTGTTGGTCAGCGTCCCCGCAACAATCATCACGTCGGATTGCCGCGGACTGGGCCGAAACACGATACCGAAGCGGTCGAGATCATAGCGGGAACACCCGGCATGGATCATTTCGATTGCGCAACAGGCCAAGCCAAAAGTCATGGGCCACATCGACCCCGTGCGCATGTAATTGATCAGTTTGTCTGCCGTGGTGGTAATAAAGCCTTCCTGGAGAACGCCTTCGATACCCATTGCCAATCACTCCCAATCCAGCGCGCCCTTGGCCCAAGCAAAAACGTAACCAACGACGAGAATCGCCATGAACACGACCATCTCGATAAAGCCAAACCACTTAACCGAGTCAGTCTGCACGATCTCCTTGAAAATCGTTGCCCACGGCACAAGAAAGGCAACCTCGAGATCAAAAAGAATGAACAAGATGGCAATCAGGTAATAACGCACATCGAATTTCATGCGCGCATCTTCGAACGCCTCAAAGCCACATTCGTAAGGCGAGAGCTTTTCGCTATCCGGACGATGAGGCGCGACGACCAACCCCGTTATCACAGGAGCCACGCCAAATACCGCGCCAACCAGAACGAAGACAAATACCGGGAAATAGCTTTCGAGCATGATCCGCCACCCGTACGATTACAGTTGGTCGATACCACCCATTCGGGTGGTTTTACTTGGTGCCGACGATGAGACTCGAACTCATACGACCGAAGTCACTACCCCCTCAAGATAGCGTGTCTACCAATTTCACCACGTCGGCATTTTCATCGGGCGAAGGCAGGCAATGAGTAGCACAGCCACACTCACCGCCGCCTGGTCCGCAACTACTTCGGAATATCCTTTGTCTTCGAATCGGAATCTGCCGGACTCCCAACTCCCTCGCCCACCAGCGAAGAAGAGCCAGAAGCAGGCATCGACTGTGCCGCCTCCTGCATCACCCCACTAGGCGTTTTCGCCTTGTTGGAAGCGAAGTAGGCCAAGGAAAGACTGGTCAGGAAGAACACCACCGCGAGGATTGCCGTCGTTCTGCTGAGAAAGTTTGCTGACCCTGTCGCCCCAAACAGGCTACCGGAAGCACCGCTACCAAACGCGGCTCCCATGTCCGCCCCTTTGCCGTGCTGGACGAGCACAAGACCGATGATTCCAAGCGCGGAAACCACATGAACGAACAGGATGATAGAGAAGAGATAGCTCATGTCGACTATTTTTCAGCAGCAGCACAAATGGCAAGAAAGTCGGACGCCACGAGCGAGGCGCCACCGATCAGCCCCCCGTCAATATCTGGCATGGAAAAGAGTTCAACGGCGTTACCCGGCTTGACACTCCCGCCATAAAGAATTTGCAAACCTTCCGCCACACCGGCATCAAGCTTGGCAAGTTTGGCGCGAATCGCCGCATGAACCTCTTGTGCCTGGGCCGAGGTGGCCGTGCGCCCGGTTCCGATTGCCCATACCGGCTCATACGCAACCACTGCACCAGAGAACGCAGCGACACCGACACGCGCCAGAACCGCATCGATCTGCGCGAAAACAATCTCCAGCGTCTTGCCGGCATCACGCTGCTCCAGCGTCTCGCCGACACAAAGAACCGGACGCAAACCAGAGGCCAGAGCTGCAGCAAACTTCTCTGCAACCAGACTGTCCGTCTCGCCGTAAATAGCACGCCGCTCGGAATGTCCGACCAGGACGTAGCGACAAGCAAAATCCTGCAACATGGACGCACTGACCTCGCCCGTAAACGCACCCTGCGCCTGCTCGCTAAGGTTTTGCGCACCCCAGGCAACCGGCGTTCCGCTCAATACAGCCTGCGTCTGAGCAAGATACGGGAACGGCACACAAACGGCCACTGCGACATCACGCAAGCCCGCGACGCCAGCGACAACATCCTGCAACAACTGCTGGTTGGTCTTGAGACCTCCGTGCATTTTCCAGTTTCCCGCAACAAGCTTCTGACGCATATAACACCCCGCCGAAAAAGTCAAAATTATAGCGATTCACGTCGCATGCGGTCAATAAACTACCGACCAGAAAACCTTGAAAACACTCGCGCTGACGCGAACAACGCATCACAAAAAACCCGGAAGTTGTTGAATTTGATACCGACTTCCGTAAAGGCGTTGATTTCACACCTGAAGACAGAATGAGAGGCATCGGAGGCACCTGACTCACCATAAAAATTTCTTTAAGCCCCCTGCCCCGTCACGCCCCCCCCTCTTCTTCCCTGCAACTTCTCGACACAGACTCCGGTCAGCGCAGAGACCATCAAGAAGTCGTCGATCTGAACAGCTCCTGCGACCGGGTCAAGCGACCCGACAAATGCCACACCACTGACGCACTACGATGCCGCTATCCACTTACTGCCTCCCGCACCGCATTTGCCAGCTTTTCTGCCGCCGCAACAACCCTGTCGGCATCACGCCCTTCGACCATCACGCGAAGGAGCGGCTCGGTGCCGGACGCGCGCAACAGCACGCGCCCGGCACCGGCCAATTCGGCTTCCACCAGATTCTTGGTTGCAACGATATCCGGGTGATCCTTCCACGGGAATCCTTTGCTCAACGGCACATTGATCAGTTGCTGCGGATAAAGTTCAAGCCGTCCCAACAACGACTGCAGATCGCCGCCCTCCTCGCACAAAGCAGTCAGCACCTGGAGGGCCGAGACGATACCATCGCCGGTGGAGTGCTTGTCGAGACAAAGAATATGTCCCGAATTCTCGCCGCCGAACAACCATCCTTTTTCCTGCAGCATTTCCAGGACATAACGGTCGCCGACCGCAGCGCGGGCGAAGGGAACACCCAGGTCCGCCAATGCGTGCTCGAAAGCCAGGTTGGTCATCAGGGTACCGACCACGCCGGCCACCGGGCCGCTGCGTAAACGGCTGCGCACCACGGCCAGAAGCAACTGGTCTCCGTCATAGACGTTGCCGCCTGCGTCGACCATCATCACGCGATCGGCGTCGCCGTCCAGCGCGACGCCAAGATCGGCCTGATTCGCAAGAACGGCACTGCTCAGCGCTGCAGTGGACGTAGCACCCACGTCCTTGTTGATGTTCAGCCCGTTTGGTTCGGACCCGATGGCCACGACCTCCGCACCGAGTTCATGGAAGACGTGAGGGGCGATGTGGTAGGCCGCTCCGTGAGCACAATCGACGACGATCTTCAGTCCGCGCAGATCGAACGAATTGGGGAAGGTACTCTTGCAAAACTCGATGTAACGTCCTGCCGCATCCCCGATACGCCGCGCACGCCCCAGTTCAGAAGAGGCCACGCAGGCGAGCGGCAGGTCGATACCCGCCTCTATCTCCGCTTCGATCGAGTCGTCCAGCTTGGTGCCCTGAGCAGAAAAGAACTTGATCCCGTTGTCGTAGTAAGGGTTATGCGACGCTGAAATCACGACGCCAGCCTGCAGGCGCAACGCTCGGGTGAGATAGGCAACGGCCGGCGTGGGCATCGGCCCAACCAGGCACACATCAACGCCGGCAGCCGAAAAGCCTGCCTCCAGAGCCGCTTCCAGCATGTATCCGGAAATACGCGTATCCTTGCCGATCAGCACCTCGGGACGCGCTCCAGGCTTGAGGTGCCCCTGCTTCACCCCATGTGCAACCAGCACTTTCCCTGCCGAATAGCCGAGCCGCATGACGAAATCCGGAGTAATCGGCGCCTGCCCAACCCGGCCACGCACTCCATCGGTTCCAAAGTACTTCCGCGCCATACAGCCTCCCAACCAAACCCAAAGGCTGGCATTGTACTGAAATCCTGGGAGTCAGAATGTTCCGTACATGTACATCACGGCAATCGCTTACACATTCATCGTCTGTCTTTATGTTTTTCTGAGGGGAAGGCACCCAAACCCCTGATTAGCCGAATCGACCGGTTATGTATTCCTCGGTCTGCTTCTGCTGGGGTTTGATGAACATCTGGTCAGTCGCGCCGAACTCGATAAGGTCGCCAAGGTACATGAACGCCGTATAGTCCGAAATCCGTGCCGCCTGCTGCATGTTGTGCGTCACGATAGCAATCGTGTATTCGGATTTCAGCTCGTAAATCAGTTCCTCGACCTTGGCAGTCGAAATCGGATCGAGTGCAGACGTCGGTTCGTCGAGCAGCACGACTTCTGGCTTGACCGCGACCGCCCGCGCAATGCACAGGCGCTGCTGCTGCCCTCCGGAAAGCGACAATCCGCTTTGCTGCAACTTGCCCTTAACCTCATCCCACAACGCGGCCTTGCGGAGCGCCCATTCGACCCGGTCGTTCATCTCCGGGGTCGAGAGTTTCTCGTAAAGGCGGACACCGAAAGCGATGTTCTCGTAAATGGACATCGGGAACGGTGTCGGCTTCTGGAACACCATGCCAATCTTGGCACGAACGAGATTGACGTCCTGTTTCTTGTCCAGGATGTTCTTGCCGTTAAAGATGATCTCTCCTTCAGCGCGCTGTCCGGGATAGAGGTCGAACATCCGGTTGAAGGTACGCAGCAAGGTGGATTTCCCGCAACCTGACGGCCCGATGAATGCGGTGACACGATGCCGTTCTATATCAAGATTGATTCCCTTGAGCCCCTTGAAATTGCCGTAATAGAAGTTGAGATTGCGGACCTGCAGAGCGATATCCTGACGAAGAAGCTCTACGTCGTTTGTGGACATGAGGAAGACTCCGGTAGTTTATTTCTTGTCGTTGGCGCGAAACATCAGGCGCGCTCCAATGTTCATTGCAAGCACCAACAAGGCAATTAGCAAAGCTCCACCCCAGGCAAGCGAATTCCAGTTGTCGTACGGACTCATTGCAAACTGGAAGATCACTACAGGAAGATTACCCATGGGCTCCGACATGTCGGTGCTGAAGAACTGGTTGTTGAGCGCAGTAAATAGCAAAGGCGCTGTCTCGCCGGTGACGCGCGCGATGGCCAGCAATACGCCAGTGACGACACCGGCTTTGACTGACCTTAATGTGACGCTTAGCGAGACCCGCCAACGCGGGGCACCGAGGGCAAATGCCGCCTCACGCAAGGTCGGCGGAACGAGCTTGAGCATGTTCTCGGTCGTTCTGACAACGACAGGAATGGCAATCAGGGACAGGGCTACCGACCCGGCCCAGCCGGAGAATCCGCCCATCGTTTCTACCATCAGTGCGTAGATAAACAACCCGATGGCGATTGACGGCGCAGATAACATGATGTCCACCACGAAACGCGTTGCAGCGGCGAACTTTGATGTTGCGCCATACTCCGCGAGATAAATCCCCGCGAGAATACCGATCGGAGTCGACACGCACGTCGTTACCCCAATGATCATTAGGCTGCCGACAATGGCATTGCGCATGCCCCCTCCTTCATTACCGGGGGCTGGCGTATCCAGTGTAAAGAAATCCCAACTCAGCACCGCGAAGCCCTTGGAAAAAAGCGTGAACAGAATCCATAGCAACGCGAGAAGGCCAAACGCCATCGCCAGCATGGAAAGCCCGATGCCCAGGCGGTTGATGAGAATACGACGGTTATAAAGATTCATGGCTCGAACTCGCCCAACCTAGTGCCCTTGCTTGACCGTGCCACGGCGAATAAGCCAGCGCGACAAGCTCAGAACAATGAAGGTGATTACAAAGAGCACCAACCCCAACGCAAACAGCGACGAGACGTGAAGGCCTGGCGACGCTTCCCCGAACTCGTTGGCCAGCACCGAGGCAATCGAATTTCCCGGCGCAAAAAGACTGCCTGTAATCCGGTTGGCGTTTCCGATCACGAAGGTCACGGCCATGGTTTCGCCAAGCGCCCGACCCAAGCCCAGCATGACGCCACCGACGACACCGACACGCGTGTAGGGCAACACGACGTTCCATACCACCTCCCAGGTGGTACAACCAACGCCATAGGCTGACTCCTTGAGCACTGACGGGACGGTCTCGAACACATCCCGCATGACCGACGCTATGAATGGAATGACCATCAGCGCCAGAACGATGCCGGCCGCCAAGATACCGATACCGATGGGCGGCCCCGAGAACCAGCCGCCGACAACCGGAATACTGCCGAACGCCCCTTGCAGATAGGGTTGCACATGCTCAGAGAAAAGCGGCGCGAAGATGAACAACCCCCAGATGCCATAAATGATCGACGGAACACCAGCCAGCAGTTCAATCGCCGTACCGAGCGGACGCCTCAACCATGCAGGACAGGTTTCGGTCAGAAACAGCGCGATGCCGAAACTGACAGGTACCGCGATGAAGAGTGCAATCAGCGATGTAACCACCGTTCCATAAATCGCAATTACCGCGCCAAATTTCTCCTCCGGAACGTTCCACACGTTGGTCCAGACAAAGGAAGGACCAAACTCGCGCAAAGCCGGAATCGCCTCGATCGCCAAAGACACCAGAATCCCGAACAGTCCGGCCAGTACCAGAAGCGCAAACAACAGGGTGACTTTGTGAAAGACCCCGTCCTGCCACTGGAACACCTTGACCCGGGCTGAATGTACGTCGGTTTGCTCCATGCTTTTTCCCACCATGCTGCTGACTTGACCAACCATCGTCGCGGGATCCATATTAAAGCGCCCTCCCTGGCGCAGCCAACCTTGACCGAAAGAATTGCGCTGAAAGCTATCGTTCAGGGAGGCCAGGGACCGTACCGGCCCCTGGCAATTTCAAACGACCGTATTCTTGCTTGCTACTTGATCTTCTTCATCTCGGCTTCGACCATCTTCACCACAGCTGCGGGAAGCGCTACAAATCCGAGCTCTTCGGCCATCTTTTGACCGTTATTGAGTGACCAAGTGAAAAAATCGACCACGCTTTGCTGCTTGGCGGCATCACTTCCCTTTTCATACACCAGAACGTAGGTTGCCGAGGTGATCGGCCACGCGTTCTCGTGCGTTTGGTCAAGGAGATCCGGCGCCATACCCTCGACCTTGAAATCAGCCCCGGCCGCCGCGTCGGCGATAGTCTGCTGAGTCGGCAGGACAAACTTGCCTGCCTTGTTCTTCAGGGCCACGAAAGTCATGTTGTTTTTCATCGCATCGGCAATATCGACATAACCGACAGCACCAACGATCTTCGTAACATTGGCCGCCACCCCCGGGTTGCCTTTGCCTCCGACGGCATTCGCCGGCCAGTTCACCGTCGTACCGGCGCCAACGCTGCTCTTGAAAGCTTCGGACTGCTTGGCCAGATAGTGCGTGAAGCCATACGTTGTCCCTGAACCATCGGAACGGTGTGCGACGGTAATCGCGGTATCGGGCAACTTGGCACCCGGATTCAAGGTGGCAATTGCCGGATCATTCCACTTCTTGATGTTGCCACTGAAAACACTGGCAGCAGTCGCGCCATCGAATTTGATATCTCCCGACTTGAACCCGGGGAGATTGACAACGATCGTCACCCCGCCCATCACGGTCGGCAATTGGACGAGCCCCGCTTCCTTCAACTCGCTGACTTTAACCGGGGCATCCGTGCCGCCGAAATCGACAGTCTTGGCCTTGATCTGCTTGATGCCGCCGGAAGAACCAATGCCTTGATAATTCACCTGATTGCCGGTCTTGGCGTTGTAGGCTTCTGCCCATTTCGTATAGACGGCGAACGGGAAGGTCGCGCCCGCGCCGGTAATGTTTGCGGCCATGGCAACAGGTGCTGTCATGGCCAGAACTGCCGCTGCCAGCGGGATGGCGGTCCATTTCTTCATCAGCTTCTTCATTGCGCTTCTCCTTGTGTGTGTTCGAGAACAAAGCAAATGAAGTCTATCGACCGAATATTTCAATTTCGTGACACAACGATGAACGGACCAAGTCACGCCTGCAATCAGTGTCATCGGGTGGAGGAAAGCGGCCCCGGCCTTCAGGCGCCCGAGCCGTCAAGAAAGCGATGCATTACGTACGCATCGACCATTCCCAGCGACTGATGCCTGAATACCTTCGGCAAGGTTCCGACAATGCTGAAGCCGAGCTTCTTCCATAGCGCGACAGCACCGGTATTGGTGCTGACGACGAAATTGAACTGCATTGCCGCGTAACCCGCCTTTCGCGCCTCCTCAAGACAGTGGCGCCCCATCTCTTCGCCAATTCCCTTCCCGTGCGCCTTCGGGCACACCATGAACGACGCGTTGGCTACGTGAGATCCCAAGTCACGCTGATTGGTGATCAGCTTATACATTCCCGAAATCGCCCCATCCACTTCGGCGACGAAGGATCTGACGCCCGGACCGAACCAGTAATCGTGCGCATCCTCACGGGTCGCTTGGGGAGAGAAAACGTAGGTATCGCCATTCGCCACTACCGCCTGAAAAATCAGCCAAATTCCTTCGAAATCGTTTTCCGTTGCGGCGCGTATCAGCATGTTTCTCTCTTTCTGTCGGAGTTTTCGAAATGGCAGCACTGCCGCCATGGACAGCGAAACGGATTCGGTCAGTGCCTGGCGGACTCGACAGCTTGCCAGACGGCTATCGCATCGCGTGTCTCGGCGACATCATGCACCCGCAAAATGCGGGCACCATGCGCTGCGGCAAGCACCGCCGCCGCCACACTGGCGGCCAGCCGGTCCGCCACGGTCCTGCCGGTAATAGCACCCAACATCGATTTCCGCGATATCCCGGCCAGAATCGGCAAGCCGTAACAGCCGGTCTCACCTAGTCGGGCAAGCATGGCCAGGTTATCTTCAAGCGTCTTGCCGAACCCAAAACCGGGATCGAGAACCAGGCGGTCACGGGCAATCCCCGCGGCGATCACTTCGTCGACACGTCCGCACAAGAACTCCTCGACTTCGCGGACGACATCGTCGTGATAAACCGGATGCTTCTGCATGGTCAGCGGCTCGCCCTGCATATGCATCAGGCAAATCGCACAATCGCTACCAGCGACGGCGGCAATTGCGTCAGGGCGGCGCAGCGCGTAAATGTCATTGATCATGGACGCACCATGCGCCAACGCAGCCCGCATCACCTCCGGCTTGTACGTATCGACGGAAATCGGCACCGGGCAACCCGACAAACTTTCCAAAACCGGCAGCAAACGGGCCAGTTCCTCGTCGAGCGACGTCGGAGTCGCCCCGGGCCTCGAGGACTCGGCACCCAGATCGATCATGTCGGCTCCGGCCTCGATCTGGCGCCAGGCATGCGCGATAGCGCGCGCCGTATCGTTCGCCAGCCCGTCGCCCGAGAAGGAATCGGGCGTAAGATTGACGATCCCCATGATCTGCGGACGTTCAAGAGAGAGTTGGAAGTTGCCGCAACGAAGCATCGATATCCCCACAAAAAAAGGGGGAGTTGCCTCCCCCGGATTTCATGCCATCGGCCGTACCGTCGTCATGCTGGAGCGGTAGCGCTGGGCGCGGCACTGGGTGGCGGCGAACCCGCCGCACCGTTCATTCTCGGCTGCGGATCCTTCGGCGGACGCGGAGGCTTGCCGGCCATAATGTCATCGATCTGCTCCGCATCGATGGTCTCCCATTCGAGCAGCGCCTTGGTCATCGCTTCGACCTTGTCGCGATTCTCGTCGAGGAGTTTCCGGGCCAGTGCGTACTGCTCGTCGATGATCCGGCGGATTTCCGCATCCACCTTCTGCATCGTCGCTTCGGACACATTCTTGTGCGTGGTCACCGAGCGGCCAAGGAACACCTCGCCCTCGTTCTCACCGTAAACCATCGGACCGAGCACATCCGACATGCCGTAGCGGGTGACCATGTCACGCGCCATCTGGGTTGCCCGCTCGAAATCGTTGGAAGCACCTGTCGTCATCTGGTTCATGAACAACTCTTCGGCGATACGCCCGCCGAAAAGTACCGCGATACGGCTCATCAGATAGGTGCGGTCGTAGGCATAGCGATCCTCTTCAGGCAACTGCATCGTCAGCCCGAGCGCGCGTCCACGCGGAATGATCGTCACCTTGTGCACCGGATCGGACTTCGGCACCAGCTTGGCGACGACCGCGTGGCCTGATTCATGGTAGGCCGTGTTGCGCTTTTCCTCGTCGCTCATGACCATGCTGCGGCGTTCGGCGCCCATCATGATCTTGTCCTTGGCCTTCTCGAAGTCCTCCATATCGACGAGGCGCTTGTTTCCGCGAGCGGCAAACAGCGCTGCCTCGTTGACCAGGTTGGCCAGGTCGGCACCGGAGAAGCCCGGTGTGCCGCGCGCGATGATGTCGGCCTTGACGTCGGGCGCCAGCGGCACCTTGCGCATGTGCACATTGAGAATCTGCTCGCGACCGCGGATGTCCGGCAGCGGCACCACAACCTGGCGGTCAAAGCGTCCTGGACGCATCAGCGCGGGGTCGAGAACGTCAGGACGGTTGGTCGCGGCGATGACAATCACCCCGGAACTCGCCTCGAAGCCGTCCATTTCGACGAGCATCTGGTTCAGGGTCTGTTCGCGTTCATCGTTGCCGCCGCCGAGACCGGCGCCACGCTGGCGCCCGACCGCATCGAGTTCGTCGATGAAGATGATGCAGGGCGAGTGCTTTTTGGCATTCTCGAACATGTCGCGAACACGCGCCGCGCCGACACCGACGAACATCTCCACGAAATCGGAACCGGAGATCGAGAAGAACGGTACTTTTGCCTCACCGGCGATGGCTTTTGCCAGCAGCGTCTTTCCGGTTCCCGGGTTGCCGACAAGAAGCACGCCTTTGGGAATCCGCCCGCCGAGTTTCTGGAACTTGCTGGGGTCGCGCAGGAAATCGACCAATTCGGAAACCTCTTCCTTCGCCTCATCGCAGCCCGCGACGTCAGCGAAAGTCACGGTATTCGACGACTCGTCGAGCAAACGCGCCTTGCTCTTGCCGAAAGAGAAGGCGCCGCCCTTGCCGCCGCCCTGCATCTGGCGCATGAAGAACACCCAGACGCCGATCAGCAACAGCATCGGGAACCAGCTGATGAAGATATTCATCAGGAAGGACTGCTCTTCCTCCGGCTTGGCTTCCACCTTGACGCCATGCTTGAGCAAGTCGGAGACCATCCAGAGATCCGGCGGCGCATACGTCGTCAGCTTGCGTCCGTCAGCCGTTGTCGCCTTGAGCACCCGTCCTTCGATGACGACCTTGGTGATCGACCCCCGTCCCACTTCATCCATGAACTGAGAGTATTCCATCGAGGCCTGCGTCACCTGCCGGGAATTGAACTGGTTGAAGACAGTCATCAGCACAAGGCCGATCACCAGCCAGACCGCCAGATTCTTGAACATATTATTCAATGCTGTACCTCTTCCTCGCTTCGCCCTGGCGCACCAGGAACTCGTCCTCTACGAAAGACAACATTCTAAACCTTCTCCGCGGTTCCGTCAGATCACCCGGTTACCGGTTACCTTCGCCTCGGGTTCAGACTTTCAAACCTCTTCCAAGCAAATAGACCTCCGAGCTTCGATCGCGAGAGGCATCGGGTTTGCGGGTAAGCACAGACCGAAAAATCTCTCTCATTTCACGAACGAAATCTTCGTATCCATATCCCTGGAAAAGTTTGACCAGAAAAGCCCCATCCGGTTTCAGCCAATGGCGCGAGAAATCAAGCCCCAATTCGGCAAGGTGCATAACCCGCGCCTGATCGGAGACGGGCACCCCGGATATATTGGGGGCCATATCCGAAAGCACAAGGTCGACCTTCTCGCCGGCAAGCAATTCCTCCAATCGGCCAAGGACGCTTTCCTCCCGGAAATCGCCCTGAATGAACTCGACGCCATGCAAACCGGTCATTTCAAGCAGGTCAAGGGCCACCACCCGCCCTCGTCCATTCATCCGCTGCGCCGCCACCTGGGACCATCCGCCCGGCGCAGCCCCGAGATCGACCACAACGCTTCCGGGGCGAATCAAATGGTCGCGATCGTCGATTTCCATCAGTTTGAACGAGGCCCGGGAACGGTAACCTTCCGCTTTCGCCCGCTGGACGAAGGGATCGCTTACGTGTTCGTGCATCCATGCCTTGCTTGTCCTTGTACGCTTCATTGAATCAAACCCTGTAGAATGCGCGCTTTTGAAGGTTCCTGCCGATGCTTGATATCACAGCCGCCCAACGACGCTCGCTTCGCGCCCGGGCCCACGCCCTGAAGCCCGTCGTTTCGATCAGCCAGAAGGGGCTTACCGAATCCGTAATGAAGGAGATCGGAGTCTGCCTTGACAGTCACGAGTTGATCAAGATACGGGTTTACAGCGACGAGCGAGAAGAACGGGAAAAATTCCTGTCGGAAATCTGCGAGCATCAGGGAGCCGCGCCAGTACAACATATCGGCAAGTTGCTTGTCATCTGGCGCCCCTCACCGGAACAACCCATCGCAAAGGAATCGCTTCGGGCATCTCGGCGCCACGAGCCCCGCCGGACCAAACGCAGCCATCAAGGATAGCCTGTAAAGAACGCGCGGAGATCGGCCTGAGCCAGTCTCCGCAGGCACTGACACGCTTATTCGTAACGAACGTCCAGTACTTCATATTCCCGGATTCCGCCTGGAGCCTGGACCTGGGCCACGTCCCCTGCGTACTTCCCGATCAACGCGCGGGCAATCGGCGAATTGACGGATATCTTTCCGGTTTTTATGTCCGCCTCGTCCTCGCCGACGATCTGATAAGTCACCTGATCGCCCGAGTCCTGATCCTCCAGATCGACCGTCGCCCCGAACACGCAACGCCCGTCCGCATCGAGCAGGGCAGGATCGATGATCTGCGCATTCGAAAGCTTCAACTCGACTTCCTTGATGCGCCCTTCGATGAAGGCCTGCCGCTCCTTGGCGGCATCGTATTCAGCGTTCTCGGACAGGTCACCATAGGAACGAGCCTCGGCGATTGCCGCAATCACATTCGGACGCTCGACAGATTTGAGGTGCTGCAGTTCGGCACGGAGCTTTTCCGCGCCGGCAATCGTCAGGGGTGTCTTGTTCATCGTTCTTCACCAGAAAACAAAACCGCCGGTTCACGATGACGTGGCAATCCGGCGGCGGAAAAAAAGAAAGGATACTAACCGAGTTGGGCGTGCAATGTCTGTAGCGGATAGACGACCAGATCACCACGGTTCTTGATACCCACCGCCGCAGCTTCTGCGCCCCAAACCGTCGTATACATCGTCACCCGGGCAGCCAGCCCCGAGGTCCGGATCGACCGCGAATCGTTGATCGCCTTGCGCTTCTCATCGACCGTGTTGATGATCAGGACGACCTCGTTGTTCTTGATCATATCGACGATGTGCGGACGCCCCTCCGTCACCTTGTTAACCACAGTCACGGGAATTCCGGCTGCGGTAATCGTTGCCGCGGTGCCACGAGACGCCAGCAGGTGAAATCCCGATTCGTGCAGGTCACGGGCAATCGCGGCGACCTTGTCCTTGTCGGAGTCCTTGACGCTCAGGAACACCTTGCCGCCCGAAGGCAGCTTGACGTTGGTCGCCATCTGACTCTTGACGAAGGCTTCCTCGAAAGTCACACCCACGCCCATGACCTCGCCGGTCGACTTCATTTCCGGCCCAAGGATCGTGTCGACACCAGGGAACTTGTTGAACGGGAAGACGGCTTCCTTCACCGAGAAATACGGCGGAATGACCTCCTTCGCCACGCCCTGGCTGGCGAGCGAGCGCCCCGCCATGCAACGCGCCGCGATCTTGGCCAGCGGCAGTCCGGTCGCCTTGGAGACGAACGGGACGGTGCGCGATGCCCGGGGATTGACCTCAAGGACGTAGACCACGTCGTTCTGGATGGCGAACTGGACGTTCATCAACCCGCAGACGTTGAGTCCCTTGGCCATCAGCCGAGTCTGCCGGCGCAGTTCGTCCTGAACCTCCTTCGACAGTGAGTACGGCGGCAAGGAGCAGGCGGAATCGCCCGAATGCACGCCAGCCTGTTCGATGTGCTCCATAACGCCACCGATGATGACCTCCTCGCCATCGGACAAGGCGTCGACGTCGACTTCGCAGGCGTCATTAAGGAAGCGGTCGAGCAACACCGGCGAGTCGTTCGACACTTTGACGGCCTCGCGCATGTAGCGCTCGAGGTCGCGCGGTTCGTGCACGATTTCCATCGCGCGCCCGCCGAGAACGTAGGACGGACGAACCACCAGCGGATAGCCGATTTCCTCGGCCAGGCGCAGCGCGTCGGCTTCGGTGCGCGCCGTGCGGTTGGGCGGCTGCTTGAGACCGAGCTCATGCAACAGTTGCTGGAAACGCTCACGGTCTTCGGCCGCGTCGATCATGTCGGGCGAAGTACCGATGATCGGCACGCCGTTGGCTTCGAGATCACGCGCGAGCTTGAGCGGCGTCTGTCCGCCGAACTGCACGATCACGCCGACCGGTTTTTCGATGGCGACGATTTCCAGCACGTCTTCGAGCGTCAGCGGCTCGAAGTACAGACGGTCCGATGTATCGTAGTCGGTCGAAACGGTCTCCGGATTGCAGTTGACCATGATCGTTTCATAGCCGTCTTCACGCATTGCCAGCGCGGCATGCACGCAGCAGTAGTCAAACTCGATGCCCTGACCGATGCGATTCGGCCCACCACCGAGAACCATGATTTTCTTCTTGTCGCTCGGGTTGGCCTCGCACTCTTCCTCGTAGGTCGAGTACATGTAAGCAGTGCTGGTAGAGAACTCGGCCGCGCAGGTGTCGACACGCTTGTAGACGGGACGAATCCCCAGCAAATGACGGCGCGCCCGCACCTCGGCTTCGGTCGTTTTCATCAACCGGGCCAGGCGACGATCCGAGAATCCCTTGCGCTTCAATGCGCGCAGTGTCGGCGCGTTGAGATCGTTGAGTTTCATGTCGTCAAGCTGCATCTCGATCTTGACGATATCCTCGATCTGCGCGAGGAACCACGGATCGATATGCGTCAACTTGTGCACTTCGTCGAGCGTGAAGCCGTTCTCGAAGGCATCGCCGACGTACCAGATACGCTCCGGCCCCGGCTCGCCCAACTCCTTCTCCAGTTCCTCGCGGTCGGTAGTGCGCTGGTTCATGCCATCGACGCCGACCTCCAGGCCACGCAGCGCTTTCTGGAACGACTCCTGGAAGGTACGGCCGATCGCCATGACCTCGCCGACCGACTTCATCTGCGTCGTCAGGCGCGAATCGGCGGTCGGGAATTTCTCGAAGGCGAAACGCGGAACCTTGGTGACCACGTAGTCGATCGACGGTTCGAACGAGGCGGGTGTCTTGCCGCCGGTGATTTCGTTGGCCAGTTCGTCGAGCGTGTAGCCGACTGCCAGCTTGGCCGCAACCTTGGCGATCGGGAAACCCGTTGCCTTTGAGGCCAGCGCCGACGAGCGCGAGACGCGCGGGTTCATCTCGATGACGATCATGCGACCGTCTTTCGGATTGATCGAGAACTGCACATTCGACCCGCCGGTATCGACGCCGATTTCACGCAACACGGCGATCGACGCGTTACGCATGATCTGGTATTCCTTGTCCGTCAGCGTTTGCGCCGGGGCGACGGTGATCGAGTCACCCGTGTGCACACCCATTGGATCCAGGTTCTCGATGGAGCAGACGATGATGCAGTTATCCTTGCGGTCACGCACCACCTCCATTTCGAATTCTTTCCAGCCGATCAGCGATTCTTCGATCAGCAATTCGTGCGTCGGCGAGGCTTCGAGGCCGCGCTTACAGATTTCGACGAATTCTTCCTGGTTGTAGGCAATACCGCCGCCCGACCCGCCCATGGTAAAGGAAGGACGAATGATGACCGGGAAGCCCAGCGCGGCTTGCACCTGCTGCGCCTCTTCCATGCTGTGGGCGATGGCCGAACGCGCGGAACCGAGACCGATCTTGGTCATCGCTTCCTTGAACTTCTGGCGGTCCTCGGCCTTGTCGATCGCCTCGCGCGACGCACCGATCATCTCAACGTTGTATTTCTCGAGCACCCCATGCTGCGCCAGATCGAGCGCACAATTGAGCGCCGTCTGGCCGCCCATGGTCGGCAGAAGCGCATCGGGACGCTCCTTCTCGATGATCTTTTCGACGACCTTCCAGTTGATCGGCTCGATGTAGGTCACATCGGCCATCTCCGGATCGGTCATGATCGTTGCCGGATTGGAGTTCACGAGGATGACGCGGAACCCTTCCTCACGTAGCGCCTTGCACGCCTGCGCTCCGGAATAGTCGAATTCACAGGCCTGACCGATGATGATCGGACCGGCACCAATGATCAGAATGCTATGGATGTCTGTACGCTTGGGCATGAGTTACTTTCCCTCGGCCTTCCTTGCTTGCATGAGCTTGATGAAACGATCAAAGAGGTACGCCACGTCGTGCGGCCCGGGGCTCGCCTCAGGGTGCCCCTGGAACGAGAACGCCGGCACGTCGGTGCGCGCCACGCCCTGCAGCGAGCCGTCGAACAGCGACACGTGCGTCGGCCGCAGATTCGCCGGCAGCGTTTCGGCATCGACCGCGAACCCGTGGTTCTGGCTGGTGATCATCACCTGCTGCGTATCGAGATCCTTGACCGGATGGTTGGCACCGTGGTGGCCGAACTTCATCTTGACCGTGCGCGCGCCGGAAGCCAGCGCCAGCAACTGATGTCCCAGACAGATGCCGTAGGTCGGAATACCCTTGGCCAGCAATTCGCGAATCGCCTCGATCGCGTAATCGCACGGCTCCGGATCGCCCGGCCCGTTTGACAGGAAGACGCCGTCGGGGTTGTATTTGAGCACTTCGGACGCAGTCGTCTGCGCCGGCACGACCGTCACCTTACAGCCACGCGAGGCGAGCATCCGCAGGATGTTGCGCTTGACACCGTAGTCGAAGGCGACAACGTGGTATGTTACTTCGGCGGCAGGCAAATAGCCTTTCAGCGACCATTCGCCTTCGGACCACTCATACGGGGCTTCGGCAGACACGACCTTCGCCAGATCCATTCCTGCCAGCCCCGGGAAGGCCTTTGCCTCTTCCAGGGCTTTCGCCTCGTCAACATCGACCGCCATGATACAGCCCGCCTGCGCGCCCTTTTCACGCAGGATGCGCGTCAGTTTCCGGGTATCGATGCCGGCGATAGCCACCACGCCATGCTTCTTCAGGTAGTCGGGGAGCGTATCCTGCAACCGCCAGTTTTCTGCGCGCAATGGAAGGTCGCGGATCACCAGCCCTGCGGCGAAATTGGCGCGAGATTCGAAATCCTCGGCGTTGCAACCGACATTGCCGATATGCGGATAGGTCAGCGTGACGATCTGACGGCAATACGAGGGATCGGTCAGGATTTCCTGATAACCCGTGATCGCCGTATTGAATACGACTTCTCCACTGGTGCTGCCAGCCGCGCCAATCGCGTAACCGCGAAAAACGGTTCCATCGGCAAGCACGAGAACAGCGGGCGGAAGAGAGGGTAGCAATGACACGAAGAACTCCTGTTCCGTAGCTTAGATATGCAAAAGCGGGAGAGCGCCAGCTCTCCCGCTTAATGTATTGAATAGGCTCGAATTGTATCCGAAAAGCCGGATACCGGCAATCGCAACCTGCCTACAAGCTCACAGCGAAACTCAGCGCAAGCCGAGAACGTCCTGCATGTCGAACAAACCGTTGCTCTTGCCGGACAGGAAGCGCGCCGCACGCAAACTCCCCAGCGCATAGGGCATGCGACTGCCTGCCTTGTGGCTGATCTCGACACGCTCGCCGATACCACAATACATCACCGTATGATCACCGACGATATCGCCACCACGCACCGTGGCAAAACCGATCGTTGAGGGATCGCGTACTCCGGTGACTCCCTCGCGACCATAAATCGCGCACTGCTTGAGATCGCGCCCCAGCGCGCCGGCAATCACCTCTCCCATGCGCAAAGCCGTCCCCGAAGGAGCATCCACCTTGAGCTTGTGATGGGCTTCCACGATTTCGATGTCGTAACCTTCGGAAAGAATGCGGGAGGCCATGTCCAGCAACTTGAACACCACATTGACTCCGACACTCATATTCGGAGCGAAAACCACGGGTATTTCTCTCGCCGCATCAGCAATCGCCCGCTTTCCCTCATCGTCGACACCGGTCGTTCCGATGACCATCGCCACCTTGAGGCGACGGCAGATCGCCAGATGCTCAAGCGTTCCTTCGGGGCGGGTAAAATCGATCAGACAGTCCGCCCTGGCGATCCCGGCTTCGGTATCGCTCGTAACCGGGACGTCGCAGGGAATGCCGACCAACTCCCCGGCCGGCTTGCCGATCAACGGATTCCCTGCCAGATCGATCGCGGCAACCAGTTGGGCCGCATCGTCCTTGAGGACAGTTTCAATGATCATGCGCCCCATGCGTCCGGTCGCACCCACCACCGCAATTTTGATTTTTTCCATCCTAGAACCCCACGCTCTCCAGTATTTTTCCGAAAAACCCTCTTTCCTCGATCGGGGGTGCAACAGCCCCCTCCGACACCGACCCGAGATCGATTTCACGCATCTTGTTTGTTGGCTGTGCCGAGAGATCAGACGATTGAAGGGCCGCGACATCCCCGCCGACCCGGATCAGACGGTCATTCTCGTCAAAGAACGTCGAAAACTGTCGCATCTCGACAGCACCGGTACTGCCTTTTTTCAGACGATAAACGTAATCCCAGCGATTGGCGTGGAACATGTCCATCAAAACCGGGGTTCCCAGCAGAAAGCGGACCTGATCCTTGGTCAGACCCGGTTTGAGTTGCGACACCATCTCCTGGGTCAGCACGTTGCCCTGCTGAACATCGATCTTGTACTCGGTGATCGGTCGCGGCACCCAGGAACATCCGTGAAGCGCCAACGACAGGATTGTCACGCCAAAAAAACGCGAAATTCCTGCGCGTGATAACAATCCGGGAAAATAATGTACGAATGGCATTAAACTTACGGCCCCGAACCAGAGTCATATGAAGCGGCATATCATAACCGAAAGCACGCTTACTTACTTCGCCGAACACGTCATGAACAAATCTACCGAACTAAAGAGCATAGGACTCAAGGCCACCTTCCCGCGGATGAAGATTCTCGAACTTTTCGACCGGGAAGAAGGAAAGCACCTGACAGCAGACGACGTCTACCGCCTGCTGCTCAGTGAAAACATGGATATCGGCCTGGCCACGGTATACCGGGCCCTGACCCAGTTCGAACAGGCCGGCTTGCTTGAGCGGCATCATTTCGAATCAGGCAAGGCGGTATTCGAACGCAAGGCGATGCAGCATCATGACCATCTGGTCTGCACCCATTGCGGACACGTCGAAGAGTTCCACGACGAGGAAATCGAGCGGCGACAAAAACGCATCGCCAAAGAGCGGGGGTTCAAGATCGTGGCTCACGCCATGTATCTCTATGCCGAATGCATCAGACCGGACTGCCCGCACCGCGAAAAGCAGGCAGCCAATCCGGCCATCAGCATCGGCACCGAGGAGTAGGCGCAAAAAGCGCTTGCCGCGCGCAGCCTCATCCAGGTCGGCACCGGAGAATTCTCAGGAGAAACCAAGCATTTCCCGTGCATGCTGGCGCGTGATCGATGTAATTTTCACTCCGCCGAGCATGCGCGCCACTTCCTCGACCCGGCCATCCTCATCGAGGTCGACGACACGGCTGCGCACCTCGCCATCGAAGTTCCTCTTCGAAACCTGCCACTGCCAGTTCGCTCGCGCTGCAACCTGCGCCAGATGCGTCACGCACAAAACCTGCCGCTCTGATCCCAACTCACGCAACAGGCGCCCGACAACCTCGGCCACGCCGCCACCGATGCCGACATCGACTTCATCGAACACAAGCGTCGGCACCTTCGCCGCCTGACTCGTCACGACCTGGATCGCCAGGCTGATGCGAGACAACTCGCCGCCGGACGCGACCTTTGCAAGCGGGCGAGAATCGCTCCCGGCCAAGCCCGCGATGCGGAACTCGACGTGTTCAAGTCCATGGGCGGTCCCTTCCGGCACCGGCACCAGCGCGATTTCAAAACACCCTCCGCCCAGTGCCAGTTGCTGCATGACATTGCTGACGTCGGCACCAAGTTGCCTGGCTGCCTTGGCGCGTTCCGCCGACAGTTTCTCTGCCAGGGATGTGTAACGCTTTCTCGCCGCCAACACGCGCGCCTCGAGCGCTGCGATATCGACCTCCTCGCCCAGGGCCGACAGGCGCCGTTGCCAAGCCTGCAACTGCACCGGCAGTTCTTCCGGGTCAGTACGGTACTTGCGCGCACACGACAGGACAGCCTCGATACGCCGCTCGACCTCGCCAAGGCGCTCCGGGTCGAGGTCGAGGCGATCGCTGTATCGGTGAAGCGCCGACACCGCCTCGCCCAACTCGGCTCGCGCCGAACTCAACAGGTCGGTGATTTCGACCAAAGCGGGGTCGAACTCCGCCAACTCGTCCAACCGCCCCAACGCCCCATCGAGCAGCGTTTCACAGGCAGCTTCGTCATCCGACAAAAGCGCCAGCGAATAACGCGCACCGTCAACCAGGTTTGCCGCATGCGCCAATCGCTTGTGCTCAGTATTCAGACTCGTCCATTCGTCCGCACTGAAACCGAGGGTTTCCAGCTCACGAACCTGCCACTCAAGTTGCTCACGCTCCCGCAGCAAGGCGTCAGCCCCCTGCGAGGCGTTCTCCAACGCCTCCGTGGCAGAGCGCCAAGCGCGCCAGGCATCAGCCACCTGTCCGGCCAATTCACCCAACTGCGCGTGGGAATCCAGCAACTGCCGCTGCGATTCAGCCCGCAACAGTGACTGATGAGCATGCTGGCCATGGATATCGACCAGCCGCTCAGCCACCTCGCGAATCTGCTGGACCGTGACCGGAGACCCGTTGAGGTAGGCACGGGAACGGCCGTTGGCGTCAAGCACCCTGCGCAACAACAACCCGTCGTCCGTCGCGAAATCGTTCTCGCGCAACCATTCTCCGGCGGAAAGCGCATCGTCCAGGGCGAATTCGGCACAAACCTCGGCGCGTTCGCAACCCGACCGGATCAGCCCGCCATCGGCGCGCTCACCGAGAACGAAAGCCAATGCATCGACAAGGATCGACTTGCCCGCCCCCGTCTCACCGGTGAGCGTGCCGAAGCCGGCGGCGAAATCGAGTTCCAGTTGGTCGACCAGGACAAAATCGCGGATCGTCAGGCGCTGCAGCATGATTCAGTGCGGGATGATCGGTTGGCGGCTCCAGTGCAGCTTTTCACGCAGCATGGCGAAGTAACTGTAGCCGGGCGGATGAAGGAGACAGACGGAGAATTCGGAACGCTGGATACGCACGATATCGGCAGGTTTCAAGTCAAACGTCACCTGCCCGTCGAAGTGAACGCGCGAATCGTCGGCTCGCACGATGCGGATCTCGACCACGTTGCGATCGCCGACCAGCACCGGCCGGTTGGTCAGGGAATGCGGACACAGCGGCACCAGCGCGATGCCGGTCACCTGGGGATGAAGGATCGGTCCGTTGGCTGACAAAGAGTACGCGGTCGACCCTGTCGGTGTCGAAACGATCAACCCGTCGGAACGGAGGTTGTAGAGAAACTCGCCATCCACGACCAGATCGAAGTCGATCAGGCGGCCGATGGCGCCCTTGTCGACGACCACCTCGTTGAGCGCCAGGTTCGAAGCGACGACCTTGCCATCGCGCAAAATCTCTCCGGAGAGCAACATGCGGCTTTCCGGAGAGAACCGGCCGGCCAGCAGATCGTCGATACACGTCAGCATGTCGGAGCGCGCGATATCGGTCATGAACCCCAGGCGCCCCTGATTAACCCCGACCAGCGGCACGTTGTACAGAGCCAGATGTCGCGCCGCATTGAGCATCGTTCCGTCGCCACCAAGCACGATCGCCAGATCGGCCCGCGCTCCGATCGCCGCATAGTCACATCGCTGCCAGTAGCGAGCAGAGCCCTCGTCTTCCGAAATTTTGGCCGTAGCCTCTTCAACGAGAACGACGATGCCGCGCTCGTGCAGGCTTCTGGCCAGCAATGACAGGGATTCCGCGATCTCTCGGCTCTGATATTTCCCGATCAACGCAATTGTTTTCGGTGAAAACCGGTTGTCGACGGGATGGGAAGAAGGCGCGCCATTCATGGTGACGAATTAAACCACAAATTCATTTGCCGACATTCCGAAGAAAAAGTGAATCCAGGACAACCGGACTATAAACGTCACCGGTTATTTTTGTAGAATCCAGCCCATGCTCGACGACCGTGCCAAAACCCTGCTCAAGACGCTGATCGAACGCTACATCGCGGAAGGTCAGCCGGTCGGCTCACGCGCACTGTCGAAATACTCCGGCCTTGACCTCTCGGCAGCGACCGTGCGCAACGTGATGGCCGACCTGGAGGATCTCGGCTACATCGCCAGCCCGCACACCTCGGCGGGACGCGTACCGACGCCGCGCGGGTATCGCTTTTTCGTGGACAGCCTGCTCACCGTGCAGCCGCTGGAAAGCGACAAGATTCACACCATCGAGGATACGCTGCACCCCTCTCAACCGAAAGAACTGATCAGCAGTGCGTCACGCCTGCTTTCCGGACTCACTCATTTTGCCGGCATCGTTCTCACGCCGCGACGCAAATCGCAACGCATCCGGCAGATGGAGTTCGTCAGCCTGTCGGAAAAGCGCATCCTGCTGATCCTGGTCACCGACGACGGCGACGTGCAGAACCGCATTTTGTTCACCGAGCGCCCCTATTCCGCATCGGAACTGGCGATCGCCACCAACCACCTGAACCAGTTCTTCGCCGGTCACGAGTTTGATCAGATCCGTTCCCGGGTGAAGGAGGACGTTCTCAGGCTGCGCGGCGACCTGCAAAACCTGATGGCCGCCGCACTGGCCGCCGGCGACGAGGCGATGCGCGCGTCCGACGATCACTACGTGATCTCCGGCGAGCGCAACCTGCTGGAAGTCGAGGAACTGTCGTCGAACATGAAACGGCTAAGGGAACTGTTCGACCTGTTCGAACAACGCACGGCGCTGATGCAACTGCTCGACGTATCACAGCGCGCCGACGGCATCCAGATCTACATCGGCAGCGAGTCCGGACTGGCACCGCTCGACGAATGCAGCGTGATCGCCGCCCCCTACGAGGTCGACGGGCAGATCGTCGGCTCGGTCGGCGTCATCGGCCCGACCCGGATGGCCTACGAGCGCGTCATCCCCATCGTCGACATCACCGCCCGCCTGCTCTCCTCGGCACTCACCTACCAGGCCAAATCGTGATGCAATCCGTACCTGACGAAACGGGAAAAACCGCGGTCCTGCTGATCAACCTCGGCACACCTGACGAACCGACGGCACCTGCCGTCCGCCGCTACCTGCGGGAATTCCTGTCCGACCCGCGGGTCGTCGAACTGCCGCGCATCCTTTGGTGGCCAATCCTCAACGGCATCGTGCTCGTCACCCGCCCGAAGAAATCCGCGGAAAAATACGCAGCCATCTGGACTGCCGAAGGCTCACCGCTGAAAATCCATACGGAAAAGCAGGCACGACTGCTGCGCGGTTTCCTCGGCAAATCGGGCTGCCCAGCCCGGGTCGAGTACGCCATGCGCTACGGCCAGCCATCGATCCCGACGACGCTCGACCGGCTGACCGCCGAGGGATTCTCGCGCATCCTGCTGCTGCCGCTGTATCCGCAATATTCCGCCAGCACCACCGCCACGGCCTTCGACTGCGCCTTCGCCTGGACCAGGAAGATGCGCAACCAGCCGGAGCTGCGTTCGGTACGCAGTTTCCCTGCCGACCCCGGCTATATAGACGCCCTCGCCACAAGCGTCCGGCATCACTGGATGACGAACGGACATCCGGGCGAATCGTACCGGCTGCTCATGAGTTTCCACGGCATCCCGGTCAAATCGGTCAAACGGGGCGATCCCTACCGTGACGAATGTCTGACCACGGGCCGGCTGCTGGCCGATGCGTTGAACCTCGACGAAACCCGCGTCACTGCCTGCTTCCAGTCGCGCTTCGGCCCGGCGCAATGGTTGCAACCCTATACCTCCGCAGTACTCGAGGATCTCGGCCGCAAGGGCGTTCAGCGCGTCGATATCCTTTGCCCCGGTTTCCCCGCCGACTGCCTGGAGACGCTGGAGGAAATCGCCATGGAAGGCAAATCGACCTTCCTGACGGCCGGCGGCAAGGAGTACTGCTACATCCCTTGCCTGAACGAACGCGACGACTGGATCGCGGCACTGACGGATATCGCTCTGAGAAACCTCCAAGGCTGGTGCTGACCCGCTGAAGAATCGGGCTCAAGAATTCCCCGTTGCGATCCGTTAAGCCTTTACATGGTTTAACCGCGCACGCGGGGAGTCAACATGATTGTCGCCAGTTCATCGTTACAGCTGGAAGCCAGCCACAGTCTGCAAACACGTCAGGAAACATCGGAATCGCTCCGCTTCTGGACAGGAAACCGGCGCCCCGATTTCGAAGGCCGGGGAAGTCTGACGGAAACACCGGAAGCTCCGGAAAACGTGGCGGGAAAGGTAATGATCTCGGACGCCGCCCGGGCCGCCCAGGCGAGCGAGAGCTCGGGAGTCGAGGATTCGCTCGAAGCCGCGGAAAACGATCCGATGCTGACGCTGATCCGCCTGCTCGTATCGAAACTCACGGGCAAGGAAATCAAGCTTTTTGACGGCGGCAAGTTGCGCCAGGAAGCATCGGTTCCGGCACAGACCACCAGCGCGCCTCTCTCCCACGCCCCTGCGCCTGAGCGTGCGGGATTCGGCCTCGAATACGACTATCACGCCTCCTATTCGGAAATCGAACAGACCTCGTTCGCGGCAAGCGGGACGGTCAAGACGGCCGACGGACGTGAAATCAACTTCAACCTGTCGCTGCAGATGGCGCGCAGCTATCACACGCAGACCGACATCAGTCTCCGCCTCGGCGATGCCCGCCAGACCCGCGACCCGCTGGTAATCAATTTTTCGGGAACCGCCGCGCAACTGACCGACCGCCGCTTCGCCTTCGACCTCAACGCCGACGGCGAAACCAACGAACAGATCAACTTCGTCACCGGCGGCAGCGGCTTCCTGGCCTTCGATCGCAACGGCGACGGTGTGATCAACGACGGCTCGGAACTGTTCGGCGCAAAAACCGGCGACGGCTTCGCCGAACTGGCGGCATTCGACGCGGACGAAAACGGCTGGATCGATGAAAACGATACGGCCTACAAGCAACTGTCGGTATGGACCAGGGACAGCGAGGAAAACGACATCCTGCGTTCGCTCCAAGAAACGGGAGTGGGCGCCATCAGCCTGTCTCGCGTCGCCACGCCTTTCGCGATCAAGGATAGCGGCAACGCCCTGATGGGGCAGGTTCAGACAACCGGCATCTACCTGCGGGAAAGCGGCGGAGTCGGCAGCATCCAGCAGGTCGACCTGACGGTGTAAGTCAGCCGCTGTTTTACCCGCGCCGTTTACTCGTTTAGCACCCGCAGGATCTCGCGCCCGTAGGCTTCGAGTTTCTTCGCGCCGACGCCGCCGATTTCGGCGAGTGCGTCGAGCGAATCGGGCAGCTCCCGGGCCATTTCGGCCAGGGTGGCGTCGTGAAAAACGACGTAGGCCGGCAGATTGTGCTCGCGGGCAATCCCGGCCCGCCATGTCTTCAGCGCCTCGAACCGGGCCAGTTCCTCGTCATCCATCGAAAGCGTGTTCGCCTTGCGCCGGGTGATCGATAAGCCCCGCCCCGCCTTGGCAGGAATCTTGGCCGCATGGCGCAGGCGCAGCGAGACTTCGCCGCGCAGAACCGGCCGCGCACTCTCGGTCAGTTCAAGCGTGCTGAACTCGCCCTCGACGCGCAGATGCCCGAGCGCGATCAACTGGCGCAGGACGGCACGCCATTGCGCTTCGGCCAGATCCGCACCGACGCCGAACGTGCTCAAGCGGTCGTGGCCGTATTGCGCCACCTTGTCGGTTTGCTTGCCGCGCAATACGTCGATCAGATGAACGACGCCGAAACGCTGCCCGCCGCCCTGATGGAAACGATAGACGCAGGACAACGCCTTGCGCGCCGCCTCGGTGGCGTCCCAGGTTTCCGGCGGATGCAAGCAGTTGTCGCAGACATTCTGCGTAGAGACGCACGGCACGCTCTCCTCGCCGAAGTAACCGAGCAGCCGCACCCGCCGGCAGTCGTGCGCCTCGGCCAGCGCCAGCAAGGCGTCGAGCTTGCCGCGCTGGCTGCGCTTGAACGCCTCCTCGGCCGGGCTCTCGTCGATCATCCGGCGCTGATTGACCACGTCGGCCAGCCCGTAGGCCATCCAGGCATCCGCCGGCAAACCGTCGCGCCCGGCGCGGCCGGTTTCCTGATAATAGCTCTCGATATTCTTCGGCAGGTCGAGATGCGCGACGAAACGCACGTCGGGTTTGTCGATGCCCATGCCAAAGGCGATCGTGGCGACCATCACGACCCCCTCCTCGCGCAGGAAGCGATCCTGATTCTCGCGCCGCGATTCTGCCGCCATCCCGGCGTGGTAAGGCAATGCCGGAATTCCTTCTGCCGCCAGCCAGGCTGCCGTCTCCTCGACTTTTTTTCGCGACAGGCAATAGACGATGCCGGCGTCGCCCGCATGCTCCTCGCGGAGAAAACGTAGCAGTTGCCGGCGCGCGTCGTTTTTTTCCACGACCATGTAACGGATGTTCGGCCGGTCGAAGCTGCTGACGAAGACCCGGGCGTCGTCAAGACTCAGCCGCTCGATGATGTCGATGCGCGTCAAGGCATCGGCGGTCGCCGTCAGTGCGATGCGCGGCACGCCGGGGTAACGCTCGTGCAGGACATTGAGCGCCAGATAGTCCTCGCGGAAATCGTGCCCCCACTGGCTGACGCAGTGCGCCTCGTCGATGGCGAACAGGCTGAGCAGCCCGCGTTCCTGCAGCGAATCGAGCTGCGCCAGCATGCGCGGCGTCGTCAGGCGCTCCGGCGCGACATACAGCATGACCAGACGGCCGCTCATCATTTCGCGTTCGATGCGCTGCACTTCGTCGAAGGTCAGGCTCGAATTGAGGAAGGCGGCATGCACGCCGGCCTCTTCCAGCGCGCCGACCTGATCGTGCATCAGGGCGATCAGCGGGCTGACCACCACCGCCAGGCCGCGTCCGGCGCGATGCCGGGCAATGGCCGGAATCTGGTAGCACAAGCTTTTTCCGCCACCGGTCGGCATCAGCACCAGCGCGTCGCCGCCGCCCGTCAGATGTGCAACGATCTCCGCCTGCGCGCCACGGAAGGCCGCATAGCCGAATACGGAGTGCAAAATCTCATCAGGCGAGGCGGGAACGGAAGTGTCCACGAAAGCAACAGAGCAGGCGAAAACGCGCGATGGTAAACGAATTCCTGCGCTACGCCGAATACCACCTGAAAACTACCGCCCGCGGTCCAACGAGACGGGATACGGCAGTCTACAGCGGCGCGAGTTCCAGATCGCAGGCCATGCCGCGCCCCTGCACGGCGGGCGGACCGGATCTGGCCAAGGCCCTGTCGGCGGCGCGCATGCGTGCGAGCAGCGTGGTCATCAGCGCCTTGCGGAAACGTTCCTGAAGTTCCTCGGAGGCCAGGTCGAGCGCGGCGCTGTTTATTTCGAGGAACAGGGTCGGCTCCAGCGTCACCACCGACGCGGAACGCTTGGTGTCGCTCGGATGCAGATACGCCATCTCGCCAACTACCTCCCCCGCGCCGAGCCGGCACAGCGACTTGCCCTCGATGGAGACTTCGACGAATCCTGTGACGATGAACCCGAAGACCCGGTTGGAATCGCCTTCGCGAATCAGCGCCACCTTGTCCGCCACCTCGCGCCAGACGCTGATCCGGAGCACCTCCCACAACTCGATCTCCTCGAATTCGCCGAAAAACTCGAATTGCCGCAACATTTCGAAATGCCGGTCATCCTGCTTCATCGCGTTGTCGTCGAAGATCTGATAGCGGACCGTCGATAAATCCTTGGCGAATTCGGCACCGTTGCGATAGCGGTTGTAAAGATCCTTCTCCAGCGCTTTCTTGATGATGGGATCGAGGCCGGCGGGAAGATTGGGATTGAGATCGCAAACCGACGGCGTGTCCATATTGACGATTTTGTAGATCAACGCGCCATGGTTCGCCGCGCGGAACGGCAAACGCCCGGTCAGTAGCTGAAACAGAACGACGCCAAGCGAATAGAGGTCCGTCTTCTGGTTGAGGGGGTAGTTCTTGACCTGCTCCGGCGACATGTAGGCTGGCGAGCCGACCCCCATGATGAACGTGGAATCGCGGTTCATGTCCTTGTGCAGGTTCAGCGCAAGGCCGAAGTCGGTGATCTTCGGATTGTCCTCGGCGTCAATCAGGATATTGGCCGGCTTGATATCCCGATGCACCACCCCTTGACGGAACGCATGGTCGAGCGCGAGGCAGCATTTGAAGATGATGCCGATGGCCCGGTGCATCGGCAGCAAGCGATTGATCGCGCAAAACTGGTCGAGCGCCTTGCCCTCGACATACTCCATGACGATGTAGGCCTGATCGTCTTCAACGACCGCGTCGTAGATCTTGACGATGTTCGGGTGATCGAGACGTCGTCCGACCGCCCCTTCAATCTGGAACAGCTTGCGCAAGCGCCGCGACATCACGGCGTTATCGCCGCCAAAGCGGATCAGTTTGACCGCGACCTCGCGTCCGCTGTCCGGATCGCGCGCCAGGTAGACGACCGCCGTCGCGCCTTTGCCCAATACACGAATGGTTTCGTACTTGCCGATCTTTTCCATGTCGCAACCGATTAACGCCTGCCAAACAACCGAGACGCGACAGGATATACCACGCAAAAAAAACAAACACCTGAAAAAGACACTTGAAAAGGCAGATATCGCCCCCAGCTAGACGAAGTTTTTCGGGAGATAGCCAACCATGCAAGAGCTTGAAAAAGATATGACACCCCAGCCCGGCGCCGAGAATCCGGCAGAAAATGCGGAAAGCGCCGCGGTCGATAGCACGCCCAGCCTCGAAGAGATGCTTCGCCAGGCCGAACTGAAGGTCGCCGAACACCACGACGCCTGGCTGCGCGCCAAGGCCGAGACCGAGAACGTGCGCCGCCGCGCACAGGAAGACATCGCCAAGGCATCGAAGTTTGCGATCGAACGCTTCGCCGGTGAACTCCTCGCGGTCAAGGACAGCCTGGAAGCCGCGCTGGCAACCGAGAATCCGAGCGTCGAAAGCCTGAAGTCGGGAACCGAACTGACCCTCAAACAACTGGTCGCCGCCTTCGAGAAATCCGCACTAAAGGAAATCAACCCGGCCGGCGAGCCGTTCAATCCGAACTTCCACCAGGCGATCAGCATGATCGAGTCCGAGCAGGAGGCCAACACGGTCGTGACCGTGCTGCAAAAGGGCTACCTGCTCGCCGATCGCGTTCTGCGCCCGGCACTGGTGATCGTTGCCAAGCCGAAGGCTTGAAAACCTTATCCATAACCCCAAATAGACGACAACTACCGATTAACAGCGGGGAAATTCGGTGGTGAGCGCAAAGAGCTCCTCACATCTCACCCCGGACGCCTCAACTGAAAGGAACTGAAATGGGCAAAATCATCGGCATCGACCTCGGCACGACCAACTCCTGTGTCGCCATCATGGAAGGCGGCAAGCCGAAAGTCATCGAAAACTCCGAAGGCGCGCGCACCACGCCTTCTATCGTCGCCTACACCAACGACGGCGAAATCCTCTGCGGCGCCCCGGCCAAGCGCCAGGCGGTCACCAACCCGCAGAACACCCTGTTCGCGGTCAAGCGCCTGATCGGCCGTCGCTTCGAAGAGAAGGAAGTGCAGAAGGACATCTCGCTGATGCCGTTCAAGATTCTCAAGGCCGACAACGGCGACGCCTGGGTCGAGGCACGCGGCAACAAGATCGCCCCGCCGCAGGTTTCCGCCGAAGTGCTGCGCAAGATGAAGAAGACCGCCGAAGACTACCTCGGCGAAGAAGTCACCGAAGCCGTCATCACCGTCCCGGCCTACTTCAACGACAGCCAGCGCCAGGCCACCAAGGACGCCGGCCGCATCGCCGGCCTGGAAGTCAAGCGCATCATCAACGAGCCGACCGCTGCCGCCCTCGCCTTCGGCATGGACAAGAAGCAGGGCGACAAGAAAATCGCCGTCTATGACCTCGGCGGCGGCACCTTCGACATCTCGATCATCGAAATCGCTGAAATCGAGGGCGAGCACCAGTTCGAAGTGCTGTCGACCAACGGCGACACCTTCCTCGGCGGCGAGGACTTCGACCAGCGCCTGATCGACTACATCATCGACGAGTTCAAGAAGGAATCCGGCGTCAACCTGAAGACCGACGTGCTGGCACTGCAGCGCCTGAAGGATGCCGCCGAAAAGGCCAAGATCGAGCTCTCCTCCAGCCAGCAGACCGAGATCAACCTGCCGTACATCACCGCCGACGCCTCCGGCCCGAAGCACCTGGCGCTCAAGATCACCCGCGCCAAGTTCGAGTCGCTGGTTGACGAACTGGTCGAGCGCACCATCGAACCGTGCCGCATCGCGCTCAAGGATGCCGGTTGCAAGGTCGGTGACATCGACGACGTCATCCTCGTCGGCGGCATGACCCGCATGCCCAAGGTCCAGGAGAAGGTCAAGGAATTCTTCGGCCAGGACCCGCGCAAGGACGTCAACCCCGATGAAGCCGTCGCCGTCGGCGCGGCCATCCAGGGCGGCGTGCTGCAGGGCGAAGTCAAGGACGTTCTGCTGCTCGACGTCACTCCGCTGTCGCTCGGCATCGAAACCCTGGGCGGCGTGATGACCAAGCTGATCCAGAAGAACACCACGATCCCGACCAAGGCCTCGCAAGTCTTCTCGACCGCCGACGACAATCAATCGGCCGTGACCATCCACGTCCTGCAGGGCGAACGTGAAATGGCTGCCGGCAACAAGAGCCTCGGCCAGTTCAACCTCTCCGACATCCCGCCGGCTCCGCGCGGCATGCCGCAGATCGAGGTCACCTTCGACATCGACGCCAACGGCATCCTGCACGTTTCGGCCAAGGACAAGGCCACCGGCAAGGAAAACAAGATCACCATCAAGGCGAACTCGGGCCTCTCCGAAGCCGAAATCCAGCAGATGGTGCAGGACGCCGAGGCCCACGCCGAGGAAGACAAGAAAGCGCACGAACTGGCGGATGCCCGCAACCAGTGCGACACCATGATCCACATGGTGAAGAAGTCGCTGAACGAATACGGCAAGGAACTCTCCGACGAAGAGAAGGGCAAGATCGAAGAAGCGATCAAGGAAGCCGAGGATTCGATTCGCGGCAACGACATCGATGCCATCAAGCAGAAGAGCGAAGCCCTCGGCACGGCTGCCCAGAAACTCGGCGAAAAGATGTACGCCAAGCAGCAGGCGGAAGCCGGCGCTGCGGGCGGTGACGCCGGCCAGGATGCAGGAGCGGCCGGCGGTGCCAAGAAGGACGACGGCGACGTCGTCGATGCCGAGTACACCGAAGTCAAGGACAAGAAGTAAGCCTCACCAGTCCTCATGGGCGAGGAGCGTATAATCGCGCCCTCGCCCCTTTGCTTTACCTCACCCGGCATTCCACCCCATGGCTAAACGCGACTTTTATGACGTTCTCGGCGTCAACCGTGACGCTTCCGACGATGAAATAAAGAAGGCCTACCGCAAGCTGGCCATGAAGTACCACCCGGACCGCAATCCGGACAATCCCAAGGCCGAAGAGCACTTCAAGGAAGCCAAGGAAGCCTACGAAATCCTCTCCGACGGACAGAAGCGCGCCGCCTACGACCAGTACGGTCACGCCGGCGTCGATCCGCAGGCCGGCATGGGCGGCGGCTTTGGCGGCTTCGGCGGTGCTGGCGGCTTTTCCGATGCATTTGGCGGAATCTTCGACGAGATTTTTGGCGGTAGCGGCGGCGCCCGTGGCGGACGTTCCAACGTCTATCGCGGTGCGGATTTGCGCTACAACCTCGAAATCACGCTGGAACAAGCCGCCTTCGGCACGGAAACCAAGATCCGCATCCCGACCATGGAGGTCTGCGATTCCTGCAAGGGCAGTGGTGCCAAGGCCGGCACCCAGCCGAAGACCTGCCCGACCTGCCAGGGCAGCGGCCAGGTTCGCCTGCAGCAAGGCTTCTTCTCGATCCAGCAGACCTGCCCCAAGTGCCACGGCACCGGCAAGTTCATCGCCGACCCCTGCGGGAGTTGCCACGGCGCCGGCCGCGTCAAACAGCACAAGACGCTGGCGGTAAAGATCCCCGCCGGTGTCGACGAAGGCGATCGCATCCGGTTGTCCGGCGAAGGCGAGCACGGCGTCAATGGCGGTCCGTCAGGCGATCTTTATGTGCAGATTCATCTGAAGCCGCACGCTGTTTTCCAGCGCGACGGCAATGACCTGCACTGCGAAATGCCGATCAGCTTCACGACGGCGGCTCTCGGCGGTGAAATCGAGATTCCCACGCTTGACGGCGCGGCCAATCTGAAGATTCCAGGCGAGACCCAGTCGGGCAAGGTTTTCCGCTTGCGCGGCAAAGGCATCAAGGGGGTCCGCAGCCACGCGCACGGCGACCTGCTCTGCCACGTCGTCGTCGAGACGCCGGTCAACCTGACCGACCGCCAGAAGGAACTGCTCCGCGAACTGGAGGAATCGAGCAGTGGTGACGCCGAACGCCACAACCCGCGCGCCAAGTCATGGATGGACAAGGTCAAGGAGTTTTTTGCAGGCTGAGACTGCCCGCCCACCCGACGGATCTATCCGCAGCAAAAAGCCCCGCCTTGTTACGAGCGGGGCTTTTTTTCTAATCGACGTGCGCTTCAGCAGTAGCTGCGACGGCGGCGGACCACTGAGAGGCCAACCAACCCGAGACCGAGCAACGCCAACGACGCCGGCTCTGGCACGTCATTGCCCGGCCCCGGATCGCGGGCATACAGCGTCACGTGCGAAATTCCGGAAGGCTTGCAGGTACCCTTGTTCTCATTGCAGTTTTGCAGCGTTGCAGACGTATCCCATGTCCCGAAAAAGTTATAGATCGGGTCGTCAGCTGAGGGGTCAAGCAGCCCGAACTGCTCGGCCGTGAAATCGTATGCCGCCCAAGCATTGCCCGACTTGAAGACGAGCATGAACTGATCGAAATAGTTTTTTCCAAGAATCGGTTCCGCACGCTTCGCAACCTCGGCATCCGGCGTGAACGCCCAGGTTCCGGAATACCCTTCTGCATTCATCGTCAGTGTAAAAAAGCTCGACAGTACGATACTCAGATCACCAACCGATTCCGGGCTGAACCCCCCATTCTCGTACTTCCCAAGCATGATCCAGCCGGGGTCGAGAACACTGTCCCCATTAAGGTCTGACGACACGTAGAGATCCGAGAAAACACCGTTCGGGAACAACTGGACGCTGCCGGCGCTCGGCCCGGTCGTGCCGCCGTTCATCAAGCCATCACCGTAGTAACCGAGGTTCGTATCAGGGTACGTCTGGTCATTGCCCGAGTACGCGCCGACGCACGCGGCGGCATACCCCGCCGGCGAACTGACAGGAACGACGGGACCCAGCGTGGCACCCGCATTGGTGCCGTCGTACTGCGCAATGCCGGTCACCTGCACATCGCTCGTCTTGCACTCTTGAAGCATCACCGTCCCGGCAAGGGCGGAGGAGGCAGTGATTGCGGCAGACATACCCACCAGAACCGCGCCGGCGATCTTTTTAAGTTGTTTAGCGGATCCCATTTTTTGCCCCAAGTTAGACACGGGAAAATCAAAGCAATATAAGTGCCATTCTATAAATACAATTTAATTTCAATAACATGAGATTCAACATTGCGATCACACATCCATATCTGTAAAGATTTCCGACACAAAGCTGTCAAATTTCTTTACAGGTCAACCCGACCAAGAAAGGGAGCGGACCATGTTGGCAACAACAGCCGTGCTCTTCAGAAAAAACGTCGGATTTTTTTACAGATCGGCGCTCAAAAAAACAGCCATGCAACGCCAACCCATTGTTATTGTTGATCTTAATGAATCAGGTGCATTTTATGCATGGTGTTGAGCGTCTGGCTCGTCCAGAAAATTCAGCGGTGTTTCTCTTCGGAGGGCGCATCATGAAAACCAAGTTACGCAATTCAGTATTGGCCATTACAGCGGCGCTCACCCTTGGCGCTACCGGAATGGCAAATGCCGCATATTTCCTTCTCCCGACTCCTGACAACAGTACCGCTATCTAAGGCATGTACCCTGACGCCACCGGCACTCCCAGGGAAGCGATCCTGATGGACGGCATCCCGGTCGCGTTCAAGTACGACGATTTCTGGTCATATTCCGGGCACATTCTGGAATCCATCCAGACCGTAAATCCGACACTAATACCAAAGGCAACCTTCGGGACCTACGATTTTTCTACCGGTACAGGCGTCATTCTCGTCAACCTGACCTCTGTCGCTGGCGGCGCCACGAACCCCTTCGGGCTGCAGGATCCGGTGGACTTGCAGGGTTCCGGCGATAACGTCACAGGTTGGGTAGGGGAATGGGGCAATGATCCGCAGTCTTTAACTGTTTGGCAGTCGGTGGGGCAAAGCCCTCAAGGATACAGCGACCCTGCTGCTCTACAAGGCACCACCTCGACGGTTGGCGAAATGTTGGCAGCCTTACAGAGCATGAATCCGGACTGGACCATTCCCTTGATCTATGCCGACTACAATCAGACGGGGGGCGGCGATTCACTGTTTATGAGTGCACAGGTACGGATCATTGACCCGTCGGACGGCTCAATCGAGGGATTCTGGCAACTCGATTCGCTGACAAACAACGCCTGGGACCAAGATCACCCGACCTACAATTTCGGCGACATCACGTTCACTGACGCTACCACTTGCGCCGCTATTGGGGCATGGGATCCCCTCACGGGCGAAGGATGCGCCGGGATTACAACCAGTGGCCTCACCTACACCGGTAGCCATAATCTGGGATCGGGCAAGGCCGACTTCATGGCCTACGCGCCCGACATGGATCTGTCGCAGTACAACCCGAACTACCTGTGGGTCGTGACGGTCAATCTTGGTTGCAATCCACAAGGAATCCCCGTCGGTTTGCCTAACCCGGATTACGACCCGACTGATCCAAAATCGGATGAATTTACAACCCAAGGCTGCAACACGAATGGCTTTGAAGAGTTCGGGTTTATCGGCGGTGTCGGGCCAACGCAGGTCCCGGAACCGCACTCTCTGGCCCTGCTCGGCCTCGGCTTCGCGGCGGCTGGTTTCGGAATGCGTCGCAGGGTTCGCAGCTAAGCTGACCTGATCCATGCACTGGACCGGCCCCAGCGGGCGGTCCGGGCTGACGATCAACCCCGTCTTCTGAAGGCGGGGTTGTTTTTATCTGCCTATGCCCGCCGCCAGGTTGTTCCCTGCGCCCCGTCCTCCAGGACGATTCCGGCCGCAGTCAGTTCGCTGCGGATGCGATCCGCCTCCTGAAAGTTCTTCGCCTTCTTGGCGGCAACGCGCGCAGCAATCAGAGCTTCGATCGTCTCGACCGAATAGGCGTCCGCCCCCCCCTCGCCTGCCGGCGTCGCCTGCAGGAACTCCTGCGGGCAGCGCTTGAGCAACCCCATTAAACCGCCCAGCGCACGCAATTGTCCGGCCAGCACAGGCGATTTGGTGCGATTCACCTCGGCGGCGAGATCAAACAAGACCGCGCAGGCTTCCGGCGTGTTGAAATCGTCATTCATCGCTTCGCGGAAACGCATGGCGTGCGGCTCGCCCCAATCGACGGCCACATCAGCCGCTTCCACCGCCTTCAGGGCGGTGTAAAGCCGCGACAAGGCCTGACGCGCGTCGTCGAGGTGCTTGTCGGAGTAGTTGAGCGGGCTGCGATAGTGGGCGCGAAGGATAAAGAAGCGGACGACTTCCGCGTCGTATTTCTTCAGCACCTCGCGGATGGTGAAAAAATTGCCGAGCGACTTGGACATTTTTTCGTCATCGACCCGCACGAAGCCGTTGTGCATCCAGTAATTGACGAACTGGCACTGGTGCGCGCCTTCGGACTGGGCAATCTCGTTCTCGTGATGCGGAAACTGCAGATCCTGCCCGCCACCGTGAATGTCGAACTGCTTGCCGAGGAGATCAGAGCTCATCGCCGAACATTCGATATGCCACCCCGGCCGGCCCTTGCCCCAGGGGGACTCCCAGAACGGCTCGCCCTCCTTGGCGTGCTTCCACAACACGAAATCGAGCGGGTCCTGCTTTGCCTGGTCAACGTCAACCCGTTCGCCAGCCCGCAGATCGTCAAGCGACTTGCCGGACAATTTGCCGTAGCCGGGAAACTTGCGCACGGAGAAATTGACGTCGCCGTCATTGGCCTTGTACGCCAGGCCGTTCTTTTCGAGTTGTCCGATCAGGTTGAGCATCTGCGGCACGTATTCGGTCGCGCGCGGCTCGAAATCGGGCTTTTCAACCCCCAGCGCCGCCGAGTCCTCGTCCATGAAACCGATGAAGCGGTTGGTCAGTTCGCCGATCGTTTCGTTGTTTTCCAGCGCACGCTTGATGATCTTGTCGTCGATGTCGGTGATGTTGCGCACATAGGTGACATCGAAGCCACTCGCGCGCAGCCAGCGCTGGACCATGTCGAAGATGACCAGCACGCGGGCGTGTCCCAGATGGCAATAGTCATAGACGGTCATCCCGCATACGTACATGCGGACCTTGCCGGGTTCGATCGGGACGAATTCCTGTTTTTCCCGGGACAAGGTGTTGTAGATTTTCAGCATTTTCTGGCTCGCAAAAAAAGCTCCGCCGCGGCGCGGAGGACGAAGGAATGTTTTGGTTTCGATGCCGCTTCTTGTTAGAATCAGCGGGTTTTTACCAACGCGAAAAGTATAGCATAGCGATGCCCTCGATCTCCCAGAAGCCTTTGCTGGCGCGCCTTTCAGCCTACGTCGTCGGCGTCGGGCTGTCCGTTTCGATCAGCCTCGCCAGCGCACAAACGCTCCCCGATGTCCAGCGTCTGATGAAGCAGGGACAAATCCCTCAGGCTCTCGAAAAAGTCGATGCTTACATCACCACCAAGCCGAAGGACGCCCAGGGCCGTTTCCTGAAAGGCGTGATCCTCACCGAAATGGGGCGGAACGCAGAGGCGATCACGGTATTCACCCGCCTGACCGAGGACTTCCCGGAGCTACCTGAACCATACAACAACCTCGCTGTCCTCTACGCACAGCAAAAACAGTACGACAAGGCGCGAACGGCCCTTGAGATGGCGATTCGCACCCACCCGAGCTATGCGGTCGCGCACGAGAACCTGGGTGATGTCTATGCAAAGCTGGCCAGCCAGGCTTACGACAAGGCGCTGCAGCTCGACACATCCAACAAGGCAACGCAGAACAAGCTGTCGATGATCAAGGATCTGATCAGCGCTGCGGCCCCGGCGGCCAAACCGGCCCCGGCCAGTCCGAGAGCGGAAAGTGAACCGAAGAAAACGGTAGCCACGGTGGCCGCCGAACCTGTCCCGGCTCCCGCTGCGAAAAACGAGGCGACGATACCGGACCCGGCGCCTGCCATGGTCACTCCCGTGGCAGCGGCCAGCAAACCAGCCGAAAAACCGCTGGAAGCAGCCCCCGCAAAGCCGGTGGAAAGCAAGGCGGTCGACTCCGAAAAACAATCGGGCGCCGTCGAGGACGAGGTGGAAAAGCTCGTGGAAAGTTGGGCCAGTGCCTGGTCGCGCAAGGATGTCAAGGCCTACTTGTCGTTCTACGCCAGGGACTTTGAGACTCCCCGGGGAATGTCGCGCAAGAACTGGGAAGCCGAGCGCCGGCAGCGAATCGACAAGCCGGGGAAACTGCAGGTTTCGGTTGAAGACATCAAGGTGACGGTATCGGGCGATACTGCCACCGCGCGTTTTCGCCAGCATTACACGTCACCATCCTTCAAGTCATCCACCGGCAAGACGCTGGTGTTCATCAGGTCAGGTAGCAACAAATGGCTGATTCAGCAGGAACGCGTAGGTTGATGCAGCGGGGCGCAATCGCGCTGATGCTTGTCGCTGCCTGCCTTCCCGCGCCGCTCGCCTCGGCCTTGTCGAACAGCCGCACGTCTCCCGCGACTTACTCGGATTCGGGCCCGGAGGCCCAACTGTTCAAGGTTCTCGATGAAATAGAGAACAACCGCCTGGACAACGCCCTGGCACACACGGAGGTATTGCTCCGCCAATACCCGAATTTCCGCCTTGCGCACTTGATCAAAGGCGACTTGCTGCTGGCCCGCAGCATGCCGCTGTCGACGTTTGGCAATGCGCGGAATGCACCACAGGAATCGCTCAGCGACCTGCGCGACGAAATCGTCGCCCGGCTGAAAGCCAATCGCGAGCGCCCGGCAGCGACCGAGCAGGTTCCTCGCTACCTCTTGCAGATGCGTCCGGACCAGAAACATGCCATCGTGGTCGACACGCAAAAATCGCGTCTTTACCTGTATCAGAATGACACCAGCGCCGGCGGCCGCCCTCGCCTTGTTGCCGACTATTACATCTCGCAGGGCAAGCTCGGTGCAGAAAAGGAACGCGAAGGCGACAAGAAAACGCCTGTGGGGGTCTATCACGTCACGTCAAGTATCGATCCGAAGAAAGTCGGTGTTTTCTACGGCACCGGCGCATTCCCGATCAATTACCCGAACGAGTGGGATCGGCGCAAAGGGCGCAACGGACACGGCATCTGGCTGCACGGCACACCGCCGGACACCTATTCCCGACCGCCCAAGGCATCTGACGGCTGCGTCGTCCTGGCGAATGCCGACCTCGACGCGTTGGCGAAGAATCTGCAGATCGGACTGACGCCCGTCATCATCAGCAACTCGGTCGAATGGCTGTCCCTCGATGACTGGCGCAACGAGCGCGCTGCTCTCAGCAAAACGATCGAGGCATGGCGATCCGATTGGGAGAGTGGCGACACCGACCGCTACCTCAGGCACTACGCCCGGGATTTTTCGACCGGGAAACAGACGCTCGAACAATTCGCCCGGCAAAAGCGCCAGGTTGGCGCCAGCAAGGACTGGATCAAGGTCAAGCTCTCGAACCTCTCGATGTTCCGCGATCCTGGCAGGGACGAACTGGTCGTCGTCACGTTCGAACAGGACTACCGCAGCAACAACCTGAACAACCAGATGAAGAAACGCCAGTACTGGATCCGCGAGGACGGTGCCTGGAAGATAGTTTTTGAAGGAAGCGCCTGATGAAATCCCTGTTTGCCATCGCCGCACTGGCGATTTCCACCGCCGTAGCCGCGGCGCCGAGCGTCGAAATGCAGACCAGCCTCGGCAGGATGGTCATTGAACTGAATGCGGAAAAGGCTCCTGGCACGGTGGAGAATTTTCTCAGGTACGCAAAGGAAGGCCACTACGACGGCACGATTTTCCACCGCGTCATCGACGGCTTCATGATCCAGGGCGGCGGCTTCTCCGCCGGCATGGACGAAAAGAAAACCGGCAAGCCGATCCAGAACGAGGCGAAGAACGGCCTGAAGAACCAGCGCGGCACGATCGCCATGGCCCGCCGCCCCGACCCGCATTCGGCAACCGCCCAGTTCTTCATCAACCACAAAGACAACAACGGCCTCGACTACCCCGGCCACGATGGCTGGGGCTACGCCGTCTTCGGCAAGGTCACGCAGGGCATCGAGGTCGTCGACAAGATTGCCAAGGTGCCGACGGGCAACCGCGGCATGCATCAGAACGTACCGGTGGAACCGGTCGTCATCCAGTCCGTCAAAGTCCTTTCCGACAAATAGCAAGGAAACCCCATGATCAAGCTGCACACCAATTTCGGCGTCATCGCTCTGGAACTCGACGCCGAAAAGGCCCCGGAAACCGCGAAGAACTTCATCGACTACGTTGAAGCCGGCCACTACGACAACACGATCTTCCACCGCGTCATCGACGGTTTCATGATCCAGGGCGGCGGCTTCGAACCCGGGATGAAGCAGAAACCCTGCAAGGCACCGATCAAGAACGAGGCCGACAACGGACTGAAGAACGATGTCTACACCATCGCCATGGCGCGAACCTCGGACCCGCACTCGGCGACCGCGCAATTCTTCATCAACGTTGCCGATAACGACTTCCTTAACTTCAAGATGCCCAACGGCAATGGCTGGGGTTACTGTGTTTTCGGCAAGGTTGTCGAGGGCACCGACGTCGTCGACAAGATCAAGAGCGTCAAGACCGGCAATGCCGGCTTCCACCAGGACGTCCCGAAGGAAGACGTGATCATCCAGCGCGCGGAAATCTGCTGATCCCCCGGCAGGTCCGTTCGCGCCGTGATCCATTTCCTGTCGGACCTGCATCTCTCGCCCGAGACGCCGGACATCACGCGTCTCTTTGCTGCCTACCTCGCGGGTGAAGCATGCACAGCAGAGCGCATCTTCATCCTCGGCGACCTGTTCGAAGCGTGGCCCGGTGACGACGCCATCGACGATCCCGAGGACCCGTTCGCCGGGCAGATCGTCGCGCACCTGAGCGCGCTGGCCCGGAGCGGCACGCGTGTGTCGGTCATGCACGGCAACCGCGACTTCCTGCTCGGCCATGAGTTTTCAACACGATCAGGGGCCGAACTTCTTCCCGACCCCTACGTGCTCTCCTCGCCCGACAGGCAGTTCGTCCTGACCCACGGCGACGCGCTGTGCACCGACGACAGCGCGTATCAAGCTTTTCGTACCCAGGTTCGCTCGCCGGAATGGCAGGCAGCCTTCCTGGCCCGGCCACTGGAGGAACGCAAGGCCATCGCCAGCGCCCTGCGCGAGCAGAGCGAAGCGTCCAAACGCGGCAAGGCGATGCAGGCGATGGACCTGACGCCCGCGGCCACCGACAACTTCCTGCGCCAGAACGGTTACGCCACCCTGATCCACGGTCACACGCACCGCCCCGCGCGGCACGACCACACTGTCGACGGCATCCATGTCGAGCGCTGGGTGCTTGCCGACTGGCACGATGGGCGGGGGGAATACCTTCTATTGGATGGCCAGCACCTGTCGCGGCACGAACTCCGCTAGCCTCATCGCCCCGTGAACGGCTGCCCCCAAGAGTTCGCCGAAAGCGCGGTGGTAGAATCTTGCGTCCCCCAACCTCACTACTTTCAGCCCATGACAACATTCGACCTGCAGCTTCCCGATTACCTGACCGACGCCGAAATCGACTGCAACGTCTCGGTCGCGCTGACCGAAGACGTCGGCGGCGGCGACCTCACGGCGCAACTCGTCCCCGCCGGGGTGATTACCCGGGCCACGGTCATTTCCCGGGAAAACGCCGTGCTGTGCGGCGCACCATGGTTCGAGCGCTGCTTCAAGAGGCTGGACGGTTCGATCACGCTCTCCTGGCGCGCCAGGGACGGCGAACGCCTCAGCCCCAACCAGGTCGTTTGCGAACTCGAAGGCCCTGCCCGCTCGCTGCTCACCGGCGAGCGCACGGCGCTGAACTTCCTGCAGATGCTCTCCGGTGTCGCGACCAAGGCGCGGCAATACGCCGACGCCGTCGCCGGGACGCGGGCGCAGGTCGTCGATACGCGCAAGACTCTTCCGGGCCTACGTCTCGCCCAGAAGTACGCGGTATTGTGCGGTGGCGGCGGCAACCACCGGATCGGCCTGTACGACGCCATCCTCGTCAAGGAAAACCACATCCTCGCCGCCGGCAGCATCCCGGCAGCGGTGGCGGCGGCTCAACGCGTCGCGGAAGGTGCCGGCCACTGCAAATTCATCCAGGTCGAGGTCGAGAACCTCGATGAACTGCGGCAGGCGCTCGACGCCGGCGCAAAGATGGTGCTGCTGGACAACATGACGCTCGACCAGATGCGCGAGGCCGTAAACGTCTCGGCCGGACGGGCAATCCTCGAAGCCTCGGGGAATGTCACGCTCGAAACGATACGCGCGATCTCGGAAACCGGCGTCGACCGGATCTCCGTCGGCAGCCTGACCAAGGACGTGCGCGCACTCGATCTGTCGATGCGCTTCGAGGGATGAAAACGCCGCACCACTGACGGGATCGGCAGGGAGTCACTATAATGGACCTCGTCACAGGCACCTGCCGGTCGCACTTCAGAAAAAGAAAGGTGACGTCATGCTGTTCGCGCTGTTCTACGTGGTAGCCATCAGTATCCTTGTCCTGCATTTCACCGGTTTTCTCGCCCGCCACAATCTGGAGTGGCTCGTCCTCGTGTTGGCGGTGCTGGTTTTCCCCGCCGTCATCTATCTCTGACCGCTGATGGACAAAGGGCACCTGAACGGTGCCCTTTTCGTAGCTTTTTCCTGACCGGCGGTCAGCGCGAGCTACCTTTCTCCCACGTTCCGGACAATCAAGCGCTTGACGGCATCGACGTCGACATCGATCACCTCGACACGCTGCGGCAACTCCTCGATGCCGATCATCGCCGCAGGACGCTCCGGCCGCCGTCCCAGCGCTTCGACGATCGTTTCCTCGAACTTGGCCGGCAGCGCCGTTTCCAGCACCAGCGTCGACATGCCCTTCGCGCGATGTTCAAGCGCCACCTTGAGGCCGTCGGCCGTGTGCGTATCGAGCATCACGCCATAGTGTTCGTACGCGTGACGAATCGTCGCCAGCCGGTCGGCGTGCACACTCTTGCCCGACACGAAGCCGAATTTCGGCAGCTCGGAAAAATACGGGGTCGCCGAAAGATCGAAGCTGCCGCCCGCGTCGACCTTGCTCCACAGTTCGCGCACTACGGCGGGATCGCGCCCGACCAGATCGAAGACAAAGCGTTCGAAGTTCGAGGCCTTGGAAATATCCATTGACGGGCTGCTCGTCGTCCACGTATCGGCGGTGCCGCGTGGGCGATAGACACCGGTACGGAAGAACTCGTCGAGAACGTCGTTCTCGTTGGTCGCCAGCACCAGCCGACCGATCGGCAGGCCCATCATGCGCGCGATGTGCCCGGCGCAGATATTGCCGAAATTGCCCGACGGAACGGAAAAAGCGATCTGCTCGTCGTTCGATTTCGTGCCGGCGAAATAGCCCTTGAAGTAATAGATCACCTGCGCCGCGACGCGCGCCCAGTTGATCGAGTTGACCGCACCGATCTTGTAGCGAGCCTTGAATTCGTGATCATTGGACACAGCCTTGACGATATCCTGCGCATCGTCAAACATGCCGCGCACGGCGATGTTGAAAATGTTCGCATCCTGCAGCGAATACATCTGCGCGCGCTGAAAGGCGCTCATCCGACCGTGCGGAGAGAGCATGAACACGCGAACGCCGTGCTTGCCGCGCATGGCGTACTCGGCCGCCGAACCGGTATCGCCCGAGGTCGCGCCGAGGATGTTGATCTCCTCGCCCTTCTTCTCCAGCACGTATTCGAACAGGTTGCCGAGCAATTGCATGGCCATGTCCTTGAAGGCCAGCGTCGGTCCGTTCGACAGTTCGAGCAGCCCCAGGCCGGGCTCCAGCCAGCGCACCGGGGTGATCTCCTGCGCCTTGCCGGCATCACGCCCGTTGCAGTACACCTCGGCGGTGTACGTCTTGTCGACCAGCGCCTTGAGATCGGCCGGCGGGATGTCGTCGACGAACTTCGAGAGGACGGCGAACGCCAGATCGGCATAGGAGTATCCGCGCCATTGATCGAGTTCGGCACGCGTCACCTGCGGATACTCTTCGGGCAGATAGAGCCCGCCATCGGGTGCCAATCCCCCGAGGAGAATTTCGGTGAAGGACTTTTTCTGCGACTGGCGGGCGTCGCCCCGGGTGGATATGTAGCGCATGGAGGACCGCATTAACGACGAAAAGGAAGAGTCTGCGAGTTTATCACGCACACTTCCTCATTCCTGCGCCTATCCAAGCGCTATATCAGCCCGCCACGACGCGATTCTTGCCTGTCCGCTTGGCGGCGTAGGTCGCCGCGTCGGCCCGCTCAAGGGCGTCATCCAGCGATTCCGAGCCATCGTGGCCGACTGCGCCGGCACTGAAAGTCATCGACTGGTCCAGTTCGGGAATCGCCCGGGACGAAAAGGCAGCAAGAAAGCGCCTGGCCGCCGTACACGCTTCCGCGACCGTCGTATCGGGAAGCAGCATGACGAATTCTTCTCCACCGAAGCGGCATAGAACGTCGGATGGGCGCATCGTCGCCTGCAGCACGCTGACGAAATGCGCAAGCGCCCTGTCGCCCGCAAGATGGCCGTGCCGGTCGTTAAACGCCTTGAAGTCGTCGAGATCGATCATCACCAGAGCCAGATGGCCGCCACGACGGCGCACACGAGCCACCTCGGCGGCATAGGCCCGCTCGAAACCGCGCCGGTTCAGGGCGCCGGTCAGGGGATCGGTGAATGCTGCGCTCCTGGCTTCCTCCAGAGCGGCCTCCAGTTCGGCAATACGCATCTCCGCCGCCAGCAGTTCCAGCATCCCTGCCTCGCGAACGACCTTCTCTGCCAGACCGATCAGCCGTTGCGGCGCAACGGCCGGCGCGTGATCAGGGCTGACCGGACACGGACGGCCCGCCACCGGGACAGCGGAACGACGATGCAGACGGCGTGATGCCGGCCGGTTCGCTTGAAACAATGACATGGAATTGGAGTTGCGACTCATGTTTCCCCACTCTTCGACAGCCCGGTAATCCGGGTTCAGATTTGTGAAGGAGTTATCGGATATCGCGGGAAATACTTTAGGTGTTTTTTAGAAAAACACCTTATCTTGTTGTTTTTTATCGATTAAACGAACTGCATCCCGACACCTGCCGGGATGCAGGGGCTTCATCGCTCAGCTTCCTTCGCTGCGCTGGGCGCGACGGCGCTCATGCTCGGAGAGGAAACGCTTGCGAATGCGGATGTTTTTCGGGGTGATTTCGACGAGTTCGTCGTCGTCGATGAATTCGACAGCGGATTCGAGCGTCAGCTGCACCGGCGGTATCAGGCGCACCGCCTCGTCGGTCCCGGAAGCCCGAACATTGGTCAGTTGCTTGCCCTTGATCGGATTGACGACCAGGTCGTTTTCACGTGAATGGATGCCGATGACCATGCCTTCGTAGAGACGATCGCCCGGAACAGAGAACATGCGGCCGCGATCCTGCAGCTTCCACAGCGCGTAGGCCACGGCCTCGCCGTGTTCGGCGGAGATCAGCACACCGTTGCGGCGGCCGGGAATGTCGCCCTTGACCGGCGCGTAGTCGTCGAACACGTGGCTCATCAGGCCGGTGCCGCGGGTCAGGTTCATGAACTCGCCCTGAAAGCCGATCAGCCCGCGCGCCGGGACGCGGTATTCGAGACGAACGCGGCCGCGCCCGTCGGAAACCATGTCGACCAGATCGCCCTTGCGGTACCCCAGTGCTTCCATTACGCCGCCCTGGTGCGACTCCTCGACGTCGAGCGTGAGCATTTCGTACGGCTCGCACTGCTCGCCGTCGATCGTCTTGAAAATGACCTTCGGCCGGCCGACCGCCAGTTCGTAGCCCTCGCGGCGCATCGTTTCGAGCAGGATCGTCAGATGCAGTTCGCCGCGTCCCGAAACGAGGAAGGAATCGGTGTCGGAGGTATCCTCGACACGCAGCGCCATGTTGGTGAGCAGTTCCTTGTGCAGGCGCTCGCGGATCTGCCGGCTCGTGACGAACTTGCCTTCGGTGCCGGCATACGGCGAGTTGTTGACCATGAAGGTCATGTTCAGCGTCGGCTCGTCGATCTTCAGCATCGGCAATGCTTCGGGCGAAGCGGTATCGGTGATCGTGCAACCGATCGACAGTTCCTCGATACCGGTCACCAGCACGATGTCGCCGGCAACGGCCTCTTCCATCGGCGTGCGCTCAAGACCGCGGAAACCGAAAACCTGATTCACCTTGGCATTCTTCGGCGCGCCATGTTCGAACTTTCCGTCGGCATCGGGCTGGCCGTACATCACGGTGATCTGCTGTGCCGGCTTCAGGCGCCCGCGCTGGATCCGGCCGATGCCGATGCGTCCGACATAAGATGAGTAATCAAGCGCGGCGATCTGCAGTTGCAGCGGCCCGTCCACGTTGCCTGCGTCCGGCGCCGGCACGTGTTTCAGGATCGCGTCAAACATCGGGCGCATGTCGGTTCCCGGATTCTTCAGGTCGGTCATCGCGTAACCGTTGATCGCGGACGCGTAGATCACCGGAAAATCGAGCTGTTCGTCCGTCGCGCCGAGCTTGTCGAACAGGTCGAACGTATGATCGACGACCCAGTCGGGACGCGAACCGTCGCGGTCGATCTTGTTGACCACGACGATCGGCTTCAGCCCCAGCGCCAGCGCCTTCTTGGTCACGAAGCGCGTCTGCGGCATCGGCCCTTCGACCGCATCGACCAGCAGCAGCACGCCGTCGACCATCCCCAGCACCCGCTCGACCTCGCCACCGAAGTCCGCGTGCCCCGGCGTATCGACGATGTTGATATGCACGCCCTCGTAATCGACCGCCAGGTTCTTCGCGAGAATGGTGATGCCGCGTTCCTTTTCGAGGTCATTCGAATCCATGACCCGTTCGGCGACGTGCTGGTGCGCGGCGAAGGTACCCGCCTGCTGCAGCAGCTTGTCGACGAGGGTAGTCTTGCCGTGGTCGACGTGGGCAATGATGGCGATGTTGCGAACTGAACGGGACATGGAGTGGTAACTCGTTGAAAAAGGGCTGGATTCTAGCACACCCGAACCACTTATCGCTTTCTCGAAGCCTTCCGAGGTGCATCGTTTCGGGCACTCCCGGCGTTTCGCAGCGGTGCTCGACTGTCTCTGCCGGAGTTTCCGGTTCGCCGAGATTCTTGCCCCCTCAATCCGGTTCCCGCCGGCTGGAAGTTCGGCACCAGGTGCTTCTTGCCATTGCCGATCAGATCGGCGCGGCCCATCTGCTTCAAGGCCTCGCGCAGCAACGGCCAGTTCTCGGGATCGTGGTAACGCAGAAAGGCCTTGTGCAGCTTGCGCTGCCGGCCCGCGCGCACGGTTTCGACGCGCGGCGAACCACGCCCGACCTTTTTCAACGGATTGCGCTCCGAGTGGTACATCGCCGTGGCGATGGCCATCGGCGTCGGCAGGAAGGTCTGCACCTGGTCGAGGCGGAAGTCGTTGCGCTTGAGCCAGAGCGCCAGCGCCAGCATGTCCTGGTCGGTCGTGCCCGGGTGCGCGGCGATGAAGTACGGGATCAGGTACTGCTCCTTGCCGGCCTCCTTCGAGAACTTGTCGAACAGTTGCTTGAACTTGTCGTAGGTGCCGATGCCCGGCTTCATCATGTGCGCCAGCGGCCCTTCCTCGGTGTGCTCCGGGGCGATCTTCAGGTAGCCGCCGACGTGGTGCGTGACCAGTTCCTTGACGTACTCCGGCGAGCGCACCGCGAGGTCGTAGCGCAGGCCGGAGCCGATCAGGATGCGCTTGACGCCCTTGATGGCCCGCGCCTTGCGGTAAAGCTGGACGAGCGGCGCGTGGTCGGTGTTGAGGTTCTCGCAAACGTCGGGGAACACGCAGGAGAGGCGCCGGCACGACGTCTCGATGCGCTTCTCCTTGCAGGCCATCCGGTACATGTTCGCCGTCGGGCCGCCGAGGTCGGAGATGAAGCCGGTGAAGCCCGGCGTCTTGTCGCGGATGTCCTCGATCTCCTGCAGGATCGAATCCTCCGAGCGGCTCTGGATGATGCGCCCCTCGTGCTCGGTGATCGAGCAGAAGGTGCAGCCGCCGAAACAGCCGCGCATGATGTTGATCGAGAAGCGGATCATCTCGTAGGCGGGAATTTTCGCCTCACCGTACGCCGGATGCGGCTTGCGCTGGTACGGCAGGCCGAAGACGCCGTCCATTTCCGGGGTGGTCAGCGGAATCGGCGGCGGGTTCAGCCAGACCTCGCGTTCACCATGCGCCTGCGCCAGGGCGCGCGCGTTGCCGGGATTCGATTCCAGGTGGAAGGTCCGCGAGGCATGCGCATACAGCACCGGATCGTCTTTGACCTGCTCGTAGGACGGCAGACGGACCACCGTCCGTGCGCGGTCGAGCTTGTGCACCCCGGCCGGCCGGAAACGGATCGGCTGGGCGGCAGGCACCTTTGCAGTTTTCTCTTCGACGTCCTCGCCGTAGGGATTCGTATGCCGGATCAGCGGCCCCGGCGCATCGACGTCGGTCGAATCGATCTCCGCCCAGTCGTCACCCGGCAGCCAGCCGCGCGGCGTCATGAAGCCGCTGCCGCGCAGGTCGCGGATGTGTTCGATCGGCTCGCCTGCGGCCAGGCGGTGCGCCAGCGCGACGATGGCACGCTCGGCGTTGCCGAAGAGCAGCAGGTCGGCCTTCGAGTCGGGCAGCACCGAGCGCCGCACCTTGTCCGACCAGTAATCGTAATGCGCGATCCGGCGCAGGCTGGCCTCGATCGAACCGATCACCACGTTGGCGTCAGGATACGCTTCGCGGCAGCGCTGGGCATAGACCACCACGGCGCGATCGGGACGCCTGTTTGCCTCGGCGTTCGGCGTGTAGGCGTCGTCCGAGCGTATCTTGCGGTCAGAGGTGTAGCGGTTGACCATCGAGTCCATGTTGCCTGCCGACACGCCGAAGAACAGGTTGGGCTTGCCGAGCGCCCGGAATGGCTCGGCCGAATGCCAGTCCGGCTGCGCAAGGATGCCGACGCGAAATCCCTGCGCTTCGAGCAGGCGCCCGATCAGCGCCATCGCAAAGCTCGGATGGTCGACGTAGGCGTCGCCCGAGACGATGATCACGTCGCACGAATCCCAGCCGAGCGCGTCCATTTCGGCGCGCGACATCGGCAGGAACGGCGCCGTGCCGAAGCGTTTGGCCCAGTACTTGCGGTAGGAAAAAAGTGGCTTGGGAACGTCGGCGAGCATGGCGGCCTTGAAGGGGTATTTCTGCGGGGAGGGGCCGGATTCTACAGCGTTTTCCGACTGCGGGCAGGAGACCGCGATTGCCCCGAAAAAGTTCGTTTGCTTCCTTTTTTCCGCGGTTGCCCATGTCTGGAATCCGGCCTAGTCTGAAAGCGTCACCCCGCGTGTGGAGGCTGGCCATGTCAAGGTTTCCGACCCTTTTCGCCACCATCATTCTCTTGCTTGGCGGCTGCGCCTCGATGGAGCAAAGTTCCCGGCAGCGACAGGTAGCATCCGTCCTCTCCTATCTCTATCCGGAAACCGGCAACGTACCGACAGCGCCGGAATCGACGGCGGAACTGCATGTCCCCTTTCGTATCGGCGTAGCTTTCGTTCCCGACAACACGCCGCCCCAGTTCCGCCTGCCGGAGAGCGATCGCCTGAAACTGAGCGAGAAGGTCCGCGCGGCCTTCACCGGTTATCCGTTCGTTCGGGAAATCGTCGCTGTTCCCTCGGTCTATCTTGAGGCAGGAGGCGGATTTTCCAATCTCGACCGCATCGCCAGGCTGCTCAAGCTCGACGTCATCGCGCTGATTTCGTTCGACCAGGTTCAGAACGCCGGCGCGACCGGCTCGTCGTTCCTCTATTGGACGGGGATCGGGGCCTACGTGGTCCAGGGCGATCAGTACGACATCCTCACCGCCGTCGAGACTTCGGTTTTCGACATCAAGAGCCGCCGTCTGCTGTTACGCGCCGGTGGTGTCTCGAACATCAAGGGATCAGCCACGATGGTCGGCTTTTCCGAACTGGCGCGTGAGGCCCGTACCCGGGGATTCGACGAAGCAATGACGGAAATGATCGGCAAGCTGCAAGCGGAGGTAAAAACCTTCCGCGAGCAGGCGCCAAAAGATCCCTCCATGCGGCTGATCCTGCCGCCCGGATACGACCCGAACGCCCCACGCACCGCACCGTCACCCGAGTTGAAATAGATCAATCGCGTGCAAGGAACGCCTCGATCGCCTGCGCCACGAGTTCCGGCTGATCATGCTGCACGTTATGGCCGGCATCGGGGATGTCGACGCAGCGGAGATCGGGAATGCTCCCGCGGCGACGCTCAAACTCGCGCGGATCGTTGCCGAAGCGGCGGACGACGAAGCCGTGCTCGGCAATCGCCAGCAGCACCGGCGCCTTGATGCGTCGCCAGCACGCCAGCGAATCATCGATGTGATACGGCAGCGGCGAGGGAACGCGGTGCCACGGATCGGCGGCCAGTTCGACGGTGGAATCGGCGTTGACGCGGGAGATGTACCAGGAGAGGAATGTCGCGCGCTCCTCGGTGAGGCGAGGATTCGATTCCATCAGCCGCGCCGCGAAGGCGTCCGCCGTCGGATACAGACTCCGTGGCGGGCCGTTTTCCAGATTCCGCAACCACTTGCCGAGAAGACGCGGCGAATCATCATCGATCGCCGGCTTGAGGCCGAGGAAATCGAGCATCACCAGTTGGGCGACCCGCTCCGGGCGCGTTCCGGCATACGAAGCCGAAATGTTCGCGCCCATGCTGTGGCCGACCAGGCGCGCCGGTTTTTCCGGCGAAAAATGCTTCAGAAGGCGATCGAGATCAGCGTAATAGTCCGGAAACCAGTAGGGCCGGTTGAGCCATTCCGATTCACCGTAGCCGCGCCAATCCGGCGCAACCACGTGCCAATCATTCTTGAGCGCATCGACGACGAACTGGAAAGTCGGCGAGCAATCCAGCCAGCCGTGCAGGAAGAAGACCAGAGGCGCGTCATCGGAGCCCCAATGCCTGACGTTGTAGCGCAGGCCACGGATGTCGATTTTCTCGGTTCGCGATTTTTTGTGGCGCATGATGCTGCGGAGAATGAGGTGGGTAAATGGCGACAGATTTTGCCACGAGCGCTGGCGCCCGTGGCATTACCCTCCTTGTTCGCCAAGCGATGGACGATGACAGAGTGATAGCTTGCCGTGTTTTACGAGAGCCTGCGGATACGTATCTTACTTGCCTCCACCGCCTCCACCGCCACCGCCACCGCCTCCACCGCCACCGCCTCCACCGCCTCCACCGCCACCTCCATTTCCACCTCCACCACCGCCATTTCCGCCTCCACTATTGCCACCTCCTTGACCGCCGCCGCCATTTCCACCGGCGTTACTTCCCCCGCTGCCGCCGCCACCGCCCCGGCCGCTGCTGGCGGCACTGTTTCCTTCGCTGCTGGCGATCCCGCCCCTGCCACCTCCGGTGTTCGATTGGCCCGATTTTCCACGCGAGGCAGAGGCGGCCACGGAAGCCGTCCGCGTCGTTGTGGCGGACGCACTTTTCTTCCCAGCGTTATCGGTCTTCGAGGCACTGACAATGGAACCCAGACTGACGCCCATCTGATTCGCTATTTGCCCCCAGCCCATCCCGGCCGCGCGCTGAGCCAACACTCCCGACAAGGACACGGGACCCAAGGCGGTTACGACCGCCCCCCCGTTCATTGCCGCTGCGAGTTGCGCCGGCGTCGGATTGGCAATGCCTTGCCTGGCAAGATCCGCCCTCGCCAAAGACAACGCGACATTGATGTTTCCATAGCCGAGTTTTCCTGTCGCTGGCGTAAACGTCGCCGAGGAAACTGTCGGGTCCGTGCTTACCAAGGTGATGCTTGTTCCATCGCGCAATCCGGTCACCAGCGACTGGGCATTCGCGGGGGAGCCGGCAAAGGTGCTGTAGTGACTGACAAGCTGGCTTTCCGGAACAGTGCCCGCGGCATTCGCGGCTGGCGGGCTCCCCCCTGTCTGAGCCGAAACCGGTTCGCCGATCATCATCCCGATGGCTGCGACGACCAAGGCAATGGCGGTCATTTTTCCTGACATGATTGACTCCTTTCTCAAAGCACGTTTGGAACGAGAGTACGCACCATTCTGATATTCCTCTCGCTCTTCAGCGTGGCACACCGGCACTGACAAGACAACAACGCGACAATTCCGGGGTTCGCGCCCCCGCTTCGGCCAAAGTGCAAAATGAAGACCTCGGGTTCAGACCATTTCCCCGGGCCGGACCCAACGATCGAAGTCCTCGGCCGACACGTAGCCGGATGCCACTGCCGCCTCACGCAGGGTCGTGCCTTCACGATGGGCGCGCTTGGCGATCTCGGCGGCGCGGTCGTAGCCGATGTGAGGCGTCAGCGCAGTGACCAGCATCAGGGAACGCCGCATCAGTTCGTCGATGCGCTCGCGGTTGGCTGCGATGCCGCGCACACAGTGCTCCTCGAAGCCATGCATGCCGTCGGCGAGCAGACGGATGCTTTGCAGAACGTTATGGGCGATCAGCGGCTTGAACACGTTGAGCTCGAAGTTGCCAAGCGCGCCGCCGACGCCGACGGCCACGTCGTTGCCCATGACCTGCGCACAGAGCATGGTCAGCGCCTCGCATTGCGTCGGGTTGACCTTGCCGGGCATGATCGAACTGCCTGGTTCGTTCTCGGGGATGCGAATCTCGCCCAGCCCCGAGCGAGGACCGGAAGCCAGCCAGCGAATGTCGTTGGCAATCTTCATCAACGCGACGGCCAGCGTGCGCAGCGCACCATGCGCCGAAACAATCGCGTCATGAGCCGCCAGCGCAGCGAATTTGTTGGCGGCGCTGACCAACGGCAATCCGCACGCCCGGGCAAGTTCCCTGGCGATGCGCGCGCCAAATTCCGGATGCGTGTTCAGTCCGGTGCCGACAGCTGTGCCGCCGGCAGCCAACGCATGAATGGCAGGCTGTGCTGCTTCAAGTGCCGAGCGCGCATGATCGAGTTGCGCGACGTAACCGGAGAATTCCTGGCCTAGCGTGACGGGCGTGGCATCCTGCAAGTGCGTCCGGCCAATCTTGACGACAGTGGCGAAATCCGCAGCGCGTTCATCCAGCGTCGTGCGCAGTTTCACCAGCGCAGGCAGTACCGAACGTGCAATACCGGTCGCCACGGCCAGATGCATCGCCGTCGGAAAAATGTCGTTCGAGGACTGCCCCAGATTGACCTCGTCGTTGGGATGCACCCACCTCTTGGGGCCACGTTCGCCGCCCAGCAATTCCGAGGCGCGGTTAGCCAGCACCTCGTTCATGTTCATGTTGGTCTGCGTCCCGGACCCCGTCTGCCAGACGACCAAGGGGAACTGGTCGGCATGCAGGCCTGCCATAACCTCGTCGGCCGCCGCCGTGATCGCCGCCGCCTTGTCGCGCGAAAGCAGTCCGAGTTCGCCGTTGACCACCGCGGCGGCCCGCTTTACCCGGGCCAGCGCATCGATCAGTTCGCCGGGCATGCGCTCGCTGGAAATCCGGAAGAATTCGAGAGAACGCTGTGTCTGCGCCCCCCACAGGCAATTACCGGGCACCTCGACCGGACCGAACGAGTCGTGTTCGACCCGTGACTTTGGAAGAATGTCTTTCTCGCTCATATTCCCTCCTCTCCCGACAATCCGCGAACGCAGCCCACGCCTCGCCGCTCATCGCTTACGTCTTCGACAACAGCATTACGCAGAGGTTGTCCCGCGGGCGGGATCAAATCATTCGTGCCGCGCAGCAAAGACGAATGGATTTTGACCCGGACCAAACGCTTACGTATCCTCGCGACATGCCATCCTTTCCATGGAAACGCGCCTCGCTCTGCCTGCTGGCCCTCCTGCTCGTGTCGTTCGCGTTCTGGCTGGCCCTGCCGCGAATTCTCGGACTGGCGGCGGAACGCTGGCTGGAAATCCCCGGCGTGGAGTCGCTGCGCGTGGACATCGACGAAATCGGGGCCGTTCAGGCGCGACTGCGCGAAGTACGCGCCGTTTATCGCAGCCCCGGTGGCCACCGGGCCAGCGTATCGATGCACGACATCGCGCTTACCTACTCACTCGCAGAACGCCAGATCCAGAAGCTGAATATCACCCGCGCCGACGTGGAGGTCACTCCGGCGGATTCGACGGAAGAATCGCCGTGGCCACACCTTGCCTGGCCACGCTTGCCGATCGACGACGTACGCATCAACGATTTGCGCATGGCGGTGCGCAGGCCGGACGCTTCACCGCTTGAAGCGCGCGGCCATCTCCAGATTCGTCTGACCGAGGAAAGGCTGTCGGCGGAATTCAAAACGGCAAACGGTCTGGTACGCCTGACGGCAGCTCCGACCGAAGCACCGGAGGAAATGCTTGAAGTCCTCACCGAATGGCGACCAAAGAACGCCCCCCAGGCAAACGTGACGCTGCGCATCGGCCGTGAACCGGTACGGCAACCGGCGACGCTGAGCGGCCGGATCCCACTTACTACCCTGACCGGACTCTCGATCCATCTGGGACTTGATCTACCGATCGATCTGTCAGACGGAATGCTGAGCTTGCGAACCGAAGCCGCCCTGGGTAGCGCGGCCGGAACCCTGACGAAACTCAGCGGAGAAGCCGAATTGACCGATGTGAAAGGACGGTCGACGCAAACCTCAGCACCGCTGGACTTTGCCTTCGCGGGAAAACTGCGCTTTTCCTGGCAGGCCCCCTCTGCGCAAATCGAGTTGCAACCCGGCTGGCAATGGCGGATCGACACCGGCGGAAAAATCCCTTTGCAGGCCACCGGGCGCCTGAACAGCGTTTTCGCACTTAGCCACTCCGAAGATGGGCTGCTGGGCCAAGGCATTTTCCCCTTCGTCTTGCACGCGAAACCATGGGGCGATTGGGAAGGGTCCGTACAACGCATTCGACTGGGTCAGGACAAGGGCTCGGATAAGCCGAACCTCGATGCTGCCGAAACGCAGCTGCGCATCAAGGGCGGCACAAAGCAGTTGCAGCTGGATGCGTTTCAGGCCCGCAACGCGCAGGTGGCAGGAAACGCCGTACTGCACTGGTCGCGCCGGAACGGTGTTCGTGCTGAATTTGCGGCGCAGCTAACGGCGGATCGCCTCGCCTGGCACGGAAACAGGCCCATGAATGCGGGGCCGACGACGTGGAAACTGGATGCGGAGGCCTCAGCCAAAACCGATGAAAACTTCTGGAAAACGCTGGAGTTGAAGGGCAACGCCAGCACCCCGCAACTGAGAATCGAATCCGGCGAGGGACAAACGCTGACGCTCGGCCCGAGCCGGCTGCAACTGACACGCTTCCGGCCCGCGGAACGGACGGGCAAGCCGGCGCTGAAAAACGCCACCGGCGAGTTGCTGCTTTCCACCGATGCCGTACGCCTCGGATCCTGGCCAGCACCCGCCCTGCGAACCCGCGTCCAGCTGAACGACGGCTCCCTGCACGGCGACGGCGCACTGTACCTGCGGGATGCGGAAGTGCTTCACTTCTCCGGTTCGCACGCCTTGTCCGCAGTATGCGGCGAAGCAACACTCTCGGCGAAACAGCCGCTGCCGGTTCTCGACAAGCTGCTGCAACCGCGTCCGTCGCACCTGCTTCCGCTTGTTCTCGCTTCCGGAGAAATGGACGCCCGTTTCGCGCTGAACTGGTGCGCGAAAGCGACAGCAACGGCCGACGCCAAAGGGACTTTTCATTTGCGTGACGCCACGCTCGGTTGGGACCGGGCCCTGGCGGACAACATCCAGGGCGCGCTGCAACTCGACGGGCTGAATCCGCCGCGGGGCCGGATCACTTTCACGGCACAACGCGGCCAACTGGCCACCGGCACGGCGCTGACCGACATGAAGGTCGACCTGGCGCTCGGCGACCAATCGCTGACCGTGCATGCCCTGCATGCCGGGCTGCTCGGCGGAAGCGTGCACGGAGGCCCCCTCGCCTTGGACTGGCCGCTGACGGGCCAACCCTTGCCACTGGAAATCCGGAGCATCGATCTGGGGCAACTGCTGGCCTTGCCCAACGTTCAAGGACTCTCCGGGAGCGGGCTGCTGAACGGTGTTCTGCCGCTCGTCTATCGAGCGGGCGGCCTGGAAATCCCCGAGGGCCGATTGACAAGCCCTGGTACGGGAACGATCAACTATGCGCCATCGGCAGTAATTCCAGACAACCCCGGCTTGCAGGCCTTGCGCAACTTCCACTTCCGCGACCTCGACGTCACGCTGCACTACGGCGCCGATGGCGCTTACCGGCTGCAAAACACGCTGGAAGGCAACAATCCCGACTTTTACGGCGGCTATCCCATCCGTTTCAGGCTCGACATCAATGGCGCTCTGCCCGGACTGTTCCGCGCCGCGCTCTTCTCCGGCGACTTCAACCGACACATCCTGGAACAATTGCATTCGGGCTCGCTGGAGTAATTTTGTTAATCTTGCACCACATCACCGCCCGGAGCACCCCCATGACCAGGACGTTTCCCCTGTTTCCCCTCGCGGCAATGGCGCTGCTGATCGGCGCCTGCTCCCCGACAGTGCGCATCGAGGCACCCGAAAAACCGATCGAGATCAACATGACCCTGAACATCAAACACGAGATTCTGGTCAAGGTGGAAAAGGATGTTCAGGAATTGTTCGATTCCGACAAGGGGCTGTTTTAAGCGCCGTGCACACCGATCTTGACCAAGGAAATGCCATGAAGACTTTGATAAGAGCCTGCTTCCTCAGCCTGTTTTTCCTGATGTCCGGCGCCTTTGCCGCCGATCTCGCGACGGCCAAGAGCCAGGGCTGGATCGGCGAGCAGAACGATGGTTACCTCGGCGTCGTCAAAGGCAACGCGCCCGCCGACGTCAAGGCCCTGGTGGCCGATGTCAATCGCCAGAGAAAATCCCAGTTCGCGCAGATCGCCGCCAAAAACGGCATCACGGAAGCGGAGGCAGCCAAGGTCTTCGCGCGCGAAGCCGCAACGCGGACGGCGGCAGGCAACTACATACAGAATCCTGCCGGCGCCTGGGTCAAAAAATGAAGCACGGGAAGCGACGCCTGATCAGGCCAGCCGCCCTTCCCGATAATCCGCGAGCGCCTGGTAGACCTCCTGCTCGCTGTTCATGACGAAGGGCCCGTACTGAACGATCGGCTCCTTCAGGGGCTGGCCGGCGACCAGCAGGACCCGGGCCTCTAAATCCGCTTCGATCACCACGCCGTCCGTTCCCGGATCGTTCGCCAGGATAGCCATCCGTTGCGCGGGAACCACCGAACCGGCAACCGCAATTTCGCCACGATAAACGTAGAGGAAGGCGTTGTATCCGGGAGGCAACGCCTGGTCGAACCGCACACCCGCCGGCAGGTGGATGTCAAGGTACAAAGGCATGGTCGCCGCGCGCGTCACCGCCCCGCTCACGCCATGGGTCTCACCGGCGATAACCGTCACCGCAACGCCGGTATCGGTCACAAAGCGCGGCAATTCTGCGGCGGCGAAATCGCGATACCACGGAGCACAAAGCTTGTCCCGCGCCGGCAGGTTCAGCCAGAGCTGGAATCCTTCCATCACGCCGGATTCCTGCTGCGGAATCTCCGAGTGGATGACGCCGCGCCCGGCCGTCATCCACTGCACGCCGCCGCCTTCGAGGACGCCTTCATGGCCGGCGCTGTCGCGGTGACGCATGCGCCCGGCGAGCATGTAGGTGATCGTCTCGAAGCCGCGGTGCGGATGATCGGGGAATCCGGCGATGTAGTCGTCCGGGTTGTCGCTGCCGAAGGCGTCGAGCATGAGGAACGGATCGAGGCGCTTCTGCAGTCCCTGGGTCAGCACCCGGGTCAGCTTGACGCCGGCGCCGTCCGAGGTCGCCTTGCCGGCGACCACCTGCTCGACCGTGCGCGAATGCCGGATGGTTGCCGCGTTCCTTGCTACGATCCTTTCTGCGTTCATGATGCTCCTCCCGTCACGCCACCGCCGCGGCGATGTCCGCCTCGGCCTCGGCAAATCCCTGCTCGGCGGCGTCCGGCCCCATGTTCAGTCCCTCGGCGTAGATGAAGCTGACGTCGGCGATGCCGAGGAAGCCGAGCACGGTACGCAGGTAGGGAACCTGGGTGTCGAACGGCGTATCCCGGTAACGTCCGCCACGCGCCAGGGCGACATAGACCTTCTTGCCCTTGAGCAACCCTTCCGGCCCGTTCTCGGTGTAGCGGAAGGTCACGCCGGCGCGGGCGATGGCGTCGATCCAGGTTTTCAGCTGCACCGGCACGCCGAGGTTGTACATTGGCACGCCCAGCACGATCACGTCAGCCGCTTGCACCTCAGCGATCAGCGCATCGTCGAGCGCCACGCGCGCCGCCTGCTCCGGGGTGCGCTGGTCGGCCGGGGTAAACAGGGCGCCCAGGGCGGCCTCGTCGAGAACCGGGTGCGGCTCGGTCGCCAGGTTACGCAGAACGACGTTCGCCGACGGTTGCGAAGCCGTCAGTCTGGCGACGATGGCGTCGGCGACGCGGGTCGAGTTGGCCCCCTGACGGGCGCTGGAATTGATTTGCAGGATGTTCATGCGGGACTCCTTGGGTTTGTGGTAGCGATGGACGCACTTTATTCCTGCAAAAATCGATCAGGAAGACCTTGATTCGGATAACATTGTTCCGCCCATGGAACAATTCGACCCCAACGATCTCCTGATCTTCGCCCGCGTCGCTGAAACCGGCAGTTTCAGTCGCGCCGCCGAGCGCATCGGCCTGCCGAAATCGACCGTATCGCGACGCATCACCCTGCTGGAAGAGCGCCTCGGCGAGCGGCTGATGTTGCGCACGACGCGGCGCCTGACGCTGACCGAATTCGGTCTGCAGTTGCTCGAACACGCCCGCCAGGTGGCCGCTGAGGTGGATGCGGTGAAAGCGCTTTCCGAATACCGTCAGGCCCGTCCGAGCGGACGATTACGCGTTTCCATGCCGAGCGACTTCGCCAATCTGCTGCTGGCCGAGATGCTCGCCGCCTTCGTCACCCTGCACCCAGAAGTCTCGCTTGAACTCGATCTCTCGCCGCGCCGCGTCGACCTGCTCGGCGAAAACTTCGATCTGGCGATCCGCATGGGCGAATTGCCCGACGACGCCCTCCTCGTCGCACGCAAGCTCGCCGAGTTCGACGCCGGACTCTACGCAGCGCCTTCCTACCTCGCCGAGCACGGCGATCCACAAACGCCCGCCGACCTCGCCCGCCACCGCTCCTTGCGCCTGCTCGGACGCCACGGCGAGCCGGTCAACTGGCGGCTGCAGCACGGTGATGAAGCTTGGGAAGGGCTGCCACCGGGCACCGCCACCGCCAACTCGCCGGAATTGCTGATCCGCCTCGCCATTGCCGGCGTCGGCATCGCCTCGGCGCCGACCGTCTTCGCGCAACCCAGCGTGCGCAGCGGTCTCCTGCGCCGCGTCCTCCCCGCCTGGACGCCGCCGTCACACACTGCCTGGGCGGTCTTTCCCGGTCGGCGGCTGATGCCGGCGAAAACGCGGGCGTTCATCGAGATGCTGCTCGCCGCCATGGCATGATGTGGCTATTACCAAAGGCAGATATTTTGTCCCAGGCGTGAATTACGTCACGCGGTTCCGACACGCCGGATGCTACCTTTCAACTGCGTTCAGGATAATCGCTCCGGCACTGAACCCAGTCATGCAAGGGGTTGCAGAAAAGCCTGTCACCACAGTGATTTACCACGAGGACATCCATGTTTCTTTTCGACGAAAAACGCAAGCAGGCAGACCGGAGAATCAGGGACGACGGTCCGCCGGCCGGTTGCCGCGAACGTCGAAGCCTCGGCGACCGCCGGCAAGTCGTCATTGCCGAGATATCGCTACAGGAATGGACGCGACATTTCCTCAAATTCCAGGAAACGAGCCTGCCGAAACGTCACCTGCCGGACAACGCTGCCAACGCGAGCGCGGCGAAGGTCAAAATCCCGGCCTGACGTAACACCGTATCCGCCGCCGGCGGCCCGGCGTTGTGCCGCCCGGTCGCCCTTTCAGCTCTCCCGCGCCTCACCCGAGCGCATGTCATGCCAGCGCATTGGCGAAATACCATGCTGCCGGGAAAGTTGCGTCGCGAACTCCTCGAACTCCATCCGCATGTTCGCCTGCTTGTACAGTTCCAGCAGGCGCATCGCCGTCTTGAAGGATCTGGCCGGATGTGCGTCGATAAACCCCTTGAGCACATCGATGGCACTCTGGGTCTGTCCATAGGCCAGCATGATGTCGGCCATTTCCACCGGGCGCTCGATCTCTTCCGGATCATCAACGACGGGGCGCGGTGTTGAATCCGCTGTTTCACCGACCGGAACCTCCAACTGCGCTGGTTTCGGACTCACCATCTGCGGCTTGGGCATCCGCTGGTTTCCCGATCCCCCGCCAAACACGGTATCCACCACCTGAATCCGCGGTTGTCCCCCTTGCGTCTCCAGGGCCTCCTGCGTATTCAACGGAGCTCCCCTGCCCCTGGCGCGGCGATAGAGAAGGGTCCCCAGGCCGACTCCGAAGCCCAGCACGCCCAGTAAAAGCACGCCGACATCGAATCCGTCCGCCGCTTCAGTGACCGGGACCGCTGTCGGCGCGGGCGGAGCGACGACGGGAGGTTCGACAGCTTTCTCGCTTTCAACTGGATTGGTCTGCGCGTCCATGCTGCTTGTAGCGGCAACGGACACAGGCGCAACCGGTGGCGGCATCGGTTCCGGCTGCTTCTCACCCGCCAGCTTGGCAAGATTGATGCGCGCGACATTCAGTTCGACGGTAATGAGCCTCGCCTCCAGATCCGCCAGCAGGGTCTGAACCGCGGGCGGCGGCGACGGATACTGGTCACGCAGCGACTTTATCTGGGCGCGCGCGGTAATGATTTGTTGCTCGACGCCGCTGATCCTGGCGCTTATCTCGGCCTCCACCCGGGCCGGAGAAAGTTCTGCGGCCGGTCCTGGCAGCAGCGGTTCACCGGGAGAGAGGACCAGGCGATCGCTCTTGTCCGCCGTATCGCCCGGTGAGGACTTCGTCGCAGGCTCCGCCGCTGTCGCGCTGGCGGGCGCGACTTTACGCTCGGCTTTCTTGCGCTGTGGCGGCTGCGGATACTTGAGGTCAACGCCCTCCGGCAGCAACTCATCGCCAGCCGACGAACTCAACCACTCCGGGTTGAGCGCAACCATCTGATCGACGAACCGTTTCTGCGCCGCCTTGCTGCGGGGGTGCAAACGGCGCGCCATGTCGCTCGCTGTCTCCCCGGGCAAGGCCGTGCGCGCGGAGCTCGCCACCTTTCGGCGAGGCATGCCTTCGCCCGCGGCGGGCTGTACGGGCGGCGTCGCAACGGCCGGGCGGATCTCGCGGGAAAGGGCCGGCGAGCCGGCCACCGGGTCTTTCGGCGGCGAGAGCAAGGCGACGAAATGGCGGGTGAGGTAGGTGCCGCAACCTGTGTAGATCGCCAGTTGCACGACCGGATCGAACACGGGCCTCCGCGTGCTGATCAGCAGCCGTGGCGGGTTCGCTTCGAAGGCGACATGCGCATTGTCCAGCCAGGGGGCGTCGGCTATCGCCTCGGGCGCCGTCGTCGCCAGATGGAAACAGCCCTGCGACATTGATTCCGTCGCATTGACGACCGGGATTTCCGCTCTGAACCGTTCGCCAAGCGCGCTGGCCACCCGAAGTTCGCCGAGCCCCGCGGCATTCGCGGAAAACGGCAAGGCGATGCAGAACGCGAGGGTCAATAATCGGTGGCCTGATACGCGCATGGCGAAGATTCTCCTTGAAAACGCGCGGAGTCTAGCGCACAAGCCGTGCGGACAACGTGAACTATTTCTCCCCTTTTTTCGCTTTGGTGCCCTCCGTCACCATCCCCTCACAAATCGAAGCGATAAGCGGACTGAAGAAAAGCCGTCGCTCGCGACGAGCTGAAGCGCATCGGTGAATGCGCAGACCCTGGAAAACGCGTACTGCCATCAGCCTCCAGGGAGAGGTAACGCAAGATCGCGCCGATGGACCACTGCCGGCTGATTGAATACGACAGGCGGGTTTCCACCTCGAAGCCCCGGGAACTGCTGCCGTGCTGCTTCAACGAATTGATGTCTGGCCGATACCAGTGATTGTCAGTCGAGGTCAGGTGCGCATATGGAAACCAGACGATTTCCCCGGAAACCCGCAAGCGTTCAGTCGGCAGATAACTGCCGGCAAGGCCAAGGCGGGCGACATCCCATTCTTCGTTCTCGCTCAGGATCAACGCACCGGAAACGACCTGCCCCGGTGAACAAACGAACGGATTGCTGGCAACCTGCTTGCAGCCGTAGGCATTGAGATGTTGCGAGTAGAAGCCATAGCCGACAAAGGCGCCTAGATCCCAGCGGTCATTCCGCTCGAGCATCAGCCCCAGATCAAGAGTGCCGTAGCGGGTGCGACCGTTTCGAGTCACCGAGACGGTATCCGAATACGGATAGGGCGCCATCGCTTCGGCCGTATCCTCGTCATGCATCCGGCTCGACTGGATATTGAGCCCCCCAAGCGTACCTTTCACGAACCATCCGGCGTTGTGATCAAGCCGTGCGAAGGCTTCGAGAGTGGTCCCGCCCTGTCCGGACCAGGTCAGCACCGAATACAACTGGTCGTGATCATCGGAATCAAACAACCGTTTTTGAAAGCGTCCGGTTGAATAGCCGATACGGGCACCAAATTCGCCGCGAAAATCGTTGCCAAGCGATGCAATAAGGCTTTTTTCACCCGCTTCGCCCAAACGGTAGTTCAGTCCCAGCCTGGCGACGTGCTGCGCATGCCTGATATCGACGGCGGCTGGGACACCGTGTGCCGTCAGATGATAGGTTTCCCTGCCAAGGTCGTAATAATCGTATTCAGCGCTGACCGACCACCTTGAATCAAGGGCATAGGCGATGCCCGCACCAACGGTCCAGCCGAAGCGATTGGCCGAATCACGCGCCGGCGGCATGGGCATCACGTAGTAATTGGTCACCTCGATCTTGTCGCGGGCATAGGCAGCGCCCGCCTTGGCATAAATGAGTGATCGGCCTGTCGCATAGCCCACTCGGGCAGTGAGGCTGGCCATCCAGTCGGTCCGGTTCCGGCAGGTGTCTCCGGAACCGCCGACTCCCGCCATCCCGCCGCAGTTGGCGTAGCCCAGAAGGCTGCCGAAGCTGATGTCGCCTTCGACGCCAACGACCCATTGGTCGTACTGTTTGTTGTAGCCCAGTTGCAACCCGCCAAGCAGACCATCGTTGTAACCGTCGGCCGGATAATCGCTGCCGGCAAAATAGTCGCTGTGCAGTGCTCCCCATTTGGCCGTACCGTTTCCGTAACCCGCATGTACGCCGAAATATGGCCCTTCCCAGTTGGTACCCGGCGATCGGGAGCGATCGGTGGCTTCGTCGCCGGCAACACCTGCTTCCGAAGCAGAGGCGGTTGCGCCAACAAAGACGAGCAACCATGCCGCGAGATACGCGCACCATCCCGGCGCAGTCGAGTTCAGTTTTCGAGACATTCGATTGCCCAGCCTCCCTGGTCAAGTTTTTGAAAAATCGCGTGCGCTCATTCGCAACGGCGCACGGCGCAGCACCGCGATTATCGCTGCGTCCCCCGTCCCGGAGAGCGGTTCGAGAGTCTTCGCTCTACCCATGACCGCCTTTTTCATCCGCCACTGCATGAATCACGCAGACCGCGCCGAGTGGAGAGCATCCTCGATTACGGCGTCGCCCCATTCGCTCCTCGCCTGCATCAGCACTTCTGCCGGCCTACCGGCCATGAGACCGCTTCAATACCAGACCTGAAGTGGCTGCGAGGGAGTGAATACGACCGGCTGTTCGGAGGCAGGATATCGGAAAACCACGCCGCCAGGCCGAAGCCTTCAGGACGGAGCAGTTACCCGATCGCGATCCGGAAATGACGCTCGATTACGCGTTTACATGCGAATAACTCGCATTTACAATACGTTTTTTTCTACCACTTTCTTGCCCGTGCGCGAATACACGCTCCATTTCCCGCGCAGCCACACCCGGCTTGGCGGGAAAAATCTGATGTGAAGCTTGATCGGGACTCATCCGTGCTGGAGCGCTACCACCGCGAACTGCTGAACTTTCTCAACCGTCAGGTAGGCGACAGCGACACCGCCGCCGACCTGGCGCAGGAAAGCTTCGCCCGGGTATTGGGTGCGCAATCCTCAGGCCAGGCCGTGCTGGACATGCGCGCCCTGCTCTATCGCACCGCACGCAATCTGGTCGTTGACCAGTACCGTCGCGCCGAGGTACGCCGGCACGAGGACATCGACGCCCTGGCGGAAGATCAGTCCCCGCCGGCCCCGCGCCACCTGCAGCCCGAAGAGGCTCTGGCATCGCGACAAATCACTCATGCCTATCTGGCTACGATAGATGCATTGCCACCCCGTTGCCGCGAGGCCTTCGTGCTGCATGTCTTCGACGAACTGAGCCACGCCCGGATCGCCGAACACATGGGTATTTCGGTCAGCATGGTTGAAAAACACATCGTGCGCGGCATGATGGCCTGCAAACAGTGCCAGCGCCGATTGCGCGGCGAAGCGGGAGTGGCAACGAGCGCCCTCCATCCCCGGGCGGAGGAGAAAACATAGGTCTCAAGTCCGCGTCGAACCGGACGAGGTTCAATGGGGTGAGGAATATCCCCCTTGATGCGTCAACATTTATAAGAGCACGCCATTGCCTCCAGCCATGCCTCCCCTCCTTTCTCCTCGCAATCGACTGCCTGACCCCGCGCCGGGACCGGACAGCGACGAACGACAGTTCGAAGCATTCTTGCTCGACCAGGATCCGCTAGACATTGCCGCGGCCACCTGGGTAACGCGCCAGCGCAGCGGACTGGACACACAGGGAAAAGCCGAGTTGCGAGCCTGGCTGGATGCCGACCCGCGTCACGCAGAAGCCTTTGCAGACATGGACGCCACCTTTGGCGAACTGCAGGAGCTGCCCGGCGAGGATGTGACGCGGTTGAAGACCTGCCTGCCGGAAAAGGCACGAACGGGGTCCGTGCCTGCATCGCGGGTTGCTCCGCCGGCGAGCCGCAAACGCTCCCTCCGGGAGAAAAACATCGTGACGTGGACGATGCGCGGCCTGCGCGCCCTCTGCCCCCGTACCGCCACCGTGGCCCTCGCCATCGTCGTGGCCGGCTCGGGATGGCTGGGCTGGGACCCCTGGCATCGGCAAGCTGTTTTCGAGCAGGCCTATGCCACCGGGCGCGGACAACGACTCACCGCAATGTTGCCGGACGCCGATGGCGCGGCAGGCGCCAGGGGCAGTACCCTGCAACTCGATACGCTTACCCGCGCCCACGTACAGTTGTATCGCGACCGACGCGAAGTGCATTTGCAAGACGGGCAGGCCATGTTTGCCGTGCATTCCGACGCGCAACGGCCTTTCCATGTTTACGCCGGTGCCGTGCGCATCACCGTGACCGGCACCCGTTTTTCGGTGCGCCACACCGACACCGGTCTGGACAAGGGCCGGACCGTCGTATCGGTGGAAGAAGGGAGCGTGCGAGTGGCCCGCACGCAGCCAGGGGCGGAGAATGAAACCTCCGTCGACAGCGCCGCCGTGGATCTGACCGCCGGCCAGACCGTGCTTGCCGACGCGCAAGGCCACCTCGGACCGGTAGGCAGCCTGCCAGCCGGCACGGTCGCTCCCTGGCGCGCCGGACGCCTGAACTTCAACCAGACGCCGCTGGCCGACGCCATTGCCGAGTTCGAGCGTTACGGCCACACCGGCTTGATGGTGCGCGACCCCGTTGTTGCCGCCCTGCGCGTGGGCGGCAGTTTTTCCCCGGGCCAGCATCAGCAGTTCGCCAAGGTTTTGCCGCAGCTTTTGCCGGTGCGTTTGGTACGCCGCGGCGAGTTGACGGAAGTGGTAGCACTACCGCGATAACAATTAGAAGAATTCTCATTTGCAACATGAGGATTCGCCAAGGGTACTGCGTCTTCATCGGTAGGAGGATCGTCGGCTTCGCGCCGGGTCCGAAAATCAACTACCGATTCAGGAGCTTACCCATGCGAAATGCGCCGCAGAAAAATCGTTTCAGCCCCGTCCCCCGGGCTTTGGCCGCCGCGATGACCGTCGCTCTGGCCGCCATCCCGTGCGCGCCTGTCCACGCCCAGACCACGGTCGCATCGGTTCCCGTGTCGATCAACATTCCGGCCCAGGGCCTGGGCCAGGCGCTCAACGAGCTGGCACGGCAGGTCAATCTGCAGCTGAGTTTCCCGGCCGACCTGGTGGCCGGGAAGACGGCGCCGTCCGTCTCGGGCCAGCTCACTCCGCGCCAGGCACTTGATCGCCTGCTGGCCGGCAGCGAACTGGAGGCCAGCATCAACGGCAGTGCGGTACTGGTGAAAAAGGCCGCGCCACCGCCGAACGTGTCGGCCGAGGAAAAGGAACTGTCGGCCGTGGTGGTGACCAATCTGCGCGAAAACCGCGTCTCCAAGGGAGCGACCGGGCTGCCGATGGAGATCAAGGAAACGCCGCAGAGCATCAGCACCCTCGACGCCGAGGAGATGCGCGACTACGGCGTCACGGAAGGCAACAAGGCCCTGCAGATGGTCACCGGCCTCAATGTCGAGCAATACGAGACCAATCGGGCCACCTTCAATTCACGCGGTTTCGAGATCCAGCTGACCCAGATCGACGGTCTGGGCATGACCAACAGCTGGGGGACGGTGGTCGGCCAGCAGGATACTTTCCTGTTCGACAAGATCGAGGTGATCCGTGGGGCCAACGCCTTGCTGACCGGCGTCGGCAATTCCTCTGGCACCATCAACTACGTGCGCAAGCGCCCCACCAACAAGGACGGGGGCGAGATCAACCTGAAGACCGGCTCCCATGACACCAGGCGTCTGGCGCTCGACTACAACAAGGTCTTCACCGAAGACGGCTCCGTCGCCGGCCGGGTCGTGCTGATCCATCAGGACAACGATTCGCACATCCGCAGCCTGAACGACCGCAATACCACGCTGTATGGCGTGATCGACAGCCAGATCGGCAACAGCGGCGTGCTGACTTTCGGCTTCACGCACCAGGACAATCGCCAGAAGTCGCCGATGTGGGGTTCGCTGACCCTGAATTACCTGACCGGCGGACAGGCGGAGTTCGGCACCTCGTCCTCCACGTCGCAGGACTGGACCTACTGGAACACCAAGTCCAACAGCGCCTTCGTCGAATACACCCACTACCTGAACGACAACTGGGAAGGCAAGCTCACCTACAACAAGCGTCGCGCCGTCGAGCAGACCCGCCTGCTCTACGCCTATTCCCCGAGCGGCGGCCTGAATGCAGACAACACCGGGCTGGTCGGCTGGCCTTACGGCAGCTACACGACCACCGACAGCGACCTGATCGACGCCAACCTCAGCGGCAAGTTCGACCTGTTCGGGCGCAAGCACGAGCTGATCGCCGGGGTGAGCCATTCCGTCGAGGAAAACGAAACTGATACCTACCCCTTCGATGCGTCCTACATGCTCCAGCCGTTGCCGGCCTTCCCGTATGGCGGCGACGTCTATCCGGAGCCGAACTGGGGCTCACGCACGCCGAGCTCCGCCGGCAAGCAGAGCCTGACCCGGTTCTACGCCGCCTCCCGGTTGGCACTGACCGACAGGCTGCGCGCAATCGTCGGGCTGAACTCGGTCAAGCTGGCCCGCGAAGGCGACTCGCGTTACGGCTCGGTCACGACCACCACCCACTACCCCGACACCCGCGAAACCAGTCCCTACCTCGGCTTCACCTACGATTTCACACCCACTCTGCTCGGTTATGCATCCTATTCGGAGATCTTCCAGAATCAGGATCAGAAAGACATCGACGGAGCCTATCTGGACCCCATGAAAGGCGTCAATCACGAGGTGGGGGTCAAGGCCGACTGGCTCGACAAACGCCTGCTGACCACCTTCGCCGTGTTCAGCGCCGAGCAGGAAGGCCTGGCCACCTACGCCGGCATGAATGGCAGCCAGTATGTCTACGTGCCGAAGGATGTGAAATCCAGAGGCTTCGAGTTCGAGGCGAGCGGCCGGGTCGGCCGCGATGCCCGCCTCGCGCTGAGCTTCACCCGCCTCAGGCTGACCGGACCGGACGGCGACGACATCTACGAATGGGTGCCGCGCACCACCGCCAAGGTGCGCTTCGACAGCCGCATGCCGGGCCTGCCCGATCTTCGCCTGGGCCTGGCCACGCGCTGGCAGTCCGACGTTTACAAGGAAGGCGGCGCCCGCCAGGATTCCTTCTTCGTGTCCGACGCCTTCGCGACCTACCAGCTCAGCAAGGATTTCACCGCACGGCTCAACATCAACAACCTGTTCAACAAGAAATACGTGACGGGCATTGCCTACGGTGCGCTGTACGGCGAACCGCGCAGCGCCTACCTCACGCTTGAGTACAAGCTTTGAGCATGATCCCGGCCCGGACGCCATGCGTCGCCCTGCGCAGCCTGGCCGCCATTCCCGGCGGCTGGGCCTTCTCCTGGGGCTTCGTCGCCTGTGGCACCGCCGCCCTGGCGGGCCTGGGCGTCGAATTCCACGATGCCGAGATGGCCCTGCTGATGCTGGGTCTGCTGGTCTTTCTCGGCGTTTTCCTGTGGTCCTTCGCCGCGCGCAGCGTGCCGCGCGTATTTTCCGTGCTGGTCGGCGGCGCGCTGCTCTTCAACGGCGCGGCCATTCTGCTGCAGCGCGCGATCCTGTCCTGAAAGGTCCTCCCATGTTCGCGAGCTTTCGCCTGTCGATGGCCTGGTTGCACACCTGGTTCGGCCTCGTGCTGGGCTTTGTGCTGATGGCCTGCTTCTTCTTCGGTGCGCTGTCGGTGTTCGACCGCGAGATCGACCGCTGGGCGCTGCCCGACACCCGCTTCGCACCGCAGCCCATGCCGTCTTTCGACGCCGTGCTGGCGTCCGCCTTCGCCAGACTTGAAGCGGACCCCGCCGAGTATGCTGACAACATTTCCACCATGCACGATGCGGCCAAGGGACCGCAAACACCGCGCCTGGAACTGCCGGCCGACGAATACTGGGCCTACGCCACCCACCGCGACCCGGTGCTGGCCATCGGCGCCGGATTCCGGGTGCCACTTCCCAAGGATGAAGAGGCCCACAATCACATCCACGGCAACGCGACAATCGACCCGCGCACGGGCGACTTCGTGCGCTCCGACCAGCTCAGGATCGGCAGCCAGTGGTTCTACCCGATGCACTACAGCCTGAACTGGAACTGGAAGAACCTGGGCATTTTCACGGTCGGCCTCGCCGGCCTGGTGATGCTCGTCGCGCTCGTCACCGGCGTGATCATGCACCGCAGGTTCTTCCGAGAGTTCTTCACTTTCCGCCCCGACAGGCACTCCCAGCGCAGCCTGCTCGACCTGCACAACCTGAGCGGCGTGGTGGCGCTGCCGTTCCATTTCTTTTTCGCCTTCACCGGCCTCCTGATCTTCGCCGGCACCTATTACTTCCCGGTCTCGCAGTTCCAGCTCAAGCCCCTGCACGACCGGCATGAAGTCATCGAGGCGCGAGAAACCGGCCTGCCGCATGAGCGCGCGGGCATCCCGGCGGCACTGTCCTCGGTCGACGCGATGATGGCCGAAGCCAGGCGTCGCTGGGCTGCGCGCGACATGGCCGGCGAAGTTGGTTTCCTGCAACTGCATCACTTCGGCGACGCCAACGGCTACGTGAGCATCTACCGTGCCGGCAGCGACCGCGTGGCGCTGGTGGGTGAAGGAATCCATTTCAAGGCCAGCACCGGCGAGTTGCTGCACGAGGACCCGCCGCGCACGGCGGTCGCCGAGACCAACGAATTCCTCACCGGCCTGCACCTGCAGCATTTCGAGCATTGGCTGCTGCGCTGGCTGTACGTGCTGGGCGGCCTGCTCGGCTGCGTGTGCATCGCCACCGGCTTCATCTTCTTCGTCGGCAAGCGCAAGCAGCAGCACGCCAAGGTCGGAGACCCGGGCAGCCGATGGGTCGACGCCCTGGCCGTGACGGCCGTCACCGGCATGATTATCGCGGCCGTCGGCATGCTGGTGGCCAACCGGCTGCTGCCGGCCGATCTGGTCGGCAAAGGCGACTGGGAAAAGCTGGCCTTCTGGGGCCTCTGGGTGCTGGCGCTGCTGCACGCCCTCGTGCGCAGCGTGTCGGTGGCACAGGCGCGCATGAACCCTGCCTGGCGTGAGCAGTGCTGGATGCTGGCCGGCCTCGCGCTGGCGGCGGTGACGCTCAACGCGATCACCACGGGCGACCACCTGCTCAAGACCGTGTTCACCGATCCCTACTGGCCCGTGGCCGGCGTCGACCTGAGCCTGCTGGCCACGGCCGCCGTCGCGGTCTGGGCCGCACGCAAGCTGGCGCGGCGTGAGCGCGTTGGTGTCACAACGAAATCCCCACTGCCTGCGGCGGAGGTAGCGCATGTCTGAAACGCTGTGGCTGGCGGCTGCGGTCGTCCTCAATCTGGCCGGGATGGCCGGGCTGGCGCTGGCTATGGAAACGCACTGGCGTCAGGTGATGCACCATCCTGCGACCAAGGCAATCAGGGCGCGGCGCCTGCTCCGCGCTCTGGGTTCCGGAGCCCTGGTGCTGTCGCTTCATACCTGCCTGATAGCCGACCGGCCCTCGATGGCGGTGCTGGTGTGGGTAATGCTGTCGGCCGCAAGCGCCGTGGCTGTGGCGATGACGCTGGCGCGATTCCCCGCGAAACAGCACCGCAGAATCCGCCAGGACAAAGTCCGGTCGGCATGATTCTTTCCCTCGCACAGTCCTTGCCGGACTGGCGGATCGCTACCTGTACAAGCGGTGCGATCCTGGAATGCACCGGCGGGGCTGCGCACCTATGCGTTGAACCTCCATCCACATCACCGACCGCCAGAACCGCCCGGCACCGTGGCAATATCTTTCGCCAGTGCTGCGCTCATTCGCGACAGCGCGCTGCGCAGGGCCGTGACCACCGTCTCGTAAGCAGTCCCGGAGATCGGCTCGATAATCGTCGTTCGCCCCACCGCCGCCACATCGCCCGAACCGGGGCGAATTGCCCAGGCCGCGTCGAGCTGGATACCCTGGCCGGCCACCGCGTCGATCCGTTCGATCGTCACCTGAACGCGCAGGTCGGGTTTCGCGCCGGCTAAATCGTCGCGCAGCCAGACATCCGGGGTACCTAGCAGGCGGCGCAGGTCGCGCGCAACGACGCGCGGCACCTCGCTCTTGAGCGGCGCCGCCCAGCGGTGGAACTCGCTGATCCCGACCTCGTTCGCCGATTTCGTCAGCACGATCTGCGGCCGGTCCCACAACTCGGGGATACGCACGGAGACGAGTTCGATGCGCCGCAACTCGGCATTCCCCGCAACACGGTCGCCTGCCACCGCCTCGGTGCCGAGGGTATAAAGCCGCGACGGCGGCGTCGTGCCGCAGGCGGCGAGCAGAAGAGCGCCGAGCACCAGCGCCGGCAGAGCATTCCTCATGGATTATTCCTCCCTGGCCTTGCCCCGGATCAGCGACTCGGGGTGGCGTGACTGGTATTCGAGGACGACGCGCGCCTCCGCCGCGGCTCGCGACACTTCGCGCAGGGTCTCGCGCAGGTCCTGCTGCAGCATGGAATCGTCGGCCAGTTGCCGCTCGACACTCTTCAGCGTGCCGTCGAGCGCCTTGATCGCGTCGCGCACGTCCTCGGATATCTGGTCCAGTGGCAAGGCATCGAGCTTCTTGACGAGTTCTCCCACCTGCAAGATCAGCTCGGCGGCCTGCTGTTCGAATTTGACCAGCGAACCGGGAATCGTCGGCAGGATCGGCAGCGTGCTGTCCCAGGCCACCGCCGCGCGCGGCGCGTCCTTGAAGTAGTCGAGCGAGATCAGCAACTGCCCGGAAACGAGGCTGCCGGTGCGCAACTGCCCGCGCAGGCCGCCAGCCACCAGGACATCCAGCCCCTCGCGCACGGACTTCACCGTTTTCCCCTTGCGGATGTTGATCTTGCCCAGCCGGTTGGGATACAGCTCCATGTCGACGGCCATCTTGACCACGCCGCGTTTCTCGTCGATGTCGCCGCCAACGTTGGTCACCTTGCCGACCTCGAACCCACGGAAGTCGACCGGCGCGCCGATGGCGAGGCCGCGGATCGACTCGTCGAAGAGCATGCGCACCTGGATCACCTCGGTATCCTCGACGGCCATCGCCTGCGCCTTGCGCTCGAACAGCCGGAAAACCGCATCGGCCCCGACCGGCTGCGCCGCCTCCGGGTTGCCGCGCGTCTCGAAGGCGATACCGCCTGACAGCAGGGCATTGAACGACTGTGTATCGACGCGGACGCCCCCCGCGCTGAGTTCGACGTCGATGCCGCTTGCCTCCCAGAAGCGCGTCTGGGAATTGACGAAGCGGTCGTACGGCGCCCGGACGAAGACCTGGATGTTGACGCCCTTCCCCTCCCGGTCCATCTCGTAGTTGACAACCTGCCCGACGGCCATCCGCCGGTAGTAGACCTGCGTTCCGGTATCAAGCGATCCGAGCTGGTTCGCCCGCAGCAGGTAATGGCTGCCCGGCTCGGTAAAGGCGACGAGCGGCGCACGATCGAGCCCCTGAAACTCGCGCTTCTCCACGCTCGACTTGCCGACGTCCATGCCGATGAACGCCCCCGAGAACAGCGTTCCCAGCCCCTCGATATTGGTGCCGCTGACGCGCGGGCGCTCCACCCAGAAACGCGCGTCCTCCACCAGCAGCGGCTCGGCCGACTTGGCCATACGGATCACGGCACGGACGTTCTGCAGGTCGCCGGAGAGTTCCACCCGCTCGACGGTGCCGATCTCGACGTTCTTGTAGCGCACCTTGGTCTTGCCCGGCTCGATCCCGTCGGCCGTCCTGAACGTCACCTCGATGTCCGGCCCGCGCTGCATCGCCGTGCGCACGACCAGCCCGACCCCCATCAGGAGGGCGATCAGCGGCACCAGCCAGACCAGCGACCAGCGGGTTTTCCGCCGCTCGACAACCGCCGTCGGAATCTCGTCCGGGGGTGTTTCTGAAAAATCAACCAAGGGAGTCTCCTGTTGGATAACGTTGCTCCAGCGGGTCCCACAACAGCCGGGAATCGAAGGACATCGCGGCGAACATCGTGATCACCACCACCGCCGCGAACGCAATGGCTCCGGGGCCGGGGTCGATCGAGGCCAACGCTGAAAACTGCACCAGTTGCGCCAGCAAGGCCACGACGAAGATGTCGAGCATCGACCATTTGCCGACAAACTCGACCATCCGGAACAGCCGCGTGCGCTGCAGCGGCTCCCAGCGCATCCGCCGCTGCGCCGAATAGGTGAGAAAGGTCAGCGCCAGCAGCTTGGCGAGCGGCACGAAGATGCTCGCGGTGAAGATGACGATCGCCAGATCGTAGGCGCCGTCGTGCCAGAAGTAGGCGACGCTGCTCATGATCGTGTCGGCCTGCACGCCGAAAAGGGAGCGGGTGACGGTGATCGGCAGGATGTTCGCCGGAACGAGCAGGATGTACCCGGCGATCAGCAGCGCCCAGGTCCGCCCGAGGCTGTCCATCTTGCGCCGGTGCAGCGTGGCGCCGCAGCGGGGGCAATGCCTGCGCTGCGTTTCGCCATCACCCGCCCAGTGGCTGAGCAACCCGCAGGCCGGACAGCAGACCAGCCCGCGCGACAAGGCGGAAAAACGCCGTTCTCCCGCCGTCCGCTTGCGATGCGCAACCGGAGGAATGATCCGCCGCGACAGGTCCGCATAGCACGCCCAAACAGAATGCAGGTCATAGGACGTGGCCGACGCCACCGAGGCCAGCATCAAGGCCAGGAACGCCCAAAGCCCGTAGCCCGGCGACACGTCCGCAAGGTGCGAGAGCTTCACCACAGCCACGATGATGGACAGCATGAACACATCGAACATCAGCCAGTGCGACGCCGCCGTGAGGACGCGCATCAAGCGCGTGAAATGCGGAACGACGCGTCCGAAGCGCAGCGGCAGGAGAATGCCGACCTGCAGCAGGAACAGCAGCGCCGGCGCAACGATCAGCACGCCGATGACCAGCGCCGCCACGCCCGACTGTCCCGCCCGCGACAGGGCGAGCGCTCCGGAAAAGAGGGAGGTCTCGGTTTGCTGGCCGCTCACCGAAAGAGTGACGACCGGAAAGACGTTGGCGAGCAGCAACAGGATCAATCCCGCCAGGCTCCACGCCACGGCGTGGTCCAGCGGCTTGCCGGGATGCCGCATCAGGACGCCGTTGCAGCGCCGGCAGCGCAACACGACGTTCCTCGGCGCATCGATCGGCACATCGACCACACGCTGGACGAGATCGCACTCGTGGCAGGCGACAATATGATCGTGTGGAACAGCGGCGTCGTTCATGAAGGAGAATCCGGCGTTGCGCGGCGGGAGCGCTACGCCATTTTAGCCGCCGGCGTAGCGAATCGGGGTCTTCTGGCGCACTGACGACTGCGCCACATGATCGAGCGGCAGCACATGCGTCTGCTTGACCTTCTGCAGCGCGATGCTGCTCTTCACATGCGCCACGCCGGGCAGGCGCAGCACGCGCGACATCATCAGTTCGGAAAACGCCTGCAGATCGGGGGCGACGATACGCAGGAAGTAGTCGGCGTCGCCGGTCACCGAGTGGCATTCCAGCACCTCGGGGATCGCTGCCACGGCGCTCTCGAAGGCCGCCGATTCGGTCCGGCCGTGACGCTCCAGAAGTACGTTGGCGAACGCGGTCACACCCAGGCCAATGGCCACAGGATCGAGCAGCGCCGCATAGCCCGCAATCAGCCCGGATTCGTTCAGGCGCTGCAAGCGCCGGCTGATCTGCGAAGCGGAGAGATTGACGATGGTGCCGAGCGTGGCGTTGGTCGCATTCGCGTCGCGCTGCAACGCATCGAGCAGCACCAGATCGTAGCGATCAAGGACGATTTCCTGCACAACAACCTCCATTCGCGCACATTAGTTGCGCACAAAAGCGGTTTATAGCACAACAATGAACACTCTTTTCGCGGTTGCAGGGCCAGAATTATTGCTTCGGCACGATGATGCACAAAGACCTCGTCATACCGGCGCAGGCCGGTATCCCGTATCGGAGAGCAATCGCCGACTGGCCCCCGGCCTTCGCCGGGGTGACGAATTCAGACATCGCCTCGACAAATCAACAGAACATTCCAGCCAACCACCGGACACCGTCATGAACCTCACCGAATCCCTCCTGCACGCGCTGAAGGCGCACGGTGCACAGCAGATCTTCGGCATCCCCGGCGACTTCGCCCTGCCATTCTTCCGCATCATCGAGCAGACGCAGATCCTGCCGCTGTACACGCTCTCGCACGAACCGGCGGTCGGCTTTGCCGCCGACGCCTCGGCACGCGTCAACATGGGCCTCGGCGTCGCCGCCGTCACCTACGGCGCGGGCGCGCTGAACATGGTCAACGCGGTCGCTGCCGCCTACGCCGAAAAGTCGCCGCTCGTCGTGCTCTCCGGCGGCCCGGGCAAGGGCGAATCGCGTTCCGGCCTGCTCCTGCACCATCAGGCAAAGACGCTCGACTCGCAGTTCCAGATGTACCGCGAGATCACCTGCGACCAGGCGCGCCTCGACGATGCTGCCCGCGCCCCTGCCGACATCGCGCGCGTGCTCGGCAACTGCCTGCGCCACTCGCAGCCCGTCTATATCGAGATCCCGCGCGACATGGTGGCGCAACCGTGCGACCCTGTGACCCGCGCCGCGCCGCCGGACATCGACGACGAAGCGCTCGATGCCTGCGTCGCCGAAATCCTCGCGCGCCTCAAGCAGGCACGCTCGCCGGTGCTGATGGCCGGCGTGGAAGTGCGCCGCTTCGGCCTCGAAGACAAGGTCGCGCAACTCTCGCGCCGCCTCGGACTGCCGGTCGTCACCAGCTTCATGGGCCGCGGCCTGCTGGTGCATCACGACGCGCCGCTGATCGGCACCTACATGGGCGTCGCCGGCCTGCCCGAGGTCACGCGGCTGGTCGAGGAATCGGACGGCCTGTTCCTGCTCGGCGAAATTCTCAGCGACACCAACTTCGCCGTCTCCGAGCAAAAGATCGACCTGCGCAAGACGATCCAGGCGCTCGACGGCCAGGTCACGCTCGGCTACCACACCTACGCCGAAATCCCGCTAAACGCCCTCGTCGACCGCCTGCTTGCCACCGCGCCGGACGCCGACGTGACGATCACCGCGCAACGGCAAGCCTTCCCCCGCAACCTTGTTGCCGACGATGCAACACTGACGCCGACCGACATCGCCACGGCGGTCAACGACCTGATGGCGGCCCACGGAAAAATGCCGATCGCCGCCGACATGGGCGACTGCCTGTTCACCGCGATGGAAATCGAATTCACCCCGCTCGTCGCCCCCGGCTACTACGCCACGATGGGCTACGGCGTGCCGGCCGGCCTCGGCATCCAGGCAGCCACTGGGCAGCGGCCGCTGATCCTCGTCGGCGACGGCGCCTTCCAGATGACCGGCTGGGAACTGGGCAACTGCCGCCGCTACGGCTGGGACCCGATCGTCCTGCTGTTCAACAACGCCAGCTGGGAAATGTTGCGCACCTTCCAGCCCGAATCGTCGTTCAACGACCTCGGCCACTGGGGCTACGCCGAAATGGCCGCCGGCCTCGGCGGACACGGCGTGCGCGTCGGCACGCGCGCGGAGCTGAAAGCAGCGCTCGACGAAGCCATCGCCACCCGCGGCCAGTTCCGCCTGATCGAAGTCACGCTGCCGCGCGGGGTGCTCTCGGCGACGCTGCAACGCTTCGTGGCGGGGGTGAAGCGGCTGTCGGGGGCGAAGTAGCTCTGCTCCTGACAGCCCGTGGGCTTCCTGGGGCTTCCGCTTCGCCGGTCAAACCGTGAATTTATCGACCATGTCGTGCATTTCGGTGGACAGCGACTTCATTTCTTCCGAAGCTTCCCTGGCTTCATTCATGGCAGCCGTGTTTTCTTCGCTCATCGAGGCGATCACCTCCACCTGCTTGGCTATCTGGGTACTGGCCATGTTCTGTTCCTTAAGCGCGTTGTCGATTTCCGACGACGTATCGAGGACGCGGATTGCGCCTTCCCGGATCTGGATCATCAATTCACCAGCCTGACGGGCCCCGTCGGCATTGGACGTCACCTGTTCGACGATACGGTGCATGTCGCCGACAGCGGTACGCGTCTCGCCCTGAATCGCCGAGATCACATCGGCCACTTCCAGAGTCGACTGGGTCGTCCTCTCCGCCAACTTGCGAACTTCGTCAGCGACCACCGCGAATCCCCGCCCTTGCTCCCCTGCGCGCGCTGCCTCGATTGCCGCATTGAGCGCGAGCAGGTTGGTCTGGTCGGCAATTTCCTTGATGACCCCGACAATACTGCCGATTTCGTCTGCTCGCTTGCTCAGCATTTCCATTGACCCGGAGGTTCTCTTGACGCTTTCGGCCATTTCCGTCATTTCGTGCGCCGTTCGGTCAATCACCTGCTTGCCGCCTTCGGCGCTGGTCAATGACTCGCCGGCGATCTCCTTGGCGGTCGAAGAAGAGTCTGAAACATGTGTGACGCTAACCGCCATTTCTTCCACCGAAGCAGCCATCGAAGCCGTCGCTTCATTCTGTTGCTCCACGGCTTCCGACAGTTTCGCGACCGAATGGGCCAACTCATCCGAAGCACCGGACACATGCCTGCCTGCCTCTTTCATGCGGCGGACAACGGCCTGGAATTCATCGAGCAATCCGTTGACACTGGCGGATACGTAAGCGATTTCGTGATTCCCGGACACCGGAATGCGCCGAGTAAGATCCAGCGTCTGCTTGATGCCTGTCGTCGCTTCCTGAACCAGGGCGATTTGACGATTGATCTGGCGAACGGTGACGAGCACGACGCCTCCCGCAAGGGCAAAACAGATCGCCATCAGGCCGATCAGCAGATTGCGCGACTGGACATACGTTGCATAAGCCGATTCCATTTGACGCTCAAGGTGTTCGAACTCCCCCGCCTCGAGGTCGCTCACGATCTTGTTGATTCCCTCGGTTGTCGCACGGTCTTTTCCCTTGACCGCATGATCGACTTTCTTGCCAGCCTCCGGGTCCGCCTTGTCGAACGTTGCAAGCGCGCCTTTGTATGCTCCCCCCAACTCTGCATGATCCTTGACGAGTGATTCGAGAGCGACGACCGCCTTGGCATTGGCCGGATCGCTGTCTTTCCTGAGGGTATCCAGCGTTTTTTTCAGACGATCGCGGACGACGCCTTCCTTGTCAAAAAACGCCTTCTCGTACTTCTTGAATTCGTCTTCGTTGTTTCCCCTGATCAGAATGTTTTTCCATTCCTGAACCTGGGTCTTGAAATCGATCGAAGCATTCTGAAGATTCACCAGCGTATGGACACCCGAACGAACTTCGGCCAAGTCATTCTCAAGCTTGGCTCTGAAGGCCGATAACGTATAGAGACCAAAGCCGCCCGCAAAAACGATTCCTGCGACGGCGATCAACCCCAGGATGTACATGCGTGCTTTGAGAGTCATGGAGATCATTCCCGAGAGAGAAAAAAGAAAGTCAGATGATATAGGTGCTTGAGCACAAGCTCCATCAACATCGTCGATGCCTCTGACGCAATGATTTCAAGCCTCGCCGAACGGTTCCCCGACGCTCTGCGCAAGACGGGCAAGTGACTTTGACTTGATGGCGTTACGAATGAACAAGGTCAGTCAGCATGGGGAAAAACTTCCGATCCTCGATCAACATGTGCTGCGCGACCACTTCATACGCGAGAAAGTGGAACAGTTCGCCCGTACCAACCTGGTCTTTCTCGAAACGGCGGGCCAACTGGCTGGCGCGCAGTAGCAGGTGAGCGTGAAGCCCGCGGTGGTATTCGCCATCCGGATACGCGGCCTGTTGGAAAATGGCTTCCTCATCACGGAAATGCTGGTCGATTTCTGCCATCAATGCGGCAATCAAGCGAGCAATTTCGGTCTTGGGCCGGTTCTCCATAATCACGTTCAACAGGGTGTTGGCGTGCTCGAACAAGGCGCGGTGCTGGGTATCGATCTGCGCATTGCCGGATTCATAAGCTTTGCGCCACATCAGCTGCAACAGGTGCTTGTCGGACTCGGCGGTCAGGCCGGATTCTTGTTGCAGGCATTCGTTTTCAACGCGGTTGCGCCCCGCGTTCTTGGCCCGATACAGCGACTTGTCGGCGCGATCCAGCCACGAATCCCAGGTGTCGGTTGATTGGCAGACGGCAAAGCCCAGACTCGCGGTAATCCGGTGCCTACCGGCAAACTCATGTTGTTCGACGGCAGCACGAATCCGCTCGGCCAATGGGGCAGCGCTGGCGAAACCGCTATTGGGCAGCAGAATCAGGAACTCCTCGCCGCCCCAGCGCCCCAGCAGATCGGTCGTGCGGATACACCCCTGCACCACCGCACAGAATTCCTTCAGAACCACATCGCCCGTCGTATGACCAAACTGGTCGTTGATCTCTTTGAAGTGATCCAGATCCACCATGATCAGCGAGACGGGATGGCCATAGCGGTCAAGCCGGGCAATTTCCACCTGCGCCGCCTCCTCCAGCCGAATGCGGTTCCAGATACCCGTCAGCCGGTCCTTCATGGCCATCAGCCGGATGCGCTCGTCCGCGCGGTCCTTGATCATCAGGACGAAACCATTCGACGTCAGAATCAGCGTGATGAAGACCGCCAGAAACGTCAGGACCTGAATCGGTGTCTCGCGCAAGATGCTGGTAAGCTGGTCCGGCACAAAGATGGCGCTCAAAATGCGCATCGCCAGCACGCTGATCATGATGCCGAGGCCACTGGCCAGCAGATATTTTCCGCGACCATTTACCCGGTATCGGCGACTCAGTAGAGAGCAGAAAACGAGGAGTATCTGCGTGATGAACACCAATCCACCGACAATGATCCGCGCGCCGATGTTGGCCATGAGGAAACTGAAAGCCACAGCCACCACCAAGGGCGGGCACCAGAACAGCAACCGGGACAGACGGCGCTGCTGAAACTGGCAAATTGCCGCCAGAAAAAGGGAATAGCTGACGGAAAGTCCCGTATTGGCCAGCAGGATGGAGAAAAAGTCGGGAACCTGATTGCGCAGAAAAAACAGACCAAAAACCAGTGTTTGCAGGGCCAGCGCTGCCGTCCATAACCGCAGTCCGTCCTCGTCCTCGGCACGCGTTACCCAGCCGACGGATAACGCCAACGTTCCGCTGGTGGCGATGATCATCAGGAACATCGTGGGGATATGGGCGATCATGCGGTCATTGTGTTTATGACTCGTTCGCTTGGCAAGCGGGGAAAACGCCTGGCAGCAGGCACAACAGATATCGTCATTGAGAGCAGGTTTCGCAGGCTTCTGCGACTCCGGGCAGCCAATTGCTTTGATGTACCTGAACTCGCGATCCTCCAAAGAGCGTTTTGATCAAACCAGTTGATCTGCCGTTGGCTTTGAAGCAATCTCCGCCCTTGTCGCCTTATCGGCTTGAGAACTGATCATGGGATTGCTTCCGTCGCGCTGGATCTCCACGGCCGTGCTGCTCGCGGCTGTGTTGTGCATTGGGCAGGCGTTCGCCTTTGGCGAAAAGCATGTGTTGATCCTCAACTCCTACCATCAGGGCATGGACTGGACTGACGGGCAGATTGCCGGCGTCCGCGAGAGCGTCGACAGAATGGAGGCGCTGCAGTTCCATATCGAGTACATGGATGCCAAGCGCCTGACCGACGCGGCGCACCTCGAGAACCTGCACCGTCTTTTTTCCCACAAGTACCGATCCATCCGGTTAGATGCCATTGTCTCGACCGACAACGACGCCTACGACTTCCTGATCCGCTATCGCGACGAACTGTTTCCCCGGGTGCCGGTCGTGTTCAGCGGCGTCAACTGGTTCCGCGACGAGCAGATCCGAGAGCTTTCTGACTTTACCGGGGTTGTCGAAAGCGCCGACCACGCGGCAACCGCCGCCCTTATGCTGCGGCTGCATCCTGCGGCAGCGCGCATCGTGGCAATCGTTGACTCGACCACGACGGGCAAGGCGTTGCGCACCGAACTCGAGGCGTTGGCCACGACGCTGAAAGGCCGCGTTGTCATGGAAATCTGGGATTCATTCGACCCCGGCGAATTGGTAAATCGGGTTTCGATCTTGCCGGCGGACACGCTGGTCATGCTGATGCCCTACGCCAGCGACCGCAATGGCCGCTTCATCTCGCACCGGGACATCGCACACCTGATCAGCAGCAAGAGTTCTGTTCCGGTCTACGCCAGTTGGGATTTCTATCTCGGCTACGGCATCGTCGGCGGCAATCTGACGACGGCAAAGGCGCAGGGCGTGGCAGCCGGCGAGTTGCTCGGGAGAATACTGAAAGGCGAGAAAGCCAGCGAAATTCCGGTTCGCCGCACCTTGTCAGGCAACAACCTTTTCGATTACCAGCAACTGGCGCGTTTCGACATCCCGAAATCCCGTCTCCCCGAGTACAGCACGCTCATCAATCAGCCGTGGCACGAATCGAGTCGGACGATGATCTGGGCGGGCGCGGTCGTTTCACTGGTCGTCCTTGGGCTCGTCTGGGCGCTGGTTGTGATCCTTGTCCGCAAGCGCCGGGCGGACGTCGAGCTACGCATCGCTGCCAAGGCTTTCGATTCTCAAGTCGCCATGCTCGTCTCCGATGCCAACGGAGTCATCCTGCGCGTGAATCAGGCCTTCACCCAGTCCACCGGCTACAGCGCTGAAGAAGCGATCGGACGAAAAACGGCAATGCTGAAATCAGGACGCCACGATCAAGCGTTCTATCAAGCACTCTGGAAGGCACTGCAGGAAAAACATTACTGGCAGGGCGTAATCTGGAACCGGCGCAAAAACGGCAAACTGTATGCCGAGTGGCTGACAATCAACGCTGTATTGTCGCCGGCCGGCAAGGTCACCCACTATGTCGGATCGTTCTCCGACATCACGCAAAACAAGGAGGCCGAGGCGGAAGTTCATCGCCTGGCCTACTACGACCAGCTTACGCAGTTCCCCAACCGGCGCCTGTTGCAAGACCGCCTTGGCCAGGCGCTTGCAACTGCAGCGCGCAGCGGAATGTACGGAGCCGTACTGTTCCTCGACCTCGACAACTTCAATACCCTGAACGACACGCGCGGACACGACACCGGCGACCAACTCCTGATCAACGTGGCGCATCGCCTGCGCCAGTCGTTGCGCGAAGCCGACACCGTCGCACGGTTGGGCGGCGACGAGTTTGTGATCGTGCTTGAAAACCTGGGTGGAGATCGCTCGGCAGCGGCAGCGCTGGCGCGCGACTTCGGCGACCGTTTGTGCAAAGACATCGCCCGGCCGTACCGCCTGAAGGGAGAAGACTACGTCTGCACGGCGAGCCTCGGCGTGTGCCTGTTCGACGGAGACGAAACGGTAGAGCATCTGCTCAAGAATGCCGACATGGCGATGTACCGCGCCAAGGACAGCGGCCGCAACACCGTACGTTTCTTCGACCCGGAGATGCAGGCTGCGCTCGACAAGCGGAGCTCGCTCGAGACGGCCTTGCGCCAGGCGCTCGAACGCCGGGAGTTGCAGCTCTACTACCAGCCGCAGTTCAATTGTTCCGGCCAGGTCATCGGCGCCGAGAGCCTGTTGCGCTGGAGGGCTGCGGACGGCGCTTTCATCTCGCCCGCCGACTTCATCCCGCTTGCCGAAAGCACCGGATTGATCCTTTCGATAGGCGCCTGGGTGGTGGACACAGCGTGTCGGCAGATCAAGGAATGGGAAAGCGATGCACGCGCGTCAGCCTTGCAGTTGTCAGTCAACGTCAGCGCACTGCAATTCCGCCAGGACAATTTCGTCGATCAGATTCGACGCCTGATTGAGGAAACAGCAATCGATCCTACGCGTCTCAAGCTTGAACTCACCGAGAGCATGATCCTTGACGACATCACAACGGCGATCAACAAGATACAAACACTTCGCGAACTTGGTGTGTCATTCTCCATGGACGACTTCGGCACGGGCTACTCATCATTGGCCTACCTGACGCGCCTGCCTATCGACGAACTGAAGATCGACCAATCGTTTGTCGCCAAGCTTCCCGGCGCGCGAAACGACCAGATCATCGTCGAGACGATCATCACGATGGGACGCAATCTCGGCTTGCGCATCGTCGCCGAGGGAGTGGAGACGGAAACGCAACGGGATTTCCTCGAAGAACACGGTTGCCATTCCTTCCAGGGCTATTTGTTCAGCCGCCCGCTGCCGTTGCCCGAGTTGATGTCTTTCCTGGAACAATCACGACTTGCGTAGCGAGAAAGGGCTGTTCCGGAGTAGAAGCTGAGTCCTTCGTCAATGGCGTAAAGCGATTGACGGTTGCGCCCCCCTCCCGGGTTTTATTGACCTGTGAAGGACCGTTCAACTGGGACAATTCCGGACTCAGGCTTTCGCAGAAATGACGACTCATTGCCAATTCAACCTCTTCTTATCTGTCTGAAATGCCTCTGTTTCCCGTCGCCCGCTCGTTCGACGCACTATCGCTCCGCTACGGAACCCGCTACAAATGGCTGGCGATGCTCGTCGTCGCCCTCGGCACGATTGCCGGCGTGCTGTCGACCTCCAGCTTCAACGTCGCCGTTCCGGCCCTGACCCGTGCGTTCGCACTCGGCCAGGAACAGGTGCAGAGGGTGATGACCGGCTTCATGGGCGCGATGACGGTTTCCATGCTGCCCGCGCCCTGGCTCCTCGAACGCCTGGGCTTCCGCAAGCTGTTTCTCGGTGCGGTTCTCGCACTGCTGGTTACCAGTATTGCGGGCTATCTTGCGCCGACGTTTCCCTTGGTGGTCGCCGCACGGATTGCTCAAGGCATCGCCACCGGCGTTCTGCAACCGCTCGGTCCGCTGGCCGTAATGCGTTTGTTTCCTCCAGAAAGCCAGGGGCGGGCCTCCGGCATTCTTACCTTCGGCATCGTGCTCATGCCTGCGATCGCACCGGCAGCAGGTGGCGCCCTTCTCGATGCCTTCGGTTGGCGCACCATCTTCCTGCTCAACCTGCCGTTCTGTGTTGCCGCAATGGTTCTGGCGCTGATCTTCCTGCCGCTGCCCCGCGAAATACGCCGCCCCCCCTTTGACTGGAGCGGTGTGGCGATGCTCACGCTGGCTACGCTCGTCCTCGTCGAGGTCGTGTCGAGCCTGCGGCACAGCGGGCTGATGACTCTTTGGACGGCGGGCCTTCTCGCTCTGGCGGCAGTGGCAATCGTGTTTTTCCTGCGCCATGCCCGCCGCAGCAAAAACCCGGTCATCAGCCTCGGCCTGTTCCACCATCGGGCCTTCTCGATGGGAACAATCGTTTCGTTCGCCTACGGCTTCGGCTTTTTCGGCTCGACCTACCTGATTCCCGTCTTCCTGCAAAATGCGCTTGGATTCTCAGCCGCTGCTGCGGGCTCGATGCTGATCCCCTCGGGTATCGCGCTGCTGGCGACGATCCCGGTTGCCGGCCGGTTGGCCGACCGCCTTCCCCCGCATTGGCTCACGGTAAGCGGTATGGGCCTGCTCGGCACCTCGTTCCTGGCCTTCGCGCTGTTCGGGGGCGGCATCACTTCGATTGAAATCATCGGCATTACCGTGTGGGGACGTATCGGCCTCGGACTGATCCTGCCGGCACTGACGCTCTCCGTTCTGCGCCATCTGGAACCCCACCAGCTCGGCCAGTCCTCGGTAGTCATCAGTTACTCCCGCCAACTCGGCGGCGTGCTGGGCATTGCCGTCATCGCCGTGTTTGTCGCCTGGCGGGAAAGCGTTTACGGATCAAGCGTTGAGGGCATCCATACTTCCTATGCGCAAGGCTTCCTGTTGCTGGCCGCAGTATTCGCTTTGGCGCTGACAGCCGCGCTGCGGATGAAACCGCCACACGCGTACGGGCGTTGAAGCTGCCAAGGACTCGCTATCGCCACAACCCGCCGATCGTCCAGCGCGGGCGTTGCCTGACCTTTCCGAGCGTATCCGGACGAACCCTCGCGACGCCCTGCCAACAGGCCGATTCCGCTGCTGGAGACAACTCAAGCAAGCGACGAATCCGCTCCCCGGTTTCCGGATGCGTGCGCAACCACGATGGTTCGGGGTTACCCCATCCGGGCATGAACAGGCCGCGCCAGGAACGGCTGCGTCCTTCGATGCGCGCCAAGGCGGAGGCCAGTCCGCGCGGGTCGCCGGTCAGCGCCGCGGCAGTGAGATCCGCATCGAATTCGCGCACCCGCGACAGGCCGAGCTGCGAAAGCATGGCCAGGTGTGGCGAGAAAATGAGCAATAGGAACCCGGCCCAATTGATCGTGCCCGCGCCGGTCAGCAGCGCCGGCAGGGAAAACAGGACGAGGAACTGCCCGAGCAGCGCGAACACGCTGGTCAACCGGCTGACGTAGTCGGCAAGACCCATCACGCGCAGGTCGCCGTGGGCGAT
>Ga0302250_1000070_pt1 | contig 164610 bp, 159 predicted proteins | sample AAG_RA_Asp_MG_FD_193536 | JGI IMG/M metagenome (GOLD analysis project Ga0302250, IMG submission 193536) | Enriched activated sludge microbial communities from anaerobic digester in WTTP, New Holstein, Wisconsin, United States - AAG_RA_Asp | ecosystem: Engineered > Bioreactor > Anaerobic >... | reverse complement strand
CTTCTCGTTATCGGTAAGATAATTTAGTACGATATCTCTTAGATCCATTGCCCTGTTCCTCTTTGTTTCCAATTCACTGTTGGATACAGGGCATCTTCACTTTTTACAGCACTTCGTGTACACTACCCAAATAAAAGATGATGATTCAAAATTAGATGAGATTTTCAGATGGGAAATGAATGATTGGCATAATCCACTGTGGGAGCCACGGAATTTTTCCCTCTATAATAATTCCTTAAATTACATTAGCTATAAGAATAACAGTAAAAAGATTCGACCCAATAACTTTTTTGCATTTTTTTATTACAAACAACAGACCCCATCTGGAGTATATTTCGGAAACGATCCATATTGGATTGCATACAATAAGGTTGGTGCCTGCCAAGAACTATCCAATTTGTTTTCCTATATGGCAGCTCAATCTGGAATTAAATCCAGAACTGTTCAAACCATATGGGATCACCAATGGGCAGAAGTTGAGATTAATGGACAATGGAAATATTATGATCCTTGGTGTGCAGTCGAACATGGTTATTACAATTCAACAGATGGGAATTTGACATTTAAATCAAAATGGTATAACGATCCTAAATATTTCCGAGATAACTGTCACGGGATGGCTTACATGAATTTCTATAATGACATTATTCCAAATCCACTCGCCACACAAATTTATTCTTATTCATATTTTTGGCATGATGCGAAAAAAGTAAAATTGTTTTAAAATAATTTACCCAACCCGCTTGATCCTCGCCATCGCCTCTTTCAGCTTCTCCATCGAAGCCGCGTACGACAGCCGGATCCATCCCGGTGCATAGAACGCACTGCCCGGTGTAGCAGCCACGTGCCCCTTATCCAACCACCGGGATGCAACCTCCATATCGTCTCCCGCAACCCGGACAAAAGCATAGAATGCACCCTCGGCCGGGGCGGTCTCGTAGCCCATCGCCTTGAGTTCGCCCATGACGTACTTCCGCCGCTTATCGAACTCCTGCCGCATGTTCTCGACACACTGCTGATCGCCTTTGAGCGCCGCAACCCCGCCCCACATAGCAAAGGTCGTGACCTGGCTGATCGAGTGCTGCTGGACCTTGGACATCTCGGTGATGATCTGCTTTGGTCCAACCGCATACCCGAGCCGCCACCCGGTCATGGCGTAGGCCTTGGAGAAGCCGTTGATGGTGATGGTACGCTGGTGCATGTCGCCGATGGCCGCAAGCGAGAGGTGCTCTTTGCCGTAGATCATCTTCTCGTAGATCTCGTCCGACATCGCGTAGAGGTCCTTGTCCTGGCAGAGGTCGGCAACGAGCTGCATGGATGCTTTATTGAAAACAGCGCCCGTGGGGTTCGAGGGCGAGTTGACGATGATCATTTTGGTATTTTTGTTGACCTTTTCCAGAAGAGAGTCGTCGAGCTGGAAGGTCTTCTGGTTGATCTCGTGGAAGACCGTTTTCCCGCCCGCGATATGGATGCAGGGCTCGTAACTGACCCAGGCCGGCGTGAGGACGATCGCCTCGTCGCCCGGGTTCAGCACGGCCTCGCAGGTCTCGTAGATGGAGTCTTTTGCCCCGCAGCCGACAATCACCTGCTGGGGAGTGCAGGGGAACTTGTTCTCCCGCTCGATCTTCTCGGCAATGGCGCCCGTCAGTTCCGGGATACCGCTGCTGGGGGCATAGTGCGTCTCGCCCTTCTTCAGGGCATCGATGCAGGCGTCCGTGATGTGTTGCGGGGTGGCGAAATCAGGCTCTCCGATAGACAGGCTGATGACATCGATCCCCTGCCGCTGCATCGCCTTGGCCTTGTTCGAGATCGCGATGGTTGCCGATTCTGTTACGCCGGCAATCTTTGCCGACAGCGGCTTCATCGTAACCTTTTGACCATCTTGATGGCTGATTCAACGGCCCGCTTGGCGTAGTCGATCCGCTCGTTCGCTTCGAGCCGGGTCATGCCGGGGCCGGAGATGCCGAGCGCCACGGGCTTGCCGAACTCTAAGGAGAGGTCGATGATCTTCCGGGCAGCGTGCTGCACCACGATCTCGTCGTGCTGGGTCGCGCCCTCGATAACGCAGCCGATGGTAACGACTGCGTCGACCTTTCCTGCGGTCAGCAGTTTCTTGATGGCAAGCGGCATGTCGTATGCCCCGGGGACATACATGCATTCAGTCACTTCAGCGCCGAGGAATGCCGCGTGCTCGCGGCCCTCGATCTCCATCATATACGTGATGTCGCGGTTGAACTCCGCGACAACGAATCCCAGTTTTATCGGGTTGGTATCACACATAGCAGATCATCTCGTCTGGTTGGTCATAAACTCTTGTGATTGCATCACCGGCGGGCCGGCCCGGCGTCCTCGAATCCCTGGCGCTGGCCGGTGCCGGCCTGGCGTTCCAGGTCTTTTGGGTGCAGGACGAGCTTCACCGCGTTCACCGCGTGCTCCCGTGTCCGCTGCTCCATGAGCCACGCAAGCTCGCGGTCGTCCTTTGCCTCGTCTTCGTGGACGAAGACCTCGATGATGTGCGTGTTCGTCATGAGCTGGCACTGGATGAGGCCGGTCGATGCCTCGTGGGCGCACATCTTGTCTTTCTCCTTGCCCCCGGGCATGCCCAGCGCCATGACGATGTCGCACCGGCGTTCTTCAATCAGTTTCTTGCAGGCAACGGGAAGGTCCTTGATCCCCGGCACCGTCACCCGCTCGATCGCCACACTGGCATGTTTCCTGAGCTCATCGACTGCGATGGCTCCCATGTTGACGCGTGAGAAGGTGGTGTCGGCAATACCGACTCTCATCCCAGCACCTCGGCAGCGGCTTCGACACCGTCACCTTTGGGTTTATAACCGCACTTCTTCAGTGCATGCTGGGTTGCGGCAAGGGTTGCCAGGATCTCCAGGGCACCGACCGCGCCCATGCTGCCGATCCGGAAGATCTTCCCCTTGAGGTGGTCCTGGCCGCCGGCAATGATGATGCCCATCTTCTTGACAATGCCCCGCATCTCGTCATCCTTGACGCCGGCCGGGTACTCGATTGCCGTGACCGTTGACGAGTAGTTGTGGAGGTTGTCAATCTTCGGGAAGAGCGAAAGGCCCCATGCCTTTGCTGCAGCCTGGACCGACTTTGCCATCTTCTGGTGCCGGGCGATCCGTGCGGGAAGGCCTTCCTCCTCGATCATGAGGCAGGCCTCGCGGAGGGCCAGAAAGAGCGGGACAGCGGGGGTGTACGGCGTCTCCATCGGTGTCCCCGAGGCGCTCTTCTTGTACGCGGCAAGGTCGAGGTAGTATGGCGGGTTCTTCGTCATGCGCTCCCATGCCCGCGGGCCCACCGAGATCATCGCAAGGCCGGCAGGTGCGGCAAAACACTTCTGCGAGCCGGTGATGGCGATGTCAACGCCCCACCGGTCAACTTCCACGGTGTCGCCCGCAATGGAGGTGATGCCGTCCATAATGAAGAGCGCGTCGTGCTTCCGGCAAAGCTTGCCGATCTCCTCCGCCGGGTTCTTGATACCCGCAGAGGTTTCGTTGTGGACAAGGGTTACGACCTGTGCGCCGGCCTCGAGTTTCTCCTTTAATGCTTCAAGGTTGACGGGGGTGCCCCACTCGGACTTGATCTCGTGCGCTTTCCCGTAGCGCTGGCTGATCTTGTAGAGCCGCTCACCGAACTTGCCGTTCACGATGCAGGCAATGTCCTTGTCCCGTCCGACACCCGCCACAGCAGCTTCCATGCCGGCAGTGCCGGAACCGCTGATGACAAAAAGGTCGTTCTTCGTTGCAAACGCGGTCCTGCAGACACGTACGCAGTCGGAATAGACGGCACCGAACTCTGCGCTGCGGTGGTTTATTGCCTGGCGTGCCATCGCGAACCTGACCCGTTCCGGAATCGGTACGGGACCTGGCATCATCAGGAGTAGTTCTTTTTCCATGTGGATCTGCTCATAGTATTTTAAGAAAGACGCAATATAAGTTTGGATAGCGATTATGGCAGACGTTGCGATTGTATCCGGGTCCGCTTCCGATGCGGCGATCACCGACAAGGTGAGAAAAGTCCTTGATGCGAATGGGATTTCCTACGACGCACAGATCCTCTCGGCACACCGCGATCCCGACAAGCTGGACGCCTACATCAGGACCTGCGATGCAAAGATCTACATCGCGATTGCCGGGCTCTCGGCAGCCCTGCCCGGTGTCATCGCGTCAAAGACCGACAGGCCCGTCATCGGGGTTCCCGTCAGCGGCACGCTGAATGGCATGGACTCGCTGCTCTCGATCGCCCAGATGCCCAAAGGGGTACCGGTTGCCTGCGTTGGCGTGGACAACGGGGACAATGCCGCGTGGCTCGCGATCCGGATCCTGAATCTTTCAAAAAAATAGCGAATCAGAAAATTATTCTGTTTTCTACCGTTTCTTTCGTCCCTTCTTCTTCCCGTGCGGGCAAACCCAGACGCATAACCCGCAGACACCGGCTCCGCCCGGCTCCTTCTCCAGCTGCTTGTAGTACCGGTCACAGGCCGCAGCATCAAACCGGGCCTCTCGGGGCTCATCGGGCGAGAACACCCGGCCGGTGAACGCATGGACAGGGCAGATGTCCATACATTCCGTGCACTCCCCACATTGGGGTTTCGCAGGCGAACCGGTCGGTTTGAGCGGCGCATCAGTGAGCACATTCACCCACCGCACCCGCGGGCCGTGGTCCGGCGTCACGAGCAGGCAGCTCTTCCCGATCCAGCCAAGGCCCGCCATGTGTGCCCCCAGTTTCTGGGAGAAGATGCCGGCGATCTTCTCATCGCTCGTCCGCTTCGATGCGGGAACAGGAAAGGCAGCATAGCCCTCGTTCTGGAGCTGGCCTGCCACCCGCAGCGCGATCTGATCAAGGGCCGTGTTGACGACATCGTAGGTTGTATGCCGGTACAGGATCGCTCCTGCTTTGTCCTTGTCGGGCAGGAGGTCGACAATGCTGTCCTGAAGCCGGATGCCCGCAACAACCGACCGCGGGAAGTTCGCGACACGTTCCCCGCCCTGTGCCCGGATGGCGTCCTGTGCCGGAGCCAGGTCCGCGATCCCGAAATAGTCGGCGCCGAGCGAGAGAGCGAGCGTGCGGAGCCGGCTGTCGATATCGGATGACATCTGTACAAATTATATCTGCCGGTGGGGATTTTATTCTGGTGGTTGGAATAAAAAGAGGGGGGTTTGTACCGTCGCGTGGAGGACGGGGCTTCGAGAAGGCTTTACTTCCCCACATGCTTCAGGCCGGCGATCCGCTTCTCGATCATATCGAGCTGGAGTTTCGTGTGAGCCCGGTGCACTTCGAGCGCCTTGATCTCGTCTTCAACCGACATCGCCATCCCACCGCATCCGCAGGAACAGCCGCCGTGTCCATGGCATTGTTCATGTCCAATCATCGTGCTTTTCACCTCCGTTTTCGTTTTCCATAATTACACTCATCTGTGAAGTATTAATACTACAAAGTTTATAGTAATGAAGTGACTATGCCGGAAGATACTAACTCCCTCTGCCCCTGCCCGCTCGAAGGGGTGATCGACACGATCTCAAAGAAATGGGCGCTCCTGATCATCCACGTGCTCGGCAACACATCCCGGATCCGGTTCAACGACCTGATGAAGGAGCTCGACGGGATCAGCCCGAAGACGCTGACCGATACGCTTGCCGTGCTCCAGAAAGAGGGGTTTGTGGGACGGGAGGCGTTTGCCGAGATCCCGCCGCGGGTGGAGTATTACCTGACTGATGACGGCAGGGAACTCTGGGACGCGATCCTCCCGCTCCTCCAGTGGACGATGAAGCGAGAGCGATTCGTGCACGAAAAGTGTTCAGCGCACTGCCACAAGAAGGGCAGGCGCCGCTGATCGCGGATTTCAGACATTCTGCATAACAAAGAACGTGTACCCGTACCACCGCTTGTACTTGCGGTACATGTACGCCTCATGCTCCAGGGCATCGAGCAGGGCGGCATCTTCGGGAATCGCTCCATGCGTCTTCCGGAGCTCCGCAACCCGGGCCTGCAACGGGACAAGGTAATTCTCCCACCACCCTTCTTCCGGCAGCCGGTACGTTGCAACGAGCCGGAGCCCGGTCCGCTTCACCCGTTCCTTCATCTCCTCTTCGGGAACGGGGATGTATCCCTCGCTCTCCCACCATTTCATGAGCTCTTTGGGAGGATTTGGCTCGAACCAGTCGGCATCGGACACGACCATGTACCCGCCTTTTTTCAGGAGTGGCTTCCAGAGGTTGAGGCCCTGCTCGAACCCGACAACGAAGATGGCACCCTCGGACCAGATGAGGTTGAACGATCTCTTCTCGAACGGCAGGGCATCCATGGAGGCACAGACTGTTTTCACCCGGTGGGCCATGCCGGCCTTCTTAGCCCAGGTATCGAGCGTGTCCAGGAACGGCTGGTGGTTGTCGACCGCGGTGATGGTGCCGGTGGTGAGGGCGGCAAGATCCCTTGTCTGCGTCCCGCTCCCGCATCCCACATCGAGGATTTTTGCGTCGGGGGGAACGGAGGGGAGGAGCGACCACGCCTTCCGGGTCGCTTCACGGGTGCCCGGCCCCTGCCGGGGGAGGGATTCGAAAATCTCGTAAAAAAACGGTGGTAATTGGGGTAATGACATGATGTTCCATTGGTGGGGCAGGATGTATTGAGTGCTTTGTGGTCGGAAGACCGGTACCCTCTGCACTGCAGAGGGGCACTTTCACCACCCGCGTGCCCCCCTGTTTTATTCCCGGGTCGATAACACAACTGTATGGCAAAGAAGAAGATCCAGACCGTCTGCGGGTACTCATGCAGCGACTGCGACCATCACGGGAACGAGTGCAAAGGCTGCAAGGAGACACAAGGGATTCCTTTCTGGACAACATTCATCGGCATTGATCGCTGTGCAATCTATGACTGTTGTAACAACGAGAAGAAGTTCCCGCACTGCGGGAAGTGCCCGGAAATGCTGTGCAGCCGGTTCGACCGGATCCGGGATACCCCGGGGATTACAGAGGCAGAGGCCAACGCAGCCCTCGCTGCAATGGAAAACGAACTCCGGAGCCGGAAATAACGGAACGGATAAGCAGGATTTTCAACCGGTTCGTGAAACGTTCCTACGATGCCTCTTCTGCATGAACCGGAAGTCAGTCTTGAAGACGTGCGGCTCCGCTCCCTGTCAATCTCATCCCTTGAACTCGACGTGGCAATCCGGGTGAAGAACCGGAATCCGCTTGGCGTGACCGTGCAGGAAGTCCCGTTCAAAGTGCTGTGCCGGGACTGTTCTACCGTCCGGCAGATCGCAACAGGAAATACCGGCCACGTGACAATCCCGGCAAACGACAGCACGCTCATCACGGTCCCGGTCAGGTCAGACAACGCTGTCCTCCTTGCGGCGCTCGCGGCCCTTGCGGCACAGGGCACCGTGCAGGTCACGATCAAAGGGGCGGCAGTCATCGATGCCGTGCTCTTCCACTGGTCCGTGCCGTTCGAGAAGACCCTGCCCGTGACGATGGACCAGGTCGTGAAAGCGGCAACAGGGGAGGGGAAGAAATAGGGAAAATCAAAGGACCGGGCGGATGGGGGGACCCCTCTTGTCTGCCTGACTAAGGTTGAAGGACGACCGTTACCACCGCAGTACCCCATTTTTGCGCGCACAAATTCCTGATATTTCGTCTCCGATTTTCCTGAAAACCTTGTAAAATCGCCAGATTTGGCCTTCCAGATTTTATTCAGCCAAGCCCATTATCTTTTACAACCGATGTTGAGTGTCCAAGGGCGCCCAAGGACACAGAACAAAAACAGAAAATGGAGGAAACAAAATGGCAGACTTTACCACAAAATCGACAACAAAGAGTGCGGTCCGCAAACTCGCGGAGCCGCTCGCGGACGTGACTGCCTTCGACAATCTTGTCCAGGGCGTCGTTACGAACAACCCCTTCCAGTGCACGACCTACAACCAGGCCGGGGCAGACCACCCGGGCGTGGAACGCAGCAAGCAGGGATACACCTCACGGGTCGTCTACCAGGACGCAGACGCAAAGACCGTTGCTGTTATTACGGTCCGGGCGCCGACTATCGCGGCCTTCACTGCGGCGGCAAACCAGATCGTTGCGAACACCCAGCTGTCTACCGCCCTTGGCGGCACACCGTTCCGGGATACTCCCAACGAGCGGTATGCGGCAACCCTGCGGTGCCACGATGCCAATGGTGAGATCTACTTCGTCAACTTCAGCCGGGACCTGGTGACCCTCACCTCGTTCTCGGACGATGCGATCCGGAGCAGGGTCGAGACCTGGGCGGATACGATTGCTGTCTTGGCATAGACAACGATCAGTTGAGTGAGACGAACAAACGGGGCGGGTACGGAGACCCGCCCTTTTCTTTCTTATTTTACCTAATTGATCGCCCCCCTTGCGCCAGCCCGCCCCGAGGGGCGGGGGCGCTGGGGATTCCTCGGTATTACCTTTCAAGGGGCCGCCTCACGAACAGGTAATACAGAGCCATCGCCTCGTGGGGGATGCCCACGCGGCGGGGGCAGAGCATCGCGGAGCCCCCAAGAGCGTCAGAATGAGATCATAACACAGGTCTGCAGACCATTTTTTCATCAAGGTTCGATCGATCCGGATCAGATTTTCAATCACGATCATGATCGCGATGAAATTTTTCAAATCAAACCTTGATTGAAAAGAAAAAATCAAAGTCTGCTGAAAATTTTTTCATCAGAGTCTGATAATCAAAAGTTAAGTACCCGTGCACCGTTGCATAAGGAACATTCACGACGGAAGATGCCGTGCAGGACCATTTTTATATCAAGGTCTGACAGAAATTATTTCATCAGGATCTGATGAGACCGGAAAAATCAGAGTCTGATTGAAAATTGAAAAACAAGGTTTGTTTGATCCGGAACGGTTTTTCGATCGGGATCACGACCGTGATGAAAATTATTACAACAAAGCGTCAGAATATTTCTTGACGACAATGCAGTATAAAAAATTGAGAGTGCTATTCTATCGACTTTAGAAAATTGAATGCGAGCCATCTTCTTTAATTGTAAATTCAGGAGTATTCCATACCTGTGCCAGCTCACGTAAATCAGTTTTATTATTGGTTAAAACAACATCCCACTCCATGCATCCTCAATAAACCCTTAAAACGTCCAACAGAGCGTTTTTTTCTTCATCAGATGAAAGATTGTTTCCATTACATGATATGCATCAGCTTCAATGACACTATATGGGACTTCCTCTTCGTTTAACGCACGATTCTCAATAATATCATTGGTATTTAATCCATGGAAATGTGTGATAGGATTTCTAAGTTTTCTTGCATGATCCAGATTTTCATATTCTATTTGAGTGATCCATCCTTGATTAAACGCCTCAGTGAATAACCGCGACACGCTAGCTCTTTCAAGATCGTCTCTTCCAGCAGCATAGAATTGGCCTGCAAGAGAGTGTTCGATAAAGGCCAAGCCTAAAACAATGGTTGCCAAATACAATCCATACGCGAAACAATACCTTGTTTCATCATAGAGATATCTTGAAATTAGACCACCTTGAAATGCCATATATTCACATGATGGCAGCTGATTCTCCATCCATTTCAACCGGGCAAGTCTACCATCTCTTGCAATAGAGTTTTCATTAATTAACCAATCTTCAGCAGTTGGTTCTGTCATCTTATTACAACCTACTCCGCCACTTTTGATTTTACAATCTCTTCCTTGGTTCCTCTTTTTTCCGCTTATTCTTAAAAATCCAATAAAACACGAGAGAATAAACCACAATAACAGCCACTATAGATCCTATCATTAGGTAATCAGTATCTTCCCTTCCTGTTTCAGGATTCATGATGATTGTTGTTGATTCGTTGTCGAGGAATACAACCTGTTCATCAACCCATTTCGAAGGGAATGGATAATTGTTCTTTTCAGCCACAACGATATACTGATTCGAAAGTCCAAGTTGGTAAGTGACCATATCCTTGTGTGAGGACACTTTTATCTGTTTTGAAAATAGGGTGACATTTCGATGTTCTCCAGAGATATAGCGGTTTACATATACCCTATTTGAAGATTGATAGATAATTGACAAATTACCAACAAGCGTATATTTTTCTGTCAACTCCGTCTCGTTAGGCCCTGTTGTCACTTTGCATAAATGCCAGCCCCAAAATTCCTGAAGTAGGGGAGTTCGATTTATCCATCCCCTTTCTCTACCTGGAGAGTTATGATAATGGTAATAGAAAGTCGGATCTACATAAATCCATTTTTTACCGTCGTAAACTTCTACCCATGCATGATCATTTCCGGGAGCATCAATAACTCTTGTTACTTCACCGGATCGATTTGCAATATAATTAAACAAATTAGCTCTTTCGGAGCAGGCTCCAGATTTAAAATACGTTATCCAATATGGATCGCTATTGAAAATTATTGAATGGGCACGAATTTTTACCGGTTGTGGATCTGAGATATTACAATATACTCCATACCCCCCGAGAATACCAAGTAATTGAAAATCAGGTTTTTGTGCGAAGCGTTCTGTAAATCCATCCGCTTCCCATTCGACGATACGTTCAAGCTTTTTATCTGTCTGATTAATCATTTTTACTTCTGATAGAACACCATTAATCTCTTTTTCAGCCGCGGGTTTGATTATCAGGAAGTATGGAATGAACAGGTAAATTTCAGGGAGTGCTAATACGATGAGAATAACCACTATCAAAATGACAAATTGTTTTTTCGAGATATTTCGGTTGCTCATCTACATTCCGGATTATTTAATATAGAATATATACTGATTCTGTCTGCTGTGAAAGTGTTATTCCGCGATTAAAAGATTGGGCAATGCCAGAAGCCTCCAACCACCGTGGCATACGATTTTGATCCTACTCATTTCAGAGGAAGGAGAGGTCATCCGGAAACCTCCACTATGGTGTGTGGGGCGCTCAACCATTTTTTTCCGAAAAATAGGAGGGGGATTGTTGGGGTTCCTTTTATCAAAAGTAGGAGAGCCACTTCGAAGAGAGATTTTCAATACTCACTTTTTCCATTCACGGTTTCAATTATTAAGAATTAAATTTCACTCTAATGCGATCTTCTTCGGTAACTCTGGAAGTAATGTAAAATTTCAGGTATTTTTGCTTCTTCTACGTAGACATAAGGAACTTCGGTATATTGTTTAATCCCTTCTGTACTCATCCTTAATGTGGCTACCGCACTTACTGGTGCACCATCAATATCGATTTTAATATCTAATCCCTGCTCAGCATAAGGTAAAAATTTGGCCGAGCATACAAGCACTTTATCGGATTTTATCCCATACTTTTCAGAGATCTGTTGTTCAAGGAGGGCTGGTTTTGCTTTTGCAATTGTAAGTAATTCGCTCCTTGAGACTTCATCATCAATTTTATTATGGAAGTCATAGGCATTTTTCCATGGAGATTTTAAAAAATTTCTTTCTCTCCAAGATTCGTATAGATTTTTGATTTTAGGATTGTCATGATTCTTTCTGATCTCATTGATAACATCATAATCATCGGTTTTTTTATTAATTAGATTATCAACGGAGAAGAAATCAGACGATATTGTTCCCTCTTCAATCAATCTCTCTAAAATTCTTTCCAATAATGCGTTTGTATAAACAACCTTATGGTGCTGATATACCCACATGTAGACTTGTTGTCGCCCTATTATTAAATTTGAGACAACACTCAAAGCTTTTCCACTTAATACTAAAATGTCACCTAAAATCGTGTATGTTGAGAGAAGTCTTTCTTTATCAAGTGAGATAAGTGCTGAACCAGTCATATAATTATCGCGTAATAAATAGTCAAATTTATCGACATCTACAGGAGAATTGAGAATTTGTGCTAATATTCTATAAGGTTTGAAAAGATCCCTTCCAACATCCCGATTAACACGACCTAATATCATTGCTGCAACGCTCTTCGCATCGATGTCAAGATCATCTAATATTCTTTTATATTCTGTTAAAATTATATAGCATCCGATGATTTCGTGATTACCTTTCTGAATTAATACCTCTTCGTTTGATTCTCCATCCATTGTTACAAAATTTAGATTTGCCAAAATTTTTTCTTTTATTTCCTCGATTTCATTATTGTAAAAACCTTCACACGTATGAGAAAATGGAGTGTGACCAATATCATGAAGAAGACACGCACTTCTAAGTGTTTTTTCCATTTTTTTGCGTTCAGTCAAATTACTCCAAATAATTGCATCCTCACCTGAAGAATTACAGACGACATTTTCGAAAACTGATGTTCCGAGCTCAGCGACACCGAGACTATGTTCAAATCTAGAATGTGTCGCACCGGGGTAAGTTAGAAAAGCCGTACCCATATGGTGAAGATTACGTAACCTTTGGAAAAGAGGGGTACTAATAATTTCCAAATCTTCATTTGAGATTTTTACAAGTCCATGGACTGGATCTTTGATGTATTTCCATTTTACAGGTGGCATGATTAAAAAATTATTGCGGCTGGATTTCACGGATTAAATTCGATAAAATAGTATCATATATGGCAATTGTATCTTCCGGAATATTTCCATACCATTCTGATCTCTCTGCATCTAATTCTCTACCTCGATCAGTTATTTGATATACAATTGATCCAACTTTTTCTTCAATCATACCAGCTGAATTCAGAAAAGAGATATCACGATTGAATTTATCACTATACAATTGCTCACCATATGGTCCGAAGTCTAAAGGTAAGATAATATTATTTTTATATAATTCATTGCGTAACTTCAATAGATCAGATTTCATTGCTTCCCTTTCCCGCTTATCTATTTTATTTAGGTAATCTACAATTACCATACAGGAAGGGAGCGTTTGTTTTATAATTTGAGCGCTATTTGCCATTATTGCCATAATAGCGTAATATCAACAATCACACATAAATTGTTTTCTAAGAAAGTTCGAAAGTATTCTGACAAATTTTCGTGTTATCCCACCCGATTATTGGAAAAAATTGAATTTGCGAGTTGAGTGAGCGGTTTCAATAATTCTCCTTCTTCCCCTTCTTCCCGGTCCCGAACAGCTCGTTCACCATCTTGACCGCACACAGGTCCCCGCACATCGAGCAGGTCTCCGTTGCGCCATCGCGCTCGTGGATCTTCCGGGCATTCTCCCCATACAACGCAAGCCGGAACTGCCCGTCCCAGTCGAGCTCGTGCCGGGCCTCAGCCATCTGCACCTCGCGGTCCATCCGCCAGCCCTCGGGCCTCCGTACCGTGTCGCCAATGTGGGCTGCAATCTTCGCAACGCGGGTGCCCTCAATAATGTCCGCAACATCGGGAAGGGCCAGGTGCTCGCTGGGCGAGACCATACAGAGGAAATCGGCGCCGTTTAAGCAGGCCGCAGCCCCTCCGATGGCCCCGACCACGTGGTCATAGCCGGGCGCGATGTCGGTGACGAGCGGGCCGAGGAGGTAGAGGGGGGCGTTGTCCGTGATCTCCTTGATCATCTTGACGTTGTAGCCCACCTGGTCGAGGGGCATGTGACCCGGGCCCTCGATCATCCGCTGGACTCCTGATTCCTGTGCCCTTCTGGCAAGGAGGCCGAGGGTGTTGTACTCCACGGACTTCGCCAGCTTGCCGGTGTCCTGCAGGCAGCCGGGACGCATGCCGTCCCCGAGGCTGACCGTGACGTCATACTCGGCAAGGATCTCTAGGAGGTAGTCATACTCGCTAAAGAGCGGGTTCTCTTCCTCCCGGTGCATCATCATGGCACAGTGGAACGACCCGCCCCGGGAGACGACGCCCATCAGCCGGGGATCGGCTTTCAGGGCTTTGAGCGCCTGGAGGTTCACGCCGCAGTGGAGCGTGAGGAAGTCGACGCCCTGTTTGCAGTGCTCGCGAATGACCTTGAAGAGGAGGTCGGCCGTGACATCGCCGGCATTGCCAGCCCGGCGTACGGCTTCGTATACGGGGACTGTTCCAACCGTAGTATCGAGCTTCAGGATCTTCTTCCGGATCGCGACCAGATCGCCGCCGGTCGAGAGGTCCATTAAGGCATCGGCGCCGTTGTCTATCGCCGCCTTCGCTTTCTTCATCTCGAGCGCCGGGTCGCAGCGGGAGCCCGAGGTACCGATATTTACGTTGATCTTGACCGTGCAGCCCTCACCGATGGCGCAGGCCTTGTGCTTCCGGGCCGGGTTCTTCGGGACAACAATCCTGCCTGAGGCGATCCCCCGTGCAAGCGTTGCCGGCTCCATTCCTTCCGCTTTCGCCACGGTCCCCAGCTCACGGGGGAGGCCTTTCCGGCACCTGCGGATGAGCAAATCCATAAGAAACATCTGTTTTGAGTCCTTATTATTGTGCATGCAGGTCAGGTGGATACCCGGCGGATCGATCTTCGCGAACTCGTACGTCATCGGCAACATTCTCGTTGATGCCGGCGTCATGCCAATGGCGGTTGCACCGTACAAGGAAGCGATCGACACCATCGTCCTGACCCACTGCCACTATGACCACATCGCCCATGTAAAAGAGATCGCGCACATGTGCAAGGCAAAGGTCGCCATCCACAAGGCCGATGCCCGGGGGCTTGTCGAGGACCTCCACAGCCTTGCCATGAACTTTGGCGCCCGCTCACCCGGTATCGTCCCGGACATCGTCCTGAACGATGGGGACACGGTCGGCCCATTCTCTGTCATCAACACCCCGGGCCATACCCCCGGCTGCATCTGCCTGTATTCTGAAAAGGACCGGGTACTCATCAGCGGGGACACGGTCTTTGCCGACGGCTACTTCGGGCGTTATGACTTCCCGGGCGGTAGCCGGACCGAGCTTGCCCGGTCGCTCGACCGGCTCGCGACACTGAAGGTTGAGGGGCTCTATGCAGGACATGGGGAACCCACAGAGCAGAGTGGCAGCCGGTGCATTGCCGCTGCGGTCGGCCTGATGAAGAGTGGTTATGGATAAGGGCATCTACTGTCTTGTTTTCAAAAACCCCGCGTGCACCGTACGCATTGGGGCGCTCGGACCCGTTACGTTCCGGAGGGGCTGGCACATCTATGTCGGTTCAGCGCTCGGCAGCGGGGGACTTGCCCGGCTCTCCCGTCACGTCAGCCTCTCCCGGCAGAAAAACAAGCGGCCGAAGTGGCATATCGATTATCTCTCCTGCTCTGACCTCTTTGACCTTCGGTATAACGTTCATGCACTGACCGGAGACCGGTTCGAATGCCGGCTTGCAGAAACTCTGGGCGAACCGTCCGTCCCTGCCTTCGGGTGCAGCGACTGCACCTGCCCCTCCCATCTCTTCTTCCGCCGGAAAAACCCGCATGACGAGGTAGTGTCCGCCTTCAACCGGCTCGGGCTTGTTGCAGTCACCACAACTATGAAGAACCAGGACTGCAGTAAGGGTATCATATGAGGGGGATGAGGATATGAGGGAGGTAAGGGTCCTGGGCATCTCAGGGAGCATGCGCAAGAAGGGGAATACGGCGGAACTTGTGGGGGCAGTTCTCGGACGCTGCGAGGAGGGGGGCATCAAGACCGAGTTTGTCTCCCTTGCGGGCAGGAAGATCCTGCCCTGCCTTGGCTGTGAGAAATGCAAGGAGAAGAAGTGGTGCATCATCGAGAATGATGACTGGGACGATGTGATGCAGAAAGTGATGAAGTGCGATGTCCTTGTCATCGGATCGCCGACCTATTACTACGATGTCTGCGGCCAGCTCAAGAACTTCATCGACCGAACCTATTCCCTGTACCATGACCGCAAGCTTTCCGGCAAGAAGGGGGTGGCTGTCGCCGTCCATGCCAACAAGGGAGCGGTGCGGACCATCCAGACAATCGAGGCCTTCCTCTCCACGCACGAATTCGCTTCGCTCGGGTGCGTCAAGGGCACGGGGTATCACGAGGGCGATGTGTTGAAAGACGAAAAGGCCATGAAGCGGGCGCAGAAGATCGGGGACAAGATCGTGCGTCTCCTGAAGCCCAGCCACGACTGAGACACTGTCCAGTTTTTTTCGCGTCCCGGTTTTACGTGACCAGCTTGTACAGCGTTGTTCTCCGGCGGAGGGGCCGGCCGATGTCCTCTGCTATCCGCTGCATCTCCTTTGGGTCAAGGTAATCCGTGTTTGCGGCCCCGGCACCCTTCGAGATGCTCTCCTCGAAGACCGTTCCCCCGAGGTCGTTGGCGCCGGCGATCAGGCCGAGCTGGGCCATCTTGATCCCTTCCTTCACCCACGAGACCTGGATGTTCCTGAAATTATCGAGAAAGAGCCGCGAGACCGCGACCATCAGGTGGTCTTCCCGTCCGGTCGCGCCGGCCCGAGCCTTCCCCTGCCGGTATATCGGGGTGTTCATGTGGATGAACGAGAGCGGCACGAACTCGGTAAACCCGTTCGTCTCGTCCTGGATGTCACGGAGGATTGCGAGATGGGCCACCCGGTCCTTCTCGCTCTCGCAGTGGCCGTACATGATGGTTGCGGTCGAAGGGATCCCGAGTCCGTGGGCCTCGGTGATGATCCGGACCCACTCCTTTGTCGGGATCTTCTCTTTGCAGATCACCTGACGGACATCGTCCACGAGGATCTCCGCTGCGGTTCCGCACATCGAGTTTAAGCCCGCATCCTTCATCGCTTCGAGCACCTCCACCGTGCTCACCCTGCTCTTCTTTGCGGCATAGGCAACTTCCATCGGGTTGCATGCGTGGAGGTGGATGCCCGGCGCTGCCTCGTGGATCCAGCGGTACACGTCCGTGTAGGACTGTGCGGTAAAGTCCGGGTGAAGGCCGCTTACGGTGCAGATCTCCGTGCACTCCCGCTCCGCTGCTAGGGCAGCCCTTCTCTGGATCTCTGCCTTGTCGTGGAAGTAGATCCCTTCCTCGCCGGGTTTCTTCGAGTACCCGCAGAACCCGCAGGCATTGACGCAGAGGTTCGTGACGTTGATGTTCTGGTTCCGGACATAGGTGACGGCATTACCGGCCCGCTTTTCACGCACTTCATCGGCAGCAGAAGCGATCTCCCAGACATCGCGGCCCTTTGTCCGGAATAACAGGAGTGCCTCCTTATCGTTCATCCGGTGACCTCCCCTAACATCATCCAGCAGTCTCTTCAGGTTCCTCTCCACGGCATCTCCCCCGGTATTGCAACGGAGAGTGGCACTGTGGGGGAATAAAGATATCGAAATCCTGTCCCGCAGGATTCATCTCCCTTAACAGCGACCATTCCAGTGGGACTATGCAGAAGACTGAAGTCAGACTCTCCCGGAAAGTGGCAGAGGGGATCGTCATCCCGCTCGGCCCGGCAAACCTGGTCGCGGTGAAAACGGACGTGGGCATGGTCGGATGCGGCGCCTTCGACGTTGTGGCGCTCGATTCGTTCAGCTACCCGGCGGCAAAGGTGAAACCGTCCTCGGGTCCGTCCATCGCAACCATCGACGACCTCTTAAAGGGGATCGTCAAGGAGACGAACCGTTCGGCCATGGGCCGCGGTGTCACGAACGGCATGACCGGAAAGCAGGCGCTGGAACTGCTTTAGATACTTTTTTCAGATCAGCTCGTACAGCGTTGTCCGCTGCCGGAGCGTCCGCCCGAGATCGGAGACGATGCGCTCCATGTCTTTCGGGTCGAGATAGTCCGAAGCCGCCCCCCCGGCATCGCCCGTTACGTCGTCCGTGAACATGGTGCCGGCAAGATCATTCGCACCCGACAGGAGGGCAAGCTGAGTCATCTTCAGGCCGACCTTCCCCCACGCAACCTGTACGTTCCTGAAGTTGTCGAGGAAGAGGCGCGAGACAGCGATCATCAGCAGGTCCTCCCTCCCTGTCGGGCCGGCACGGGCAAGGCCCTGCTGCCAGAGCGGGGTATTGGTATGCACAAAGGGAAGGGTGACCAGCTCGGTGAACCCATGCGTCTCGTCCTGGACCTCCCGCAGGAGCCGGAGGTGCTCAGCCTGGTCCCGAGGGGTCTCAAACGAGCCGTACATGATGGTCGCTGTTGACCGCATACCGGCCCGGTGCGCCTCCCTGATGATGCGGACCCAGTCTGCCGTGGGGACTTTCCGGGGGCAGATGACCTCACGGACAGAGTCAACGAGGATCTCCGCTGCGGTTCCCTGAATGGTCCCAAGGCCTCCCGTTTTCAGCCGCTCAATGACCTCGGGTGTCGGTATCTTCCCCCGTTTTGCCGCATGGGCGACCTCGTCGGGGCTGAACGCATGGATGTGGACGCCGGGAAAGGTCTCGTGTACCCAGTCCATCATCTCGCAGTAGGTGTCGACGGTGAATCCCGGGTGGACACCGGAGAGGAAACAGATCTCCGTAACACCGCGTTCCTTTGCAAGCCGTGCCTGCTCCTGGATCGCAGCCTTGTCATGGCAGTACGCCCCCTCATCCGTTGCCTTGCGGCCGAATCCGCAGAACCCGCAGAGGTTCTTGCAGATGTTCGTCACATGCAGGTTCTGGTTCCTGACATAGGTGACGACCTCCCCGACCCGGCGCTCCCGCATCTCGTCGGCAGCGGCTGTGATCCGCCACACATCGCGGCCGGTTGCCTTCAGGAGCTGCTCTGCCTCCGGCTCGCTAAGGCGGTGGCCTTCCATAACATCCGATAACAGGACGCGGATATCTGTCATGGTACTACCTCACTTCCTCTTTCCCTGCCGCTTCTTCTGTCCGGTGCCCTTCTCTTTCTTCTCCTCGCGGGAGCGGAGCCAGAGCTCGTGGAGGGCCATGATGATGACAACAACGATCACCACTTCCCAGATATGGAGCGGGAGATAACCGACGAGGGGGACCGTGAAGAGTGCCTTGCCAACGATCCACTCATCCTTTACCGGTTCGGGAGTACCAATCGCCTCGTAGCGGGAGAACTGGTCCGGGTACGGGTTATGGTCGCCCCACGTGATATAGCCGTCATGGTCAGCAGTATAATTCGTGACGAGCTGGTTGCCCCGGATTTCCGTTATCGGGATACCCGTACTCGCGTACGCCACGGCCCGGTGGATGATGGGGTGGACAACGGTATTGCCGTTGGGCCGGAAGATGAGCACGTCGCCGTAGCTGTTGAACTTTGATACCCCTGCTGCCTTACCCTCTTCCCAGCTCATCAGCTCCCCGTACCGGTCTTTCTGGACCACGACGACGAGATCCCCGATGTTCATGTTCGGGACCATGCTCCCCGATTCGATGGTCACGACCGCAGGCCAGGTGCCGCAGATGAGGAAGAGGGTAAGCGCAATGCCACCGACAACGCAGGCCACCCAGAGGAGATCACGGGCAAGCGAAACCGCCCAGTGCTCGCTGGTGCGGAATTGTGCGATGAGCGTGCGGAAGTCGCGGGGGGAGTCTTTGTCAGCCATCGAGATACCTGTTGTTTAGAGTTTTGTATAGTGTTGAACCGTGGGCAGATTAACCATGCGGGATTGATGTGAGGGTGGTGCACCACCATACTCCATGATCAGTGTGGAAGAATGGCCCCGGAGAGATAATAGAGCCCGAAGAGGATCAGGAAGACACCGCAGGCCGCCATGATGATGTGGTAAGTCCGGTCCGAAAGAAGGGTCCGCCCCTTTGCAACACTGGTGGAGACGAACGTGTACCAGGCAGTGTCGGCACCCCAGTGGCCGATCATGAAGGCGACTGCAAGGATGAGCCCTCCCGCAAGTGACTGGAGGAGGAGGGCACTTCCCACCGAGAGCCACCAGATCCAAAAGTAAGGGTTGGCAGCGCTCGTCACGAGACCGGCCATATAGGGGCCGGAGCCTCCTGATGTATTGCCGGTGGAGAGCGTGGCGTTCCGGCTCCCTGCAAGGGTCATGGCACCAAAGATGATCAGGGCAATCCCGCCGACTATAGCGATAAACGTGGTGTAGGGGCTCGCAACGCTGGCAAGGCCGAGAATGACAAGGAAGAAGATGGCGGTCTCTATGATAATATGGCCGAGAGAGACTTTCAGCCCCGCCGTCCAGTTCCCGGCAAGGGAGGCGTTGATGGTGGCCACCAGCGTGGGGCCGGGGGCGAGCGCACCAGTGAACCCGATGACAAGGCCCAGTGCCAGCGTTGCGATGATCTCGTACATGGTGTTCCCCTGACCGTCCGCTGGTACACATTGTTGCCGGGGGATAATGAATCCGCTCTCCCGTTCCCGGTCATGACAGGACAACAGGCTATATTTTCCCGGCAGCCAATGATCTGGTATGCTGACTGCGCAGGAGATCGCGCTCCGGTTCCTCGACACCAGGCTCCAGGTCCACCCCGAGGTGGTCCGTTATATCCTGGAGAATAACGAGCCGGACCTGATCGAGCGCATCATCGCCAGCGTGCCGGAGGACACGGTTGTCGTCTCCGCAAAGCACATCCCGGGCATCCGCCCGACACGAGACGGCACCCGGTTCCTCCTTGATCCTACAGTCGAGGTGGTGAGCGGCACCCCCGGCACCTCGGGACCGGTCAACGGTACCGGTGATTACCTGCACTATTTCCGCGACCGTTTCAGCCGGCTTGGCGGGATGATCCGGGGCAGGACCGGGGCGATGCCCATCGAGGGGCTCACTAAGAACACCCGGTACCGGCAGGAGGAATGCACGGTCATCGGGATGGTCGTGGATGTGAGCACCACCAAGAACGGGCACCGCATTGCCGAGATCGAGGACTCCTCGGCAAGCATCTCCGTCCTCTTCCGCAAGGACCGTCCGGTCTTTGCCGATGCCGAGAAGATCGTCCATGACGAGGTGATCGGGGTCAAGGGGAAGCTCTCCAACGATGGCCGCCTCTTCTTTGCCGAGTTCCTCTACCGCCCGGACATCCGCATCGACAATACGCCGTTCAAGAGCGACAAGCCGGGGAAGGCCGTGCTCATCTCCGATGTCCACGTGGGGAGCAACACGTTCCTTGAGGAGGCCTGGAACCGGTTCGCGGACTGGCTCTCGGATTCCGATTACCAGTATCTCCTCATTGCGGGAGACCTCGTAGATGGGATCGGCATCTATCCCGGGCAGGACCAGGAGCTGACGATCAAGAACATTTACGAGCAGTACGATGCCTTCGGGGCGATGCTCTCCGACCTCCCGTCACGGATGAAGATCATCATATCCCCCGGCAACCACGACGTGGTGCGGGGCGCCGAGCCCCAGCCGGTCATCCCCGAGGCGTTCACGAAGAAGTTCCCGCAAAACTGCATGCAGGTCGAGAACCCTGCCGTCGTCAACCTCCAGGGGGTCCGGGTGATGATGTACCATGGCCGGTCCATCGATGACATGATCGGCCTCATCCCCGGTGCATCCTACGAGCATTCCGGGCTGATGATGGAGGAGATGCTCATCCGCCGTCACCTTGCTCCCGCGTACGGGCGCCGGACACCGATTGCTGCCGGCAGGACCGACCGGATGATCATCGACCCCATCCCTGAGATCCTCCACACGGGCCATGTCCACATCAAGGGCATCACCACCTACCGTGGCGTGCTCGGGGTCAATGCCGGCACCTGGCAGTCCCAGACTGCATTCCAGAAGCAGATGAACGTCAATCCCACCCCGGCGCTCGCGGTGGTCGTGGACCTGCAGACGCTGGTGCCGGAGACCTTCAGCTTCGCCTGAGATGAAATTCCCAAAACGGCTAACGGTTTCGGAGGACACCTGACAACTGCCGGAGGTTCTCCATCAGGTATGCCCTGTCATTCCCGGTCAGGGATTTTTCTGCCCCACTGCTGCCGGGCTGGATCCCTAACAGGGTTACCGGTGCCCCGATATCCCGTTCGATATACTCCATGACCACTGGAAGCGGCAGGGCGTGTGTTGAGAGGAGACCTGCCCTGACCTGTCCCGGTTCGATCCGCGCAATGGTACCGGGCCGCTCTTCCATCTCGGCCGCGTCCAGGAAGAGGACATGGTCCGGCCGGTACTTCCTGAGCGGGCCGGTGATATTCTCCGGCACGGTCCCGGCAAAAAAGACCCGTACGCCCGGGATACCCTGGCGGTCGATCTCCCGTGCAGCGATCATACCCAGCCGGTCCGCACGACTGAGTTCATCGCCGATGCCGACTACGGCAATCCGGTGTGTGCCCCCCAGTCTCCGCCGCAGGTCGGGAAATGCCGGATCCCTGGGGGTCATTACGTTATCACGGCTTCCTTGTCCGTACCGCAACCCGAGAGCGTGTCCTTCAGGTGGATCGCGCCGGTTGGGCAGTGCCGCTCGCAGAGCCCGCAGCGGATGCACTTGTAGAGTTTCACCTGCGGCCGCTTTTTGCGTGCAAGGCTCTTTCCCTTGAACTCAACCTCACGCGGACCGTCGATCATCGTGATCACCTGCGGCGGGCAGACCAGAGAGCACTTCGAGCAGCCGATGCACTTGTCATCATCGATTGCTACTTCGCCGCGGAACGTGCAGGGGATCGGGGCCTTCTCATACGGGTAGAGGATGGTGAAGGGTTTTGCAAACAGGTTATGCAGCATCTCCCGGATGACACTCATGGCTGCACCCACCATGCGTTCATGACAAGGACGAGGGCAACTTGGAAAACCGCCGCACCGGCTATGTATTTCCAGCCGATATCATTGAGCTGGTCGATGCGGATACGACCCGTGGCAACCCTGATGGTGGAGAGGATGAAGAGGACGGCAAGTGTCTTTACGAGAAACAGGCCAAATCCTGCGAGGGCGGCAAGCCATGCCGGCGCGATCGTCCACGGCACTTCGGGGCCACCCAGGAACAGGGCAGCGATGAGCGCGCTGCCGGTGACGAGCGAGACGTCAAATGCCAGCTTCATTAGGGCCAGCCGGTGCCCGGTCAACTCAGTCCATGGCCCGGCAACAATCTCCGTCTCTGCCTCGGGGATGTCAAACGGTGTCCGCTCAAGCTTTGCCTGCAGCGCGATCAGCGCAATGACAAAACCGATGGGCTGGAGGACTGCACACCAGGGATGGGCCTGCTGCCATACCACGATCTCCGATACCGACCAGGAACCGGCCATCAGCCCCGGGGCGAGCATGACGAGGAAGAACGGCACCTCGTAGATGAAGAGCTGGGTGACCGTGCGGATCGCGCCAACGCAGGCAAAGACGTTCCGGCTCAGCCAGCCCATGACGAAGAGTACCAGGGTCGGCAGGGTCATGAGGTAGAGGACGAGGATAAGATCTCCCTGGAAGGCGAGCGGGCTTGCCCCGATAACCGGGATATAGAGGAATGCGGTCATGACTGCGGCAAGGGCGATGAGCGGGGCTGCGCTGAAGGCCCCGCGGTCAACACCCTTTACATCGATCACCTCCTTGCCCAGCGTCTTAATGAGGTCGGCAAGCGGCTGGAGGAGCGGCGGGCCGACCCGGTGCTGCATCCGGGCCGCGAGCTTGCGGTCGATATACTGGAAGATGAGGGCACAGGCTAACAGGAAGAGGAACCCGGGGAAGACGAGGATATACACTGCAAGCAGGAGGAGATCGATCATGGCTGTGCTTCCATCCCGTACCGTGCCCGGCACTTCCTTACCAGCTCATCCCACGTGATGCTGCCCTGCGTCATGGTACCGGTATCGATCACCGTCATGCGCGACGTACACGAAAGACAGGGGTCGATAGCCGCCACGATCACGGGGATATCCGCGAGGTTCTGGTTGACAAGGGCCTTTGCCACCGAGGTCCAGTTCGCCAGCGTCGGTGTCCGGATGTCGAGGCGCTCGGCTTTGTCGGTACCATTGGTGCGGATGAAGTGCGCCAGCTCGCCGCGGGGGGCCTCGTACCGCGAGAGGATCTCCCCCTTAGGAGCTGCCTTTGGCGCACTAACAACACGGACCGGCCCCTCCGGGAGGTTCTCGAGACAATACCGCACGATCTTCAGGCTCTCGGCAACCTCCCCGATACGCACCTTCGTCCTGCCGTGCACGTCCCCACTGGTGTCCGTGACCACCTTCCAGGGAATCTCGTCATAGACGAGGTGCGGGTCGTCCCTTCGGGCATCGTTGTCCACGCCGCTTGCCCGGGCCGTGGGGCCAACCGCACCGTACTTCAGGATCTCCTCTTTCGAGAGTTTCCCGACGCCCCGGAAGCGGAGCAGCACCGTCTCCTGGTGGCTGACCATGTCCAGGTACTGCGCAATGCGCTCTTCCAGGACAGGAAGCCGTTGTTTTGCCGCCGCTACCTGCTTTTCCGACAGGTCGAGGCGCACCCCGCCGATCTCGTTCATGTTGTAGTGGACGCGGTTACCGGACATCTCTTCGAGCGTGTCCAGCACCGCCTCCCGGTCGCGCCAGCTCCACATCAGGAGGGTGTTGAACCCGATCTCGTGGGCGGCAACCCCGAGCCAGAGGAGGTGAGAGTGCATCCGTTCGAGCTCGGCGATAATGGTGCGGATGTACTGCGCCCGTGCCGGGATTTCAAGGCCCATGATCTCCTCGATCCCCTTGGTAAAGGCCGTTGCATGGGAGTGGGAGCAGATACCGCAGACGCGCTCAAGGAGCGGGAGGACACGGATGAAGTTACGCTCCTCGGCCGCCTTCTCGATGCCCCGGTGGTTGTAAGAGAGGTTGAGTTCGAGCCGGACGATCTTCTCCCCTTCCGCGTAGATCCGGAAGTTCACCGGTTCCTTCAGCGCCGGGTGCTGCGGCCCGATCGGGACCATCACCTCCACCATGTCAGGCACCCTCCCGTGCAGCACCGTCATAAGATTTTCCCTTTTCCGGTTTCCAGTCCTTCCGGAGCGGGTATTCGCCATCCGGCCACCCCTCGTTCAGCATGAGCTTTGTCAGGCCCGGATGCCCCGGAAAGACGATACCAAAGAGGTCGTGGATCTGCCGCTCGTAGATCGCTGCCGGGGGGAGGACTTCCGAGGCGGACAACACCTGCGGGGTTTCACGGGGGACGGCAATCGCTAGCGAGATGATGGTGCGGTGGGGGCCGGTGAGATGGTACGTCAGCCCGAAACTCCCCGTATCGTCCGTGCAGCTGATGAGGATAAGGCGGTCACAGCCCAGACGCTGCTTCGCTGCACTGATGGCATCTATGATCTTCTGCGGGTCCGTGTTCACCCTGATGCGGTTCTTGCGCACCTGCTCCGCCGGTCCATACTCCCGCATTGCCTCCGCTACCTGTTCCACAGTCAGCTGTCCTATCATACCTTTACCTCCGCACCACCTGTTCCGGGTGACGCTTCCTTCTCCCCAGTATTCTTCCGCCATTCCTTTCCACCATGGGCAAGGTCCTCCTTCATCAGGTTGAGGCAGGCGACAACGGCATTGATGATCTCGTCCGGGCGCGGAGGGCATCCGGCCAGGTAGATGTCAACCGGGATAATCTTCCCGACATCCCCCATGATGTGGTAGAGCCCCTGGAACACTCCCCCGGCAGCCCCGCATGCCCCGCACGCGATCACGTACTTCGGTTCGGGTATCTGCTCCCAGACCCGCCGCAGTCTCGATGCCTGTTTCCAAGTGACTGCGCCGGTCACGATCAGGATGTCGGCATGGCGGGGGGACCCTTTTGCCAGGATCCCGAACCGCTCTACATCAAACCGCGGTGTCAGGCAGGCAATGATCTCGATGTCGCATGCATTGCATGCACCGGTGTTGAAGACCGTGATCCACGGGGATCGCACCCGTGCCCAGGTGGCAAGTCGCTGGCTGAGGGATTGCGAATTACCGGTCATATCATCACTTCGCCTCCTTCCCCCACGGTCACTGCTCCCACCTCAGGATCGTTATCGCTACAGCGATGATGCCAAGATAGCCCAGCGTGCCGGCCAGAGGGGCATCGGCAGGTGCAACCGCGATGATGAGCGCTGCCACATGGACTACCGTGAAGAAAAGGGCTACGTAGAAGAACTGGTATCCCGGAAGGCAGGCCTGTCCCTCCGCAGCCTCCCCGCCAACATAGGGCATGGTCTTGTTCACCGAAGGTGTGAACACCGGTGCAATCTTCCGGGACCAGGCATAGATCAGGTAACAGACCACGAGGGCATACACTGCGATGAGTGGCGCGGAGGAGAGGAGGAATGGCAGGTCCATTCAGACCGCCCCCCACGGCGTGAGCTGCCCGGCAGCGTGCATGATCCAGTCGAACGACTCGGGGAAGAGGCCCAGGTAGACCGTGACAACGGCGAGAACCACAACGGCGAAGAGCACGCTGCGGGAAAGGGCTGCCTTGTTCCGGGTGGGACCCGCCGGTGCGGCAGAGGAGGCGGAGAACATCAGGGTGGAGAGGACGGGGATGTAATATCCGAGGGAGACCACGCTGTTGACCGCAAGGATCAGGGCAAGGACTACTCCGCTCATCAGGGACGTTGCCATCCCCGCCTGCTCGAGAAGAAGTTTACCCAAAAAGCCGCAGGTGAACGGTACGCCGATCAGGCCGAGGACGAAGATAACAAAGGCAATCCCGAGAAGGGGGTGCCGGGCCCCAAGACCCTTCATACCCTCCACCTCCGTTGTGCCGGCTTCCCACGAAAAGGCATCCGCAGCCATGAACGCCCCGCCTTTCATGATGCTGTAGGCAATCGCATAATACAGCCCTGCCGTGAACGCGAAGGGAAAATCGTACACGAGGCCCATGCCGAAGCCGAGGAGGATGTATCCCATCTGTGCTATGCTCGAATACGCGAGGATATACCGGAGATCCTTCTGGTTAAGGGCGAGGAGGTTGCCGGCCGTCATGGTGACAAGGGCAAAGAACGTAACAATGAGCCCGAGAATAAAGATTGTCCCGTTGCCGGATGGCAGGGCTGTCAGGGAGAGGAAGAGGGCGACGAGCACCCCGGTCTTCGTGGCGCCGACCATGATGGCTGTCACGCCGGGCGGTGCAAGTGCATAAGCGTCCGGAAGCCACGTATGCAGCGGGACGATGGCGAGCTTGACGCCATACCCGAGGAGGATGAGAACTGCCGCAAGCAGGATCACGGCCGGGCTGGTCCCCGACAGGGCTCCGGGAAGACTGGAGAGGTCTGTTGTCTTTCCGGCAAGGAACAGGACCGAGACCCCGAGAAGGGCGGTCAGGGTCCCGGAAACCCCCTGGACGAGGTATTTCATCGCAGCGGGGACCGCGTTCTTGTCCTCGCGATACCGGTAGGCAACGAGGGCATAGACCGGAATGGCGGAGAGTTCGACCATGACAAAGATGGTGAAGAGGTCGGTTGCAAAACCGACTGCTGTGGCTCCGGCGAGGGCAAAGAGACAGAGCGGGTAATAGAAGCGCACCGGCCCGTCCGGATCGAGATTTCCCTGCGAGGCGAACGCAGCAAGCCCCCCGAGGCCGGTCACGAGGAGCCCGCAGGTCAGGCCGAGGTACGATGTACCCGTGGATGGCGGGCTTTCGAGAATGAGGAGGAGAAGATACAGGAACGCTGCAGCGAGCCAGAGGGCGGTGAGCGCGCCGCTCCACCGCCGGTAGCCGGAAGGGATCCGGCTGATAATACCGTACAGGACGATGCCTCCCAGGGCAATATAGAGGGGCACGAGCATGCCGGGATCTGCCGTAATCATAACCCGACCCCCACAAGCATGATGCCCACCAGGGCTACAACGACTGCGAAGAAGATTGCCATGTCATGGTTCATGTCCCGGTTCTCCCATCCCATGGCTATCTTCCCTGCCATAAAGAGCAGGAGGGCTCCTGCAGTCGCCACCTCATACACCAGCGCAAAGGCATCACGGAGCCATCCGGCAAACGCAACAAGCCCGCGGCCTGCAGCATGATAGAGAATGTCCACGTCCTTCAGCTGGGTGTCGTGCGGCCGGAGCAGGGTCCTGCCGGCAGTAAAGAAGAAGAGTGCCGCAGCGCCGAGGACAATGACTGCGCTGATCACATGGGCCGGATCATAGGCGGCATAGGTTACGGGATAGGGAAGGAGGGCATAGAGGACTGCCGGGAAGATACCGATGATAATGCAGAGCGCTGCGGCGCCGAGCATGGCTGCCTGCATCAGCAGCGGGGGATCGGATGCCTGCGAGTCCCCGTCGCGGAGGAACGCGAAATAGCCAAGCTTCAGGAATGACAGGAATGTGCCGAACGAGGCGATCTCCAGGAGGACCCAGAGCCAGATGCTCGTATGCTCCGCAGCAGCAAGCACCATCCCTTTCGAGACGAACCCGTTGAAGAGCGGGACTCCGGCAATGGAGAACGCAGCAACCCAGAAGGCAAGGGCGGTTACGGGCATCTTCTTCTGCAGCCCCCCGACCCGGCTCAGCAGGTTCTCGCCGGTCTTCCAGATAACAACCCCAATGGCCATGAAGAGGAGAGCCTTGTACAGGATGTGGTTGAAGACGTGCGCCATGCCTCCGTCAAGGCCGAGCTGCCCGGTGGCGCTCGCGGCTCCCAGCCAGCCAAGGATCCCGACCCCGGCAACCATGTAACCGACCTGCGAGACGATATGGTACGAGAGGAGCCGGCGCATGTCATTCTGGAACACCGCAAACACCACGCCGTAGACGGCCATCAGAGCACCCATGAAGGCGATGTATTCCGTGCCGGGCTGGGCCCGGGCAAGGAGATACACGGCAGCCTTGGTGGTGTACACGGAGAGGAAGACGCTGGCGGCAATATGCGCCCGCGGGTAGGCATCCGGCAGCCAGGTATGAAGCGGGATGAACGCGAGGTTCACGCCAATCCCGAGCACGATGAGTACTGACGCCCAGAGCTGGTACGTTACATCGGGGATGCCGGCAAGGGGCCCGACGATGGGAGAGCCTGCCCCGATGAAGAGCAGGGCGATACCGGCTCCAAGCAGGGTGCCCCCGAGCCCATGGAAGAGGAGGTAGCGGTAGCCCGCACCGATGGCTTCACCTGCCTCCTGCCAGATGAGGAAGGCGGAGGTGACGGCCATAACTTCCCAGAAGAAGAAGAGCGTGATCCAGTCACCGGCAAACACCACGCCCATCGAAGCACCCGCGTAGAGGAGGGCATAGAGATGGAGGCGGGCCGGGGCGAACGCCGCGGCATACAGGATCGCAAGGAAGGTGATGATGGCAAATATGACGCCGGTGAGGTACGAGAGGCTGTCTACCCGGAGCAGGGTGAGGGTATATCCCATGAACGGCAGGTTCCACTGAATGATTCCGCCGGCAACGGGACCGGAGAGATACCCCCCGGGCAGGAGGAGGACTGCGGCAAGGGCAAGGGCACCGGTGATGATAAGGATGGCCTGCCGTGCACGGCCGGTTGCGAGAAGGGCGAGCGGGGCACCGAGGAAGAAGATCAGGAACGGGGGGATGGCTGTCCCGATGGCGAGCGTGCCCGATACCACGGCCGCGGTACTGCCGGTCACCCCTGCTGCCACCTGCTGACAGAGAGCAAAGGGGCTCCAGGGACCAACCGTCCAGAGCCCAAAGACAAGGGCGCCCGCAGCCGTCATGATGACCGGGGCGCGGAGAGTCCAGCGCACGCCCGGGATTTCAATCGTGCAGGGCGGGAAGAAGGCACGCATCACGACCGGCAGGAAATACGCAAGGTTCAGGACGCTTGCTGCAACCAGGATGAGGAGGATCCACCACTCGCCTGTGTACCCGGCACCAATTCCGAGCGAAAGGTACCATTTGGCAATGAAACCGGCCATGGGGGGGAGGCCTGCCATCGAGAGTGTAGCAAGCGTAAAGGCCCCAAACTCCCACGGCATCTTCCTCCCGAGGCCGTCAAGTTCGGAGATCTTCGTCTTCCCGGTCTCGACTGCGACAGCCCCGGCAACAAAGAACATGGTGAGCTTCCCAAACGCATGGGCTGTGAAGGCATAAGCTGACCCGATCACAGCCGCGGCACCCCAGCCACCGGCTGCAGCGGTCAGTCCTGCTGGCAGGAGGATTGCTGCCCCAAGGACCATGTAGCTGAGCTGGCTGACTGTTGAATACGCGAGTCTTAGTTTGAAGTCGTCCTGCCTCAGGGCGAGGAGCGCCCCGATGATTATCGTGATTACGGCCACCGCAATGACAAGGTTCCGGAGACCCAGCTCGAGCATCAGCCGGGGCCCGTACAGGTCCCACATCAGGCGCATCAGTCCGAAGACTCCAGTATTGACAACGGCGACGGCATGGAGGAGCCCGCTGACGGGCGTTGGCGCGACCATCGCACTCGGGAGCCAGCCGTGGACCGGCACGAGCGCCGCCTTGACGCCGAACCCTGCCATCAGGAGGAGGAACCCGATGCGGGCGAACTCTGGCGAGAGGAGGGCAATGCCCGGGTTCCCGCCGGCAATGAAATCGAGCGAGCTCCCCATCCCGAGAAGGGTCATCATGCCGGCGAGGATGGCAACGCCACCTGCCTGCGTGTAGACCAGGTACTTCCGTCCCGCGGCAAGTGCCTCTTTTGTCTCGCTGTGCGCAACCAGGGGATACGCCGCGATCGCAAGGATCTCGTAGAAGACAAAGAGCGAGAAGAGATTCGAGGAGAGCGCAACCCCCATCACCGCCCCGATCGTGATGGCAAAACAGGCATAGTAGCGGGTCTGCGCATGCTCGTTCCTGCCCCGCATGTAGCCGATGTTATAGACCGTTGTGACAATCCAGAGCCCCGAGCCGATGCAGGCAAAGAGCAGTCCCAGCGCATCCGCGGCAAGGTGGAGGGAGAGTCCCGGGAGGACCGCGAGTGCCGGTGTCGTAAGCGGGGCGGGCGCAAATGCCGAGGGGAGGGCAAGGAGACAGAGGGTAAATGTCAGTATGGCGGAAACAAGGGAAACACCCTCCCGCGCATCCGGCCGCCGGTCCAGCAGGATGACAAGGCAGGTAGCGATGAACGGTATTCCCACGATCAGCGGCAGTATCCAGGATCCGTCGGCCATCACGGCTCACCCCGGTCCAGCTGAAGGAGTGTGGAGGAGTCGAAGGTCTTCCAGGTGCGCCGCAGGACGATGACAAGCGCGAGGGCAAGACCGGCTACAACGGCCTCGATGGCGATAAGGGTGAAGACGACTGCCTGCGAGACCGCAACGTTACCGGCTGCGTATCCCCCGAGGATGAAGAAGACGCTGATCCCTTTGCCGAGGAACTCAAGTCCCATCACCATCTTGATGAGATGGCTGCGCGAGACAAGACAGACAAGCCCGCAGGCAAAGAGTGCTGCACCAGTCACAAGAACCGTTAGGATCACGACGACCCCCCTCGTGAACGCCCCGATCCGAGCAGGAGGATGATGGACATGACAGCCGACAGGATCATGATCCCCTGGAGGATCACCTCGAACGTACGTCCCTTCCAGAGGGCATCCCCGGCACTGGCCGCTACAGGAGATGCCACCGGCCCTGCAGCAATACCCGTTGCAAGAATAAAAATAAAAACCAGTAAAAAAAGGATACCCAGTGTCAGACCCAGGACAGCCCGATGGTTCATGTCCCGGCCTCCCCTGCTTCCCCGCCAGCAAGGATGAGCGCGACAAGGAACAGGACAGCAACAAGGCCGGCGCCGACAGTCAGTTCAAGGGCGGCGGCAAATGGCGAGGCAAGCAAAAAAAAGATCGCCGCAAGGCAGACACTGGAGACCGCGTATGCAGCAACGGACCGGATCAGGTCTTCGTGCATGACCGCGATTAACGCTGACACGATCGTCACGCATCCGAGGGCAGTCATCACCAGCAGGTCAAAATCCGGCACTTCAATCTGAACCTCCTCATTCGGGTCTCAGTATCCCAGTGCTTAACAATGGGACAATGCTACAACAGAGAGCATAAAGGTTCTGATTTAGTCAAAGACTCTCCTTGCCCAGGAACTCTTTCAATGAGCGGGGCACTGAAGGATTCGTCTCACGGCGTGGATCTGACTGCCCTTATCGTCCTATCAGACCGGGGGGGCCTGCTTTGAAAAAAGGGTTCTATTGTATTGGCTCTTCCTTCTTTTCGGGCTTGGGGGGCTTCACATAGGTAATGGTGAAGACCTCCACGCCCTTCTCCGAAGCGGGGGCCGTATAAACCGGGTCCATGGAGAGGCACTTGGACGGGCAGGTGTCGACACACGAGCTGCACATCACGCAGCGGAACCGGTCGATCTGCCAGCTCTTCGCCTCCTTGTTGAGGACGATTGCCTGGGCGGGACACTTCCGCTGGCAGATGCTGCAGGAGATACATTTGCTCCCGTCGAAAACGATATGCCCGCGGGTGAGCGGGGTCCTCTTCGCTGCCTGTGCCGGGTACAGGATGGTGGCCGGTCGTGACAGTACGGTCCTGAGCGCTGTCTTTGTCATCTCGAAAAATCCCATCGCAGGTCACCTCTCCGTGCAACTGATACAGGGGTCAATCGACAGTACAATAACCGGGACATCGGCAAGGTCGCATCCCTGCAGCATCTTCACGAGCGGCGGGATGTTGGTCAGGGTCGGGGTCCGGATCCGTGACCGGACCAGGAACTTGGTGCCATTGCCCTTCAGGTAGTGGACCAGCTCGCCCCGGGGCTGCTCGGATCGCATGAAGAACTCGCCGTTTGGCGCGCCGGTCACCTTGACATCGACCGGGCCATCGGGGATCTTCTTAATTGCCTGCCGGATGAGGTCGGTGGAGGTGAAGAGTTCCTGCGCACGGACGGAGTGGCGCGAGTAACAGTCCCCGCAGCTGTCGGTAGCCACATGGAAATTGAGCCGGTCATAGGCACCGTATCCCGTCATGCGCAGGTCGATTGCAACCCCGCTTCCCCGTGCGGTTGGACCGGCAGCACCGAGGTGGTACGCATCCTCGCGGGAGAGGACGCCGACGTTCCGCGTCCGGTGCAGTACGGTATCGTCGTTGAGGAAGACCGTAGTCATCTCCTTCATCTCCCTGTCGATTGTGTCCAGATCCTTTGCCATCTCGTCCAGCTTCTCGTTAGAGATGTCCTTACGAACGCCGCCAACCTTGCAGGATCCCTGGATGATCCGGCCGCCCGTGGTCTGTTCCATGACGTCAAGAATCCGCTCGCGGATACGCCATGCGTTCATGAAGAGGTTCTCAAAGCCGAAGGAGTCTGCATAAAGACCGAACCAGAGGAGGTGGGAGTGCAGACGCGAGTATTCGGACCAGATCACCCTCAGGTATTCCGCCCGTTCGGGAACCTGGATGCCCATGATCTGTTCGATGCCCTGGCAGTAGGTCGAGCCATGGATGAAACTGCAGATGCCGCAGGTACGTTCGGCGATGAAAACGTACTCCGTGAACTCCCTTTTCTCTACGAGCTTCTCGAACCCGCGGTGGATGTACCCGATGGTGGGGATGACGTCGACGACTTTCTCGTCCTCAAGAACAAGGTCGAGGTGGATCGGTTCGGGAAGGACCGGATGCTGGGGCCCGAAGGGGACGATGATCTGTTTGGTCATTTCTTCTCCTCCTTTGCCACCGAAACGCTGAACGGGAACTTGATTGCCGTCCTGATGAACGTACCCTTGAAATCGATATTGATGCCTTTCACCGGGATGCCGAAAAGGTCGTGCATCTCGTTCTCGTACGCGAAAGCCCCCCAGTACATGCCGGTAATACTCGGGACTTCTGTCTCCGCTGTCACGGTGATCCGCAGGTTCTGTAGGACGTAGTCCTTGTCAAACGAATAGTTAATCTCGAAGGAATTGTCGCCCACCTTCGTGCAACCGATATGGGCAAGGCGGTAGCCCTCATTCCTGAATTGTTCCACGCTCCCGATGAGCCTGCCAACCTCTATGGGGATTATTGTCTGTTCCTGTTTCATGAAAAATCACCTGCAGGCCTGTTCATCGCCTTCCGTTTCTCCTCAAGAATGCCAAGGGCCTTCACCACACCGTCAATGATCGACTCGGGCCGGGCTGCACAGCCCGGGACCCAGACATCGACCGGAATGACCTTGTCAATCCCGCCCATGACATTGTAGCACTCCCGGAAAATACCGCCGGACGCGGCGCAGATCCCGACTGCAATGACGACCTTCGGGTCCGGGATCTGGTCGTATGTGTTCTTCAGGATCTCGCGGTTCTGTTCGTTGACGCTGCCGGTGACAAGGAAGATATCGGCATGCTTGGGGTTCCCGGTGTTGATGATACCGAAGCGCTCGACATCGTAGACCGGTGTTAGTGCCGCAAGCACCTCAATGTCGCAGCCATTGCAGGACGATGCGTCGTAATGGAGGATCCAGGGGGATTTCGTGAGGTAACTCATGGGACGACCACCATCCTGAGGTAGTACAGGACACCAAGGTTGATGATACCGAGGGTACCGGCAACCAGCCAGGCGCTCCGCAGGGTCATCTGCCACTTGACCCTCGAGGTCGTATTGTCGATGAGGATCTCAAGGAAGTAGGCGATGATGATCGCGGCTATGGCAAGCAGGGGATTGAAGCCGAAGAACAGGTATACGACCCCGAGCAGGAAGACGTACTCGTACCAGTGGGCGATCTCGATCTTCGCAAGGTTCGGGCCGGCGAAGTCAGTTGTAACCCCCTTCACGAGTTCCTGGTGCGCATGGTGGGAGGTCGAGAGGTCGAACGGGGACTTCCGGAGCTTGATCGTCAGGACAATCAGGTACCCGATGAAGACACCCGGGAGGTAGAGGACGACCGGTACCGCGGACTGCACGATATCGCTCACGTAGAAGCTCTTCGTGACCATGTACATGCCCGCTGCCGTGATGATGATCATCGGCTCGTAGGCGATGATCTGGATCAGTTCGCGTTCCGCCCCGACATGGCTGTACGGGGAGAACGCGGCATAGGCCCCGAGGACAAGGAAGATGTGCGAGAGCGTGAACGCAAAGATCACGAGCAGCATGTCGCCGCCCGAGAAGAACAGGGCTCCCGACACTGCCATGAAGACGAGGTAGCTCAGCACGTAGAAGTTCTGGGTCGTCGTTACTACAAGATTTTCCTTCTCGAAGAGCTTCCCCACATCGTAGAAGGGCTGGAGGAGCGGTGGCCCTACCCGGCCCTGCATCCGTGCCGTGATCCTGCGGTCGATACCAGCGATGAGCCCGCCGACAACCGGTGCCAGCAGGAGATAGATGACCGCGTTGACGATGGCGGCCCATGGTTCAGGGATCATAGCACCACCCCCACGACCATGACCAGCGCGATGAGGATGATGCCCCAGCATGCCAGGACACCTACCATGAAGAGCTTCTCCTCACCGAAGTAGGTTCGCAGGTAATAGTTGGAGAGCACCAGGTCGCGGGACATCCCGAGTGAGCCATGGAACTTCATGCCACCTTCGGTTGTCCTGCCGCCCATATAAGGCGGGGCAATCTTCGGTGTTTTGCTCTCGAACAGCATCGAGAATGGCATGAGGATGAGCAGGCCGAGCATCAGCAGCATGATGATGATATTGGCCTCGGCAAGACGGGTGGTCTGCCCGTAGATGTCCATGATGAACGGCTCGATGAGCGCTGAGGAGATCAGCGGGAAGATCAGGGCCACAATGACGACCAGGGCGGTGAGTATCCAGAGGACAGTCCATTTGTCCTGAGGGACCGTCTTCTCAATGTTCTCCTGGTGGCGCATGACGGAGATGATCTTGCCCATCCACTTGCTCCAGAAGAAGAGGGTAGCTGACCCCCCGAATGCAAGGATGATGATGAAGATGAGACCGAAGGGTGCCTGGATGAAGGCCTCGATTGCCGCCCACTTGGAGATGATCATACCAAACGGCGCAAGGAACATGCCTGCCATACCGATGAACATCATCACGGCCATTTTCGGCATCCGCTCGATGAGGCCGCCCATATCCTCGATGTCCCGGCTCCCGATCCGGTGCTCAACAGTGCCGACACAGAGGAAGAGGAGCGACTTTGCAATGGCGTGGAAGATGATCAGCAGGATTGCCACCCACATGAGGTTGTAGGTCCCCACTCCGGCACAGGCCACGATAAGGCCGAGGTTTGCAATGGTCGAGTAGGCAAGCACCTTCTTGGCGTTGCTCTGGGAAATGGCCATGCAGGACGTCAGGAGGAACGTGAAACCACCGACAAGGGCAATCATGAGACCCTCGGTCGTGCCGGTCAGGACCGGGGCGAACCGGACGATAATATAGACACCGGCCTTCACCATCGTGCTGGAGTGCAGCAGCGCCGAGACCGGCGTGGGAGCAACCATTGCCCCGACAAGCCATGACGAGAACGGCATCTGGGCTGCTTTTGTGAGACCGGCGAAACAGATGAGCACTGCGGGGACGATGGCTACAGCATATCCGGATGTGAGCAGGGTGGAGAGTTCCAGCAGCCGGCCGGACGGGTCAAGGGTCCCAAGGTAGATCAGGGCAACGACAAAGGCAATCCCCCCCAGCATGTTCATGGCAAGGGCGAGGAACGCGTTGTTGGTCGCCTCGGTAGTCTGCGAGTACCCGATGAGGAGGAACGAACAGAGCGTCGTGATTTCCCAGAAGAAGAGGACCCAGAGCAGGTTGTTGGAGAAGACCAGGCCGAACATCGCCGAGAGGAAGACAAAGAGAATAAAGAAGAACATCCCCCGCCGGTCCGCGATCTCCTTGTGGTGCTCGTGGAAGGTCTCCATGTAGCCCAGGGCATAGACGCAGATGAGGCTGCCGATAATCCCGATGATCATCGCCATGATGATGGAGAACTGGTCAACAAAGAGGTTGTTGGGCAGTTCGACAAGTGTATGCCCGAAGGCCAGCTCGAACCAGAGGAGCAGGGCTGCCTGGATCACGACCAGGATCACGACAGAATATTTCTTGTGTTTCAGGCCGAGCCAGAGCAGGTAGACCGCTATCACCAGCTCGATTGCGAGCATGGCAAGATCCAGCGCCTTGCCGGAAACACCAAACATCATCATTCCCTTGTCGAACCCTGCAACAAGGAGCCAGAGCGAGACCGCACCGATTGCCAGTGCGGCCAGTTTCACGATCCAGTTCCTCTCAAGGCTTTTTCTTGCAAATAGCAAAAAAAATGCAGCAATCAGTGGAAAAAGGACCAGGAATATTAACAGCTGAGAGACTTGCACCAGATACCCTCCCTCCGGGAATATGGGAATTTTCCATTATTAATCATATTGAATTGCGCACGAACGGGTCGGGCAGGGGTTTGGTGCGGGAATGTGAAAACGCCAGTTTTAGGGTTAAAACAAGAAAAGTCTTCCAATTCTTCCGATTTTCGAGAGTGGTGCTGGGCGGGAATATAAGATAAAAATTTAATGCTACAAAAATGCACTAATAATCTCTTAGGATGGGTTATGTACGTGTGCAGGGCATCCCCCTGAAGCATAGAATTCCCTCCTTTGGGTCATTTGAGCAGGTCTCTGCTGATGCCAATTAATCATACCTGATGCGTCTGTGCACGTATCCAGTCAGTAAGAGGCGTTACCGGGATATGCCGGGTGCAGCCTCCCTGAGGGAGAGGTCTGACGTAACAGGGAGGTCATGGAATGATCGACTTTGCATTACTAATCGTGATTGCGATCTGTGTCATCGCACTGGGCCTTGCAGCGGTCCTGACGCGTAACCTCCTCTCGCAGGACCAGGGTACGCCCAAGATGCGCGAGGTCGCCGATGCGATCCGGGTGGGTGCCGAGGCATTCATCAAACGCCAGTACTCGACTATCGCCATGCTTACCATCGTGTTTGCTGTGGTGATCTTTGCAGTGTATTACCTCACCAACCAGGGGTCACTTGCCCTGGCAACAGCCCTTTCCTTCATCGTTGGTGCTGCCTGCAGTGCCGTAGCCGGTGTCGTTGCCATGTGGATTGCCGTCAGGACGAACATCCGCACGGCAGCAGCAGCCCAGACCAGCGACGGGAAGGCACTCGACTTCTCCTTCCGCGGCGGGGCCATCTCCGGCCTGATCATCACCTCGATGTCGCTCCTCGGTGTCTCGCTCACCTATATTGCGCTTGGTGCAGACCCGACCCACACCCCGTTCGTCATCATCGGGTTTGGTTTCGGTGCCTCGTTCGTGGCACTCTTCGCCCAGCTTGGCGGCGGTATCTACACCAAGGCCGCTGATGTCGGTGCAGACCTTGTGGGCAAGGTCGAAGCCGGCATCCCTGAGGACGATGTCCGGAACCCGGCCACCATCGCTGACCTTGTCGGAGACAATGTGGGCGACTGCGCCGGTCGTGGCGCCGACCTCTTCGAGTCCACTGCTGCTGAGAACATCGGTGCAATGATCCTCGGTGTCGCGCTCTTCCCCATCTTCGGGGTCAACGGTATCCTCTTCCCGATCGCCATGTGTGCGCTGGGTCTCCTCGCAAGCATGATCGGTATCCTCTCGGTCAAGGGCAAGGACGGCGCCGACCCGATGGATGCCATGAACAGGGGTTACTACATCACGGCAATCATCTCCGCGATCTTCCTCTACTTCGGCGTCCAGTGGCTCCTTGGCTCAATTCCCAACTGGATCTACTTCTTCCTTGCAGGTCTCGTAGGCATTGCCCTTTCCGTGGCGTTCCTCCGGGTCACCCTCTTCTACACCGACCACCACTACCGGCCGGTCAAGGAGATCGCTGACGCATCGGAGACTGGTGCAGCCACGAACATCATCACCGGGTTCTCGGTCGGTCTTGAGACCACCGCAGTTCCGGCAATCCTGATCGGTATCTCCCTGCTCCTCTCCTACTGGCTCGGTACCATGACGGGCATCCCGAGCGGTGGCCTCTACGGTACTGCCGTGGCAACCATCGGTATGCTGATGGTCTGTGCCTACGTCCTCACTATGGACACCTTCGGCCCTATTGCCGACAACGCCGGTGGTATCGTCGAGATGAGCCAGGCACCTGATGAAGTCAGGAACCGCATGGACAAGCTCGATGCAGCCGGCAACACCACGAAGGCACTCACCAAGGGGTATGCCATCGGCAGTGCGTCGCTCGCAGTATTCCTGCTCTTCAACGCGTACATGGCAGACATTGCCAAGCTGACCGGCAAGGCATTCGAAGTCGTCAACCTGGCAAGCGTCCCGGTCTTTGTCGGGGCACTGCTCGGCGCCATGCTCGTCTTCCTCTTTGCAAGCCTCGCCATCCGTGCAGTCTCGAAGACCGCACAGTCCGTGATCGGTGCAGTCCGTGTCCAGTTCAAGGACCCCGCTATCATGGCAGGCAGCAAGAAGCCCGACTACGCAGCGGTTATCGATATCACGACCCAGGGTGCCTTAAAGAACATGGTCCTCCCCGGTATCCTCGTGATCGGATTCCCGATCATCATTGGTGTCACCATGAAGTACGAGGCCCTCGCAGGCTTCCTCATGGTCGCGACCATCACCGGCATCCTTCTCGCACTCATCCTCAACAATGCGGGCGGTGCATGGGACAATGCCAAGAAATTCATCGAGACCGGTGCCCATGGAGGCAAGAAGAGCGAAGCCCACAAGGCAGCCGTTGTCGGCGACACGCTCGGCGACCCCTTCAAGGACACTGCCGGCCCGTCGCTTCACGTGCTGATCAAGCTCCTCGCGACCTTGACCCTCGTGCTTGCGCCGCTCTTCATCTGAACCATACTTTTTTTCTTTGCCGTGTTTCTCCCTGTCACACGGGGGATTTGTGAAACGTGGATTTTCACTCTATGTATCAGACGCCCGCCCGTGGCGTGCCTGGGGCGGAATCTGTCGCCATCGTGACAAGCCGATACTGGCAGTCCGCAGCGTCCTGTTCTCTCCCAAGACGGGCCAGGCAGATCCCCAGTGCCCAGTACCCCCCGGCAAACCGGGGAGCGATAATGACTGCCTGCCGCAGGTATTTCATCGCAGCTTCGTCCTTCCGCTGGTCCAAAAGATCCATTCCCCTGCGGTAAAGGATCCGGGCTTCCAGCGGGATTGTGGTAATGCCGTACATATTTATCTCCCTCCTCGTGATTTCTCCCCATTCGGTGACTGTTTCTTCTTTCTGCACCGAGCGGGTTCTGTCCCGGGAACACGCCGTGCGATATCCTCCGTGGCCCGCTCCTTTCTTCTCATAGGCTGCTTTCACTATCCTGCTCCAGTTTCAGTCTTGTCAGCGCCTCATCTGCAACAAGTCTGATCATGCAGTGATCGCAACTGAGTGCCGGCGGGATGACCGCCGGCTGTGAAGAGCGGATCCTGGCAAGCGACCGGGCGGCAACCAGCCGCAGATCGCTGTCCCATCCAGCCAGGAGTGGCTGGAGAAACCGTGCAGTACGGGGATCCCCGAGAGCCCCGAGCATCTCGGCGGCCATAACCCGGACCCACTTGTCATTGTCATCGAGCCCACTGATCAGGTATTCAACCAGCGGCTGCCGGAATTTTTGAATCGCCGTTACTGAAACAGCGTACGATTCCATTGTCCTCACTGGTGTTGATCCTGCGATTCCCTCCATAGAACTTCACACCGACCCAACCCGGGGTCAGCCATCCGTTCTTTGTCGTGGATTATTCAATATTTGCCCGGTGTTTCCGCAAGACTGGTGTGCTGGGGGAGTCTGCCATGCACTCATGGAAGCGCGAGAAAATGGTGTTTTTTCTGACGAAAATGTGACCAATGACAAAGAACTATGTCTGCTTTCATTGGACAGGGTCCATCCTGCGCAAATTATTGAGGGGAGAGTATATGTACTACCGCATATGCACAATACAGATATATGGGAGTTCTGGATTCTGAAAAAGTTGACAGGATCAAGAGAATCCTCAAGTGGCACCCGCGGGGAATGACTATATCAGACCTTGCCTCCGACATGAAGATGAACCGCAACCTTGTTGCCAAATATCTCGACATGCTCCTTGTTTCGGGACAGGTCGAGATGCAGGTTGTGGGCGCGGCAAAAGTATACTTCGTTTCGCGTCGGGTCCCAATCTCCGCCCTTCTTGAATTTTCCAAGGACCCGGTCATCGTCACCGGCAGTGACCGGAAGATCCTCCAGGTCAACGAGCCCGTGATATCCCTGACCGGGATGCCCCGCGACTCGCTCCTCCACCACCTTCCCGAAGAGATTGATAATCCTTTTTTCCAGCTTATCTGTTCCAGCGGAGAGTCGCGCGATCCCCATGCAACCGGCGAGCATGTCAGCGATCTCAGTTGCGAAATCCATGGCGATGAGTTCCATTTCCGGATCAAGCAGGTGCCAACAGCGTTCGAAGACGGGAGCGATGGCTTCACGTTCATTGCAGAGGATGTCACCGGCCGCAAGAAATACGAGGAGATGCTCCGGGTAAGCGAGGCGCGGTACCGGGGGATTGTCCAGTCCATCGGGGAGGCCATTATCGGGAGTTCTCCGGAAGGATTGATCACCAGCTGGAATAAGGCAGCGGAGCGGTTGTATGGTTTTTCAGATGGGGAAGTTCTCTCTAAACCCGTCACGGATCTTTTAACCGGGCCATCACGGGATGATCTGGTATCAATTCTCGGGCAGGTTGCACGCGGGGAGACGGTCCGGCGGCGGGAGATGCGGATGACCACGCGGGGAGGCCGGGTGCTCGATGTCCTGCTCTCGATATCTCCTGTTGTCGGGGAGAACGGGACGATCCTGGGGACTTCAGCTATCGTGCAGGACATCACTGGCGAGAAGATGGAGCAGTACCTGCGCCAGCATGAGGACCAGTACCGCACATTGGTGGAAGACTTAAATGTCGGGATCTACCGGAGTACCGGGGATCCCCGGGGCAGGTTCGTCTGGGGAAACACGGCCCTCCTCAATATCCTCGGGTACCAGTCCATCTCCGATCTTCGTGATATCCCGGTTGCCGATATCTTCAACCAGCCGGACGGGAGGCGCGAGCTGCTCGATGACCTCAGGAAAAACCGGTTTGTGAAGAACCGGATCCTTGACCTGAAAAAACCCGACGGGACACAGTTCTCCGTCAATGTCACGGCACTCGCTGAGTTTGACGAGATCGGAAATGTCGTTTTCATCAACGGGATCGTCCAGGACATCTCTCACATTGTTCTGCAGAATTCTCATCGTTGAACAGGGCTGCACATACCTTTGGGTGGGGATGCCCGGCACAAAGTGTCAACAACGGAGTGATACTCGGGAATAGCGATTAATCCTGCCAAATGGTTACTTCTCCCGTGAAAAAGACCGGGAAAAGAGGGTGTTACCGTGGCCGGATTGAGTGATCGGGGGGTCGGGGCCCGCGATCCAATCAGCGGACCAGTTACCATTATGGTGCACTTTCCTGCAATCCATCTGATCACGTGATGCACCTTTCATGATCGTTTCCGGATCATTTTTTGCATTTCCGGCCGGATTTTCAGCAAAAAAGTGATCGCGATGAAAAATTTTTGTACGCGATCGCGATCGCATTTGAAAATTTTCAAACACGGTACCTTTACACATGAAAACGCATTCGCGAAAAAAAAGTACCCGTGCCGGACCCGGCTCACCTCTGTACCGGCTCCTGTTCCTGGGGAGATTTTTCACGTTTCACGTGCGATCGCAACCGCGAAATTTTTTCCAAACGCGATCACAATCGCACAAAAAATTTTTCAAACGCGGTAACATGCAAAACTGAAAAAAATTAACCAGATTTTTTGGAGGGAGATTATCTGTGCAATGTGGTGCAGAGAGCGCGTTTTGCAGGTACCTGTGGGAGATTTGACGCCCGATTATAACCGCGAGTACCGCAAGAAGGACGCGACGATCGAATGTGCTGCCCCGATCACCGCGAGGTATATCTCACGGACCCGGATACTGTTCCTGAGGAGGAGCTCCTTACCGAACTTCAGGTCCCGATCGATAGGGAGACCCGCCGTGCCGTGCACTGATCTGCAGGAAACCTTCCGTACTGTCGTGAGCGGGTGCTGAGGTTAAAGAAGCGGGGCGGATTGGTGGCGGGAATGGCTGGTTGCAGTTATCCTGAATGCTCCCTTTGGAACCAGGATCTCGAACCGGGCGCCCCTGCCGTACTCGCCTACCTCACGGATAGTGAGTCCCGTAATCCCGAGTGCCTCCTGCACAAGGAACAGGCCAAGCCCGGTATGTTTTCCTACACCCTTCTGGAAAATCCGCTGCTTATCACCATTGGGAATGCCATCGCCATCATCTTCAACAATGATGCTATACCCGTACGGAGTCTCCTGGCCCATCACCCGGATCCCGGTCATTTTTCCCCCATGCATCTCGGCATTCTCAAAAAGGTTGGCAAAGACCGTCCTCAGCAGGGGATCGGCATAGACCTCACAGGAGAGCAGGGAGTCATCGATGTCGACAATGCAATACCCGTCGTCCATACATACCGTCGTGACTGCGCCATGGAGGTTTTGCCACCGGGGCTTGTGCACCCCGATATCCTGGTACTGCTGGGTGAACGAGATCTGGCTCCTGATGATCTCGCTTGACTGGACTGCGCGGGAAAGGAGCCTTCGGCAGTCTGGATTTGCAATCTGCATCTCAAGGAGCCCGAGCGAGCCCTGGAGTACAGTTAACTGGTTCAGGATGTCATGGCGGGTAATGTTCGAGAGCAGGTTGAGCTTCCGGTTCGATTCGTGGAGTGCCTGCTTGATCCGCTTGCTCTCTGTGATGTCCCTGCCCACAGACTGGATTTCAATAATCCTTCCATTGTCATCGAAGATGGCGCGATCGCTCCAGCGCTGCCATCGTATTTCCCCGGAAGCCATGACGATCCGGTTATCAATGATCACAACGGGTTTCTCTCGTGTGACATTTTTCAGCGCTTCTTTGATCCGCTGGGCATCTTCCGCAGGGACGACCACGGGATGATGACGACCAATGCATGTCTGCCGGTCAAGGCCGAAATACTGGCAATAGGCCTCGTTCACAAAGGTCAGTATCCCATCAGGCGTGAACCGGCAGATGAACTCGGTCTGGTCTTCGACAACATTCCGGTACCTCTCCTCGCTCCGGATAAGGTCTTCCTGGCTTTTTGCCAGCTCCTCGTAATTCTGGCGTAACTCCTCTTCAGTTGCAGCCAGCTGCTCGTACGCGGAATGCAATTCTACCTGACTCTTTGCCAGTTCTTCATAATTCTGCCGGAGCTCCTCCTCCGTTGCCGCAAGCTGCTCGTACGTCGCGTTCAGCTCATCATGGGCTCGCTTCAGGTTCTTCTCCGTCTCCTTTCTCTGCGTGATGTCGCGCACAGACTCAATTGCGCCGACAACCCTGCCTCTGGAATCGTAGAGAGGGGATGCAGTAAGCCAGAAATAACCACCTTTCTCATCCATGCGGGGCGGGGAATATGTCTCGACAATCAGCCGGTCCCCGCTCCGCTGTAAATCCGGATATGCTTTCTCCGGCTCCTCCTCTGCACGGACGATACAATCTGCAAGAGCGTGACCATGGTTTCCATAGAGGGGAAGAGTCGAGGGAATGTTCCCTTTTCCCAGGACCGCTGCGGGAGGGATACCGGTCATCTCCTCCATCATCCGGTTCCAGACAATGACATGGCCTTTCATATCGATGGCATACGTCGCGTCCGGAAGGAAATTGATCACGTCGGCAAGCTGCTTTCGTGAGTCCTTGAGTTCGTTGCGGACCCGCCTGCGATCGATCGCAGTCCGGATTTTGTAATCCAGTTCGGTAAACTGGGATTTTGGTTCCCCTCCCTTCTGGAGGTAAAAATCTGCCCCACTGTTGAGGGCTTCAATGACAACTTCCTCGCGGCCCCGTCCCGTGAAGAGGATGAATGGGATGTCCCGGTACTGATCCCGGATGAACCGGAGGAAATGGATCCCGTCGGTATCCGCCATCTGGTAATCCGATACGATGGCATCGTAGGTTCGGGCTTTAAGCTTTGTTATCGCTTCATCGACCGATTCTGCCACATCGACGCGGAAATGACCGGATTTTTCGAGATAAATCCTGCCGATATCAAGAAGAGCTGGTTCATCATCGACATATAATATCGAATACATCTGGGTTGTGGATCCTTCAGGAATATGAGCTGAATAAAAATTTATGTCCACCGATTCTCATCGTATGAGTGGCGATAAATATTCATATTATAATAAGATACATTACCCAACGGAATTATGACGCTGATGTCCGGCAGCAGGATACCGGAACCGGAGCAGAGGAATGTGGGCACCCGATCTCAGGACCGTCTTTTTACTGATATGCTTAATAGACGCGTTTCTCGCGCTCATGATCCTGGCCTATTGGAAGACCCAGAAAGCGTATGAAGGGCTTGCATTCTGGTCGCTTGGCCTGCTCTCCCAGTCCATCGCCTTCCTCCTTTTCATGCTGCAGGGTGCTGCCCCTGCACTTCTCACAATCCTCCTTGCCAATTCGTTCAGTATGCTTGCTATCTTCCTGCGTATCGATGCCATTAGGAGGTTTTTCTGGTCCCGGCCAATGCCGGACCATTACTACTTTCTCATCGTTCCAATCCTCCTCACGTACGCGTATTTCACGTTTGTTGCAGACTCCATAACGATGCGGGCGGTCATCTCCGCATTTTTCATTGCACCGGCTCTCATCATCGCAGCAGTCCTCGCCATCCGGTCAAACCAGAAAGAGAGCCGCATTGTCCGGTACTTCTTTGCTGCAGCTCTTGTGGCACCAGTTGTCTTCCTTGCCGCCCGGACGGTTGTATGGTTTTTTGTTCCCGGGTACTACACGCTTTTCAGTACCGATGCCTTCAACACCGCATTCTTCAGTGTCGCCATAATCGCGGATATCCTTGCAACAGGATTTTTCCTGATGCTGAACATGATCCGCTCCCGGACTGAACTCGAAGAGAGCGAGGTGAAATACCGTTCACTGTTCGAAAACATGCTGGAGAGCGCGGCGTACTGCAGGCTGATCCCTGACACCACGGGAAAGCCATGCGACTGGTTATATCTCGATGCTAATGTTTCATTCAAGCAGACCTACGGGAGAGACGAGATCGCCGGGAAACGAAACCGGGAGATCTTTCCTGAAATCCACGACGAACACCCGGAACTGCTGGAGACATTTTCACGAGTCGCATCAAACGGGACGCCGGAACGTTTCGAGATCCGGTTCCGGATGCTTGCCCGGTGGTTCAGGTGTTCGGTGTTCAGCCTGAAGCCGGATCATTTTGTCACCATTTATGATGATATCACGCAGCGGAAACATGCCGAGTCAGCCCTTCTCCGCACGAATGCGAAACTGAACCTGCTCTCGGGCATCACGCGGCATGATATCCGCAACCAGCTCCAGGCTTTGTCAGGATACCTGGAACTGGCCCGGCTCAATTCCGAAAAGCCGGAATCTTCCACGGAATTTCTGAAAAAGGCGGACACGGTCGTGGAAACAATCAACCGCCAGCTGGAATTCACGAAGGATTATGAGGAGATGGGGGTCAACGCTCCCACGTGGCAAAATGTTGATGCAATCACCTCCCAGGCGGTGGCTCTACTACCGCTCAGAGGAACCCGGGTTGAGATCGAACGGCCGGATCTTGAGGTATATGCAGATCCGCTCCTGGGTAAGGTCTTCTACAACCTGATCGATAATGCCCTCCAGTACGGGGGTGTTCAGCTGACCTGGATCCGAGTCTCCTCACGGGAAACAGATACCGGACTGATACTCACGTGCGAGAACAACGGAGCCGGGATCCCGACAGAGGAGAAGAAGCGGCTCTTTGAAAGAGGGTACGGGAAACACACGGGCCTTGGCCTCTTCCTCTCTTCAGAAATCCTCTCCATCACCGGGATAAGCATATCCGAGAACGGGAACCCGGAGAGAGGGGTCCGGTTCGATATGGTTGTGCCAAACGGGGAGTACCGGTTCAGGTAATCAAGGGGTATTGTTGCTTCACAATCCTTCCGCCCGAAGTTTAAAAACCGTTCGCGGAAATGCCAGAAAACAAGTACTACTATGCCAGATGGCGGCTGAGATGAGGGTATGTTTCATGAACCACATCAACCGGCCGAGCTTCGGACGAGAAATTCCCGCCAGCCGAATTCTTCGCCAACTGCTGCAAAAATGTTGAAGATAATTACCCAAAAAAATGATGAGATGAACGAGACGGTAAATGCCTGTTGCCATGCAGACCTGATCTGCAAAATCCCTTGGCAAATTTTGATATTTATCTCACTGTGATGCTCCTGTTGTCCCGATTGGGGGGGAATGGAATATGGAACAAGCACTAATGGATTTAAAGGACCGGGTGCGCCCTGAGCGGTGGAAATCTGTCGTTACGCTGGGAACATTCGGAGAACCGGCACTTGAATACCTGCACCATGCCTTACGTGACGAGGACAAATGGGTGCGGTTCTTTGCCGTTGACGCTCTGGGGAAGATCGGGAGCAAAAGCTCTGTCGAATATCTCACCCGGACACTGATGGACGAGGACCAGGATATACGCTGGGTCACGGCATCTGCACTGGGAAGAATTGGGGGGTCGCGGGCAGCTCATGCCCTGCAGCAGGCCTACAACAGCGACAATGCATTTGTCAAGATCTTCATTGCGGAAGCTCTCGAAAAAATTTCCGCGGAAGAGATCACGGCACCGGGGATCGCTGTATCACAGTAACTATCCGTATTCTCTTTTTCATTCTGCCACGGGATCCGGTTGACCGGGTCCCAAATGAAGCTGACTTGTATTTCTCTCTATGACATAATCAGATGGAAAATCCGTTTCCTGTTACTCCACCCACCGTACCTTTTTTTCAAGCCCCTGATCGTTACGCGGTGGCGCGTCTGACATCTCTGCAGGATAACCAAACGGTGTAACTGCCACGATTTCTTTTCCCTCTGGGATTTCCAGAATGCGACGCAGCGATAGTTCGTCCTGAAGGGGACCGGTCATCCAGCAGGTGCCAAGCCCGAGGGAGGTTGCTGCAAGCAGGAGATTCTCCATAGCGGCACTTGCACTCTCGAGATTTGCCCGTCGGAAGTCTTCGGTCTGTGCGGTGTCTGTCAGGACCACGATGACCACCGGGGCACCGCCATAGGTCGCTGCGAACCGGATAAAGTCCTCACGGGAAAACGGGGATCCCTTCATCCTTGAGGTTTCCCAGTTTTTCGTGTATTCCTCAATGATCCGCCGGAAGCTTTCTCCCATCTCGCCGATTTTCTTTCCGGTAACGATGATGAACTCCCATTGCCGCCGGTTCATGGCTGAGGGGGCTTGGTTGGCAGCATCGAGAATGGAGAGGATATCCTCTCTTCTGACCGGGTCGGGCAGGTAACGCCGTACCGATCTCCGCCTCCTGATAACTTCGAAGAGATCCATTGGGGACTACCTTACAGCCATGCTACCTGCAGGGGTTTCCGCCGGGGGATGCCATATGACTTGTACTGCGGGTGACCAAACATCATCACGTAGGCACATTTACGACCCGGGGGGATTTCCAGTTCCTTGTGGAGCGGCTCATACGACCATGCGGCCATGGCAACAAAACCTGCCCAGCAGGTGCCGACCCCGAATGCCGGAGCGGCAATATCGAAATGCGTAAGGGCGATAATCGCATCGGTCTGGGCCATTGGGTTTTCGTCAGGGATGGTAGCAACCAGAAGATGGGGGGCTCCCCGGCAGACGACATCCTTCCCGCTCTCCCATGCCCCAAGCAGCACCGGCACATAGCCACTCATCGGGTGGTTCGAACCGACCAGGGTCTTCATCCACTCGATGGCCAGGCCGGCGATCTTCTTCACTTTTTCCGGGTCATGGATAACGATCCACTCTACCGGCTGGCCGTTGCCGCCGCTTGCAGCGTACCGGGCAATATCAAGAAGCTTGAGGATCTTCTCTTTTGGGACCGGATCTTTTGTAAAGTGCCGGACCGACCGCCTCTTCTTCAGATATATTTCCATATCGCCGGCCGGAATATTTCCTGTGCCGGAAGGCAGGCGGGTCTTCTCGTCAGGGATGTCATTGAGGATCAACGCCTGCGAAGGGCAGTAGGCCTCACAGTGGCCGCAGCCGATGCAATACCCGGCCATGGCGCCACGCACCTTCGGCAGGGTGTTCTCACTCGCGGGTTCGATGACCCCCATCACGCAGACATTCGAGCAGATCCCGCACCTTGTGCAGAGATCCTGGTCAACAAGTATCATGGTCATAGTATCGTATTATCTTGCTTTTTGGTTTCCCTGTGATCCATCTAGGCTGGATTCTCTTGAGGTACCGGGTAACGTTCCAGGTGCTTCAGGAGCCGGGCCATGGTCTGCCCGAGATGTTTTGCCCGGTCGAGACCTTCTTCGTCCCGCTCAACATCCCCGATCTCCCGTCCCATGCCCATCACGGGCAGGCCCGGGACGATCATGTCATTAGCCAGGAGGAAATGGAGCATCGAGTCCGCGGTACGGCTTGCTCCTGCCCTCCGTACGGCAACAGTGACATTCCCAATCTTGTTTCTCAGGGGGAACCCGTTGGCATACGAAACAAACCCGGCCCGGTCGATGAGCGCTTTCATTTCTGCGGTGATATCCAGGAAATACACCGGGGATCCGAGGATTATCCCGTCGGCTTTTCGTATCTTTTCAATGATGGTGTTCACCATATCGTTATCGATAGCGCATTTCCCGTCCCGGTTCTCGAAACACTTCATGCAGGCGGTGCAGCCATGAACGTTCTTCCCGCCGATCTGGATGGTCTCTGTCCCGATCCCTTCCTGCTCAAGTTCTTTGAGGATGTGCCGGATCAGGATGGCCGTGTTACCGTCCTTTCTCGGGCTCCCGTTAATTGCTAGTACCTTACTCATGGTATCACTGCAGGTTCAGCTTCTTCCCTGCGCTCCATGCATCGCCGGCGTGCTTCCCGAGTGTCCAGTAGCGGTTGTCGGGCATAGTCAGGAAGAGCGGATCGATCCCGGGGAAATCCGGTTTCCCGTCGCGGATTACTCTGCCATCGGCATAGGCTCCCACAATCTCGCCGATGAAGAGGTGGTGGGTTGGAAGGGGAACATCCTGTACGAGACGGCATTCAAGCGTAACCGGGCACTCCCTTATCATCGGGGCGGTTTCGAGCGAGCCGTGAAAGACGGAGAAAACCTTCGATTTATCAGTATTCGCTCCCGAAACGATACCACAGTAATCTGTCTTCTCCAGCAGATCTGCTGAGGGGATATTGAGGGAGAATGTTTTGTTCTCGGCAATACCTTTCGGTGAGTGATGGTTCTTAGCGATCCCGCACGCGATCATGGGCGGATTACCATTAACCCGGGCGCACCACCCGACTGCCATAAAATTATCCTTCCCCTTCACCTGTGTCCCCAGAAGGACAACCGGCATCGGGATGAAAAAGTTCGATCCGATCTGTTGTTTTTCCATAATTGCCTCTCATTTCGCTTTCGCGGATTCACAGGTCAGAAAGCCATATACAGGCAGAATACATACAATTCTTCTGCAAGGGCAATCTGAACCGTTGGTCTAAAATTTGCCTTAACTGAATATATAGGAAATACGGGTAATTCAGAAACATAGTTTCATTGAGGTAACTATAATGTACACGAGGAACGGTAAATCCTACCACTGTCCGGTCGAGGCGGCGCTGGACGTGATTGGCGGAAAATGGAAGCCGCTTATTCTCTGGGCGCTGGGAGACGATGTGCTTCGTTTTTCTGAACTGCAGAAAGCGCTTCCGGGCGTAAACACCAAGATGCTCACCAAGCAGCTGCGGGAGCTGGAAGAGGACGGGGTGATCACACGGACGGTCTATCCCGAAGTGCCGCCACGGGTCGAGTACGCTATCACCGATTTTGGCCGGACCCTCATACCCATCCTCCAGGCGCTCTGCAACTGGGGGGCCGAATATCTTGGGATTGAGGAAGCATCGGCACACCAGTGCCCGACGAAAAAAGGAAAGGCGAGATAATCCCGTCCCATGCAGCCTATAGAATACCGTCAGACCAATATCGCCGGAATAGAACTGATCCGGCCGCTCTGGATCCAGCTGAACAGGCATCATCATACAAACGCCCGTGCCTTCCGTGACATCTATGCCCGGTGGACTTTTGATGATCGGAAGGCGTATTTTGTAAAAATTTCAGAGAGGGGATCTCTTCGAATCGATCTTGCCTTCGACCCGGAACCGGGGCTGTATGCAGGATATTGCGTCAGCTCGCTCTCGGAAGACCGCGCCGGGGAGATCGAATCGTTCTATGTTGAAGAAACATACCGGTCGCTTGGCATTGGCACGAACCTCATGACAAGAGCGCTCGCGTGGCTCAATAATAACGGTTCGATAAGGAACCGGGTCTCTGTTGCAGACGGTAACGAGGATGCGTTTCCGTTTTACCGGAAGTTCGGGTTTTATCCCCGGATGACTGTCCTGGAACAACGGCAGGATTGATCGGACAGTTCACCTTCACTCCCCGCATACCACACCCCTTATCCATCATTCCTGCAACACATTTGTATGGACCCGGTTATTGCCCGGATACGGAATGAACTCGATAGTATTGCCGATCCTGCACTACAGGAGAATTCAAAGCGATTTTTCAAAGAAGAGATCCGCTGTTACGGTACGAAAACGGCAGCTGTCATAACGCTCGCAAAGAAATACTGGAAAGAAGTACGGGACCGGCCAAAACCGGAGGTCTTTGCCTTGTGCGAGGAGCTCTACCGGTCCGGGTACATGGAAGAGTCCTTCATCGTATCCGAATGGGCACATTCCCTCTCAGGGAAGTACGAACGAGACGATCTCAACGTATTCCGGCACTGGATTGATACGTACATCACCAACTGGGCGTCCTGTGACGGGTTCTGTAACCATACGCTGGGAGATTTTGTTGAACAGTACCCGGATTCCTTTGAGGAACTGAAGTGCTGGACGCAGTCAGAGAACCGGTGGATGCGGCGGGCTGCAGCGGTTTCCCTCATTGTCCCGGCAAAGCACGGAAAGTTCCTTTTGGAGTCCATGGAAATTGCCGATCTGCTGCTGACCGACACTGATGACATGGTGCAGAAAGGATATGGCTGGCTCCTGAAAGAAGCAAGCCGCAAGCATCCGGGAAAGATATTCGACTACGTCATGAAGAACAAGCGTCAGATGCCCCGGACAGCATTGCGCTATGCGATTGAGCTTCTGCCACCCGATATGAGAACTGAGGCGATGAAAAAGGACTGGAAGAAATAAGGAGTACCTCGGACTCAGGGGATCTCCAGGGATCGCTGCTGTACGAGGCTGATGAGGTCTTCCACGCTCCGGCACCGGTTGATCTCTTCGGATGATGCAAGCATCAACAGGTCCTTTCCTGTCTGGACAAGGATAGCCGGGAACGTGATGAGACCGGCGCCAATCTCGGAGACAAATTCATTCCGGTTCAGGAACCGGGCCGGTATTCCCAGTTCCCTGACAAACCGTTTCCAGTCTTTTTTCATGCCGATCGGGGTGCTGGTGATGGCCGTGAGGTTACAGAGATCCCGGGCATGCGACGTGCCGGTCTTTGAGGAATACTCCTTCAACCCTGGCAGTACGCCGCTGTCGGCATTGTAGATGAAGAGGAGGGTCTTCCCATATGACATGGTGGAAGAGATGCTCCCTTCCCCCATATATTTTGAGAGGATGACCGGGGTTCAGGCAACCGGAAGTTGTCCGTCGAAAATGAGGGCCTGTTCAGCTGCACCCGGTCCAGCCGCAGTGCTTGCAGATTCCCTTGTTGCAGCCTTCGCCAAAGTCGAGCGGCTCCCCGCAGTCGGGGCAGGGGTTCTTTGCCTCCACTTCGCGGATGTCCCAGTCTCTCAAGGTGGTGATGCTCTGGTTTTTTGCCGAGAGCTCAATGCAGCGCCCGACAACATCCGCACACGAATGCCCTTCCGATGACGGGTTTTTGATGGCCACAACGCAGTTGACCTTGGCGAACTGCTTGACGAACTTGGTGTACGGGACGCCGTTCTGGAGGCCGGTGCTGATGGCGCGGCCAAGGGCGCTGCTGTTGGCCTCGCAGCCCCCGCTGCCGACCGTCCGGATGAAGACCTCCATCGGTTTCCCGTCCAGGAGGTTGACCGTAACATAGAGCCGGCAGCACCCCGACTGGCAAAGGTATGTCCGCCCGAGAAGCTCCTTGGGCCGGTCGATCGAGAGGGAGGGAATTTTCTCCGGCACGGTCCGGCCGACAGCAGGTGCCGGCGATGGTTCCTTCTCCTTTAAGGAGAGTACCACGTCCTCCCGGCTGCCGGTCCGATAGATGGTGATCCCCTTGAGCTTTAAGGACCAGGCCATCAGGAGGGCCTCAGCACAGTCCTCCGTTGTTGCGGATGACGGCATGTTGATGGTCTTGCTGATAGACGCGTGGACATGCTTCTGGAACGCGGCCTGCATCAGGATATGGTCCTTCCAGCTGATGTCGAGGGCGGTCTTGCAGAGTTTCCGGAACTGCCCGGGGAGCCAGTCCAGGTCCTGCACCGTCCCGGTCTCGTGGACATGGGCGATTACCTCCTCAATCTTCTGCTCGAGCCCGCTTCCCGTGTAACCCATGGTCGTGAGGGTTGAAGAGAGCCGGTCCCGGAAGACCGGGTTGACGATGACGAATGTCTTCCCCACCGTATTCTTCCGCGTGTAGGCAAACGAGAAGATCGGCTCAATGCCGCTCGAGCAGCCGGCAAGGAGGGAGATCGTGCCGGTGGGGGCGATGGTGGTCATCGCTGCGTTGCGGACTGCGAACTCCGTCCAGATGCTCCCCTCCCATGCCGGGAATGATCCGAGTTTCTCCGCACGCTGCCGTGACTCGGCAATGGCGGCCCGGGTCACCAGCTCCATCACCTGTTCACACCAGGCCCGGCCTTCCGGCGAATCGTACGGGAGGCCTGCCATGAGCAGCGCATCATGGACTCCCATCAGGCCGAGGCCGATCTTCCGGGTCCTCTTCGTTGCTTCTCCGATCTGGGGGATGGGAAAGACATTCCGGTCAATGACCAGGTCGAGGAACCGGGTTGCCATCCGGGCGGTTTTTTCCAGTTCCTTTTCATCAAGGGTCCCGTTGTGCATGCAGGCGGCGAGGTTGATGCTCCCCAGCACGCAGCTCTCGTAGGGGAAGAGCGGCTGCTCGCCGCAGGGATTGGTGGTGTCGATCTCTCCCAGACGGGGTGTAGGGTTTCTCCGGTTTATCTCGTCAAAGAAGAGGATGCCTGGTTCCCCGTTCTTCCAGATGCCCTCAACAATCGCATTCCATATCCGGCCCACCGTGACTGTATCCCCGGTATGGGGGTGGGTGAGCCAGACCATCTCGAACTGTTTCCTTGAGACGAGGTCCATGAACGTGTCGTTGACCATCACCGAGATATTGAAGTTGGCAAACTCGCCCTCCTTTGCCTTTGCCGTGATGAACGGGATGATGTCGGGGTGCCAGACATTGAGGATCCCCATATTTGCCCCGCGCCTGCGCCCGCCCTGCTTGATTACCTCGGTGGCGGCATTGAAGACCCGCATGAACGAGACCGGGCCGGACGCCACTCCCTCAGTTGACTGCACCGGTGAGCCTTCAGGCCGGAGATGGGAGAAGTTGTAGCCGGTACCCCCGCCGGTCTTGTGGATGATCGCTCCCTGTTTCATTGCATCGAAGATCCCATCGATCGAGTCGGAGACCGGGAGCGTGAAACAGGCCGAGAGCTGGCCGAGTTCGGTGCCGGCATTCATCAGCGTGGGAGAATTGGGAAGGAACCTGAGCGAACGCATGGCCTCGAAGAAAAGGGCTTCATCATCGTGGTCTTCGGCAAGGGCTGCTGCCACGCGACGGCAGATGTCATCGAACCCGGACTCCCCCTTCCGGAGGTACCGGGCCGAGAGGATGCTGTCAACAACCGGTTGTGAACTCATGGTTTTCCCTGGCATGTGTTATTCATTGATAGATTTGGCAGAGAGGATGAAGTGCAGGCCAGATGGCTGCGGTAAACAGGATATGAATTTTGGGGATATTCTCTTGTGCATAGCACCGCGAAAGTAAAATCATTTTCCGATCAGGCAGGTGTGCTGCCGGTGGCGGACTGTCCCGCTTATCACGTTATTGTGGTGAGCCCGAGCCGGCTCAGGAACCGTTCATGAAGCCTTGTATCGGAACCCAGTTCGGGGTGGAAGGAGAGGGCTACATGCTTTCCCTGTTCAACGGCAACAATCCCCTGCGGTGCCCGTGCGAGCACGTGAACCCCGCTTCCGGCAGCCGTAACAACGGGAGCCCTGATGAAGATGGCATGGAAGAGCCCGCCTTCCAGACCGTCCATCGGAAGATCGACCTCAAACGACTCGCGCTGCCGGCCGAATGCATTCCGGTCCACGGTCATCTCGATGAGGCCGAGTGGTCGTATCCGCTGGTCATCGACGCGGGAGGCCATAAGGACCATCCCTGCACAGGTTGCAAATATCCCCCCAGGGAACTGCCTGAGGGGTTCGTACAGCCCGTTCTTTTCGATCAGGCGCGAGATGGTGGTGGACTCCCCCCCCGGCAGGGCAAGGGCGTTGCACTCCGCAAGATCGGCAGGGCTCCTAACCTCGAAGACTTCGGAGGAGGGTCCGTGCCCCATCCGTTCGAGCGCCGAGAGGAATGCGTCGATATGTTCGCTCACGTTCCCCTGGAGCGCGAGAACGCCGATCTTAGCGTCCACGGGTCTGCAGCACCTCGTCGTCCGAGAGCTTGTGGACATCGAGGCCCGGCATGGCATCGCCAAGGCCTTTGCTGACCTTTGCGAGCACTTCTGCATCATCAAAGTGGTTGACCGCCTCGACAATGGCTTTGGCCATCAGCTTCGGGTTCGAGGACTTGAAGATGCCGGACCCGACGAAGACGCCGTCAGCTCCCAGCTGCATCATGAGCGCCGCGTCACAGGGCGTAGCAATGCCGCCTGCGGAGAAGTTAACGACCGGGAGCCTGCCGCGCTCGGCACATTCGAAGACCAGTTCCGCGGGGGCTTCGATCTCGCGGGCATAATCGGCCATCTCCTGTTTGTCAAGGCCGCGGAGCATCCGGATCTCGCCCATGATTGTCCTCATGTGGCGGACCGCTTCCACGACGTTGCCCGTACCGGCCTCGCCCTTGGTCCGGATCATGGCCGCACCCTCGTTGATCCTCCGGAGCGCTTCGCCAAGATCGCGGGCACCGCAGACGAAGGGGACCTTGAACTGCTTCTTATCGATATGGTATTGCTCGTCTGCGGGAGTGAGGACCTCGCTCTCATCGATCATGTCGACCCCGAGGACTTCTAAGACCTGCGCTTCGACAAAGTGCCCGATACGGACCTTTCCCATCACCGGGATGGAGACCGCATCGATGATTTCGATGACCTTCTCGGGGTCTGCCATGCGGGCAACGCCCCCTGCTTTCCGGATATCCGACGGCACCCGCTCAAGGGACATCACGGCAACCGCACCGGCATCCTCGGCGATCTTCGCCTGCTCGGCATTGACGACATCCATGATTACGCCCCCTTTCTGCATGGATGCGAAGCCGCGCTTGAGGAGCTCAGTGCCAAATCTCAGCTCTTCCAGTTTCATATGCCTATATGATTGATCACGGCACCCAATAAAATCAGAGTACTACTGGCAAGAGCTGCATACATCACGGTGACGGCCCTGACCGCAGACAGGATATCCGCGCCCGCTTCATCAAGTGTCCGGTTTCCGTCTCCAATTCTATAGATGCCAGGTTTTTCAAACCGGGCGCTTGTTCCCCCCGCCATTGCCCCCATGATAATACCCCCGTTGAAACCGGGGCGCAGGTGGCCGTCGCGCTGCATCACCCGCCATGCCTGGGGCAGTGTGCCTTTCAGAGCAAACCAGGCGAGGAGGAGGAGGACGGTTACCCGCGCCGGGATGAAATTCATGATATCATCCATCCGTGCAGCACACCATCCGAGGCGTTCACGCTCGTCCCGGTACCCGAGCATGGCATCCATGGTATTGATGGCCCGGCAGGCTGCGGCTCCCGGGAGGCCAAGAAGGGTAAACCAGAAGAGGGGGGCGATGATGCTGTCGTTTAAGTTCTCGGTCATGGACTCAAAACCAGCCGAGAGGATATGATCGCGGTCAAGAGACGCAGTGTCCCGGGACACCAAGAGGCTGACCTTCTCCCTACCTTTATCCATACCCTCCCTGAGCGCCGAAACCACGGCAAGGGCGTGTTCCTCAAGAGACCGCCAGGCGAAGCAGAATTTCAGGAGCACGGGAGCAAGGAGGAGATACAGGTACCAGGGGGCATAGAGAGAAACAAGGATGAATGGAATACAAAACAGGAGTACTGTCACTACCCATAACAGGACTCCGGCAATACGCTGGATACTTATGGGGTAATAATCCGGCTTCCCCCAGAATGCGATAAATGATCCCAGAAGGGCAACCGGGTGATACCGGGACTGCGGATCGCCCATGATCCGGTCAAGGACAAGTGCCGCGCACAGGACCAGGGGTACAAGCGTTATTGCTGACGGTACCATGTGTAGAGTGCCCCGACAATGAGCGTGATGAATGCCGCGATATTGAGGAACTCTGCCCCGGTATAGAACCAGGCGCAGTACAGGAGGAGCGCAACACCCATCATGATCATCAGGGGATGAGGCCGGCCGCGGGCAACAGGTTGGAGAGGATATTCCTCGCAGATGGTCGGGCGTGAGGCCTGAGGGAGCACGATGCTGACGGGAATCTGTGCTTTCATCAAGCCGTAACCCGAGATGATATCAAGGTCGAACGTACCCGGCGGGCAGTCTTTGAGAATGGGTATTGCAAGGCTCGATTCGTCAACAACGTACAGGTTCTCATGAAAAAAACTGGTGAATGCCCCGGCATTGGAGGCGGTGATGGTGATATGAATCGGCGCCCCGTGGTTCATGAATCGTATGCGGAGGAGGCTCCCTGGCTCTGCAACGATCTTCTCCCGGGGGACATCAATGGTGTTGATACTGCTTCGGTTCAGATGGACTTCATACCCGGCATCTCCCTCTCCGCCTGCTGCAACCAGAACAGAAAAAAGAGCGGGGATTGCCATACCGGAACCTCTGTTTCAGGCTCCCTGCTGGGGCAGGAGGTTGGGGATGCCCTCATGGATGGGATAATCCACTCTGCAGGCAGCGCAGCGCAGGGTCCCTTCGAGGACTTCTTTTGCATCTTCTGCATCAACGTGGAGGGAGAGATCTCCCTTGCAGACCGGACAGCAGAGGATGTCCATCAGCGAACGTTTCATTTCAGTTCATCCCGGATATCAATGATCTGGGTAATCTCCGGTCCGGTGGAGATCAGGGCAACGGGGCAGCCGATGTCTTCCTCGGCCTGCTTGATGAAGTCCTTAGCCTTTTTGGTCAGTTTTGCGTATTCGGTGATCCCGAAACAGTCTTTGTCTACCCGGTCGATCCCGGTGATTGCTGCCTGGGTGCAGCCGTTAATCATGGCCGAGTATCGTGCCATCTCGCCATCCCAGCCGCCAATACGGCGCTTGCGGTGGGTAACGGTGCCGAACTCCTGGATTCCCATGGCATCGGATTTCTCTGCCGACATCTCGGTAGAGAACGGCCCTTCCCCGACACGGGTGGGATATGCTTTGAAGACGACGATGACGTCATCGATCCGTGTCGGGCCGACACCATTGTCTGCGGCAATCTGGGATGCGGACGTGTCCTTACTGGTAACGAAGGGATATGTCCCATAATACAGGGAGATACCGAATCCCTGGGTGCCTTCGAGAAGAACGTTCTGCTTCTGTTTCAGGGCATCGTTGATCGCTTTTGGCACATCGAGCAGGTACTCAGCAAGTTCGGGGACGTCCTTTGCCTGCGGGGAGGTCCGCATGACCCGGTCGGAATTGGCCGGCCCGCAGCCCGAGCCTGTGCTGCCAATCTTTTTTGCCAGATGGGCACTTCCCTTGTCGCGGGCAATGTGGTCCTCTGTAATGATGCCACAGCGCTTATCGACAAAGACCCGGCCCTTGACGCCCAGCGTCTCGACCTCGTGTTTCAGGACACGGGGGTCAACGAGGACCCCGCTGCCGATGCATAACTTCGCATCCTTATAGACAAAACCGGATGGAACCATGCGGACGCCATATTCCTTGGTTCCAACCTGGACAGTGTGCCCGGCATTCGGGCCCACACCGCCGCGGGAGATGATGACGGGTTTGTCCTTATAGGCAATGTGGGCAACAACCTTGCCCTTCCCCTCATCCCCAAAAAATCCACCAACGATGATAGAACAGCTCATTGTCTTTCATGTAATATTGTGCGAGTTTCCCAATAAACTATTCCCTGAGACAAAAGTCAGGTAAATACGTATCTTTTTAAAAAAAGGGTGTGTTGCGCCCAGCTTTCTGTTATTTCAGGCTCTGGAGGAACCGGTCCATCCGCTCAACCGCCACACCGAGGTCCTTCCTCGAAACAGCATAGGCACACCGCAGGTGACCCTCGCCACCGGGGCCAAAAACACTACCCGGGACGACGGCAACCTTCTGCTCCTTTAAGAGGCGCTCGGCAAATTCCGTGTCCGTAAGCCCGGTCTTCTCAACTGACGGGAAGGCGTAGAAAGCACCTTCCGGTACATGGCAGGAGAGGCCGATCCGGTTGAGGCCGGCCACGAACAGGTTACGGCGGAGACGGTACTCGTTCACCATGCTGTTCTTATCCTCCTCTGCCGACCGGAGCGCTTCGAGAGCCCCGACCTGCCCCATAACGGGTGCACAGAGCATCACGTACTGGTGGATCTTGAGAGCTGCATCGCAGAGCTCTTCCGGGGCACAGAGGTACCCAATCCGCCACCCGGTCATGGCATAGGCCTTGGAGAACCCGTTCAGGGTGATGGTCCGTTCCCAGAGATCACTGACTGTTGCCGCAACGCAATGGCTCCCCTCGTACGTCAGCTCGGCATAAACCTCGTCGCTGATGAGCAGCAGGTCGTGGTCGATGATGATATCCGCAACAGCTTTCAGGTCGCTTTTGGTCATTACCCCACCCGTCGGATTATTCGGGAAGTTCATGACCAGCGCCTTTGTCTTTGGCGTGATCTGTTCGGCAAGCGTATCCGGATTAATTTTGAAGTGGTCCTTCTCCGTACACCGGAGCGGGACCGGTGTCCCGCCGGCAAGAGTGACACAGGGAGCGTACGAGACGTAGCTTGGCTGGGCAACGATGATCTCATCGCCGGGATCGGTGATGGCCCGAATAGCAATATCGAGCGCTTCTGACACCCCGGTCGTGATGACCATCTCGTTGTTGCTGTCATAGTTCACGCCATAATGTTGAGCGAGATAGCGTGAGAGGGTGTCCCGCAGGGCCTGGAGCCCGCGGTTGGAGGTGTAGGACGTACTTCCCTGTTCAATCGAGTAGATGCCCGACTCGCAGATGTTCCAGGGAGTATTGAAATCCGGTTCCCCAACCCCGAGGGATACTACATCGTCCATGGTCAGGACGAGATCGAAAAACTTCCGGATCCCCGAGGGAGGAATCTCCTGGGCCCGTTGTGAGACAAAATTCCGCATCCTTGCACCTCACGGGCTGTAGGGAAGACGTTCCGTCTCCGGCTGTTCGAAGAAGGCATTACCGTTCTCCTTGTACGACTTCATGATGATGTGCGTGGCCGTCTCGCGGATCCGGTCCATGGGGGCTACATGCTCGGATACAAACCGGGACACTTCCTGCATATTCTTCCCGGAAACAATGAGCTGGAGGTCATAGGTACCGGTGATGAGGCGCAGGCTCCTGACCTGGCGGAACCGTGACAGGCGTTCGGCAATCCGGTCGTACCCGAAGTCCCGTTCCGGGCTCACTTTCAGTTCGATGATTGCCGAGACCTCTCCGTTTCCGGCTTTCTCCCAGTTGACTACCGTTGAGTAGCGTTTGATGACCTGGGCGGCTTCAAGGGCCCCGATACGGCGTGCAACCTCGGCTGCGGCGAGGCTGGTCATAGTCGCTATTTCTTCTGTCGACAGCCGGCTGTTCTCCTCCAGGATGCGGAGGAGCTCGAGATCCTTTTCATCCGTCATAGTTCACCTGAACCAAGTCTTGAGCCACTTGGCTTCCATCTGGGAGACATCGAGATCCTTGAGCCCGTTGAGCCGGGTGTCCTTTAAGACAACCTCGCGGATCTTGCCCGTGTTGGCATCGAACCACATCTCCTTGGTCCTGCCATACCGCCCGCGGCTCACGACCCGGGTGTTGATGACGCCGAGCATGTTCAGCTCGGAGATCAAATCGGTTATCCTCCGGTGGGTAAGCACATCGAGCTCAATGGACGGGGCGATGTCCTGGTATATACGTGAGACTTCCCCGCTCGTAAAGATATTCTGTCCCAGCTGTTCCAGGATGAGCATCGAATAGAGGATCAGCTTGCTCTGGGTCGGCAGCGTAGCGATGCACTCTATCATGCTGTCGGTCTCGATCTTTGCCTGTGCCTGCTTGACGTGTGCCTCTGTCACCTGTTTTGACTCCTCGTCGCGGTCGGCAAGCTCCCCGGAGATCCGGAAGAGGTCAAGTGCCCGCCGTGCATCGCCATGCTCCTGTGCGGCAAGCGCTGCGCAGAGCGGGATGACGCCTTCCGCTATTGCACCGGGCACGAAAGCCTGCTCGGCACGCTGAGCCAGGATATCCACCAGCTGGGGTGCGTTGTAGGGGGGAAATACAATCTCTTCCTCCGAGAGCGAGGAGAGGACGCGGGGATCCAGGAAATCCTTGAAGCTCAGGTCATTGGAGATCCCGATGATAGATACCTTGGAGTTTTTCAGGTCGGCATTAATCCTTGTCAGGTTGTAGAGGGTGTCATCACCACTCTTTTTAACAAGTTTGTCGATTTCGTCAAGGACGATGACCAGGACCCCGCCACCAGCCTCCAGCTGGTTCTTCAGTTCGGCATACACCTGGTCGGTCGGCCACCCGGTCATCGGGATGTGGGTCCGCGTCTTGTCGCTGGACATCTCATCGACGACATCAAGGCATTTTGCGATCTGCGCAAGAACCCGGTACTGGGTATCAATGACTTCACAGTTGAGATGCACAATTCGGCATAGTGTTCCCATTTTGCTGCTGGCCTTCTCAAGTTCAGAGCCCACATAACGGACGCAGGCGGTCTTGCCCGTTCCCGTCTTTCCGTAGATGAGGATGTTTGAGGGGGTCTCATTCCTGAGAGAGGGGGCGAGGATTGAGGCCACCTCATCGATCTGCGGTTTCCTGTGCGGGAGGATCTGGGGGCGGTAAGAGTGCCGCAGCACTTCCCGGTCCCTGAATATCCGGTTATTGGTGAGATATTTTTTGAATAGTCCTGTTGAGGGGTCTTCTGGTTCCGGCATGGTTACACTGAGGAGCTGAGGATTAGTGGGTTGAGAGTAAATAACGATCGGTTTGCCTGACTGTTTATAAACCCCCTTATTTCCTTTGGAAATCGCTTAATTCTTTGTCCTTTTTTAAAAAAAGGAAAAATTCAGGCATATTTTTTTAGCCGTTTTTTCCAGATTCCACATGGTCAATGAACATTATCGATTCTGATATTCTCTCCGATATTGCCCAGCAATAGAACGCGAGGTTTAATATGGTAGTGGGAGAGACCCCTTTATTTCCAGTGGAATGAAAATAACATCAACATGTGTTTTGTTGATATTTTCAAAATAACAGCCATTTTTAATTATATCTTTAATACTATATAAAGTAAATGAAATGATATTGTTGTGTTTGCAACCTGAAACACCATGTTAGCCAGCGTGACGGAAACAGACCGGACCTGCAGTAAATTCTTCCAAGAGAAACAAAGGGGTCTCTCTTACTGAAAACAACCTGTCAACAAACCTGTACAACAAATGATGAATGAATCGCCAGATCGGGTAAAGGTTCCACAAATCCTTCGGGAAAACAGACCACTATTATAAGACCGGCAAATAATCCTGCAAACCCGAACGCTAATCCGCTGGATATGAGCTTAGAAAAGGGAGTGTAATATGCAAAATCCTCTGAAAGAACAACAGACACCTGTATCCAATCCTTCCAATCATTTCAGAATTCTCTTAATCCGGGACAGATAACATCACAGTATTATGAGCCACGCCCATGTCCGGCCCGTTGAAATTTCTGCTGCCATCATCACTGTCTCCACAACAAGGACCAAGGAGAACGATACCAGCGGAAAAGCAATCGAACAGATCCTCAGGGACAACAATATTCCGGTTACGTTTTATGCGATTGTTCCCGACCAGCTCGGGGATATCCGGGATGCCTGGTTCCTTGCCATGAAACAGGCAAACTGCATCATCTTTAACGGAGGCACCGGCCTGACCCACGATGACTGCACGATCGAGGCGATCTCACCTCTCCTGGAAAAGCGGATTGAGGGATTCGGCGAGTTCTTCCGAATGAAGAGCATCCAGCAGATCGGCATGGCGGCGATGCTCTCCCGTGCAGTAGCCGGCACGTGCGGGGGAAAGGCAGTCTTTTGCATCCCCGGATCAACACCTGCAGTAACCCTTGCAACAACAGAACTGATCATCCCCGAGATTGCCCACATCCTCTCGCACGCAAATCTGTAAGCAGGATCCAATCGAAAAAAGGGTCTGACAAGGGAAGAACTGCAGATCCGGGGTGCTGTGAGAGATCCTTATCGCTGGACTTCAAGGAGGGCAACCCGCTCCAGCACGAGATCAACAAACTCTTCCGGGCTGTCAAGGGTGCTGAGTTCCTCAGGCGTTATCCCGAAAATTTTCATGAGGGTATCCCGCTTCTTCCCGTCCATCGATTCCTGTCGCTCTTCACCCGGGAATGAAAAGTCCGTACTTAAGGCATCCCAGACCCCCGGGGAGAACGGAAAACAGCAGACCCACAGGTGGTTCTCTCCCTCGTGGATACCGAAGGATGCGGCAACATTGCACTGCCGCGATCCTGCAGCATACAACAGCGCCTCCATCTCAAAAGTATTGGATATGGCCGCTCCCTTTCTGCATGAACGGACAGCGTATCGCAATGCTGTTTCTGCATGGCGCTTTCCGGCAATCATGTCGGCATTAAAACAAATGAGATGGGTACTGTACTGCTTTGCCACATCCCGGAGCCAGCTCAGAGCGGCCGGCACATCCGTGATCCGGCACGTGGCAGCCCGGATCTCGCAGGACTTCGTATCACCGGTCATACAGTCACCTGAACCGGGAGAGTGTTGACTGCCCCGCCATATTATCCTCACCCTCCGGCAGGGAGGTGGCCCGGACCCGCTTTTCCAGCTGGGTAAACACCTGCTCGGCAATACCGCGACCGATCAGCTTTGTCACCGTCTCAATCCCTGCCTCAAGGACCGCGTCGGGAGACGTTATGCGGTTGTTGAAGAGCCGGCGGGCACGGACACGCCCGATGCCCCGGAGCTTCACGAGCGGGAGGAGCTCGCGCCGTATCCCGTTCTTCATGCAGGTCTCGTACTCGCGGATCCTGGGGTGAAAGGTCAAAGCGAACATGCGGGAGAGCTCCCCGCTGGCATGCAGCAGCCAGTTCACGCTCTCAACCATACCGTACACGTCGCCCGGCCCGACCGAGTACCGCTCGCAGATCCGGGCATCGGGCATCTCGTCGGCCCAGTCCGAAAGGAGCATTGCGGTCTTGAGGGCACGGTAGTACTCTTCGTGGGCCTCCTCCTCACAGGGCATTTCGAGCCAGAGCTCACCTTCATGCTCATCCATCATCCTGTCGAGGGCACCACGGTCCGCGTTACGGACGAAAAGCCGGGGCATATCCGGCGTGCTGCAGATGAGATGAAGAAGCCCGAGATCGGAATAATCGGCCTCTTTACGAAGGGTTGAAACGATCATCGCCGCACTCCGCGGATCGATGTAAAGTCTCGACACCAGGGTCCCGAACTCTGAGGATCCGAGGTGCTCGCCGACCTCAAGAATCATGTCATTGTCAACAAGGAATTTCAGTGCGGTATCGACTGCCCGCTGCATCAGCCTGCCCTGGCGGTGCTCGTGAACGTAAAAACTCCTGTCCATGAAGGAGAGGAGCTCGTTTCTCGTACCGGCAAACCCGGAGGCGATGAGGGAGAGAACATGGGTATAGAGCGCGTTCGGCTCGGCAATCTTCGAATGAACCTCCTCGGGGGGCGCATCGATATAGTACTCGAACAGCTCTTCGACCTGCCCTTCGTCTTTTGCAATGAGCACAGCCTCGCCGTAGGGGTCCAGCCGGGGCCGGCCGGCCCTTCCCGCCATCTGGTGGTATTCGCTTGCGGGGATCGGCTGCATGCCCTCGCCAGCGGCAAACCGGAGGTAATCACGGATGATCACCCGCCGGGCTGGGAGGTTAAGCCCCGCAGCAAGCGTCGGGGTCGAGGAGATGCACTTGATCAGGCCTTGCCGGAACCCCTCCTCAACGATGGAACGTTCCGGCCGGCTGAGCCCGGCATGGTGGAATGCCGCCCCCCTTGCAACACAAGCGGCGAGCGTTTTGACCATTTCCGTCTCAGCGGTCTTCTCCAGTTCCTTTGCAGACTCTTTCAGGCCCGGGTCCTCGCTCTTGATCGCTCCGGCAGCACGTTTTGCAAAGGCCTCGGCATTACGACGCGATGAAACAAAGACCAGACACTGGCCCCCCTCGGCTATGGTATCCAGGCAGAGGTTGATGTCATCGAAGTTCTTTGAAACAATCTTGATTCGGCGCTCGCCCTCCCGGAAATGGATCCGGTCATTGCAGAAGACACCCTGCCGGAGGTCGACCGGCCGCCAGGTGCTGGTGACCAGTTCTGCATCCAGCCATCCGGCAAGGACCTTGGGATTGCCGATGGTTGCCGAGAGCCCGATCACCTGCATGGCAGGGTTCCGGTGTCGCATCTTTGCTATGACCATCTCGACCACCGGCCCGCGGCGTTCGGAATCGATGAGGTGTATCTCATCGATAACAAGGAGCGTGATGTCTGCAATCCACCGGGCATTGTTGCGCAGGAGGGAATCCACCTTCTCGCTTGTGGCAACAATGATGTCATTGTTGCCGAGAGTATCGTCCCGCCGGTCGAAGTCACCGGTTGCAATGCCAACCCGGACGCCCTTGTTGCAAAACTCCTCGTACTTCTCGCTTGCCAGCGCTTTTAAGGGGACGATATAAAGGCACTTGCCGTTCCGGGCGATGTGACTGTGCATCGCCATCTCGGCAACCAGCGTCTTACCGCTTGCGGTAGGGATGGCAACAAGCAGGTTCCGGCCCACAAACATCCCCCGCTCAACGCATTCTGCCTGGGGCGGGTAGAGCTCCTGCATGCCCTTTGCCAGGTACTGCTGTTTGAGGTTTTCCGGAAGGGGGAGCTCAGATATCTGCATGTCACACCCTGAAAATAACCCCTTTAATTCCACTGAAAAAAGCCGATAATTCAGTCCTTTTAGGGAAATCTAATCTAAAAATCAAATTATCTTCCACAGGAAATGCACCAGAACGCATAAATATGGAATTCTGTTTTTGGATGCCCCTCAGTAATAATAGCTGATCATGTCCTGCTTTGCCTCTTTCTTCTTCCGGTCAAGGAACGCAAAGACATTTTCATGGGGGACCCCCTCGATGAGCATATCAACAGCAGCGCGGGCAGTCTTGAGCTGCTCGGGATACCCGATCAGGGCCACGGTCTTGCCGAAGACTGAAATCTCGACATCGGTCATATCTTCGATCTGTTCGCGGGCCCGGCCATCCTTCCCGATGATCCGCCCTCTCAGACGGTCGAGCTGGCGGGGATTGTCCGCCATGCCGGCAAGGTCGATTACTTCGAGGAGAAGGTCTTCGTCCTCGATCATCTCGAATGCCCGTTCAGGTGAGAATCCGCGGTTTATGGCATTGACGATCTCAACAGCCCTGAGGAGCGAGACGGTATTCTCGTCGCTCCCTTCAACCTTGACGAGGCCTTCCTTGCTGTCGATCGTGATTGTGGTATTGGTCTTTGCCTCCAGCTCTTTTTTCGTGGCGCCGCCCTTTCCGATCAGCACGCCAACCCTGTTTCCGGCAATTTTTACTTCCTGTATCATAGCGTATCTTTCCCTTGTACGATCTGGTGGTTCATAGGGCAATCCTGGCCGGCATCACGGTTCTGCAATATTCAGCCCGGTCACGGCATTGAAGATCCCGACCTCGTCCCTGATATCGCAGCGGTTTTTGAAAAACCGGTTGATGTTTTTGATGTCCCTCATCAGGAACGGGAGGGCACGGGGGTGATCGCGGGTGACCGACTGGCCCATATCTATGAGATATGGTTGGTCTCCGTACAATATATTGAACTCGCTTAAGTCGGCATGGACCAGTTCCGCTTTGTTGTAAAGGACATCAATATGCCCGATAATACGGGCATAGGCATCCGCGGGATCCGGTACATCTGCATTCCGGATCTGGGGCCAGGGCGTCTCACCATCACCCATGAATGACATGATCAGGATGTTCCGGTCCCAGACAAGCGGTTCTGGCACAGGAACTCCCGCCTCCCGCGCCCGGGCAAGGTTGGAGAACTCCTTCCGGGTCCAGGCAAAGATCAGCTCTTTCTTTGCCTTCTTCACGTGGGAAAACCTCCTGTCCCCGACAATGTACGAGCTCATTGTCGTGAAATTTGCCGTGCGTATCCGGTAGATCTTGATTGCGATGGGGATTCCGTCACGTTCGCCATAGAAGACATTTGCTTCCTTGCCGGTGCTGATCGATCCCCCGAGCACCGAGAGCCATTTCTTGTGAACGAGTTTGTACAGGGAAAGGAGGGTGATCTCATCGAAGACATCATCCCGGACTTTGAGATCATTTGCATCCTTGATACGGACACCCATCTCTTCGAGCTTCTGGTCGAACCGCTCCAGTCTTTTATCAATGTTGGTTTCCCGTTTCACGCGGTGCCACCGGTATTAACGTATCCTGTTCACTGGATATAGTCACGGACGGGTGCAAGGATCTCGATAAGGGATTCCCCACACGCCTTCTTGAGATCAAGCGGGTGGATCTCTCCCTTCCCATAAGCTGCTTCAAGGTCAGTATAACTGCCGAATGAGCGGTCCCCGCCGAACTTCTCCGGTCGCTTGATGGTGATCTCCGGGAGCCGGGGGAAGACATGGTGCTGGAAGATCTGGAGAATGGGATTCTCCACGATCTCGGGCGGGCAGAACGCTTTCTGGCACTTCTTCCGGATCTCATCCTCGGAATCGGCGACCGAGATATAGTTCCCCTGCGATGACGACATCTTCTTGCCATCCAGCCCGTTGAGAATAGGAGTATGGATACAGACCGGGGCCTTGTACCCGAAGTTGAGGAGGTGCTCCCTTGCAAGCATGTGGATCTTCCGCTGGTCGATGCCCCCGACTGCGGCATCGGCACCCAGCAGGGCAATGTCAGCAGCCTGCATAATAGGGTAGATCATCTGGGAGACCGTGGGGGCGTCCATCTGCCGGCCGACCTCGTCCATGCTCCTTGTTGCCCGGTTCAGGGTGATCTCCTGCGCAAGCCGGAGCACCAGCAGCTGGTATTCCCGGTCGAGCTGGAACTCGGATCCGAGAACATACTTCACGTTCTTCAGCCCCAGCCCCTCGAAGCAGCGCTTGTTGTAATCGGCCAGTTCGCGGACTTTTTCCATCGTCCCCTTCCGGTTCAGGAACGCGTGGAGGTCGGCAAGCAGCACGGTGACTTCGAAACCCGCAGCCTGGAGGTCGACCAGTTTGTTGATCGTGACAAGATGGCCGAGGTGGATCTCCCCGCTCGGCTCATAGCCGGCATAGACACGTTTTGTCGGCTGTAATAGAAGTGCCCGGAGATCGTCATCGGTGACGACTTCGACAGTGTTCCGGGTAACACGCTCGTATGCGTCCATCAAAAAGAATGGGCGATGAAGGGAGTTAATGGTTGTTCTGGATGGTGACAAAGTTCAGGGCGGCGTTGGTTGCGGCAATGGACTTTGCACTGTCCTTTTCTGCGCCCATCATGGCGCGGATCGCGTCTACGTTCTCCACAACGACATCAGCCTCCTGGTGGATTGCCTGGAAGAAGCAGAGCTCGTTCTTGTTTGCATAGATGGATTCCTCGAAGATACAGTTCTCCCAGAGGTCGGAGCGCTGGCGGCCGAGGTCCATCGCGAACTCCTTGAGCTCGGCGGTGCTCTTGAGGCCCGCAGTCTTCTTGATGAGACCGAGACGGGGGTGCTTGTTGATCAGTTCGAGGACCCGCTCTTTGGTGACCGGTTTTTTCGTGGTCATCTGGATCGCGTGCATGTGCATCATGGTTGTCGGTACGATCATCGCCATGGTGGTGATCGAAATGTGGGGAAGGACGGAGAGAACATCAGGTCCGTGATGGCTCGGGACGCCGACCGGGTCGAGGACAATCGCGTCGATGGGCCCCTTCTTGATCTCGCCGGGGTCCGATCCACGGCGGACCATAATTGCGTGGACGTGGCTGACGCCGAATTCCTTGTCGATCTCGTTGATGATCCGGCACAGTCCCGTGGTATTGCACGATACCACCCGGACGAACTGCCTGCCGATGGCATCCTTGTAGTTACAGGACGAGTTGAAGGAGAATCCAGCCAGATCGTGCTCCTCCCCCCCCTGCCAGAGGGCTTTCTTGCCCAGCTTTTCATACAACGCCTTGTTCGTTGCACCGACTTTCCCCGGCGTAGCATCCACGATTACATCGGCCGCCTTGCACATGTCCTCCACGCTGCCGGCAACCTTGAGCCCGGCCCTCTCGAATGCCTCCTTTTTGGCGATGTCAGCGATATAGAGCGGGAACCCGCGCTGTTTTGCCACGAACGCCTCTGCGTTCGGCCGGGTCTTGGAGACGCCGATCACCTTCATGTCCTTCTGGGCGGCCACTGCATCGGCCACGCGCTTGCCGATGGTCCCATACCCGTTAATGGCAACCTTGATCATACAATCGTACATTGCGCTGGAAATGAAAAAGCTATGCGAAACGATTGCCCCGTTATGCAGACAGAAAACCGGTAGTATCACTATCTTTTATGGATCTCAGGCTCCTGCATTCATGGCATCATGCTATTGTAACAGTGCTGTGATCGTTTCGTGTTCCACCCCCGTTTTGCTGCTGGAAAATCATAGAAATCCTGGTGCTCAGCAGGAAGAGGGTTTAGGGTCGCGCAGGTACATTGCTTTGGGCATGGATATCTGCGGTTACCTGATTGCAGGTCGTGAATTTTGATCTTTGCCTGCAATTATCGACCGGTAAAATACATTTGTACCCATGCGACCCCCAACAAAAGTACTTCCATTATGAGCGTAAAGCGACTTATTTTACGTCTTAACCATGTGAAGAAATGGCCGGCCTCCCATGCAGGGGGTCACATGGGTACAAAAAAATTGCTACGTTTTAGGGCATGAGATCCGGTCCCTTTTGGTGCGGATTTTAGTGAAAATCTTTACGGGAAAGCGGAAAAGAAGTCTGCATACGCGATACATTCCTGTTTTTAGCCAATAAAATGCGTCTCTCAAATAAAAGGGAACATTGAATGGACTCAGATAAACAACGCCTGGCATTTCACCACTTCCGTGCTGTCCTTTGCCGAGGCATAGAGTTCCAGTGGCTCCTTGTTCACCTCAAGGAACCGAATACCCCAGTTCACCTTGGAGAGTAATTCGCCTGCCCGCTCCTTCTCCCCCATGATATAGAGTGCCGCTGCAACCGCCTCGATCGAAGAGAGTTTGCAGGGTTTGCCGAAGTTGACCGGGTTTGCCGCCATCAGAAAGGGGAGCGCCCGCCGTATCCGCCACGAGCTGATGGCACCAGTGTCGAGTACCTCCCACGAACAGTCCAGCACCGTAAGGGACTTTACGAACCGGTCTGCGGGGGAGAGTGCCTGTTCTGCCGTTGGATCGAGAATCAGGGTATTCCTCGGGACCTGCTGGAGTTTCTGGAAGATCTTGAGAAAGCCGGCCCGCTCGAGTTTCTTGACCGTGCATTTCCGGGGATCGCAGCTGTTGTCCCGGAAGGCATACAGGGATATCATTGATCATCTGTGCGTGTCAACACTCTAAATAATGTACGTGCTCTGCAGTCCCTGCATCCTCAACCCGGGCCTCCGTGCCGAAGGGATCACAAAGCCTTCGGACATCGAAGCGTTCCTGCGCACGAAAGAACGATGCGATAAGTTCGGGATACAGATGGTCCCGCTGCCCTGCCCGGAGACACTTTACCTCGGGCCTGCCCGCCAACCTGGCACATTTCTGGAACGACTGGACAGCCCGGCATTTTCCCGGATGCTTGATGATCTCGAAACAGAGGTGAAGGAGATCATCAGAAAAAACGGCCCGGCCCTGTGCATCATCGGTGTCAACTCCTCCCCCACCTGCGGGGTGACCAGCACGTATTACGGGAGCAGGGGCGAAGAACCGCCGAAACGCCCGGGCCGCGGGGTATTCCTCTCGCGGTTCCCGAAGATCCCTGCCATAGACACTATCACGTTCTCGCGCTTCAGGGTATATCTGGCTGCCCCCCTCTTTTCGGCAGCGGAACGCGTGTACAATGCCGGTATCGCAAGCCTTCTCCGGGAGAACTGCTTCTCTGTCCATCTCCCGCAGGATGCCGGTGATGACACCGCAGCCCGTGGCAGGCAGGAGCACGAACGGCTTTTCCAATTAAACCTGGCAGCACTGGAGAACTCTGACATCGTTGTTGCTGTAATCGATGGGGCGGATGCCGACTCCGGAACTTCGTGGGAGATGGGATACGCCTATGCAAGGGGGAAAAAGGTCATTGCGTTCAGGACGGACTTTCGCCAGGTCGGCATCGACGAACAGGTCAATCTCATGCTGGAGCAGTCGGCAGGGCTTGTTTCAACACCGGAACAACTTCTTGATGCTCTGTCTGCACCGGCCCTGTTGAAGGAAGACCGCTAGCACAATCCTGAAGCTCCTCGGGCGGATATGCCACAACTGCCCTCCCGCATTCGCAATTCGTCCCCGGCAACCCGTGCAAGAAACTATAAGGGAATATTCACGCAATAGTACTGAGTTGTCATGGCGAAGAAGCGGGAGGATAAAGGGAGAGGAAACCGGAAGGATGGTGCCGGGACAGGGATCTGCGATCTGGACAACGGATATGAATCCCCCGTTCGTTCATTCAGGGACCTGACCCTGGCAAACATTCGCTCGCTCCTGTTCCATAGCCGCTATATCCAGCTCCTTATCGTCCTCACCCTCATCGGTGCCATCCTGCGGTTCGTCAATCTCGGATTCAACTCCCTCTGGCTTGACGAGGCCTCGACCTATACGTTCGCATCGATGTCCCTCCCTGGCATCTGGGCGGCAACAACCGGCGGGGAGTTCAATCCCCCCCTCTTTTACTGGATTGAGCACCTCATGCTCGTTTTCGGGAACAGCGAGACGGTTCTCCGTTTCGTGCCCGCCCTGTTCGGGGTCCTGACTATCCCTCTCATGTACTGGGTCGGTAAAGAGTTCATGGACCGGAATGCCGGCATTATCGCCGCTGCCGCCTGCGCCTTTTCCCCGTTCCTGATCTTTTACTCCCAGGAGGCACGGGCCTACTCCATGGGGCTTTTCTTTATCACCCTTGCCATGGTCTTTTTCTTAAAGGCGCTGAAGACCAACAATGCCACGCACTGGGCACTCTTTGGTGCACTCTCAGCTCTCGCTTACTGGACCCATTTCTATACGCTCGTCATCACCGGGACGCTCGTCCTGTATGCAATCTTTGTGAAGGCAATGGAATGGAGAAAGGACCTCCGGTCCCTTAAGCCCGTCATCATCGGGGGGGCTACGTTTGTCATCGTGAGCCTGCCACTCCTTGTCCTTACAGTCCAGCTCTTCGCCAAACGGACGTCGGGAGGACCAACATTCGGGATACAGGGAGCTGGCATCATCACTGAGACTTTCCGCCAGCTCTCGGGATTCTCGGAGCTCGTGATGCTCCTTTTCCTTATCTTCTTCGTGGTCGGGATTATCCAGACTCTCCTCATTGACCGGAACAAAGGAATCTTTCTTCTCGCTCTTACGTTCCTGCCGTTTGTCATCAGCTGGTTCCTCTCGTACAGGATCCCGATGCAGCCACGATACCTGATCATCCTGGCACCGGTGTATTTTGTCGGGATTGCCCTTTCCTATAAACCCGTCTTCTCCCTCATCAGGAACCCGAAGATCGTTTACGGGATTATGGCACTGCTTGTCGTCCTCAGTGTGACCACTCCATTCTTTGTCGGCTACTTCACGTCGTATTCAAAGGAGGACTGGAGAGGTCTTGCGGGACAGATAAGAACGGTGACCCAACCCGGGGACTCTATCGTCCTCGTTCCAGCATATCTCCGTCAGCCGTTTAGTTATTATTATAAAAACGAAACAGATGGGACGTTTGTATATGGTGCTTCGAACGGAGACCAGCTGGCTGCAATTACTGCCTTGAACAACAACACCGTATACTATATCGTAACTGGTGACATTGGCGCTGAAGATCCATCGGGAGGAGCAGTTGCATGGCTGCAGGAACATGCGAAAGGGATTGAAGCAACACCGGGAATTTACCTGCTCACCCCTGTCCGATCGGGATAACTCGGATAAAGCTACACAATCATGTATGACCTGACGGTAATCATCCCCACATTTCGGGAAGAAGCAAATATCCGTACCATCATCAGCGAAGTGGATACGGTCTTCCGGAACAGCGGCCTCAACGGGGAAATCCTGGTTGTCGACGATAACTCCCCAGACAATACTATTGCGATTGTCACCGAACTTAAACAGACCCTGCCGAACCTGAACCTCCTTGTAAGGACATCCGATCACGGGCTCTCACAATCGGTTGCCGATGGGTTCGCTTATGCGAGTGCAGATGTCTTTGTCGTTATCGATGCAGATCTTTCGCATCCCCCGGCCCTTATCCCGAAGATGTATGCGGAAATCCGTGCAGGTGCCGATATTGTAATCGGGAGCCGCTACATGGAAGGTGGCGGGATTCGAAAATGGCCACTCAAGCGCCGGATCATCTCCCTTGGGGCAACGTTCCTTGGGCGGCTCCTCTTCCCGGAAGTTACCGATCCGGTCAGCGGATTCTTTGCCCTCAGGAAGTCTGTTGTCGCCGGGGCAAAACTGAAACCGCGGGGATACAAGATTCTCCTGGAAGTGCTAGGGAAAGGCTCTTGGGAGAACGATAAGGAGATCCCGTTCGAGTTTAGCGACCGGGAGGTCGGGTCCAGTAAGCTGAAGATTCAAACGATCATCGAGTATGCGCAGCAGGTCGCAGATATCTCCGTTTATTCCTTGCTCACCCGGGAGAGTGCTGCCCGGAAGGAATGGGAAAAGGCGGTGCGGTTCGGGATCGTCGGCCTTACCGGCATCGTCGTGAACCAGGGGCTCCTGATGTATCTGAAGGAATTCGCCGGATTCTCCATACCGGCAGCCAGCATAGTTGCCATCGAGGTCTCAATCCTGAGTAATTTCCTCCTGAACGATCTCTGGACGTTCCGGGGCGACGGGAAGCACGCCCTGTCGGGCCGGTGGCAGCGACTCATCTCATTCCAAGGCGTCTCGATCGGGGGCGCCGTCATCAACTTCGTTATCCTTAATGTTCTGGCGCTCCTCCTCGGCATCGATTACCGGATTGCGAATCTCCTCGGTATCCTGGTCGGGTTCGCCTGGAACTTCCTCGTGAACCGGAACGTGACCTGGAGGAAGGCCCGCCCCGCGAAATAGGCCGGGGCCGTCTCTTCAGCTATTGCTTTTTTGCACTAAAAACGATGATAACGCCCGCGTTGATCCGTTCGAACAGCCCGTCGAATCGGACCGCCCAGCGCACAAGTGTCCGGTTCCCAACTAGGGCTACAAGCGGTGAGATGAAGAAGAGGGTTGTGTGGGCCCGTTCCGGGTAGGAAGTAAAACACGTTTCCAGCTCCGGCACGGAGAAGAACTTCAGGTGCGTCTCCCCGTAGTTCCGGCCCCGGCCCAGCACGTCCCAGAAGAACTCGTACGCGCCCCAGACCGAATGCTCGTTGGGCGTTGAGATGACGATCTTACCCGGATCTTTGAGCACCCGTTCCGATTCCGCGATCATCTGCTCCGGCTCGTGGAGGTGCTCGATGATCTCGGCACAGATGATCCGGTCGATCGTCTTTTCGCGGAACGGGAGCCGCTCGGCATCCGCGATGAGAAATTCGGTATTTCGGATATTCTTCCCTTTGGCAAAAAGCAGGGCGTTGCGGTTGAGGTCCATTCCGATTAAAAGGCCTGGGGATGAAAGCTCGAGCGCCCGGAGCTGGACGCCGCTACCGCAGCCGATATCGAGGATCACCTCGCCGTTTTGCGCCCCGAGCATGCGCCGGATGGTCCCGGTCCTGCGCCGCTGGAAGAACCGTTGAGTGCAGAGATCCGAGTTATAGGCCTTCTCGTCGATGTCCCCTTCGATGGCGCGGTAATGGTCGAGCAGGTTCTCTTTTGTCGCATCAAGCGAGAAGAAATTCTTCAGGCCGATCAGGTCGATGATGATCTCCATGAATCGGGTCAGGAAGGCAAACGCGGTAGCTGCCGCGAGGCTCACGCCAAGCAGCGTGAGGAGCCCGACGATGCCCGCCTCCTGGATCCCGAGCCCCGCGGGTGTGATCGGGATCAGGGAAAGGATGGTGAGCAGCGGGTTCAAGAGCAGGGAATCGAGCAGGCTGACGCCCATGCCGCCGATCGCCCGCGCTACGAAGTACCATTCCAGCCCGCGGAAGATCCAGCCGATGAAGGAAACCGAGATAATATAAGGGGAGATCTTCTGGATCGCCCGGCTCTGTTCGCCAAGATCAAGGATGTATTTCAGGTAGGTGTTTCGCTGGCAAATACCCTGCAGCACCTGCCCTGGGTACATGATGAGGAAATAGCCGGCAATGATCAGGAAGAACAGGATAACGATGAGGTAGAGGATGTACCCGACCGGCAGCCCGGTGATCGTTGCGTAGAAATAATACACTGCAACGATGGCCAGGGAAATCTTGAAGAGCAGGTCGTAGATGTAGGTGCTCGTGATTGCTGCGATGCCCTTGGGCATCGACACGCCCTTCCGGTTCAGGGCAAAGGCAACGTAGAGGTACCCGCTCCGCCCGGGCGTAAAATCCGACAGGAGCATACCGGACATATGTGACAGGAACGCGATCCGGAACCGGATCTTGTTTCCCAAGTGGGAGAGGATCCGTTTCAACCGGACTGCCATGATGACGTTGTTCAGGAAGTAGAAGAACGCGGCAAGGATGAGGAAGGTCCAGTCAAGATGTAAAAGAATCGTGCTTGCCTGGATATAATCGATGGATCCCAGGAGCAGGAGGATAATGACGACCGCTATCGCTCCCTGGATGATCCGGAAGGAATTCTTTTTTATATCCATGCAATCACAGGAGCGGGATCCTGCGGAAATATTGGATAAAAAATGATATAAACAATTGGCAGACCATGATCTCCCGATGGTTCCAGCCCATCATGCTGTCAGTTGCCATACGGTTCTTTGGCAAGGGTTTGGAAAATTATTTTTATCCCCCCTCCTCACGTAGGTACTGATGAGACCGGTGGATTTTTTCAGGGAGAAATTCAGGGATTTTGTGTCGAAGAATATCGTTTATTACATCTTCCCCGTGATCCTTATCGCGATTCTGTACTATTCATTCCTCCCGTTCAGCCAGACCTATATCGGGGAATGGCACGACATTTTCGCCAACTCGCTGTATTACACCCTCGTTGACCACAATTATCTTGTGGCCTGGAACAACCTCTGGGCTGGCGGTTTCCCCATCACGGCCAATCCCCACTCCGATAAATATTACCTCTTCTCGTTTCCCTTCTACCTCGTCTTCCAGAACCTGACCATCGTGAACGTCATCATCCTGTTCCACCTCCTGATTGCATACTTCGCCTTCTTCAAGCTGGGGAGCCTGATAACGGAGAACAGGAACGCGCTTCTGATCTTCTCGGTCTTCTACGCGTTTTCCGGGATCATGCTCGGGCGCATCTACGGGGGCCACCACCTGTTGCTTTACGGGCTCGCCTGGCTCCCGCTCATCTATTATTTCTTCCTGAAGATGGTGCTGTATAAGGAGGTCAATGCCTGGAACGCGGTGGGACTGACCCTTGTTTCGGTGCTCGTCTACCTGACTGGCAATCTCTACCATTTCGTCCTTGTCTACCTCGTCCTTCTCGTCCTCTTCCTCTGGTACGCGGCAACCGGGAAGGTCGGCAGAAACACCGTATGCTATCTCGTCCTCTCTGTTGTCCTGACCTCCCTGCTCCTGTCGGTCAAGGTAATCCCGGATCTCGGGGTCACCTCTGCGGTAATCCGGCAGGACATCATCGACCCGCTGGCCGGCGGGGGCTCAGTCGAGACTGCCCTCTCGTCGTTCTTCTACGGTATCCGGATTGACAGCCTCTGGGCCCAGTACGAGAGCGGGGTCATGATCGGCATCATCCCCGTGCTCCTGCTAATCATCGCGCTCATCTACGGTAAAAAGGAGATCGCGATCCCCGGGTATTTCGCGATCCTCTTCTCGCTCATCTGGGCAGGTGCCGGGAAGAGCGTCTTTGCATTCCTCCATCTCCTGCCGATCGTCAGTAACTTCCGTAACCCCGGGCGGATATACGGTGCCCTTCTGCCCCTCCTCCTCTTCCTCGCCCTCTACGGCACGGTCATCCTCCATGAGCGGCTGAAAAACGGCGGGGGTTTCGCCCTGACGGACGAGCAGAAGAAGCTCGTCATATGGGGTGCCGCCCTCCTCGTTCTCGTCAAGCTCCTGGAACTGCCGTACCAGGAGATGATCGGCGCAGAAACCCTCGTATCACTTATCGTTGTCGTGGCGTTTGTCGCCTTTCTCTGGTCCGGCAGGGGCTCGGAAAAGAACCTCCTGCTTTTCTTTTTTGCAGCCCTCGCGGTCAATGCAGCAGTCATCATCGCTATTCTGCCGGTTGCGCAGTCGCCCCTGCTCGTCCCGCTGCTGATCACCGGCCTGCTCCTGGCCGGGTTCTACCTGTTCGTGCAGAGATGCTCGCCCGGCAGCGGGAAATCGCGGCTCCTCTGCGGCATCCTGCTGGCCGGGATCTTCATCATGATGATGGGCAATATCGGTAACAGCTATATTAGTGTGTCCTCCCCGAAGCTTGAAGAAAGTCCTGCCCCCACGATCATCCAGCAGGTGAGGGATCGTATCCCTGGAGACACTCCGCTTATGGCCTACGAAACGGGCGTTCCTATCTGGCACATGGACTTCACCTACTGGGACATGGTAAATGGCATCCAGGCTTTAAGCGTCTATTCCGCCACATACCTCAAGACAATGCCACAATTGACCTATACCCTTGGCAATGTCACGTATTTTACCCCAAATTACATCGTGGACACTCAGTACCGCGAAAACGGGATTGTTAACATCCCCAATGTAACCTTCGCGGTGCAGAATATTTCCGTGTATATTCCTGAACATGTCCTGCCTACCGTCTTTGCCCTGCGGGGAGAAGAGATGATACCGCTCACGCTCGTGAAGTACTCGCCAGGTGAGGTTATTGCATCGGGAGACCTCAAATCCGGTGATATCGTCATCCTGAAAGAGAATTACTACAAGGGCTGGAAGGTTAACGGTGCTGACGCCATTGCCGCAGGCACCATGGTCGGTATCCCGCTGGACAACGATATCAGCACGGTCCGGTTTGTGTTTGACCCGCTTGATTACAAGATCGGGATTATTCTGTCCGTACTTGGGGTTATCATCGCTCTCATTCTCCTCATCAAAAGGAGAGATGTAGATCGAATTATCTCACGATTCTTCCCGCCCGATGCTCCAATGGCATCCGCTAAGGACAAAACGAAGAAGCGGAAATAATCTCTTTCCGCTTACCTATCAAATATCTCTTAACACCAGACCACCAATATACCTGTCATGTCCAACCTCACGGTCGCAATCCTCGCCCCCCCGGATTATGCAAAGGATCTGGGAAAGAAGGGGACGGCAAGCGACATCACCTTCTACAATCTCAAAAAAGGCGATGCAACGGTCACGTTCATCGAACCGACCCGGTATCCAGAAAAATTGTCTTCTCTCTTCTACACCGTCTCGATGTCGGACCGCATCATCCTCGTAGTCGATGAGATCAATGCAGCGTTTGGCGAATGCGTACTGATGCTCCAGTCCACTGGTAAATCGGCCGGCTGGCTCATTTTGAAGAACTATATCTCACCAGACCAGATTGCCCCGCTCATCAAGGGAACGGTACTTGAACACTACGAAATTCTTGAAGAGGACATGGTCGGGATCCGGGAGAAGATGCTTGAGATCTCGGTGAAACAAACCGCCCACCAGAAGAGCCATGAAGGTGCCGGGAAAGGCATCGTGCCGGTGGACGCCCACTTCAATGTCAAGGGAGTTGGCGTTGTTGTCCTCGGTTCTGTTGCGCAGGGCAGCATCAAAAAACACGACATGCTCCGTGTCCTCCCCATTGGAAAGACTGCCCAGATCCGATCGATCCAGAAGCACGACGACGATGCCGAGTCAGCAGTGACCGGTGATCGTGTCGGTCTCGCCTTAAAGAACATCGAGTCCGAAGACCTTGACCGCGGATTTGTACTCACCACGGATCCGGCTGTGCAGCATGCCGGCTTGGTAACGGGAAAAGCCCAGCTGGTGAAGTACTGGCCCGCCCCGCTCAAGGAGGGCATGGTTCTCTATGCCGGACACTGGATGCAGTTCCTCCCCACCCGGCTTGAGAAGTCCGTAGTGGACGGGGACTGGAGGATGCCGACCCTGACCCTCACGATGGAAAAGGATCTGGTCTATCTCCCCGGTGCCCGGATTGTTCTCCATTATCTCGAAGGCGGCAAGCTCCGGGTTGTCGGCTCGATGATTATCCAATAATATCCCGTTTTTTTCGCCCCGGAAAACAATCACTATCAGTGTTTGATCAATGAGGGTGGATTTTCGATTCGACAGGCCTGTGATCTGGTGGATGAGGGGAAATCCCGTGTTTTCTCGAATCGCGATCCCGATCGCGATGATTTTTTCCGGGTAATATCTGGATGAAAACCAGCCCCCCCCTCTTTCTCCACGTACTGGGTCTGCTGTTTTCTTGTGCGGGCATAATACCGGAATCGCGTCCCGCCGGTGGCCAATTACCTTATCCCTCAAAACGATCATCAGTACAAGCGAGAACAATGCTGGAAGGAATTATTGGTTGGATTATCCCGGGCATCATTATCCTGGTCATCATCGGACTCATCCTCTGGATTGTGAGCATTTACAACCGGTTTGTCAGCCTGAAGAACTCTTCAGAAGCAACGCTCGGACAGATCCGGGTTGCCATGAAGAAGCGGCTCGATATGATCGATCAGCTGCTCGGGGCTGTGAAGAGCTACGCGAAATTCGAGAAGGAGACCCTTGAAAAAGTCACGGCGATGCGGGCGAGCGTCGCAACAGCCGGCCCCGGCGACCTGAACAAGGTCGAGGCAGAGTCCCGCTCCATCTTCGGCAGGCTCCTTGCGGTTGCCGAGAACTATCCCGACCTCAAGACCTCAACCACCGTGACGAGCCTCATGGACTCGGTGAAGGGACTGGAGGACGAGATTGCCCGCCAGCGCTACACCTTCAACAACATCTCGCAGGAATTCAACACCATGATGGATACGATCCCCTCGAACTTCGTTGCCAGCATGATGCACCTGGTCAAGCTCGAGTACCTCCAGTTCGAGGAAGCCATAAAGACCCCGCCGAAGATCGAGTTCTGACCGGGTAATTCCTGTGAGCGAGACACGACAACTGGGGCTTGTTGTCGGGGCAGGGCTTGCCCTTGGCATCATAGCCCTCATCCTCGTATTCATCCTCCCCCCCCTCTTTGAAGGAGACCTCTCAGTCACCTCCTACGAAGCAGTCCTTTCCGGGGACGGGGAGCTCTCGGAGCAGTACGTCTATCATGTGGGAAGCAGCGGCGAGTACCGGATGCTCTACCGCATCTGGGAAGCACCTCTCACGACAAGCGACATCTGGGAGCCGTCTATCCGCTTCGTGGCCATGGAACCCGCTCCCGGGACAACCGGGTATATCCGGGACTCTGCCGGGAAGGTGACCTTGTACGGATCTTCTGCCAGCGAATCATCCCGCAGCAGGCTGGAAGGCCTTGCAGAGTACAACGAAGTCGGAATCTCCAATCCTTCGTACTTCACTGCCGGCGAGTATCCTGCACGGTATTCGTACGTTATCAGCCCCCCGCTTGAGTATGATGCATCTGCAACACACCTCAACCTGAAGCTGGCCGGCACAACACACATCCCCTATCGCAGCGTGAAAGTCACGGTTCCTGCAACAGGGATAGACACCGTGTATGCCTATCCCCCGTCCCTCCAGGTTCGGAAGGTGGACGACAGTTATGTCATCACCGGAAGCCTTGCAGCAGACGAGATCCTGGCCGTCGAGATGCTGGGCACCCAAGAAGCCTTCAGCAGGATCAAGGGATTCAGGTCAGAAATCCCCAATGTAAAAGAGAGTACCGCTTCAGGAGCATTCTGGTATAACCTCCAGTACTATGCCTCATGGCTGCTGAACGCTCTCGGAATGATTGCGGTCATTCTCGTCCCCCTCCTGCTGGTCACGATATACCGCAGGTACGGCAGGGAGAAGGAGTTCACGGTGCCCGCCTACCTGAGTACCATGCCACGGACGAACCTGAAGCCCTGGCAGGTGAACCTTATCTTTAAAAATGATGCCACGGACTTTGACGCGGACGGGTATTACGCCACCCTGCTCGATCTCCACCGGAGGAAGAATATTTCCATCACGGAAACCGACGGAGGCAAAGGAATCCGGATCCGTGTGCTGTCCGAGAGCGGCACGGATATGTACGAGCAGCGCGTCATTGCGTTTCTCAACACCCTTGCCGAAGACGGGGTTATTGACACGCAGCGGATTGCAGGGCTGACAAAGCTTGCGGAAACGCAGCGCAGCGCTGAGGAGACTGCCCTCCGGTACCAGCGCTCTCTCTCTGATGTGACCAGCCGGGTGGAGACCTCGCTCTCCGGCGAGTACATCGTGGATGGCAGGGATCATGTTGTCCCCCTCCTCCTTGGGGCGTTCGTTATGCTCGGGATAACCATTATCCTCCTTCTTGTCACGCCCATGCTATCGTATATCCTCCTTCCCGCCCTGGCGCTCTGGATCGTTGTCGTTGTCCAGGCAGCGATTGCCTTTGCCGCCCCGACCACCCTCTTCGGGCACTGGAAGGACGACCATTACCGGGACAAGCTCGAGTGGGATGCCTTTTCCCGGTTCCTCTCCAACATGGCGATGATCCAGAAGTACGCTCCCGCCGACCTCCCGATGTGGGGCGAGTGGCTCGTGTACGGTACGGCGCTCGGGGTCGGGGAGAAGGTCGAAGCAGCGATGAAGGCCCTCAACATCAATATTCCCGAGACGGGAGTGCCGCTCGGGGTCATGGGCATGACCCATGCCTTTGTTCCGCTCTCAACGTTCTCGCCGCCCAGCCAGCGCAGCTCGGGCAGCGGGGGATTTGGCGGGGGCGGTTTTGGTGGCGGTGGAGGATTTGGCGGCGGAGGTGCCGGAGGGCGCTGATCCCCCCTCTCCCTCTGCTGACGTGCTGTCCCGGGCACTATTTTCCTGCCATATATGATATAAACCGGGGCACACCATATCAATACCAGATATCGGATCTGATGATATGCAATACACGGAAGGTCAGATCGGCCGGATCTTTGTCGTGCGGATCGACGATGGGGAAGACCTGTTGGCCTCTCTCCGCCAATTCATTGCAGACAAGGGTATCCAGGCCGGTTCAATCGTCTTCCTGGGCGCCCTGATGGACGGGAAGATGGTGACCGGGCCCGAGAAGCCGGTCATCCCGCCTGACCCGCATTATGTCTTTTTTGAGGGAGGCTGGGAAGTCTTTGGCGTCGGGACGATTTATCCGGGTGACGGTGGTCCCCACATTCATTACCATGCATCCGTTGGCCGGGCCGGCCACGCCCTTACCGGCTGCCTACGGGAACGGGCAGTTACATACCTGATTGTCGAGGTTGTCATCTACGAGATCACCGGCCTCTCTGCACGACGCGAGTTCGACAAGAAGACGCAGCTCCACCTCCCGGTCTTAAAAGATCCTGCCGCAAAGGACAACGGGCAGGCTACCCTGCCCGGAGAGGAAGGGGAGCCGGTGACTGTGGGAGGGAAGAACAACGGGGAGAGCGAGCTGCCGGGCGGCCTTGCCGAGATCATCCGCGATCTTACCAAGAAGCCGCCGGTATAATCCACCTGCGCCCATCCGGCCGGTGCAACCACGTTCTTTATGATCCCGCAGCCACGTTTTCTCCCGATGTCCCGGGAAGAGGGAGAGCGGCTTGGCCTTGACCGGTTCGACATCATTCTCATCACGGGCGATGCATATGTTGACCACCCGTCATTCGGGACCGCACTTATCGGGAGAGTCCTCTGGGATGCCGGGTTCTCGGTCGGGATCATCGCCCAGCCCGACTGGAAGTCCGATGCGGATTTCACCCGGCTTGGGACGCCCCGTCTCTTTTTTGGCCTCTCCTCCGGCAATGTCGATTCGATGGTGAACAACTTCACACCGAACCTGAAACGAAGGAGCGACGATGTTTATTCGCCCGGGGGCATACCGAAACGGCCTGATCGTGCGATTATTGTTTATGCCAACAAGGTCCGGCAGATCTTCCCCGGCATTCCCGTCGTTCTTGGCGGGATCGAGGCAAGCCTTCGCCGGTTCGCCCACTATGACTACTGGCAGGACCGTGTTCGGCAGGGGATCCTCGCGGATGCACCCGCCGATCTCCTTGCTTTTGGTATGGCCGAGCGGCAGATGGTCGAGATCGCCCGCCGGCTCAGTGCAGGAGAACCGGCAAGGTGTTTGCGTGATATATGGGGAACCTCCTATACGATGGAGCTTGCCGAATGGCGAAGCAATCCGCCGCCAGGCATTGTGGAGATACCCGGATTCTCCGACGTTGTGAAGGATAAACAGGCCTATGCCCGGGCCTTCGCCCTCCACTACGCAGAGCAGGACCCGGTGCGGGGAAGGGTTGTTGCCCAGCCCCATCCAAAGACAGTCATCATCCAGAATCCCCCCACCAAGCCGCTATGCACGCCGGAACTCGACCATATCTATGAACTCCCCTTCTCGCGGGAAGCACACCCGTCATACAAGAAGCCCGTTCCGGCCCTCGAGCCGGTCCGGTTCTCGGTTGTGAGCCATCGCGGGTGTTTTGGCGCCTGCTCATTCTGTGCCCTCACCCACCACCAGGGCAGGATCGTCCAGAACCGGAGCACCGCGTCCCTTATACGGGAGGTCACCCGGCTGACGAAGATGCCGAAGTTCAAAGGCATTGTGCAGGATATCGGGGGCCCGACCGCAAACATGTATGGCATGTACTGCGATCTCTGGGAGAAGGCAGGGGCCTGCCGGGACAAGCAGTGCAGCCCCGCCTGCCGGACCCTCCATGCAAGCCATGCTGTCCAGTGTGAACTCCTTACGGCGCTCCGGAATATCCCCGGAGTCCGGAAGGTTTTCATCGGTTCCGGTATCCGCTATGACCTCGTTGTGGCAGATCCGGGTGAGTACCTGGGACTGATCTGCGACCATCACGTCTCCGGCCACCTGAAAGTCGCCCCGGAACATATCTCCCCCGCCGTGACTGCCCTGATGAACAAGCCCCCGCAGGATGTTTTTGACCGGTTCCGCAGGGAGTTTGCACACCTGCAGGAAGGAAAAGCAAAGAAGCAGTATATCGTCCCCTATTTTATGTCCGGTCACCCGGGCTGCACTGTCCGGGACATGGTCCGGCTGGCCGAGTACATCCGTGACAACAACCTTTACACCGAACAGGTGCAGGACTTTACCCCCACGCCGATGAGCGTCTCAACCTGCATGTACTATACCGGGCTTGATCCGTTCACGGGAAAGCCCGTACCCGTGGCAAAGGGAAGGGAGAAGCAGGTCCAGCGTGCCCTGCTCCAGTACCGCGAACCAAAGAACCGCGGGCTGGTCCTCGAAGGGCTGAAAAGCGCAGGGCGAAGCGACCTTATCGGAACCGGCCCGCTGTGTCTTGCACGAGAATATACCGGAGCCATGCAGAAGAGATCCAAAACGTACCAAAAACCAAAAAGGTGATTACCGGGATGCGGGAGGCCGGGGCTTTCACTTTCGGCCGTATTCATCATCGAACCGGACGATGTCGTCCTCTTCGAGATAATCGCCGAGCTGGACCTCGATCACTTCAAGGGGGATAAGACCCGGGTTCTTCAGCCGGTGTTTCATGCCGCTGTGGACATAGGTGCTCTCTCCTTTCCGCAGGAGTTTCTTCTCGCCGTTCAGCTCGATCTCGGCAGTCCCGTTCACCACGACCCAGTGTTCGCTCCGGTGGTGGTGGAGCTGGAGGGAGAGCCGCTCGCCGGCCCTGACGGTTACCCGCTTGATCTTGTACATTGCACCCTCTTCAAGGACGGTGTACGAGCCCCACGGGCGGTGTACCTGGCGGTGGAACTGCGTCACCGGGTCGTCATTGTTGTTATACCGCGTGACAAGATCCTTGACCTGTTCCGCCTGCCGGTTATGGCAGACAAGGAGCGCATCGGTGGTATCCACAACGATGAGATCACTCACCCCGATGAGGCCGACATGCTTGCCCGGCGCATGCACGTAATTGTTCCTCGCAGCGAGGTACTCGGCCTCCCCGACGTTTCCTTCCCGGTCATGCTCTTCCGTCTCGTACAGTGCCCTGAAGGTGCCGAGATCATTCCACTCCGCGTCGAGCGACACCACGGCAACCTTTTTCGAGTGCTCCAGCAGCCCGTAATCGATGGAGATGGATTCAAGCGATTTGTATTCTGGATCGCCTCCCGCGGCGAGAGCCATAAAAAGCTCGGGCTGGTATTTTTTCAGTTCGGCAAAGAAGCAGTCTGTCGAGAGGAGGAAGATGCCGCTGTTCCAGAGATAGCCGCGTCTGACGTAATCCTTTGCGGTTTTCTCATCGGGTTTCTCTTTGAACTCGTCGACCACGGCACCCACGGGAAGTTTTTTCCCGGGCCTGATATATCCGTACCCGGTGTGGGGGGAGGTCGGTTTCACGCCGAATGTCACTAGGTATTTTTTTGCCACCGGTACAGCGGCACGGATCTGGTCGAGTGCGGCCTCTCCCAGGATGTGATCACTGGGGAAGACCGCGGCCGTTGCGTGCAAATCAGTTTCCCGTATTCGTTGCAGTGCCCACCCGGTGGCAGGCAGGGTGTTTTTGCCTTCCGGCTCAACGAGCAGGCGGGAGTCGTCAAGGGTATACCCGAGTTCTTCAACCTGGTCCCTGACAAGATACCGGTGGATCTCGTTTGTCACAACCCAGATGTTTTCCGGTCCTGAGAGCCGGGCCGCCCGCTCATACGTCTTCTGGAAGAGCGAAGGGCCGTCAAGCTGGATGAACTGCTTGGGATAATATTCCCGCGAGAGCGGCCAGAGCCGCGTCCCGACACCGCCGGCAAGGATGATGGATTTCATGGGACGCCTGAAGAGAATCCGGAGTGGATGCAGCATCCGCCTGAACTCCGGAATTCGTTATATATCTCTCGGGAAATGATCATTTAATAGATTCGCTCGCGCTATGCACCAGGGAAAAGCCTGGTATCCTCACCTGACACCTTATACGGCTGCTCTCGGGGCTGGGCGCTGGTCAAAGAATTTCCGGAGCCACAACTCGGTGTTGACAATCCGCCAGATCTCGGGAGAGTAGGGGGACTTTCGCTCAAGGAACGCGAGGTAGTCCCGGATCACTGCGCCGGCATCCCAGTACGGCCGCATCCGGAAGGTGTCTGAAGAAAGGACCTGCAGGATGAACGGGCGGAGGTCCTCTTTCATCCAGATCTCCTCCGGTGTCACAAACCCCATCTTGTCCATCCGGCAGCGGATCGATTCCGGGACAATTCCTTTGATAGCATGGCGGAGGCTGGTCTTCGTGATGCCGTGCCGGATCTTCTGGTCCAGCGGCAGGGCTGCGACATATTCCACGAACCGGTAATCGAGGAAGGGCACGCGGGACTCGATCGAGAATGCCATGGAGTTCCGGTCCTCGTAATGCAGGAGCGAGGGCAGGTTGGTTGCGGTGAGCTCGCGGTGGAGCACCCGGTCAAGGCGGCCGTCATACCGCAGGATGGTCTCCGCCTTGCAGGTAAGGAGACCCCGGCGGGCTTTCCGTTCGCGGAGCTGGCCCAGCGCGGAACGGAAGAACCCCCCGTGACGGCTCATGCTGCCAGCCAGTTCCCGCACTGCCGTCAGCCACCGGAAGGAGCGGAGGAGCGTACCAAGATACGTTCCCTGGTAGGCGATATACCCGGCAAGAAGTTCGTCTGCCCCCTGTCCGTCAAGGACAACTTTTACCCTCTCCCGCGCAAGCCGCATTACGCAGTACTGCGCATAGATGGAGAGCGAACCAAACGGCTCGTCCTGCACCCAGACGAGATGGTCGATGTCGTCCCAGAGCTGTTCGGCCGACGGTTCGACCCGGTGGGCATCGACCCCGGTTGCCTGCACGATCTCATCGATGTATTGGCTCTCGTCATACCGCTTGTCAGTGAAGACCGCGGAGAAGGTCTTCTGTTTTGCCCCTACGCTTGCGGTGGCCTCTTTCCGGATGATGTCATTGATGAGTACGGTTAAGGTCGAGGAGTCGATCCCTCCCGAGAGGCAGGTCCCGACCGCAACATCGCTCCGGAGGTGGATACGGGTTGCATCGCGGAGGAGATCGAGGAGCCGGGACGCGGCCCCGGTTTTTGCAGCCTGAGAATGCACCTCAGGACTGACCTTCACGTCCCAGTACCGGACCGGCTGTTTTGGTCCGCCTGCATCCACGACCAGGTAATGGGCCGGCAGGAGCTGGGAGATGCCGTCGAACATGGTCTTGGCCGAGTGGTCGAGCACGCCCCACGCAAGAAAGGTGCCAAGCATCAGGTCATCAGGTTTTCTCCCGGCATCCGGGTGGGCGAGCAGGGCCTTGATCTCGGACGCGAAGAGAAAGGACCCACCAGCCTGTGTATAATAGAACGGCTTGATGCCGAGGCGGTCCCGGGCGCAGAAGAGCTGCTCCTTCTTCCCGTCCCAGAGGGCAAAGGCCCACATGCCATTGAACCGTGAAAGGCATCCTTCGCCCCACTCCTCGTAGCCATGCAGGATGACTTCGGTATCGGAATGCGAGTGGAAATGGTGGCCTTTTTGCAGCAGCTCTTCGCGAAGCTCCACGTAATTGTAGATCTCGCCGTTGAACACAAGCCAGAGCGTCCCGTCCTCGTTGGTCATCGGCTGGAGCCCCTCGTCCGTGAGGTCGATGATGGCAAGGCGGCGGTGAACAAGGCCCGTGCTGCCGCAGATCTTCATCCCCTGCCCGTCGGGACCCCGGTGGGCGAGTCGTTCGGCCATTGCCGCGAGAAGGTCGCTATCCGGGGCCTTCCCGTCCAGACAGTACTGGCCTGCAATCCCGCACATTATGGTAAAGGTGGGTACCGCGGGATAATAAGTGTATGAGCAGGCTGATGTGACGGGTCGAGGATTTGCATTGAAATCCTCTCCTCCTCGGGGCTCTTGTGAATCCCTCGGAAGTCGAAGATTTTCCTGATGGAAAATCCTCGAAGAATTGCTATGCAATTCTTCTCGTGCTTCAGGTCGTATGACCTGTCGCATTCTCCTGCCCCGGGTCTGATGACTGCTCGGAAATCGAAGATTTTCCTGATGGAAAATCTTCTCCTCCTCCAGGTTCTTCGAACCTGTCGGAAATCGAAGTTTCGAGGGTTATCAAACCCGAGAAATGAGAAGAAATCCGAAGGATTTCTTCGAAAACACTTCGTGTTCTTCTCGTCCTCATGGTTCTTCGAACCATTCGGATCCCGCACGCTGATATAGTATCGTGTTCAAGGACTGTCCGGTAAGATGATCAGAGGAAACAGTCATGACGGTTGAAGTCCGGGAACTCAAACCTGAAGAATTCTATCTGGCCGAAAAGCTTTGGGAAGAGTACCGGGACCAGAAAGCAGACAAGGTACGTGAACGTATTTTCGGGGTTTTCGAAGATGGTCGGCTTGCGGCAACAGCCCGGCATACTCTCCACCCGGACGGCGTGGAGATGGATTGTGTCTTTGCGTCGGAAAAGTACCGGGGGAAAGGATATGCACGGATGGCTGTCGAGGCACTGCTGAAGACATGCGGAAAAGAGCCGATCTTTATCCATTCAACGCTGGTCCTTATCCCGTTCTACAAGAAGCTGGGATTTGTGCCGATCCCGGAGGACAAACTCCCGCGGACGATCCGGGAAAGATTCCTGTTCTGTTTCGGGGAGATGGCTGGCTGTAATGTCTGTCCTATGGTTCGGGTTAAACAGCCGGAGACAGCGACTACGCCATGATAGCAGGTGATATTCCGGATTTGGACAGACATGTGAGCTATTTCTGGAAGGGTGGTACGATGGATGTGACGCCTCTCATCACCACGCCTCTTTCGAAACAGTTGCGGCATCGTCCGCAGTCAGGAGTGAGATGCAGACATATAAACGATTTCTCACCGAGTACCTTCCGCTTTTTTAGGTCAACCTGAAGGGTAAATTGGTCGGGTTGGATAATAATCATCGAATTTACGTCGGTCCTGTACAGTGCCCGGCATGGGTGGTTTCTGGGGAAACGCAGCGATCAATGCCAGCCACACAGGACAATACCAAAACGGAAAACAGATGGGTGTGCAGGAACCTTAACGCAGGGTCCGATCGGTTCGCTCACGCATTGCGAGCAGGGTCTGAGTATATGTTCACATTTTTTCAGGCAGGGTCCGTTTGCATTTTTATGAGCAGAGTCCGCTGAAAATTTTTTAAGCAGGGTCTGCTGAAAAAAAATTGAGCAGGGTCCGGTTGAAAAGCCGGATTATTTTCCGACGTGAACGGTTTCCTCTGTTTTTGGATTCAGACAGATCTGGTTTACTTTTTGCTGGCAGGGTCCGATCAAAAATTTTCAAGCGGGGTCTGCTGAAAAAATTTCGAGCAGGGTCCGGTTGATCGGATCGCGGATGTTGAGCAGGGGGTGGGGGGGGGTGATGAAAATTTTTGGAGCAGGGTCTGGTAGACTATTACGCGCTGATCTCAGCGCAAAGGAGCCCAGCCTGTTCAAGAATGGATATCACCGCTTTTGGTTGCTTGTCCGGCGGGTAATTGTATTTTGTCAGGATCCGCTTGACCATAACCCGTATCTTGGCCTTGACGCTCTCTTTGACTGTCCAGTCGATGGTGACGTTCTTCCGGATCTGGTCCACCAGCTCATGCGCGATCTTCTTCAAGACTTCATCGCCAAGGACCATGACAGCATTGTCATTGACTTCGAGTGCTTCGTAGAACGCCAGTTCTGCTTCCGAGAGCCCGAGATCCTCTCCCCTTTTGTCGGCCTCCCTTAGTTCCTTTGCGAGTTTGATGAGTTCCTCGATAACCTCAACCGTCTCGATGGCCCGGTTCTTGTACCGGTGAATGGTTTCCGCGAGCATCTGCTCGAACGAGCGGGACTGGACAAGCCGCTTCTTCTGCCGGGTCCGGATCTCGTCGTTGAGGAGTTTCCTGAGTAGTTCAACGGCAACGTTCTTCTGGGGGAGGCCCCGGACTTCTGCGAGGAACTCCTCGGAAAGGATGGAGATATCCGGCTTCTGGAGCCCGGCTGCCGAGAAGATATCGATGACCTGCCCGGGCACGATGGCCCCGCTCACGATCTGACGGATGGCATGCTCCATTTCCCACGACCGATCTTTGCCTTCATCACCATCACCGTATTTTACCAGGACCGCCCGCACTGCCTGGAAGAATGCGACATCGTCCCGGATTTTCAGCGCATCCTCATGGGGAACCGAGAGAGCGAATGCCTTTGAGAGTTCCATGACGGCCGTAACGAAACGCTTCTTTCCGTCCTTCTTTTTCAGGATGAATCCCTGGGCAGCAGGCAGGAGGGCAAGCCTCCGCTGCGGATCTTCCCAGTCCGACCAGTCGAACCCGTGGAAGATACCGCAGCAGATCTCGTACTTCTCCAGCATGACCGCGACCGCCTCCTCCTGCACAATGGCAGTCTTTCCGGTCCCGCCGCTTTCGGTGTAATTCGCGATGGCTTTGCGTAACTCGTCTCCAAGCCCGATGTAATCGACAACAAGTCCACCGGGCTTATCCTTGAATACCCGGTTCACCCTTGCTATGGCCTGCATGAGGGTATGGCCCTGCATCGGCTTGTCAACGTACATCGTGTGGAGCGACGGGACATCGAACCCGGTCAGCCACATGTCCCGGACGATAACGATCTTCAGGGGATCCTCCGGAATCATTTTCTGGAACCGTTTTGCAAGCACCTCCCTGCGGGGCTTGCTCCGGATGTGCTGCTGCCACTCCAGCGGATCGGTTGCCGATCCGGTCATGATCACCTTGAGGGCTCCCGTTTCATCCGCACCGGCATGCCAGGCCGGCCGGAGCCGGACAAGCTCGTTATACAGTTCCACGCAGATCCGGCGGCTCATGCAGACGATCATGGCCTTGCCGTTGAGCGATTCCTGTCGCCTCTCATAGTGGTCGATGATGTCCTGCGCAATGAGGGAGATCCGTTTCTCGGTTCCGACAACGGCTTCGAGAGCTGCCCATTTGGACTTGAGGTCCTCTTTCTTCTCGATCTCTTCGCCCTCGGTCACTTCCTCGAACTGCGTATCGATCCTCGGCCGTTCCTTCTCGTCAAGGTCAATCTTTGCGAGCCGGCTCTCGTAATAGATCGACACGGTTGCCCTATCCTCGACTGCCCGCTGGATATCGTATACGCTGATATAGTTCCCGAAGACATGCCGGGTGTTCTTATCCTCCTTTTCGATAGGAGTTCCTGTGAACCCGATGAAGGTAGCACCGGGCAGGGCATCACGGATGTGCCGGGCGAACCCGTCGATGAAATCGTACTGGCTCCGGTGGGCTTCGTCCGTTATGACGATGATGTTTCTCCGGTCGCTCAGCTCAGGGTATTTCCCGCCCTTCTTTTCCGGGAAGAACTTCTGGATCGTGGTGAAGATGATGCCACCGGAGCTGACTGCGAGCAGTTTTTTGAGGTGCTCGCGATCCGTTGCCTGGACCGGGTTCTGCCGGAGAAGGTCGCGGCAGCGCGAGAATGTGCCAAAGAGCTGATCGTCGAGGTCATTCCGGTCGGTGATGACCACGATAGTCGGGTTCTCCATCAGCCGATCGAGAACGATCTCACCTGTGAAGAAGACCATGGTCAGGCTCTTTCCCGATCCCTGCGTATGCCAGACAACACCCCCCTGACGGCTGCCGGCGGGACGTGATTCCCGTTTAACGCTCTCCACCGCATTCTTCACAGCGTGGTACTGGTGATAGCCTGCCATCTTCTTGACGACACTCCCCTGGTCGTCCGCCTCGAAGACGATGAAATTCTTCACGATATCCAGGAGCCGGCGTTTGTCAAAAACCCCCTTTGCCAGCACTTCGAGCCGGAGCATGGTTGCGGGCGCGAGTTTCTCTCCCTCGATGGTCCGCCACGGCATGAACCGCTCCCGGATCGCGGAGAATGTCCCGATTTGTGCCTCGACACCGTCCGAGATAACTGCCATCTCATTGTACACAAAAAGAGACGGGATCTGGTCCTTGTACGTCTGGAGCTGCTGGAAGGCGCTGTCGATGGTCGCCTTCTCATCTGCCGGGTTCTTCAGTTCGATGACAACCAGTGGCAGCCCGTTCACGAAGAGGATGATATCCGGACGCCGGTTATGATGGTTCTCGATGATGGTGAACTGGTTGACGGCAAGCCAGTCGTTATTCTCCGGCTGGTGAAAATCGATGAGGCGGACGAGGTCGCCGGTTATCGATTCACCCGGCCGCTGGTACTCCACCTCCACCCCGTCAACAAGCATCTTGTGGAAGGCCCTGTTGTTCCCGATAAGCGAGGGGGAATCGGGATGCAGCACCTTACGCATTGCATCCTCCCTTGCACTTGGCGGGATATGCGGGTTGAGCCGTTCAATCGCTTCCTTGAGCCTCCGTTTCAGGATCACGTCCTGCCAGGTCTCCCGCTCGGCAGCGGGTTCACCGGGTGCGATATCCGGGCCGAAAAGCGTTGTGTACCCGAGGTCCCGGAGCCACGCGAGCGTGTGCTCTTCTACATCGGATTCGGCAAGGCGGGCGGCGGGGGTCATCGCCGCACCTCCTTAAGGTACATGAACACCTGGCGTTTCCCATCCTGGTATTTCTTCAGTTTCCCCTTTCCTTCAAGGAGGATCAGATCGGTTCTTGCTGTGGGTAACGATACTTTATATTTCCCTGCAATCTCGCTGATCGTGTACCGGCGGGTCGGGTGCCGGATGAAATCCCTGAGGATCTCTGCCTGACGGAACGAGAGATCGGGAATCCGTTCAACCAGCTGGAGCGATTCTGCTTCCTCATTCTTCTTGTGGATAAGGTACTGCCGGAGGTCTTCAAGCGCCCTGCTGATGATATGGATATTGAAGTCGATGAAGTAGGTCATGTCGTTGCCATCGGTCTCCGTCAGCTGGTACGCATGAGAATACTGCGCCGGGGCATGAACGAAGATGCGCGAGATCGAGATGTACTCCAGCAGATCGTAGTGGTGCTTCAGAGCGTACCAATAAAAGAGCGCTCTTGCCGTTCTCCCGTTTCCATCAACGAATGGGTGAATGTACCCGATGAGGAAGTGAAGGATGATCGCTTTTACGATGGGGTGGATAAACTCATCCTCCTCGTTAGCAAACGTGCAGAGATCTTCGATCATTGCCGGAATTTTTTCACAATCCGGCGGGTAATGAAAGATTTTTGTCGGATCCGCCCTGCTTCCCACCACGATGTCGTTACAGGTACGGAACAGAACTTCGTCACTCTCGCTCTCCAGGGTTCCCAGGGTAATTGCCATATGAATTTCGATGAGAAGCTCAGGTGACAGGGGTTTATCCCGCAACTCTTTGAGCCGGAGTATCGTCATATAGTTGTTGACGATCATCCGCTCCGAGGTGTCCTTCGGTTTTCTGCCTTCCCGCAGGATCTTCTTGGCTACCGGCCGGGTCGTTGCCGCCCCCTCGAGCTGGCTGGAGGCGATGGCCTCTTCCATCAGAGAATTGATGAGATATTGTTTCTTGTTCGCCTCGCTTGGCAATTCACCAAAGAGCCGGTCGAACGATGCGGGGGACGCCTTGTCAATGAGGTGGAGTTGTTTATGGAACTTTTCTGGAGTATAGAACGGGAATTTCTCGCCATCGATCTGGATTTCACGGTACTTCGTGCTGCGGATGGTGCGTAAGACAAACCAGAATGCGATGGGGTCGAACGGGATATTCTTCCGGCGCAGATCATCCCAGTGAACGTACTCAAGCTCGTTATATTTTCGGATCAGCTTCCGGATTTCCGCCGATTCTTCGTTCTTCTGGTTTACCCGATTGGCCAGATCATTGTACTTCTCAAGATAATCCGACCACATCCTGCCAAAATCCGGCGGCGTCTGAGGTTTTTTCATCCCGCACCTGAACTACTAATTATCTACTAAAACCTGAAAATATTTGTATTTTTTACAGGTATTTACAGATTGATTGGTGTATGGGAACAAAAAGGTTCTGTAAATTGGTGAAAAATTTTCAGGTAAAAATGAAGCCAGGTTTTTTACGAGTTTCACTGTCTAGGAATCTCTCAACTGACAGACCGGCCAGAAACGCAGCTTTTTCAAGGCTGACCTTCCCCTTCTTGTGAAGAGAAAACGCAGTCGGGATTCGTTTTTCCATTACCCTGTCATAGATTGCGGAACGCTGAACGAAATTTGGGTAGGAGACATAAGTAAAGAGAAGATGTTCATCCTGGGTCAGGTCGTTGAGGAAACTCTTGAAGTCCTGTATCGCTTCAATCTCTTCTCCAGTAAATGCCGGTTTTACTTTAGTGAGTACATCGATGCCGGTGGGAGTGATCCGGTATTCCTGCCCCTCTTCCCGCACAAGACCCAGCGATTTTAAGTTCCCCATCTCGTTCTCGGCTGCTTCGCTGTATGGGCCGAAGGTATGCGGGATGAACTCTGCCTGCTCCCGGATCTTGTCAACATAATCTGCGATAAGGAACATCTCCTTCTGGAACGCCACCTTTCCTTTGAGGGGATCGTTGTTGCCCGCGTGCAGCAGCTGCAGTATCGCAAGGTCCAGATCGGTCAGATCCTCAACAATCTCCTCGATTGAGAACTCCATCGCAGTCTCCGTTTCCTACTATAATGTACGATTTCTGATCTTCAATGCTTCTGCGAATGGTTTGGCGAGAGGGGGATATGAAAAAGTGGGCGGAGGGTGGGTGAAAGTGATAATGAACGTTATTTGCCATCACAACCAGGCAGAGGCACGTGTCCCCAAGGAACCTCATCAACCTGTCCAATCCAGTGTTCGCGGGGCAATCGGTTGGCATATGTTTCTTTGTAATCACATAATCGAAGAACTGCCAATTCCAGATACCACATTCCTAATCGCCAACTATCGTAATAGAGATCTGAAAATACATCCCGGCGTTTATGCTCTGGATGAACTATCGCATTACGAATTTCTGTCAAAAAATGCGGTGCATCGAGATACTTGAATTTTTTCGCAATTGCTTGAATCTTTGGCAAATTTGAGGGAATTGCAGTAGGGATATCTAATGATGCAAAAAGAAGACGATATTTGTCAGAGGCTTTGAGATCCTTAAATCCATTAGGCTCGATCAGTTTTCGTTGATTGACTGCATATTCGTAAGCAAGTCTCTCAATCGCGACCTGCGAGAGAATAATACCTGCATCAATTCCACTTCCGGAGGTATTGTTGCTTCGCACATACCAGTAGATTACTGAATGTAAGGTATCCCTCCATCGCTTGTCTTCCAGCTTAGATAAAAAATTGGGAAACAAATGGGCTAGTTGACTGGAATGATGAGGATCAAACCATGACATTGAACTTTTTATAGGAGGGTGACTACTGACACCCAATACCCATACTTTGGTTTCATTTTTGTCATATCCGACTGGCATGATGGGCGGACAAAAATACCCCTGACTGAACGTGAAAAATTCACGCAAATCGAGCATCATCTTCCGGGCTGATGCTCCGTTAAATTCTGAATTATCAACACGAGTAAGACAACCGACATGGGTTAAAACCGGGTTATGTTTTTTGCCAGCCTCTGCTGAATCAGCATCTTTGATCTCATGAAGTTCGACTCTCCATTTTGTTGACATAAGTTCGGTAATTCCAAGTCTGTATGCGGAACTCCCTGAATGAATCATCTTATGAGATGTTCCAAATCGATCCTTAAAATTAAAAAGGTGAAATAGGACCTTTGAGATGCGGGTGTCATCATTCCCGATGATGGGGAATGGCTCTTGATTCGGGGAAAATGTGATAATTCTCCCTCCTGATGATGCTGATGATGAGGAATCGATTGCTGAAACGAAGGCTGGAATTTTATGCCCGTTGAGGATAATTTGATCCGTTCCAGTTAAGGAACATAGTGCTGAAAGAGAATCTTCAAGAGTAAGTTGAACTTCAGTTCTGATATCTGCGTCTCCATTGGAGTCAAAAACAACTTCTGCCTGAGAAGTAAAATCCTTCTCTCCTAATTTAAAAGAGCACGGCAAATTCTGTTCGAGAGAATTGCTACCTTCTGCTCCCCCAAATGCATAACAGGGTTCCACGTCCATCATCATCCTACTCCACTGATCCATACAATAGCAGATAGTTCTGTTATTGCATTCTGCTCGTTTACTCAGAGAATAATAGCACTTTGTGATGTGGAGTGTGAAAGTGATTACAAAGATGCAGGGTTAAGATTGATATCAACACGAATCTCCCCGTTCATCAGTTTCGGCAGCAGCGCATCCCGGATCAGAGCAAGCGTGCGGGATTCTTCGAAGTTTCTCTCCATTTTTTCACGTAGTGGCCTACATCTATCTTCAAATTTTTCAAGGATTTCGCGATTCCCTGAGGGGAAGATCAAATTCAGTTTAGGGATATTCCGAACATTAAGCGAATCGAGAACAGTTCCCCTATCAATTTTCATCTCGATGTCTTGTCGCATCGCTGATGATAGAAGTGCCTCAATCAGAAAAGTTGGATAGGGATATTGTTGTTTTAAGCGAATTGCGGTCATGTTTCTTCCTAATGCCGCTTTGATTCCATCGGGAATTTGACATACTGCCCCGACCCGTCCGGCATTGGTGATTAAACAATCTCCCTTTTGAGCTTCAATTCGTGAAATCCACATCTGATAATCTTGAGGCGTGATAAAAAAAGTGTCCGACATGTCAACAAGACCGTCATCCCGAATATTACATAATTGAAGGTATGGCATCCCCGATTCTTGTCGTTCAGGTTTTTTCGCGTGGAGACAATCAATAATATCCGCGATTTCTCCGAGCTCAATGATATCCCACCCCTTCGGCACCTCCCGCCCGTCAATCTCCTCAAACCCATCCGGAAACAGCGCCGCCGTCTCCGCATCCATCCCGGCCGGCTGCCTGCCCTCCGCCTTCGCCCGCACCGGGTCGAAGTCCACGAACCACGACTGGAAGATCGCCCGTGCCATGGCTTCGAGCGTCTCGTTCATCTGCCGGTTGAGCTCGATCTTGTCATCGAGCGAGCCGAGGATGCGGGCGATGGCGTGCTGGGTGGGGAGAGGGGGGAGGACGACGGGGACTGCTTGCATAATGCTTGTATTCAGGTTCGGCATCGTTGCACCAAGAGCATGGCGCAATATCCATTCTTTAACTGCCGGATATTTCAAATAAAAAGAGGCAAATCTGGGATCTATTACACCTTCCCCCAACCGGATCATTAAACATCCGGTTCCACACAGCCATCCATTTTGTTCCTCTCGAATCAATGAACACCGTTCAACATCCCCTCGTCGGCTATATACGATATCCCCTTGTCTGACTCTATATCGGGAGAGTCTTTCTGCATCGATTTCGGATATTCTGGCAATTCCCTGAGTGACAATCTGATTATCCCCGATATTAACCGGCATTATCGATGGAACTCCGAAGGGAATGTAATCGGATGCGTGTAACTGACTCCCAAATGGACCCGTTTGAATTAATCCGCCTCCACGTTTGCAAACGACCCCAAGTGTTGTGGATTCCCAGCGTTCTGGTAATTGTACGTTTAGAATATTCATAATCAAACAAGGTCTTGGATCGAACGAATCAACATATTACAACAACCTGAAATTGCTAACACTTCAAAAATGGGATTATTTTGTCCAAATCGGCAATTCAATTGATTTTCAACGATTTTCATAATGCCCGGTGTTATCATGCTAACACTCTGCTAACGCTCCTTGAGATAGTACCGTCTCTTTGGAGGTTTCCCTTCAGCTGTCAGAAAACCGCCCTCCCCGGACCAGTATTTAAGATACCTTGAAGCTTCTACCTTTGCAGAAGGGGAGGCTCCAAGTCCAAGAAGGTCACGGCAGTCCTTATTTGTGATACTCCCATGATCCTGTACAAAACCACGGACCAGCTCGGGATATCGTGCTGAATTTATCCCCTTTGCTGTTGAATATCCCGCTTTCCCAATAAGCTCCTTGGCTACCGCTTTTGTAAGATAAAACGTTGCTTCGTGAGTATGCCCTTTCCGTTCGAGAATCCCCCGTTTTGGATCACTCATCTGGTCCAATATACCAAGCGCCTGGTCCCGGTCAAGCTGCAGGAGAAGCTCTGCATCTGATGTTCTGATATACCGGTGGTTTTTAAGATAGGTCAGGATCATCAGACCATCCAATCCAATATCCCGGCCCTGCGAATGCCATTCAGCTATAAGCCGCGCCATCCGGTGATCAAAGGTTCCGTCAAAAACCTTTAGGGTAACATGAGACGCATCCGCCTCATACCGGGGGATCCGCTTGCCGTATTCAAGCATCGGGATGAAAATTTTTCGTCGTCCCGTCCCTGCAGATTCAACAAGCCTCAGTTTAAGGAAGGCATTTGCAAGAGTCCGGTTCCGTGCAATTGGCTCATGACGGAGAATATTGGTAAGATTGATCCCTCCGATGAATCCGCCAGGGCTTGTAACCGTCAGTTCGCTGCGGGAATGCCGGATCAACACTTCGCCGGGGTTGGTATAATCCCGGTGTGTAACAGCGTTTAAAACAACTTCACGAACTACCTCAAGAGGAAAAGCAGGTATACGCAGCCGGAATAAGCCAACGGGTATCTCTTCTTCCGGATTCACAGGACTCGTAAATATTCCTTCGAGTTTTTCTATAATCTGGAGAAGACTCATTCGCCAGATGTCATTTCTTGCCACTCTGGTTTCAGAAATTTGGTGGACATAATGAACCTGGCTCTGCGGAATCTTTGCAGCAATAACTTCCGGCTTTCCAAAAAGTAAAAGCCCGGCATTCGTAACTGAATGATCCCTGACGGCTTCAAGACCCTGAAGGAATGCATCATCGGGTAGCTTAAGGAGCTCTGATTCTGGATTCCGGCTGCGGAGGAAATTCCGGGCTCGGGCAATCTCCAAAGGATCCAGATCATCGAGGGAAACACCATACGCTTTCTCACCACTCCAGTCAAGAGCCCCGGAAGAGACACGCATTGTAACGAATTCGGAGGGGTCAAGAGGCATACAGTTTTTCCCAACCCGCCGCTTGAAAAGGCCTTGGGCCGTCCCATAGGGAGGTGAGTTTCCCTTGGGTATCCGTACAACCAGAATGTGACCCGTACCTTCAGGAACTGAAAGTTCTTCAACTTCAACATTCAGGTGAGGACGGGTACTGTCAAAAACTCCTCGGCGCCAGACATCAAGATTGTACCCACGGGCACCATGAATTGCCTTGGCACGGCCAAGTATTCTATCCGATACTCCAAAGACAACAACTCCCCCCTCACTGTTAGCAAAACAGACCGCATACTCTAATGCGATTTTCATTTCATCTTTTGGATTATTCCATGGCTTAAAATCGAGGTTTGCCGTTTCGAGATCATCAGCAACTGCCGTATCCAACCTGCTTAATAATGCCAGGATCTCATCGTTTGTTGGAATACTCATTGCAGCTTCCCCATTTTTTAGATTTTATATCCCAATGCTTTGAGATTGTTGTTTATATCTTTTTCAAGAGATTGAGATTCTTTGAACTGCTCCCCCAGCTTCCGACTCAGCCGCCCCATCTTCTCCTCGAACGGCTCTCCATCATCCACGACATCCTCGGCGCCCACATATCGCCCGGGTGTCAGCACGAAACCGTTCTTAGAAACCTCCTCAGCAGAGGCACTCTTACAGAACCCCGGTACATCTGAGTACGAACCAGCATCCTTCTCGCCCCGCCAGGCATGGTACGTTGCAGATATCCGGGCAACATCCTCATCGGTGAGATCGCGGTGCACCCGGTCGATCAAAGATCCCATCTTCCGGGCGTCGATAAACAGCGTCTGGCCGCGACGGTCCCGGAACCTGTGGTTCTTCTTGTCACGGGTGACAAACCAGAGGCAGGCCGGGATCTGGGTGGAGTAAAACAATTGTCCGGGTAAAGCAATCATGCAGTCCACGAGATCGGCCTCGACAATCTTCTTCCGGATCTCGCCCTCACCGGACTGGCCGGAAGACATGGAGCCATTCGCGAGCACGAACCCGGCAATGCCGGTCGGGGCGAGGTGGTGGATGAAGTGCTGGACCCAGGCATAGTTCGCGTTGCCGGCTGGCGGGATGCCATACTTCCAACGGGCATCGTCCCTCAGCCGCTCGCCGCCCCAGTCCTTCATGTTGAACGGCGGGTTGGCGAGGATGAAGTCCGCTTTCAGGTCCGGGTGCAGGTCGCGGTGGAAGCTGTCCGCGTTCTCGCTGCCGAGGTTGCCCTCGATCTTCCGGATGGCGAGGTTCATGTTCGCGAGCTTCCACGTGGTCGGGTTGGACTCCTGCCCGTAGATGCTGATATCCCCGATCTTCCCGCCATGCGCCTCCACGAACTTCTCGCTCTGGACGAACATGCCCCCCGATCCGCAGCAGGGGTCATACACCCGCCCCTTGTACGGCTCGATCATCTCGACGAGCACGCGGACAACGCAGCGGGGCGTATAGAACTGTCCGCCCTTCTTCCCCTCAGCGCTTGCGAACTGCGAAAGGAAGTACTCGTACACCCTCCCGAGAATATCCTTGGACCGGTTCTCCTTGTCGCCAAGCCCGATGGTGCCGATGAGGTCGATGAGTTCCCCAAGCCGGGTCTTGTCGAGCGACGGGCGGGCATAGTCCTTCGGGAGCACGCCTTTGAGCGAGGGATTGTCCCGCTCGATCGCCACCATCGCGTTGTCGATCAGCTTGCCAATCTCGGGACGCTTTGCGTTTGCCTGGAGATGTGACCAGCGGGCCTCTTTTGGCACCCAGAAGATATTCTCGGACTGGTACTCGTCGCGGTCCTCCAGCGTCCGGTACCGTGCTTCCGGCTCGGCAACGTACCACTCGCTCTTGGGATCGGAGAGCTCGGTCTGGAGATGCGTATGGCGTTCCTCGAACGCATCGGAGATGTATTTCAGGAAGATAAGACCAAGGACCACGTGCTTGTATTCCGCTGCATCCATGTGGCCCCGAAGCTTGTCGGCTGCTGCCCAGAGCGTTGCCTCAAAGCCGAGGTTAGCCCCGTTGCTGGTCTTCTGTTTCTTCGTGCTCTGCCGGGCCATAAGTGATCGTTCTTCGGTAAATCCTATTCGCGGAGGTGTGCGTTAAGGTTTGTGAAATGATGAGAGTCACTCCATGCTCTTGCACTCTACACTCCCGTCATAATTCCGCTTCCATTGAACCTCCATCATCCATGTAATATATATACAATCTCATAACACCCTATCCAATCACATCTGCCCGGCCAACCGCACACCACCACATTCGCCCTGCGATGGATCGTAGGGCCATGAACCCGGTCTGTGGAATGCCGACTCGGGCAGTGTGGGACAAAACTTCATGAGGGTTAAGCAGCCGGAGGACAGGGTAACGCCACATGGAGTTATTGTTGTGACAACGAAATCGCACATTTCCGGGCGGCCCCGCAGCGCCTCCCGGATGGGAATGAGGATGCGTTCCTCTCAGAAAGCAAAGACTGCAACCTGTAAAGCATCGAGAATATCAGAGCAGGAAATCCCGAAAGTGGGGAAGCGGCAGCAACGGCACGGCGCCCGCGTTGTCGTGCATCCCCCGGTAGAACCCGCACTCCGGGACACTGCGCCCGATGAGACGCCGTTCAGCCGGACCCGGAGCAGCCCGCTTGTGTTCGAGGCAATGGAGGTTCTCAGACAGTACGGGTACATCCCAGTGCGGCTCATCGAGCCATCGATTCCGATAAACCTCATCGGGATGAAGGAGAGCGGTTCGCTGATCATCCTGGCCCTGAGATCAAGGCTGCCGGTGCCGAGCGCTGTCCGGCTCCGTGAGCTCTTCACTGACAAGGTGGACTATCTCCGCGGGATGGCCGGGAAGGTAAAGGACCGGATCATGATCTGGGTGTATTCGCCGGCCTGCGGCTGGCGGTATTACATCGTGTACCCGGGCGGTCTGCGGTATGACCTCGACTTCCCGAAGTCCATAGGATAATTCATTCTTTTTTTGTCAGCGATCGCCCCCCTTGCGCCATCCCGCCCCCGAGGGGGCGTGGGCGATGAGGATTCTTCGGTATTACCTTCCAGAGATTTCACCCGAGCAGGTAATACAGAGCCATCGCCTTGGGGGGTGCCCACACGGCGGGGGTGGAGCATCGCGGAACCCCCAAGAGCGTCAAATCCTCGCTGATTTTTCAAAAAAGAATTGGAAATAATCGTTGATCAATGCCAATCCGCGCCGAACCGCTCGGATTCTCATTTCCTCCACAATTCAATGCCGGATCGACACCCCCCAAATTATCGGTTATATCCCCATATCCAATACTAATGTGTCCAAGGGCGCCCGCGGACAAGTCGGAGGGGAACGGAGTTCCCCTTCTCATCCATGAGGTTCTCACGAACCTTTCGGAAAACAACAAAATGGAGGAATAGAAAAATGGCAGACTTTACCACAAGTTCAACCCTCAAAAGTGCGGTCCGCAAGCTCGCGGCACCGCTGGCAGATGTGACTGCCTTCGACAATCTTGTCCAGGGCGTCATCACGAACAACCCCTTCCAGTGCACGACCTACAACCAGGGCGGATCAGATCACCCGGGCGTAGAACGCAGCAGGCAGGGATACACCGCACGGATCGTCTACCAGGATGATGATGCGAAGAGCATCGCCGTCATCTCGGTACGGGCACCCACCATCGCATCCTTCACGAGCGTTGCGAACCGGATCGTTGCTGACACGGAGATTGCAGCTGCTCTTGGCGGTACAGCAATTCGTGACCTCAATAACGAGAAGTACGCGGCTACGCTGCGGTGCCACGATGCCAACGGCGAGATCTACTTCGTCAACTTCAGCCGGGAACAGGTAACCCTGAACTCGTACTCTGACGAAGCAATCCGGAACCGCGTGGAGACCTGGGCGGATACCGTAACGGCGCTCGCCTGAGGGTCCATCTGGACCCGAAGGTAGAGAAGAACGCGTAAGCGTTCTTCGAAGGCACAACAATGGAATGGAGGTTTTAATGTCCCCCACCCTCTCAAACCCGCTCCGCCCCCTCTGCTGGGGCGTGCTCCACGCGATCGGCATGTTCGACCCTAAGGAACAGCTGACAGACGCAGACATGGAGGCAGACCCCGCCGGGTACCGGACCTGGTTCAGTCTCGGCGAGGTCTTCATGGCCTGCCTCCTTGCAGGGACCATCGCGGTCCCTGCCGGGATCTGGTTTGCCGGGCGGACGGAACTCCCGCTTGCCTTCATCGGTGCGGGCATTCTGTTCCTGCCGCTCTTCGTCTTCCTTCCCCGGCTCGTCCGGTACGCCATGAAGGCGGACACGGACGCGGTGCTGGATGCGTTCGGCAGGAACGAGCAGACAAAGAAGGTCTTCTGGGCCCTCTTCCTTGCAACAGCCGGCCTTGTGCTGGCGCAGGTGCTCGACCCGGTCACGGCAGAGAAGCTGGCGGAGATCCTTGCGGGGCTTGTCCCGTAAGACAGTATCGTAATGAGAACAACAGGGCAGGAGGATATTGAGCGTCATCAGGCTCGAAACAGGAAAAGACCATCAGGTCATCTACCTGCCCTGAATTTTTTAAATGGTAGTACAATTACGAAAAAGGGGAACCGGTCCGAAAAACCCGTAGTTACTTCTTCTTTGCAGTTCGTTTCACCGGAACTTTCTTTCCGGCACCCGGCCTCTTCCCCGCAACCCCCGGCACCTCGCACGGCATGCACCGTTCGAGCTTCTCGTCAACGATACGGTACGCGTTCGCGAGCACGGACGAGTTGGAGATCATTCCAGAGAGTAAAATAACTTCGAGAATTTCCTCGCGGCTGGCACCCATCTTGAGGGCTGCCTGCATGTGGTAACCGGTACAGTGCGGGCATTTTAAGGCCGCGCCCACGGCCATGCTGATTAGCTCCACGTACTTCGGGTCGAGCGGGCTGGTCTCGGTAACGGTTCCCTTGTACAGGAGGTGGGAGATGAGCACCTCGGGGCGTTCGCCCATCCTCCGGAAGATGAGCGGGACTTTCCCGTACTCCTCTTCAATGACCCTCATCCACTCATCCGCGGTTACGTCAGCGCCCTGGTCGACAATCCGCGCAAGCTTCTCTTCAAATGTCTCTTTCGATGACTTTCCCATACCGGTTCCTCGTTTCAGACAGCGATGTTCGTCTCCGAGAACGGGAGCACTTTAACGATGATATAGTCCCGCATCCGCGAGGGGAGGACTTCCGTCACCTCGCCGAGCGTGATCCCGTCCTCGACTGCAACCTTCTTCACCCGCTCGGCAAACGTGTCATACGGGAGCTTGACGCGGAGACCGGCAATCTGGACCGTGAGCGGGGTTGGCGACGTGACATCCAGGATCTCGGGGACCTGTTCCCTGATCAGGCCCATGAGCCGGGCCGGGTACACCGAGAGGGGGTCCTTTGCGATCTCTTCCCGCTTCTTCTCAAGCACACGGGTGATCTCATCGATGATCTCGTCCAGCTTCGCAAGCTCATCGGCCTCCTTGGTCCTCCGCATGAACCGGCCCACGTTGCCCACGTACCCGTCTACCGGCGGGTCGATGATACGCTCAAGGACTTCCTTGTCCGGGCCCCCGCAGAGCACGATCGGCACCTCGATGCCGCGCCGGAGTGTGGGGATCTTATACTCGATACAGGTCTCGAAGTTGCCGAGGAGATAAACCGCGATGTCGTGTTCGTTGATGACATCCCGCTCTTCATCGTTCAGGCCGGCGATCCGTTTCCCCGGCCCCCGGGCAAGGCTGACCATGTTGCTCTTGGCCCCGAGCCTGCGGACGTACTCCGCGATATCGCAGGACGGGTGGGGGAGGTGGTGGATCTCAAGGCTCATGCTCACGATGGCGATCTCGGTGCCGACAAGGGGCGAGTCCGTTACCTCCCCAAAGAGCGGGCGGGAGATCTGCCGGATCAGCTCGATGTCCTCCCGTGGGACAAAGCACTGGAGGACAACCTCCTGCGCAATGATGTGCTTCTGGACGATGTAACCGCCCAGGTCCTCGATCAGGTCGACCACGATGTCGTGCTGGAAGATCCCTCCCTTGTAGGTGACGGGGACAAGCGTCATGGCGGCACCTCTCCCATCAGCCTGAACTTCTCGGCAACCAGGGTATCGATGTCCTCGGCAAGGGTATTCTCGCTCGCCACAAATGTAAATTTCGTGCCGGTGAAGATCTCGCTCCGGAGCCGGAAGCCCTCGGGGGCGATGCACCGGAGGGCATAGATGAGGTCTTTGTGGAGTGACTCACTGGGATCGCCCACCACGATATCCTCGATCTCCCGGGGCGTTGCCGGGACATTGTAGAGGATCACCGTGAACCGGTCGGGTTGCTCGACCTTCTCCTTCCCGAAACGCTCCCAGAAGATCTTCAGCATGGAGGCAAGGTACGTCTCATCCGAGATGACAAGAGTCGTCTTTCCCTCCAGCGGGTTCACGTTTGCGAAATCGCCGACACGGACCCGGGTCGAGATCTTCTTGAGAAGCCCGACCGCCACGAAGACCGGTACCTTCGGGTCGATGAAGATGTGGAGTTTGTCAATGACCTTCAGCAGGTTGTGGTCAAGCAGGACATCGTTTGCAATCTGCTTGTAGTACTCCGCGCCCAGCGCCTCGGGGCATTCGACCTCGAAATACTCAACAGCCTGCATCTCAATGTTCCTTGATGAATCCGGAAGCCAGCAGTGCCGATCCTACGGACCCGATGTACTGGGAATGGTGCGGGACCACGACCTTTGTCTGGAGCAGTTCACCCATGGCGTGGACGAGCCCCTCGATGAGTGAGGTGCCGCCCACCATGATGACCGGTTCCTTGATGTCCACTTCCTGCAGCTGCTGCTCGAAGACCTGCTCGGCCACGCTGTGACAGGCGGCGGCCGCCACGTCCTCGCGGGTGGAACCGGCGGCGAGGGCATTAACGAGACTCTGGGTGCCAAAGACGATACAGTAGCTGTTCATCGGCACCCTGCCGCCAAAGCCTTTCATGGCAAGGGGGCCGAGCTCGGTGATGTCGACGCCGAGGCGTTTTGCGGTCATCTCAAGGAAGCGGCCGCTTGCACCAGCGCAGATGCCGCCCATCGTGAAGGTACCCGGGATCCCGTCCATCACCGCGATGGCCTTGTTGTCCATGCCGCCGATATCGATCACGGTCGCCGGCCCGTGCTGCCGGTCCGCAAGGTAGACGGCTCCCTTCGAGTTCACGGTCAGCTCTTCCTGGATGAGGTCAGCATTGATGTCCTTTCCCACGAGGAACCGGCCATAGCCTGTTGTGCCGATAGCCTGGACCTCTTTCATCGTGATGCCGGCTTCGGAGAGGGCTGCATCGATCACGGCATGGGCGCTTTTCAGCACTTCCGTGGTGGGCTGCCAGCCGGTGCCGATGATCTTGTTGTCCTTCATCACGACCGCCTTCGTTGTCGCGGACCCGGAGTCGAGGCCGAGGGTGATCCCCTGCTGGGTTTCGCGGGCAAGGAGGGCCCTCCGGCGGGCGATGGTGGTCAGGGCCTCCATTCTTGTCAGGAGCGTCCCGGAGGTTGTCCGCTCGGTAAAAGAGTAGCTGACTACCGGGAGCTTCGAGTTCTCGTTGATATAGCGCCGGAGCTCGTTTCTCACGATGGCAGCCTCGGCGCACCGGAAGCAGGTAGCGATGAAGACCGCGTCGGCCTCCACCCGTCCCTCGACCAGGGCTTTTGCCCGGGCAATGGCAAGCTTCAGGTCGGGGCTTCGCACATCGAGACCGAATGCGTCGAAGTCTTTCCTGATATCCTTTAAGGCAATGTCCGGGAAGAAGATCTCGCCATTGACTTCGTGCGCTGCCTCATCAATCTCGTGCTGGACACCGGAATAATCGGCACCGCAGGAGAGCTGGGCAATCCGTACCGGGGGCGTCATCTCTTCCCCCCCAGCCCGGCAAGGAAGCGCTGGATCGCGGCCACGAACTGCACGCCCTCTTCCTCGTTCTTCGGGTAGTTCAGGTCGAGCTTCGGGATGTTTTTCTGGCGCAGGAGGAACTTGATGAGCTCGTTTGTCCGGGCGCACCCCATGCATCCGAACGCAAGGTCGGCGTCGTTGATGATGATCGCGGCTTCGGCCTGTTCGATCATCGGCCCGTAGAGCGACATGCGTCCCCGGACGCCGGCCGGGACCTCGACTGCCGCCCACTTCAGTCCTTTCTTGGGCTCCTCGGGGGTAATCTGGAGGGGCGGGGATTCGAGTCCTGCGGTCTGGATGCGTTCGCGGACGGCAATGGCCGAAGAGAGCGGGGTATGGCCGTGCCGTGAGACGAGGTCAGATAGGATCAGGCTTGTTGCGGGGTAGATGAATACTTTTGCCATGTTCAGGACTCCTGTGCTTTGATCAGTTTCTTGAGCGTGACAACGTCCAGCGCGGGTTTGTCGAGCGGGTCTTTGGGTGCCGGGACGGTTGCGGCGTCACGCTTTTCCAGTTCATTCAGGCCATGCGAAACAAAGGGGATGACGGTCATCTCGTACTCCATGCCGTGGTAACCCGGGCGTGCACCCCCGAGGTTTGCCCGGCAGCGCCTTGAATCGCCCGGCGGGAAGCCCCGGTCCTTGACAAAGATATGGTCCGGGTCCATCTTCCGGAGTTCCGTCACGATCCGGTCGACCTCTTCCTCCTTCCCGTTCACGACAAGCCCAAAACAGGTCTCCTTGATCATGGTGCCCTTCGAGATCTCGTAGCCCCGCAGCGCGAGGTCCGTTGGTGTGACCTCGAACGACTCCACCACAACATATTTCGTAACGGTGCCGACATGGGTCGGGGTATACTCCGTCACCGCTTCACCTCCCTGATATACACAGTCTCCCGCTCCTTCACTTTCTTCACTTTCTCTGTATCGATAACACGCCCGATGATGTTCGTCCCCTCGAAGGGCTCCGATGTAGGCCCGAACTCCTTGTTTGCCGAGAGGCGCACGCCGACGAGACCAGCCCCTTTCCGAGTGTCGTTTGTTATCGCGAGCGCATTGGCCGGGGACTCGTCCACCGGCTGGTTCTCTGGCGTGATCTTGGTGTCGGGGGCAATGGCCGGCTTGAAGAGGACGACGTCCTCGAACTTAAAGAAGACCGGCATCATCCCGGCATCATGCTCCTTGAGGCCGGTGAACCGCCGGAATATCGCACAGCTCTCGGGGGCCTTTGCATCGTCGAGCTCGATATCGATGACCTTGTCGACCGGTGCGGTTGTTACGGTGGCAAGTTTCTCGTTTAACACATCGAGTGTTGTGCCGGGTTCCTGCGAGACGATGATCCGGTCGCCGCTGTCTTTGTCAACCTTCAGCGTGAAACCGGCCGCAGCTGCGATCTCTTTTGCCTTTGCGAGAGGGCGCCCGAGCAGGTCGATCCGTTCCGGGCGAACGCTGATTTGGAGGATGTCGTGTTCTTTTGCCAGTTTCACGAGTTCGATGCCGGAGACCACCTGCCCGGCCATATTGTGGGCGGGGCTGCCCGGGACATCCACGCGGTAGATGAAGACCCCCCCGGCGGCTTTGCCGGTGTTGCGAACCGTGACGGCACCTTCCCTCCGCGGCTTCCGGTATTCCTGGGAAACGTCATCCGATCCCGCAAGGTGCAGGTCGAGGATATGTGCCGATGCGGCCCTCCCGACAACAAACCTGCCATGCTGGAGGGCAAGGAGCATGTGCTCGACGCTTGCCGCGGCCTCAGTCGTGATCTTCTCCTTCGTGTATCCCTGTGCGGCGATCTCCACCCTTGTCACGACCTGCATGCCGTCTTCAAGCTCCATGTTCAGGTCCGTAGTGGTGAACGAACGGCTGGTGTCGGCCCAGCTGACCACCGGCTCGATCTTCGTGATCCGGTCACCGGTCGTGAACCGGTCGAGGACACCACGGCCGCTGACCACTCTCCCGAGGACACCACTGCTTTCATCTGCGCCGTGATCGGCGGAGTGGCGGGACTTTGCAAAGATCAGGTACGAACGTCCCGGCTCGTACCCGCCGCAGCCAAGGATAACGTCGCCCCGCTCGTACACGCTGGGTTTCCTCCGTGGGCGGATGGACGAGGGAAACGGCCCGAATGCGGCAGCATAGCGGTCTCCCCAGTGGAGCGCGAGTTTTGCGATGATCTCCGGCGACTCCAGAAACCTGTTCTCTGTCCCGCCCAGCTCGACGGTTATTTCACCGGCTGTCGTGCTGATGGCAAGATTTGCAGTCTTTCTCTGCTCCTGCGTTGCCGGGCGGATGATTCCCACTGCGCAATCCCCGGGATGATCGGAAAGGATGGCCTTCAGCGTGCTCCCTTTGGCCAAATCCATCTTCCTGCCATCAAGATGGATGGTGATCATGGGACACCTTATGCCTTGGGCTGGCCCATGACTTTCTTCTCTTCCTCAGTAAGGGCCGCAAGGACCTCATTCGTCTTGCCGATCTGGACGATCTTGCCGCCCCGCATCAGGGCAAGCCGGTCGCAGATGTCCCGTACGAAGTCCATGTCGTGGGAGACCACGATGAACGTCTCGTCCATCTCCTCGCGGGAGTGCATGATGGAGTGCTTGACATCGACCTTGGTGATCGGATCCATGGTGCCCGTGGGTTCATCAAGGATGACGATCCGGGGCTCGCGGATAAGTACCTGCGCCAGCGCCACCCGGTGCCGCTCCCCCTCGGAGAGCTGGCCGGGCATCCGGTCCAGGATCTCCTTGCTCTTATCGTCGGTGAATCCGGCCATTTTCAAGGTAACGAGTGCCTTCCTCATTGCCAGCTCCTTGGGGAATTCAAGGCCGATCGCATCGGTGAGGTTGTCAAGCACAGTCCGGTGGGGGAAGAGGTCGTATTCCTGGTGGAGGAGACCGATGTAGCCGGTTGCCCTCCCGCGCTGGTCGATGCCGGGCTTGGTCATGTCGATCCATTCGTCGCCGATACGGACATTGATCTCGCCGCTTGTCGGCTCGATTAAGCCCGCCATGATTCCCGAGAGTGTGGTCTTACCAGCCCCGCTCTTACCAATGATGCCGAAGATCTCCTTCGCTGCCACCTCAAACGTGACACCATTGACTGCTTTGACCACGCCCCGGTCCACGGAGATATACCGTTTCACGAGATCGCGAGCCACAACGATGTTGTCGCCAAGTTCCGTCTCATCGAACTTTTCGGTATCATCATAGCCTTTCATGAATTCGGTGATAACCTCTTTCGGGGCACCGATCTTCGCAATTTTCCCGTCGATAAGGAGGATGGCACGGTCGGCAACATCCTCAATGACCTGCGAGAAATGGGAGGTGACTACGATACCCATGTTGTTGCTTTTCGCAGCATCGTTGAGCATGGCGTGGACGATTTTCGCAGTACCTGGGTCAAGCGTACCGGTAGGCTCATCGGCAAACAGCATGACCGGCTCCTTGGCCAGCTGCCGGGCGAGTACGACCCGCTGCTTCTCCCCGCCAGACAGGTCGCGGGCGATGTGCATCATGCGATGGGAGAGCTTGACCTGGTCGATCAAGTCCGCTGCCCGGCTGATGGCCTTCTCGGGCGGGTAACCGATGTCATCGAGTGCATGGAGGACGTTTTCGATGACGCGGTCGTCCCCGTACAGGGCAAAGGTACGCTGGAACATGATCGCGGTCCGCCGCATGACGCGCCGCTTGAGATTCTCGTTCTTCTCCTCCCAGAGGTCTACATCCAGCGGTGCAAGTTTGGCTCCGCAATACGGGCATGCCTTTCCTACAGCACTCCCGACATCCATGTGCTCGCATGACGGGCAGGCCGCCATGTGATAAATAATCTTCCCGCTGGTCGGTGGCTGCTCGACCCCGCGGATGAGGTGCATCAGGACCGTCTTACCGGCCCCGCTCCTGCCGATAATCCCGAGGATCTCCCCCTCGCCTATCTCAAAGGAGATGTTTTTGAGAACCCTGTTACCATCAAAATCCATGCAGAGGTTCTCAACCGTGATCAATGGAGCCTTCATAGTACCCTTGTATCTAATGTAGCACAGGTCGCATATTACCTTTTATATGATACACCACTGGCGTCACGATCGCAAATTTTCCCGTGCGCGAGCAGTTCCTCCACGATTGCCCTGACCTCGCCGACATTGTTCACAACGAAGTCCGCCTCCTTGAAGAGTTCCTCGGGCCGGTCGCCCGGTTGCTCGACGGTCAGGATCGCAATGTCGGCATTCCTCAGGGCAAAGAGGTCATTGATACCGTCTCCGACCATCAACACCTTGTCGTACTCCTGGCGAAGATCGTGGACAATTTGTGCCTTGATCGAGGGTGTCGCGACCCCGTACACCCGGTCGCGGGGGATGCCGAAGTGGTCGGCCATCTTCTCGAGCTTGGTGACCCGGTCCCCTGACGCGATAAAGGTGGGGACACCCATGCGGTGAAGGGCCGTGACGGTCTCCTTTGCGCCGGGGAACGGCCAGCCTCCAGCGGTGATAGTGAACTCGATGGCCTTGTGGGCCATGTTGATAATCGCCCCGCTGTTGAGGGTGACCATCTCCTCCTCCTTGCAGACCGACCAGACATTCCGAATACACTCCTGGAGGTCACCGGCCCGGGCTCTTTGGTCAGCGTATAAGACATCCCCGATATCCTCGGCCGTGACAATCTTCCGGGTGCAGCTGACACCAAAGCCGATTTTCCTGTCGGTAAGGTACCGGGACAGGAGCGTGTCCGGGGGTGTAGCCATCAGGTCCTTGGAATGGACAGGAAGGACAATCAGGACACGATCGGGCGAACTGAACGTCAGCGTCGTGGTCTCGATACCCGGGAGGAGTCTCTTGTTGCAGATATCCCGTGCAACCCGGTAGGTGGAGAGGAGCGTTCCGGCACTGTCGAAAACAACGGCAATGGACATGGTGATACCCGGAGATAACCCTTTTTAAGCTCACTGATGAAAGGGATCACTGAAGCTGATGACCGTACCTGAAACCGCTGAGAAGATAAAGAACATGGAGATCCGGGGCGCCGGAAGGATTGCACGGGCAGCAGCAGAAGCCCTGCGGGACTATGCCCTTTCCGTGAAATCCACGAACCAAACTGCTTTCCGGCAGGAGATGGCACAAGCTGCAGCGCTGCTCGTCTCGACACGCCCGACTGCCGTATCGCTCCCGAACGCTGTCCATTACGTCATGGCCGGCCTTGATGCGGCGAAAACGGCGGACGAGGCAAGGAACGGCGTCGTCTTCCGCGCAGAACAGTTCATCCAGTCCTCGCAGCATGCTGTAGAACGGATCGCCGGATTCGGTGCCCGCCATATCCGGGACGGCGACGTGATCCTGACGCACTGCAATTCGGAGGTGGCCCTCGGGTGCATGATCGAGGCCCACCGGCAGGGAAAAGAGATCGAGGTCTTTGCAACGGAAGTGCGGCCGCGGAACCAGGGGCATATCACGATCCGGACCCTGAACGACGCCGGGATCAAGACGAACTTCATCGTCGACTCAGCGGTCCGTTCGTTCATCAACGACATCGACCTCGTGATTGTCGGGGCGGACGCAGTAACGGTGAACGGCGCCGTTGTCAACAAGATCGGGACCTCGCAGGTCGCCCATACCGCTGCCGAGGCCCGCGTGAATGTCATCGTGGCCGCCGAGACCTATAAGTTCGCGCCCCGGACCGTTGTCGGGGAACTGATCGAGATCGAGGAACGCCCGCCCGGTGAAGTGCTGCCCGACGAGATCGCCCGGACCCTGCCGAACGTGACGGTCCGCAACCCGGCGTTCGATGTGACCCCGCCGGAATATATCGATCTCATCGTCACCGAGCAGGGTGCCATCCCTCCTCAGATGGCGTATGTGATCATCCGTGAATACCTGGGATGGGAGATCGGGGAGTTTAACCTGGGGGGTAGTTCCCCGGTGGGTTTCAACGGGGAATAATTACTTCCGGCAGGGAAGAGGAAAACTGTATATGGATACCGGTCACCGGACCGGCAGCTTCAGATTATTCCTTGAGAGCGCATTCCGCTCAACAGGAGTTTTCTCTCATTCCTATCCCCTCCATCTCAAAGGATAAGATTCTGGAGAGACTATCTATAGGCATGCAGGGAGCAAAACCCATACAAAAGACGGTGCCGTTTTCGCGGTCCCAAATCGAGGAACTTGAGGCGGAACACCCAACGCCGTTCCATATCTACGATGAAGAGGCGATCCGTGCCGGATCACAGCGGCTGTACAAGGCATTCTCGTGGGTAACAACAGCCGACGGGAAAGCGGGCGGCTTTAAGAACTACTTCGCTGTCAAAGCCCTCCCCAACCCGTACATCCTGCGCCTCCTGCACGAGGAGGGTATGGGAGCAGACTGCAGCTCGCTCCCCGAGCTCCTGCTGTCCAATGCTGTCGGGATCAAAGGGGAGGAGATCATGTTCACCTCCAACGACACCCCGGCAGAAGAGTTCGTCCAGGCAAAAAAACTCGGGGCCGTCATCAACCTCGACGATATCACCCACCTTGACTTCCTGGAGAAGACCGCGGGGATCCCGGATCTGATCTGCTTCCGCTACAACCCGGGGGACGACTACAGCCACGGCAACCCGATCATAGGAAATCCCAGCGAAGCGAAATACGGGCTCACGCACGACCAGATCCTGAAAGCGTACAAGCTTGCACAGCAGAAAGGTGCAACCCGGTTCGGCCTGCACGCCATGATCGTCTCCAACCAGCGCGACGAGGAGATCCTTGCCGATGCAGCCCGGCTGCTCTTTGACCTCGCTGTCGAGATCCATGAGAAGACCGGTATCAAAGTGGAGTTCATCAACCTCGGCGGGGGTATCGGCATCCCCTATTCCCCGGTCGATCACCAGGTGGACATCGAGGACTATGCACGCAGGGTGCACAAACACTACGAGGAGATCATTGTCAAAAACGGTCTTGCGCCAATCCGCATCGTTATGGAAAGCGGCAGGGCGGTGACCGGGCCGTACGGCTACCTGGTCTCCCGCGTCCGCCATGTTGCAAAGAAACACCGCGATTATGTCGGGCTGGACGCGTGCATGGCAAACCTGATGCGCCCCGCTCTCTACGGCGCCTATCACCACATCACGGTGCTGGGGAAGGAGAAGAAGCCCCTGGACCACGTGTACGATGTGACCGGCAGCCTGTGCGAGAACAACGACAAGTTCGCGGTCCAGAGAATGCTTCCGGCAATCAGCCCTGGCGACCTCATGGTAATTCACGAAACAGGGGCGCACGGCTATGCGATGGGGTTCAACTACAACGGCAAGCTCAGGTCTGCCGAGTTCCTGATGCAGAAAGGCGGCAGGTTCAAACTCATCCGGAGGGCGGAGACCGCAAACGACTATTTCGCCACGCTGGATTTCGAAGGCTCGGACTTCTCCGGTCTTGCACGGAAGACGGAACCTTCCTCTCTCCCGGTCGGGAACAAAAAATAATACGATACGATGCAGGAATTTTCCTGCAATACCATTTTTTCTATTCCTGCAGTAGTGCCAACCGATGCCTTTATGGAATGACACAACTCTCCAGAACAGTACGCAACAACCGGGTAAGGCAGGGGTTCTGTATGGAAATTCATTTCAGCAAACTGTACGAGAACGGCAATGATTTCATTGTTATCGATGAACGGGAGCATACCGTTATTCCCGATGACATGAAAGGGCAGTTCGCAGCAATCTACTGCGACCGGCACTTCGGTATCGGGGCTGACGGGGTAATCTTTCTCTCAAAGTCAGAGAAGAGCGATCTCCGGATGCGCCTCTTCCGGCCGGACGAGAGCGAGGCTGAGATATATGGAAATGGTTTCTGCTGCCTTACCAAGTACGCGTTCGATGCCGGGTACGTGAAGGAGACCTGTACCGTGGAGACTCTCACAGGCGAGAGAGCAATCTCGATGGGGTACAAAGAGGACACATTTACCGCAACGATCACTCTGGCCCCGCTGAAATTCGACAGGAATGATATTCCTGCCACCGGCTCTGGTGAATACAATGAGACCATCGAGGGCCACGAAGTCCACGCCGTAAACACGGGCGTCCCCCATGCTGTCATCATCGTTGACGCCGTTGATGCTGTTGATCTCGGGTTGATCGCCCCAAAGATCAGCCATCACGCCAGTTTCCCGAAAGGTGCGAATGTAAACTTTGTCGAGCGGACCGGCCCGGACAGTATCCGGATCCGTACATTCGAGCGGGGTGTGGAAGATGAGACACTTTCCTGCGGCACCGGCGCAACGGCTTCGGCGGCAGTTGCCCACAAGCTTGGCCTGGCCGGTGAGGTTGTCGACGTGGAAACCCGGGGCGGGCCGCTGACCATTTACCTCAAGGATGGCGGTGTGAAGATGGAAGGCCCGGCTACTACGGTCTTTACCGGCCGGATTACCTGCTGATCCCTTGTTCTGCTTTTTTCCCTCAATTGCCTTTTTCAGGAGCACGATCAGTCGAACAGGGCAAGGGTTGCCTGGCGGGGAGCTTCAGCAAAGGCCAGGTAGGGCATAGCCCGCTTCAGGCAGCCCGCATCCATATTCAGGTCACCGGGATTGCGGATCCACCGGTCCTCCCGTGCAGCAATAATGGCGCGTGCGGTAGTGGTGCCGATACCCGGGACCCGGATGAGGTCTTCAAAGGACGCCGAGTTCGGGTCAACCGGATCGCTGCCGTGGGCAAGGAGTGCTTTCGGATCATCGTTGGGGAGGGTGCCGTATTCATCCAGGACAGGGAGGAGTTCCTCCCGGGAAAAACCGTACTCCCGGATAAGACTGTCGACCTGGTACCAGCGCCGCGGACGCCAGGCCGGAGTGCTCTCGCGGGAAGAGAGCCGGGTCTTTGGCAGGGAGCGGAAGCCGGAATAATAAATCCGCGAGGGATGCATCTTCCCGTAGAGTGCGGTAATGCAATTGAAAATCTCCAAGTCGGTCTCTCCCGCTGCACCGATAACGAGCTGCGTCATGAAACGCCCGGGAGCAGCATCGGCGATCCAGCCGATCCGCTTTATGATATCGTTTGCATAGTCCTTGATCCCCGACAGGAACCGGAGCCGGCTCTCTCCTGTTGTCTCGACATTAAGGCTGATGCAGTCCGCGAGCCGTGCAGCCTCACGGATGTCATCGCGGGATGCACCGGGCAGAATCTTCAGGTGCAGGTATCCCGGGTAATCCTGGCTTCTGAGGATCCTTGCCGTCTCGATAAGTCCGTCCATCACGTCATCGGTGTCGTGCGGCACACCGGAACTCAGGAAGAGCCCCCCGGCAAGGTTGTTCCGGTACTGTTCGTGGACAATGTCTGCCAGTTCACGGGGCGCAAACGCGTGGTGCGAACGGTCGAGACGGACCGAACAGTAGGCGCAGTCATACGAGCAGCTTCCATGGAGGAGCACCTTGAGCATCCGGCTACACCCGGCCGCGTTCGGGTTGCGGGTGATGCAGCTCTCCGTTGAGAGTTGTTGCATACACTCCCCGGGAACACAGACATCGTACTGGCTTTGTGATGTCAGCCGCGCCAGCTTCCCCCCGCATCCGGTCATCACTCCAGCTCTGACGGGGACTGGTTAATAAGTGCAGGGTGCGGGGAGTGAAAGTGGGGCATTGGTGTCATCTCCCTGCCAATGGACAGGTACCTGTCTGTTCAGGAGTCTTTTCTGCTCCTGCCCGAGATGTCGCGGGAGATATTCAAAAACTCCCTTACCTTACCGTTATGGTCGCGGATGATGCGGGTTGTTGACTCAAAGAGGATGTACTGCCCGTCTTTATGCCGGAACCGGAATGCCGATGTTGTGGTCTGTTTTCCGCTCTCGTGGATCCCGTGGAGGTCCTGTATCACACCCGGGAGGTCATCAGGATGGATCATACCGAGAACAGACTTCCCCAGTACCTCCTCTGGTTCATACCCGAGGAGTGTCTTTACCGACGGGGAGGTGTACAGAAGGACGCACTCCGGGTCCAGCCGGTGGATAATGTCTACGCTGTGTTCAGCGATGAAACGGTTCTTCTCGTCATTCATCCGCTGCTCCCGTTCGGCGACAACACGTTTTGTGATGTCACGTGATACACCGAGCACAGACGTGACGCTGCCAGTTGCGTCTGAAATGGGCATCAGGGCATGGTCAAACCACAGGACCTTCCCGTCAGGTGTTGTTATGGGGCTCTCGCTTCTCACGGGCTCGCCAGAAGCGAAGACCTGCCGGAGCCCCCTGAGCTGGCCTGCAGAGACATCAGGGGGGAAGAACCTGCTTCTCGGCTGTCCGATTATCGCATCCGACGCAACATGGAGGAATTCCGCCGCCTGCCGGTTCACATAGAGCACCCGGTCATCGCGATCAACAACAAAGATCATGTCCTGCGATGCCTCTGCAAGGGAACGGTACCGGGCCTCGCTCTCCTTGAGGGCCGCCTCGATCCGGTTGCGTTCCGTGATATCCCGGACAAAGCAGAACGAGATCTCCTCTGTTTCCCGCGTGACATAGACCGAACTGATCTCAACATCAATGATAACGCCATCCTTTCTCCGGTGCCGTGTCTGGAAGAACTGCTTTTTGTTCTTCCGCAGGTCTGCGATTGACTCCGCCCACCGTTTCGGGGAAAAATCCGGGTCGAGGTCGAATACCGTCATGGTATACAGTTCCTCAGGGGAATACCCCGTCACCCGGCAGGCAGCGTCATTGACGTACAGGAAGCTACCCTCCATGTCCATCCAGAAGACCTCATCGTAGGCGCTGTCAATGGAGGTCTTCATGAGCCGGAGCTGGTGCTCTGCCTTCTTGCGCAGGGTGATGTCACGGACTATTGCAAGACCCACCGGTTGATCCTTGAAAACGAAGAGGTGGACACTGATCTCAACCGGAATCCTCTTGCGGTTCTTCGTCAGGAGAATCGTCTCGAATGTGACGTGCCCCTCATCCAGGAGCTTTTTTCTCAACCCGGATACTGAAACCACTGCATCCTCGGCAACGAGATCCCGTGGCGACATTGTGAGGAGTTCCTCCCGTGAGTAGTGTAATTTTTGGCAGGCAACATCATTTACCTCGATATAACGCCCATGAACCATATCCCCGGTAAGACTATGAAGCATGATCATATCGCTCGCATTGTTGAAGAGGGTCCGGAACTTCTCCTCGCTCTCCTTCAGCAATGCCTCGCCCTGCTTCCGGTCCGTGATATCCTCGAAGATGACCGAGACTCCTTTCTGGCTGTTGGTAAAAACGATCGGGACTATACGGTAAGAGAAGGACCGGTTGCACGAAAGGAGATCCATCTCGCCCCGGAACTCTCTCCCGGCAAGCCCTTCCCTGATGGAGTCCAGGAGGGGTGGATATCTGTCATCGAAGAACGCGGGGATCTTCGTGAACTCGATGTTCTTTCCCGTGAACTCCTTCTCATCGGTACCGATGAGCAGGGCAAAGGGTTTGTTGAGGAATACGACGCGGAGGCTGTTGTCGATTTGCATCACAAACTCGGAGGAGAGGGAGAGGACCGATGAGACCGGCATTCGCTTGGAGAGGCGGTAGATCTTGGCCATCCCGAAATGGCGCATCTCGACCTGCCCGGAAATGAGGAGATTGTCAAGGTACCGGCCTGCGGTGTTCCGGTTGATATCGATCTTTTGTACAATCTCCGTGATACTGAGCCCCTGCGGATTCTTCCGCAGAAGGTCGGTAAGCCGGGCTGTAATCTCCCTCCGCAATGCCATGTGCGTGGGAACTATTCTGCGTTACAGGATATAATTGTTCCAATCTTACGGGCGTTATGAAAATCCATTGAGCGATAGGGAACTTAGTTCAGAAAAGAAGCTGTCTACCGGACGCCGATGCCGTCTCCCGTGATCTCGTATTCGAAGGATGCACCCTCCGGGCGGGATCGGTGCTTGACCAGGCGCGCCCTGCGCAGTCCCGGCGTATCTGTTTTCTCCAGGCGTACGATCACCTTGGAGATATGTTCCAGTGCTGTCCCTCCGAGGCCGTAAAAGGTATTCTTGACGGTATCCATGTACACCTGGTTGGTGATGATGACCGGGATCTCGTACCGCTTGGCATAGCCGAGGAGGTGAATCATCTGCCGGGTGAGTGCCTGCATGGCATCGCGCCCCTTCTCAAGGTCGGTGCGGTACAGGGCCGTGGCAGAGTCGATCACAAGAAGCCCTGGCTTATGCGCTTTCAGGACCTTCTCCACCTCAAGGATCATCGATCCCTGGTGCTCGAAATCGACCGGCTCGAAGAGGAAGAATCGCTCTGCTATCTTCTCGGTGTCTTCACCAGCGATCTGCCGGAACCGCTCGGTCGAGAACCCTTCTGAATCGATCCAGGCAACCGCATGACCGTCCCGGAGGCAGGCAACAGCCGCAACGAGACAGAGCGTGCTCTTGCCGCTCGCGGGCTCGCCATAAAACTGCGTGATCGTCCGCAGTTCAAGACCTCCCCCGATAAGGGTGTCGAGTGCCGCGTTCCCGGTGGATCGTTTCTCGGTCTTCATGGGTCTGTTATCTCTTCCACATTGGGGCTGGTATCCTATAAAGCCTGAATATCGGGTTATTCCCAACCGGAAACGGGACCCTGTATTTCGCGCAGGTAACAGACGGATCCCTCTTCCGCCCCGGCGCCCGCAGGGACGTCATCTGTCTTCACGAACCCGTTCTTCTCCAGCACCCGGATGGATGCAGGGAGATCAGGATACGTTGTGGCGATGATCCGTGTTACACCTGGCAGGGTGAAGATGGCCATTACAAGAGCACCTACAGCCTCAGTTGCATAGCCCCGGTTCCAGAACTCCTCCAGCACTGAGTACCCGAGAACTGCAGTATCCTGCCTCCCCCTGCCTGAAGGATGCCGCCATTCCCTATAAGCGTCCCCGCTCCGGTTGTCGGGTCATTGATGACCCAGTACCATGCAGCAAAGAGCGGTCCGGATGGGTCATCGTGCATACGGAGGAACTCGCGGATAACACCCTCGTCCATAAGCGGTGGTGGCCATGCAGGAGGTACTCTTGCCTGAAGAAGACGGGAAAACCGGCCCCGATCGTTCAGGTCAGCCGCAAGGACTTCCCGGGTTGACGGGATGAGGGTAAGGCGTTTCGTTTGCAGAGGGATTGTCATAGGAAATTCACCGGCAAAAAAGGGGTTTTCTGGCAGGCTGAACGGAGTGTCAGCTCTTGATCTGCCGCCGGGCTTGTTCCTCGACAACCCTGAGCACATCGCGAACCGGTATCCCGAGCTCTTTAGCAAACTCCCGCGCCGGCTCGAACTCCGCCTTGAGCGTATAGATCGAGCCGTGCATCCACCCGAGTTTCACGGGAAGCTTCTTTCTCTTTCCGGCAATCTCCACCTCAATCTCTTCAACCGTCCGCTCTGCGATGAACCGGTGGACGGATGGGATGCAGCGGATGCCCAGTGTTCCGAGTTCTCTTGCCATCAGTTCGGCGATCACTACGCTTGACTCCGGCAGGCAGATCACCCGTATCAGGTACCCCGGCCTGCCTTTCTTCATCACGATCGGGGTGGCGCTTGCGTCCCTCGCGCCCGCGTCCATGAAGCGGGCGATCGCGTGGGCGATCACCTCACCGCTCACATCGTCAACGTTCGTTTCGAGGATGTCGACGGTATCCTCCGGGATCCCTCCATTGGGTCCCGTTGTCTCGACAACCATCGCCCGTAACACGTTGGGCGCATGGGCCGGGTCGCGGGTACCGGCGCCGTAACCGAGAGCTTTGATGGTGTACACCGGTAACTCGTCGGGAGCACCCGCTGCTGCGTGGAATTCGGCCAGAAGTGCAGCGCCGGTCGGGGTGCAGAGCTCTCCTGCGTGGATCCCTGAAATCGTGGAAAGGTTCGCGTGCCGGAGAATTGCGGCCGTTGCCGGTGCGGGAATGGGGAAGGTGCCGTGGGAGCCGGTGCCAGTACCGTGCCCGAGCGTGATCGGCAGGATATGGATCCGGTCGACCCCCAGGGTGTTGAGGGCAGTGCATGCCCCGATGATGTCAGCGATTGCATCATCAGCCCCGACTTCGTGGAAGTGGACATGGCCTCCGTGCACTTCTTCCTCTGCGGCATTGATCCGCTCAAAGACCCGCCGGGCCATCGCCATTGCCGGTGCCGGGACATGGGGAGCGGCAGCATCGAGCCGAGCCAGAACTTCATCGAGGGTCCGGTGGACCGGCAGGGCTTTCGTATCGATCTTCAGAGCCTGAATTCCAGCACGGGTCACGCGGGAGATCATCGGTTCCGCTACTCCGGCCTTCATCGCCCGCACGACAATATCCTTGTCAGCCCCGCAATCCAGCAGGGCAGCCGTGATCATGTCGCCTGCCGCCCCGTGGAAGGGGTCGAGTATGAGGACCCTCATTATCAGTACTTATAAATCCCTGCGTATATGACCTTTAAGGTAATGCCAGAAGTGCAATTGAGGGTGGATTCCGCATACCCCGGCGACCAGGGCGGCGGAAAGGCCCGGCTGGATCCCGAAACAATGCTCGCACTCAAGATCTCTCCCGGCGATCTGATCGCGATCGAGGGAAAACGGAAGACCGTTGCCAAGGTCTGGCGGTCGCTTGTCGAGGACTGGAACCAGAAGAAGGTCCGGATCGACAACTTCACCCGCCTCAATGCCGGTGCCAGCATCAACGACACGGTCAGGGTCGCGAAGATCGCCGATGAGATCGAAGCAAAGCGGGTGGTGCTTGCACCCCCTGAGGATCTCCCGAAGAAGATCCCGATAGCAAATAACCCGCACGTGGTCAACGGCCTTATCGACTTTCCGGTGGTGAAGAATGACACCGTCCCGGTGATGCTCGGTCTGCCTTTCATCCAGCCACAGATTGTCGGTTTCAAGGTTGTCGAGATTGAGCCCGAGGAAGCCGTCATCATCACCAAGAACACCTCGATCGAGTTCTCGGATAAACCGGCTGCGGGATTCGAGGGTGTCAAGCGCTTCTCGTACGAGGATATCGGGGGTCTGAAGGATGAGCTCCAGCGGCTGCGGGAGACCATCGAGCTCCCGCTCCGGCACCCGGAGCTCTTCCAGAAGCTCGGGATCGAGCCGCCCAAGGGAGTCCTCCTGTACGGTCCGCCCGGCACGGGCAAGACGCTGATAGCCAAGGCCGTTGCAAGCGAGAGCGGGGCGCACTTCATCTCGATTGCCGGTCCGGAAGTCATTTCGAAGTATTACGGGGAAAGCGAGCAGCGGCTCCGCGAGGTCTTCGAGGAGGCCCGCGAGAACGCGCCCTCCATCATCTTCATCGATGAACTCGACTCCATCGCTCCCCGGCGTGAGGAAGTAACAGGGGAAGTCGAGCGCAGGGTCGTTGCCCAGCTCCTCACTATGATGGACGGCCTTGAGGAGCGCGGCCAGGTCGTCGTCATCGGCGCAACCAACCGGGTCGATGCCATCGATGCAGCCCTCAGGAGGCCCGGCCGGTTCGACCGCGAGATTGAGATCGGTGTCCCGGGCGAACCTGACCGGATCGAGATCATGAAGATCCACACCCGGGGGATGCCCCTTGCCGAGGACGTGAGCCTTGATGTCCTTGCCCAGCAGACCCACGGGTTTGTCGGAGCGGACCTTGCCGCCCTTGCCCGCGAAGCGGCCATCCGTGCCCTCCGGCGCTACCTGCCAGAGCTGGATCTCGACGCGGAGGAGATCCCCGAGGAGGTGCTTGACAAGCTCAAGGTACTGGCAAGCGACTTCCGGAGCGCCCAGCGTGACGTGGGCCCGAGCGCCATGCGCGAAGTGATGCTCGAGGTCTCACACGTGGGCTGGCAGAACGTGGGTGGTCTGGACTCAGCAAAGACCGAGGTGAGGGAAGCCATCGAGCTCCCGCTCACCGACCACCAGAAGTTCGAGGACATCGGGATCGAGCCCCCTCGGGGCATCCTCCTTTACGGCCCGCCCGGCACGGGAAAGACCCTGATCGCAAAGGCAGTCGCAAGCGAGAGCGGGGCAAACTTCATTCCGGTCCGCGGACCCCAGCTCCTCTCCAAGTGGGTGGGCGAGAGCGAACGGGCTGTCCGCGAGGTCTTCAAGAAGGCCCGGCAGGTCTCCCCCTCGATCATCTTCTTTGACGAGATCGATGCCCTTGCCCCGGCCCGCGGCACGAGCAGCGACTCGCATGTGAGCGACAATGTCCTCAACCAGATCCTGACCGAGATGGACGGCATGGAGGAGCTCAAGGACGTTGTTGTCATGGGCGCAACGAACCGCCCGGACATCGTTGACCCGGCCCTCCTCCGGGCAGGCCGGTTTGACCGCCTTGTCTATATCGGTGAGCCCGGCATTGAGGACCGGAAGAAGATCATCCGGATCCATACGCGGTTCATGCCCATCGAAGGCTCATCACTCGATGAAATCGTGCAGATGACCAGCGGGTTTAACGAGGACGCACTCGGCGAACTCATCGAGAAGCTCGGGAAAGAAAAAGACGTCTCCGTCGCAGATTTCAAGGCTGCACTCACTCCGGTTTCCGGTGAGGGTGCGGGGCTTCCTGTTGGCCTGAGACGGAGGCGCATCCTGGAGATGTTATCTGAAAAGAAGCTGGTCCTTTCTGATCCTGCCCGCGACAAGCTGGCCGCAGATCTTGCCGGTGCAACGGAGGGTTTCGTGGGATCGGATCTTGAATCGCTCTGCCGGGAGGCAGGCATGCTCGCCCTCCGGGAAGGTGCCGTCACCGTGACAAGGAAATATTTCGATGAGGCCCAGAAGAAAGTGCACCCGACGATGAACGAGAACCTCCGGCAGTACTACGACAAGATCCAGCAGCACTTCAAGGGCGGGCTCCCCAAGCAGGTCCAGCCGCCCGAATACCAGTAAATCCAGTAAATTCGCTCTCTTTTTTTCCTATCAACCGCTCACGAGCATCGCCACACCGATCAGGACAAGCAGCCCGGCAAAGAGAATCTGCAGGTTCCTGCCGGAACACGCGTGAGCAAACCGGACACCGACCCGTGCGAATGGGATGGTTGTTGCGGCAAGGATTGCGAACGCAACAAGGTCAACATATCCGATCGAGTACGGCGGCAGCCCGCTCACTCCGATCCCGTTGGCAATATATGCCACCATGGCTCCTGCGGAAGAGAAGATAAGGCAGGCCGAGGAGGTCCCCACCGCCCGGTGAATCGGGTACCCGAGCAGGATCACAAGGATCGGTACCAGGAGGGCCCCTCCCCCAAGCCCGGTCAGTCCCGAGAGGATGCCGATGAAAAAGCCGATCAGGAGATACTGGCCCGTGGTCCCATGGGGCTCGCAAACCGTGCAGTCGCGGATATGCCAGACCATCCGGGCTGCCATGATCAGAAGGAAGATGGCAAAGAATACCCGGAGCACAAGGCCCGGCAGGTGAGCTGCAAGCGTTCCACCAAGAAGGCCCCCGAAGACCGCGGCAACTCCCATTGGGAAGGCAGCCCGCCAGTCCACCACTCCGTGCTTCTGGTGGGCGAGGGCTCCGCTGATCATCGTTGGGATGATTACCGCAAGCGAGGTGCCAAAGGCGATCCGGGTTGCGAGTGTGGTGTCCATGCCGCCGGCGGAATAGAGCCAGAACTGGACCGGTGTCATCAGGGATCCTCCCCCGACACCAAAGAGCCCCGACTCCGTTCCGGCGATAATTCCTGTTACTGCGAGGCAGGCATACTGGAAGAGGGGATCCATGGAGGGCACCGTATGTGTTGCAGAATTATTATCTCCCGGGTGTCAATAGACTAACGGGGAACACAGAATGGGAAAACCGGCACTTTTGATCATCGATATGCAGAACGATTTCGTCCGTGAAGGCAGCCCGTACAGGGTGGCGGGAGTAGCACCCGTTATCCCGAAGATCCAGGCAGTTCTTACAGAATTCCGGAAAAAGAAGCTTCCCGTCTTTCACATTCTCCGCATTCACCGGCCGGATGGGTCCGATGTGGAGATCATCAGGCAGGAAAAATTCAAAAAGCTGCCCTTTGCCGTGGCGGGCACAAAGGGAGCAGCAGTCATCGATGAACTGGCTCCTCGTGCAGGAGAGTACATTCTTACGAAGACACGGATGAGCGCGTTCATCGGCACGGAGCTTGACCTGATGCTCCGGACGCTTGGCATCACGAGCGTCGTTGTCACCGGGATCCAGACGCCAAATTGCATCAGGACAACAGTCTTCGACGCAATTGCCTACAATTACCCGGCCATACTAGTTGATGATGCAGTGGGTGCGGCGACAGAAGAGATCCACCGGGCCAACCTGCGTGACATGGAGAATATCGGCGTCCGTGTTGTCAAAAGTACCGACATACCAGGGCTGATTGGCTGAAAAAAGAACAATGGATTGAGAAGATTGAGGGCGCCGGATTCTTATTCGCAGTAGATATCATTGGCCCATTCTTCGATGATTTTTCTTGGGGGCCGGCCGCCCCGGTGGTGCCGGCGCTGCTGGGATGAGCGGTCGTTTCCCCGCTCGTCCTCACCTGCTTCGCTGTCCTCGTTTTTCCCTCCGGTTTCAGTCGGGGTCTCCTGCTGCGGCCGCGGGGGATGATCCCTCCGGAAGTGGTGGCGCTGCCCTCCCGGGTGACGGCCCTGGGACGGGGCACGGTCCCTGTGGTCATGCCGTCGCCGCTGCCCGGACTGCTGCTGCCCCTGCTTCTGTTGCGCCTGAGGATCCACCTGCCGCGATCCTGCTGACTGCTGCTGCGGGGCATCCGGGCGGGATTCTGTCTTTTGTGGCTGGTTTGTCTCTTCCGCCATGATTGTCCGGCAGATACATCGGGCCAGAGAGAAGAAATAGTTTGGCATCGCTGCCCGCTCTGCTGCTTTCACGGGGAACGGAGAACAAATAATGAACAACTATATACATCAGCGCCCAATTTTGTAAAAGCGGACGTTATTGTATGTCCAATGTTACCACTCTCCTGGATGCAAAGAGCGTTCCCGAAGCCAAGGCTGCACTCATCTGCCCGTCGCGGAACGAGACGTACAGCTACAAGATGTTACGGGACGAGATGAACCGGGTCGGCGCAGGCCTTCGCTCGCTCGGGATCAGGAAAGGCGACCGGGTCTGCATCTACCTTGACAGTTCCCCCGAGTACCTGGTCAGTTACTTTGCGATCTGGAGGATTGGTGCCGTTGCAGTACCGACAAATATCGTCTATCGCGGGGAAGAGCTCCTGCATGTCCTGAATGATGCCGGTGCAGTCGCGGTCATCACGGACCGGCAGGATGCCCCGGTCATTGCCGGGATACGGAAAAACGCACCCAACCTTGTCCATGTCATCTGTATCGGGGGAGCCTGCGATGGCACGGTTGCCTGGGAGTCATTCCCCCCCGCTCCCGCGAACATGCGGGCCGAGAACTGCTCGACAGAGGATATCTGCCATATCCAGTACACGGCCGGGACAACCGGAAGGCCGAAAGGTGCCATGCTCACGCATGGCAACTGGATGACTGCACTCGATACGGAACGGGACGCGCTCCGCCTCCGCCCGGTTGATACCTACCTTGGCATCTATCCCATGGGGCACGTGGGGCTCTCGTGGGGTCTCTCGGTGATACGGGCCGGTGGCACCTATGTCATGATGGAGCGGTTCGATCTCGAACGGTATCTCTCTCTTGCGTCATTGTATGAGGTGACGATTCTTGCCGGCATGCCCCCGGTCATCCATTCGCTCGTTCATGCAGCGCCCGGGACCGAGGAGCGGCTCCGCCATGCCCGCGTGATGATCTCAGGGGGAGGGGGGCTCCTCCCCGCGGTCTGGGAAGCATTCGACAAGCGCTACCATATCCCGGTTGCAAACTCCTATGGTCTCTCCGAGACGATTGTCATCGGTTCCGGGACCACAACGCTGCCCGAGTACCCCCACCTGACCAAGAATTATACGAGCGTCGGTGTCGCGGTCGGGTATACGGAGATCAAGATCGTGGACACGGGTGATCCGGAGAAGGAGCTGCCGTTTGGCGAGAGCGGAGAGATCGCCCTTCGCGGGCCTGCAGTTGCAAAGGGGTACTGGAACCTGCCCGACGCCACGCGCGACGTGTTCCGGCCGGATGGCTGGTTCCTGACCGGCGACATCGGGAACCTGGACGCGGACGGGATTCTCTGTATTACCGACCGGAAAAAGGACATGATCATCATGTCGGGCTGGAAGATTTACCCGACCGAGGTAGAGAACGTGATCGTCCGTCACCCGGCCGTGGCGGATGTCGCGGTCTTCGGCGTGCCGGACGAACGCAAAGGGGAGTTTGCGGTTGCAGCAGTTGTTCTCCGGCCCGGGATGAGCCTGGGCCAGGCAGAGTTCGATGTCTTTTGCCGGGAACATCTGGCAGGGTACAAGGTCCCGCGGAAACTGCTGATCGTTGAATCGCTCCCCCGGGTCCATGGCTGGAAACTCCTGAGGAGGGATCTCCGGCAAAAGTTCGGCGGATCGGGCGTATAATCCGATTTGGCGTGATATTCTGCGACAAATCGCCCCAAAGCCCACAAACCTTTTAACCAGCAATTCAATAATACTGTCCGGTGCAACCCCCGATGGCAGCCCCGACTGACGCGAGAAGCCGGATCCAGGATATTGCCATTACCGGGAGGTCGAAGAAGCGGACAACCGGGATTGTCGGCCTGAACCTGCTCCTTGATGGCGGCTTCCCTGAGGGAGCTCTGATTATGATCTACGGCACGCCGGTTGCCGGGCTCGACCTTGCTGCCCTCCAGTTCTGGAAAGCCGAGGGCGGGGAGGAAGGCACGTACTTCATGAACGATGGCGATGTTGACATCGGCATGATTGATGCAGCCGAGCTCCATCCCGAGATGTACCTGCCGCAGATGGCGGGAGGGCGGATCGTGGTGGACTCGCTCTCGGCCATTGTCCTGAAATACGGGATTGACAGTGCGCTGAAGTTCCTCCGGCTCTCCCGCGAAGAGATGAAGAAACGCGGGGCAAACCTGATGTTCATTGTTTTTACCGGTATCCACTCACCTATGGAGATGACCCGGCTGATGCGTGCGGCCGACGTAGTCATCGAGTTCCGGAATAGTGTCCAGCAGGCGGAGATCGAGCGGACTCTCGCGGTTCAGAAGATCCGGGACGCGGCAGCCCCCCAGCGGCTTCTGCCGTTCATCATCACCGAGAAGGGCATCGAGGCCTCGACCACATCAAGAGTGGTGTGAGGATAAGCCCGGTATCCCGGGCTCTCTTTTTAGGAATAAGGATTATCCCATTCTCACCGGGAACGGGTAATTCTGGTCGATCACGGTATACTGGTCGCCCGATGTCATCACGAGGACAACAATAACCCGATCGGTACCAAGTGTCCCCATCTGCGTAATGCTGGTACCGACCACCGGACTGTCCCGGAACTGTTGTTCCGTAACACAGTCTGATCGGATTATCGTCACCGTCATCCGCTGGACCATGCCGTTCCCGAGGCCGCCATCAAATCGTACCGTGATTGTCGGTTCGTCAGTGATCGTATTCCGGTCTACTGTTATACTGACATCTTCGTATGCCGGAAGGGTCTGCCGGGGACCGGGTGTCAGCGAGCAGGCGGTTGCTGCCGTTGGGGGCAGGGGTGTTATGATTGTCTGTGGTGTAGCGGGAGCAGCGGTGTCCGCGGGCGGGTGAATGCAGCCGGCAAAGAGCAGGAACAGAACAACAAGAACGGGAAGGGCGAACCGATGACGAGCTTGCATGACAGATAATCCTACCCTGAAATGGTTAAGTATTCCGGAAGGATTTGTATGCATCAGGAACGTCAGAGCGCCAGCCGTACTTCCTTTGCAGCTTCGCACATGTTCTTGAGCTTCCAGTAGGCAGCTTCGCGGGTCCGCATCCGCATACCGCAGTCGGGATCGATGAGGAGGATCTTCGGGTCGAAATATTCAACGGCCTTCTCGATCCGTTTCCGGATCTCCGGCACGGTCTCGACCGTATCGGTTGTCGAGTCAACGCAGCCGTACCCCAGCATCTTTCCGGTCAGGTCCCGGCGCGAGATGATGTCGAGGTTGGCCTGGTTCTTCGAGAACTCGAAGTCAAAGACACCCACGTTGTACTTCAGAATCTCGTCGATGACATTGGCGATGTTCCCGCAGACATGCATACAGACCGGGATCCGTACGGACGATGCGATCATCTCCACGGCCTGCTTACCGGTAGCAAGGTCTGCGACACCGGTCGAGAGGATCGGCTCATCGATCTGGAGCACCGCTGCCCCGGCTGCCTCGAGGCTCCGGGCCTCGACAACAAGCGCAGCCGCAAGGTCGAGTGCCAGCTCTTCCTTGTTCCGGTACATCGGGGTGCTGATATGGAGACCATGGGCAAGCGTTGAGGGGCCGGTGACGATCCCCTTTACTTTCGGGAACTTCGAGATCGCGTATTTCGTATCCGCCGCGGTGATCGCGGAGGCAGCAGGCTGGATCTTCCCGATAATTTCCTGCCCCTTGATGCCCGGAAGCTTTCCCGCAAACGCACCGATCATGTCGCCCCGGACCTGGCCGTCCGAGATGATGTCGATGCCGGCCCCGATCTGGTCTGAGACGGCCGTCTCAACGGCACCTCCCAGCGGATCGAAGAGGCTTTTGAGGCCGCCAGCTTTAACCACGGGATAACTGCCAACAACCGTTGTTGCGAGCACTTTATTGATGAAATATGCCTTGGACATGGGAAACGGCCCCGATCGTACAGATCGATTGACCCGGAAGGAAAAATAGTTCGTGGTTGGGTATTATGGGACCAGCCGGTGCATGTCCCGGGGGAAGAGGACCGCCTCGCGCACGTTCGAGAGGCCGAGCATGGTCATGACCAGCCGATCGGCTCCAAGACCCCAGCCTGCATGGGGGGGCATGCCGTACCGGAACGGCTTGAGGTAGAACTCGAAGCTCTCAGGATTGAGACCCTTCTGTTTGATCTGCTGCACGAGCCGGTCATACCGGTGCTCACGCTGGGCGCCGCTCGACAGCTCCATTCTCGGGTGCATCATGTCGAACGCCTTACATATTGAGGGGTCGTTCTCGTGCTGCATGGCGTAATAGGGCCGGATCTCGGAAGGCCAGTCTACGATGAAGTAATGGCCGCCCATCTCGGCACCGATCGCCCGCTCAGCTGCCGGGCTTATGTCGTCGCCGTACTTGATCGGCTCCTCGATTCCCTTCTTTGCAATCTCGATGGCTTCCGCGTACGGGAGCCGGGGGAAACCGGCCTTCGGGACAGCAAAGTCCTCGACGCCGATGTTGGCGATCTGGGCACTGCACGTCTTTTCAACGTAACCGTACGTATGGATGATGAGGTCTTCCAGGATGCGCATGACCTCGAGATGGTCGGAAAACGAGACCTCGATATCGATAGAGGTCGCCTCGTTGAGGTGCTTTGTCGTTGCATGCTCCTCGGCACGGAATATCGGGCCAATCTCGTACACCTTCTCGCAGCCTGCTGCCATCATCATCTGCTTGTAGAGCTGCGGGCTCTGGTTGAGGAAGGCCTCCTTGTCAAAGTAGGCGATGGGGAAGAGCTCGGTGCCTCCTTCTGTTGCCGCTGCCACGATCTTGGGGGTGGTTATGGCGGTGAATCCTGCGTCGTGGAGGAACTGATTGATTGCATAGCACGCAGCGCTCCGGATCTCAAAGACCGCGGCAACGCGGGGCCGCCTCACGTCGAGGAATCGTGCATCGAGCCGGGTGTCAAGCTCGGCCGGGACCTTCTCGGAAACATCGAGGGGGAGCGGGGTCTCGGCAAGGCTGATGATCTCGATCGAGTCCGGTACAAGCTCGCGGCCGCCGGGAGCCTTGTCGATGGCCTTGACCGGGCCGGTGACCCGGACAACCGATTCGCGGGAGACTGCCTTGACCGTGGCAAGGACCTGCTCGGATACTTTCTTCTTCGGAATTGTCACCTGGATGATGCCGGTCCGATCGCGGATCAGCATGAAGGCGAGTCCGCCGAGATCCCTGACCTCGTGGACCCAGCCGGCGATCTCGGCGGAACCGGATGCGGGGGTGACCTGTGCAATGGGCGTACGCATCAAAATCCTATAACAATGGGCGGCGGAAGGTAATGATGTTATGGTGGGGGCGGGGGCCTGAATCAGAAGAAAGGAATGGTTTTTCATTCTTGTGGGTAACCGGACGCGGGAAACGAGAAGGATTTTCTGGGGGTCTGACAAATCTGAGACCTTTATCAAAAGGTTGAGGATGAGAAGAGGCGCGGGCTCTTCGAACCTTTCGGAAATCGAAGATTTTCCTGATGGAAAATCTTCTCCTCCTCAAGGTTCTGACGAACCTTTCGGAACTCGAAGACTCCCTAACGGGAATCCTCTCCCTCACCTGGATCTAACGAACCAATCGAGTTCCATAACCCATATATTATTCAAAGAATCCCACTAAGGTGAAGAATCATGGCAGAACCTGAAAAATCCACGGAGCCGAAGGGCACGAAGGGCTGGAGTACTGGCACCAAGGCGCTTGTCGGTATCGTTGTGCTCATCCTCGTTCTCGGCACGCTTGCGGTCTTTACTCTGACCGTTGCGGTGATGGGATCGCTTTCCGGGACTTCGCTTCCTTACACGACAAATTATCGCGTCACCCTGCCGGACGGCCAGCCGGTAACGATTGGGAGCAGCCACATCCTTGTCGCATCCTATGAAAATGAACTGTTCTGCGACGTTGACGGGACAAAGGAGAAACTGGTTGTCGGCCAGCAGCGCATCATCAGCCCCAAACACGCAAAGGTAACGGTATTGGGCATCCCGGTCATCGAGACGGATTTCGAAATCGCCCTTACCTATCTCGGGTCAACCGGGAAAAATGCAAACTTCGATATGAGTATCAGAACATCGACGCAGGTGCCAGAGATGGTGATCCGGCATATCATCCCCTCCAGCATGCACGCGCAGCCGATGTGAGTGCTCCCTTTTTTCCATACCCGGACTCTTTTTGGAGAGCTCACATCGCTCCGGTCATCGGGCGGTAGTGCTGCACTGGCCAGACCAGTCTTTTCAGGGGATGCGTCCCACTCGTGACATGATTGAACGCGACCTGAGCGTGAGCGGGGAGGAGCGGATCACTCTGGCGTTACTTACGAAAAAGGGATATGAAAGGAAAAGGTTGGGGGTTTACAGAAGAACGCAGGGATAAGAGGCCCTGTCAATCCTTCTTTCCTGCACCTTCGCTCTCCATTGGCGTTTTACAGGGCTGCCGCAGGAGCTGGATGATGACAGATCCAACGGCCAGCATCGAGACCCCGATGATAAGGTACACAATGAGGCTGAAGTTCTCCCTGACAATGGGGAGGCCCCCGAAGAAGAACCCGGCAAGGGTGAATGCGAGGACCCAGAGGACTGCTCCAACGATATTGTAGGTGAGGAACCAGCGGTAACTCATTTTGCCTACACCGGCAAGGAACGGGGCGAAGGTCCGGATAAAGGGTACGAAGCGGGCGATGACCACCGTCATGCCGCCATATTTTGCAAAGTACTCGCGGGTCTTTTCAAGGTGTTCGGCGCGGACACAACTGTATTTCATCTCGAGGACCTTCATGCCGGCAGTGTGGCCGATCCAGTAGTTGACCGTGTCTCCAAGGATTGCCGCTGCAAGGAGAATGACAATCAGGACCTCGATGTTCAGGTAGCCCGCACCTGCAAGCGTCCCGGCAACAAAGAGGAGCGAATCGCCGGGGAGGTACGGGGTGACAACGAGCCCGGTCTCGCAGAAGATGATGGCAAAAAGGATCAGGTACGTCCAGAAGCCATACCTCTCGATAATGCCGGGAAGGTACTTGTCGATATGGAGGATAAGATCAATAAACAGGAATGGCAGGTCCATCTCCGTTACTATTCTCCTCAGACTATCATAAATGCACGTCTGGCAGTCCCAGCCCTTACGGGAGATAGTACCATGTCATGACCTCCGGAACCCCAAATCCTGAATAAATGCTTTTTATAGGGGCGGACAATAAGGAATAAAGGTGAATTTCATGAAACATGAGAATCCGCCCACCTACTCCTTTGTCATTCTTACCTTCATCCTCATTATCATCGATACTCTCCTCGCATGGCTTTCCGTTTCGGTCTTTCCGCTGGCCGGCGGAGGCGTGATAGCCTGGATATATATCGCCGTCGCGTTCATGGTCCTCTTTACCCTCTGGTTTGGCTGTTATGGCGCGATTGCTGCCTATGTCGGGACCCTTGCCGGCTCGGGGCTGCTGGTGTCCGAGACCCTGGTCCATAACCCCCATGTTGCGCTCATCTGGGCAGTTGCCGGCCTCCTGCAGGCACTCATCCCGCTTGTTGCGGTACGGAGTTTCCAGGTCGACCTGACCATGAAAAATCCCAGGGACTATACCTATATCATCCTGTTTGGTGCCATCATCAACAACCTTGTCGGGGCTGCCTGGGCGGTCTGGACGCTCTCTCTTGTCGAGACCGTTTCATTCACACCGGCGGTCCTTGCATGGTTTATCGGTAATGCAGTAATCTGTATCCTAATCGTGCCACTCTCCTTAAAGCTGTTCACGGAAAAGGTGCAGAAGAACCGGTTGTTTGTCAGGAATTACTGGACCTGACCAATCCTTTTTTTACCGTACCTTTCCCAGACCCCCAAGTAGGATTTACCTGCCCTCCCGCGGCCTATCCCATTACCATCAGGTTTCGGAAGGAACTGGGGTTTCACCAATTGCCCGGAGCATGTGGGGGAGGCCAACTGCAATGATGAAGATGAAGAGGCTGACCCAGAGGTGGACCCCGAGATAGGACAGGAACGCCGCCCAGAGGAGGGCGACGAGCACCAGGCAGTAGAAGATCAGGAGGGAGCGGTCCTTTCCGCTTTCCCGGATCTCGATGAAGCCGACGACCGGGTTGATTGCCGCAAGCGAAGCGAACAAAAAAACGAATTGAATTACCGCCCCTTTATGGAGCAGGAAGACTGCCCAGAGTACGGCAACAAACAGGATCAGGAAGAAGAAGACGCGGGTCCTTTCTTTTGGCGTAGGAGATTCCGTCGCCATAATGGAGAGATAACTGTCCCGCTATAAAAAACAATTGCCGGATCCGGCCCGGCTAGCTGACAAGTCGTTCATCATCTGCCTGCCACCGGGGGGATACAATACAGAGGAACACAAGGTCCCCGGTGCCGCAATTGCGGATGAACTGCCGGGTTCCAGGGGGGATATACACAATCTGTCCTGCCCGCACGGGTGCATGTTCGTCTCCGATATACATCTCCCCGTCTCCTTCAAGGATATAGTAGAGCTCCACCGAATGGTCCAATACATGAGGCAGCGTGGCTTCTCCCACTGGCACAATCGCATGGGCAATGCTGTACCCAAGCCCCGCGGCTTCCGGAACCTTATCGGGATGCAGGAGTTCACACAGGACGGAACGGTCGATTACGCGTTCATGGGGGCAGTCTGTAACACTTCGGATAAGCATGGGAATCTCTCTTCAGGATCTTGGGACACGCAGGTATATGGAGCCGTCGCAGCATTTCCGCTGATTGCTGGCATCGTCCCATACCGTGCATCTTTATTGCGCCCTGCGGGTATCATTACTGTAGTGGTAGCATGAAGATCATTGGCATCAATTCCAGCCCGAAAGGCGAGAAGAGCCAGACCCGCCGGCTCGTGATGGCGGTTCTCGAAGGCGCCCGGCAGGCGGGTGCGGATGTGACGTTTGTTGACATCTGTGCCCTGGACATCCATTACTGCACGGCGTGCGGCACCTGTTACGCTAAGGGAGAGTGCATCCATGACGATGATTTCCCGGCGCTCCTTGAAAAGATGTCAGACGCGGACGGTATTGTCCTCGGGTCACCGAATTATATCAATGCAGTGACCGCTCAGCTCAAGACCATGCTCGACCGGATGGCAGACACGGTCCACTGCCAGGCATTTGCCGGCAAGTACGGGTGCGCCGTCTGCACGGCCGGGGGTTCCTATGCCAACGAGGTTGCGGATTACATGAACATGGCCCTTGGCAATTACGGTGCACTGATCGTCGGGAAGGTTGCAGTGCACCTGGGCGCCGATCCGGATGCCATTACCGGTGCGGAGAAAGAGGCAAAGGCGCTCGGAAAGAAGCTTGCTGAAGCGATAAAGACGAAGTGGTCCGATCCCGCACAGGAGAAGGCACTCTCGGAACGCAAAGAGTACTTCAAGCGCCTTGTATCCTTTAACAAGGACCTCTGGAAGCACGAATACGATTACTGGAAAGCGGCAGGGGAACTGCCCTGACCTTTTTTTAGAAGAGAATCCCCGCACAGCGCGGGCGTCCTGACCGTCTGAACAAGCGGAAAAAAGACGGGTATTGGTATTATTGAGCGGTTCGCTTCTTGATCATCTCGAGGGCTTCGAACGCTTCTTTCCTGACGGCAACGTTGTCGTCCGAGAGGAGCCCGGTCAGGTGGTCTACGGCCTTCTGGTCGCCGATCTCGCCCAGCAGGAGTGCGGCCCGCTTCCGGACATCGCTCTGCTCATCCTTTAAGACCATGATAAGGGGCGTTGTGGCCGGCTGGCCGAGCATCCAGAGTGCCTCCATGGCACCGGACCGGATCCGGTTGTCCCCCTCGCGGAAGACCTGCATGAGCGGCGCGATTGCCGGCACGCCAAGGGCTGCAAGGGCCCTGACAGCCTCGATCCGGACAGGCCGGATATCATCTTCAAGGCATTCGATGATTTTCGGGATTGCCCGTGTGTTACCGATCTGGCCAAGCGCCTCAATTGCACCCCTGCGGATGCCCGGGTTCTGGTCAGCAAGCGCTGCGATCAGCGGATCGATGGCCGGCTCCCCGATTGTCACGAGAGCCAGGGATGCCCGCCTGCCAACATCCTCGTTCTGGACGATGAGTGCACGGATGAGGGGATCGATCGCGGGGATCCCCAGAGAACAGAGGGTTGCCATGACTGCGGTTCGCACCCGCTCCTGCGCATCATTCAGGCTCTCGATCAGGTGTGGGATGCAGCGGGGATCGTTGATACGGCCGAAGGCAACGGCAGCTTCGTACCGGACACCGGCGTCGGAGTCCTTTATTGCCTCGACAAGTATTGGGACAGCCCGCTCTTCGCCCATCATCCCCAGCGCCTGCACAGCGCCCCTGCGGATCAGCGGGTGGGGATTCTTGGCTGCCTGCACCAGGGGACCGATCGAAGGCTCGCCAATCAGCTGAAGGGCCCGGATCGTCTCCTGTCGGACATCTTCACTGGGTTCAGTCAGCGCTGCAATCAGCGGGTTGACCGCAGATGCCCCGATCTTTCCCAGCGTATCGGCAGAGCCCCTGCGGATGATCCAGTACTCGTCCTGGAGCCCCCGGATCAGCGGATCAATAAAGGCTTCGCCAAGGTCGCCGACCGACCGGACAGCGGCCCAGCGGGCATCGAGGTCGCCGTCGGTCAGGGCTTTCAGGAGGTTCTCGTGGCGCTCCTTCTGGGATCTCTGGCGCGCCTCGTCGCCCTCCTCCGTCCCTGACTTGAACAGGTTGAGGAATTTTTTCATTACGGTCATAAAAACTTCTCCAGACGAATATTAGGTGAAAATGTTCAAATAGGTATCGGGTGGATCTTCTCGCCAGATTTGCGCGATACTGCCCGATATCGCCCAAAATCCCTGTTTTTTTCCCTTGGCGGATACTAAAGAAAAGGGAGAGAACGGGAGAATGAATCAGGGCTGTCCGGTATACCCTACCGTGAACTGCGCCGAGCCCGATGTTGTCTTCGGGACGTCGTACACCTTCATGGTATAGGTGCCGGTCGGCACGGTGTTGTCCAGGGTGTAGGAAAAGAGCCAGTTATCGTTTGCCTGTACCGAAACCGTACCCAGCCTAACCCCGCCGGCATACCGGTCAGGACCGTACAGCACAAGCTCGACCTCGGGAGCATTGGTGGTACAGAGGCCGGAGAACCTGATCGTGTCTCCCCGTGAAGCAGAGTATGTGCTTGGGACAACACTCACTTCCCCGTTACCGATAATCTCGAACTCTGCCTGCGCCAGGGTCTTCTTGTCAGGATCGGTGGCGGTAGCCCGGTAGGTTCCCGGCAGGAGTTTAGTTCCCGGGTTCCAGACATATGCCCAGTTCCCAAAAGCATCAACATCCTTGGGAAGGGAAGAACTGCCAGCGGAGTAAATCCCGGTTCCGTAGATCGTCACGATAACACTTTTTGTGCCGGAGGCCGTTCCCGTGAATGTATTCGAATCCCCGACAAGCATCGGGTTTTTGCCCGGGGCGATGGTCACGGTAACCGGGTTGGAAGGCAATACCGCGGATGCGGTGGTGGTCGCAACTTCCGGTGTAGTGGAAGTACCTGAAGTTGCTGGGATCAGGGCGGCAAAGACATTGTTCCTCCCGGAAGAAACGACCATGACCTCCGACCAGCCCTGGTACCCGGGATACCGGAACTCGATGTCATGGTTTCCGGGTTCCACAGCGGTCAGGGAGACCGGCGTGGTCCCCCGGAACTGGGAATCAAAATAGACTTGGGCGCCTGTCGGCGATGACGTGAACTGGATCGTCCCCATTTCTTTGGGGGACTCGTAGACACAACCCGCCAGCAGGACTAAAAAAACCAGCGGTACAATCAGTATGTTCCGGATCAAACGGTTTTCCCTCTTACGTTAACCGTTATTGCGGAGCGATATATAGATTTGCAAACCGGGACGCCGGGCTGCGCAATGGCGGGACCTGGGATCAGGCATCCGCTATCAGCCGGAGGACTTCGTTTGCCAGGGCGACGCTCTTGTCCTCGTCCGTCATCAGGGTGTCGAAGCGTACCGCATGGCTGACCTCTACGGGATCGCGGATATCCTGAACAAAGATATCGGTCAGGCCCCCGTAACAGTTGAACGTCCCGATCGAGTTCGGCTCATAACCGGATGCCCGCATCAGGGCGGCTGCCGGGCCGCTGACCGGCTCATTGCCGATGAACGGGCTGACCGCGAGGACAACCTTGTCCTGGATCGCCTCTTTGATTCCCTCGCAGCCAAGGATCGGGGAGATGCTCGTGATCGGATTGGAAGGGCCGATAACAACGGCATCGCTTGCCTCGATGGCTTCGAGCGCCTCGGTAGTTGCAGCCGGCGGTTCAGTGAAACTCCGCATAACCCCCTGGATCGCGATCTTCCCCCGGGCCCGCACCCAGTATTCCTGGAAATGGATCGGGCCAAGTTCGGTCTTCACCTGCGTTGTCACTTCCGTGTCGGTCATGGGCAGGACGTTCTCGCGGACACCGTAGCGTTCGCAGAGGAACTTGGTCACGTTTGTCAGCCGCATCCCCCCGCGAAGCATCTCGCCCCGGGCTACGTGTACAGCCCGATCCTGGTCACCGATGCCGATGAACTCGTCAATGCCAAGGCGCATGATCTCATCATGGGTGGTGAAGGTGTCGTTCCGGATTCCCCACCAGGTGTCGGTGTTGAGGATGCCGGCAAAAAGGTACATGACCGTGTCCACATCGGGTGACATGTGGTTTCCCGAGATCCAGATGTCTTCAGCCGTGTTCACGATCACCGAGATCTCGTGCCGGTCCATCACTTTTTGCATGCCCCGCAGCAGTTTGGGCGTGCCGGTCCCGCCCGACAGGAACGTAATCATTACTCAATACTTTTATGCGATGTATATGAAGATTCTTTAGTGAACGCCAAGATCATCAAGGACCCGGTCCACGGCTATATCGAGATGGAGGACTATGCCCTCCGGCTTCTCGATTCTCCCGTGCTCCAGCGCCTCCGCTATGTCCGCCAGCTTGGCTTTTCGTTCCTTGTCTATCCCGGGGCAAACCACACGCGCTTTGAGCACTCCCTCGGGACCATGTTCCTTGCCGATGTTGCCTGCCGCAGGTTTCAGCTGCCGGAGGACGAGCACCGGCTCATTGTCTCCGCTGCGCTCCTGCATGATATCGGCCATGGGCCGTACTCGCACGCGAGCGAGCCCCTGATGGAGCTGTATCTGCACCGAACCCACGACGAGATCCGGCCGGTCATCGATGCCACGACAAGAAACGTGCTTGCAGAAGCCGGGGTGGACCCGGAGGAACTGTCGCAGGTTGTCGAGGGAAAGCATTCGCTTTCCAGTATCATCCACGGGGACTTCGATGTGGACCGGATGGACTACCTCCTCCGCGATGCCTACTACACCGGCGCGCCCTACGGCACAGTCGACGCCCAGCGCCTGATCCGGCACCTGATTCGGTACCCGGATGGGACCGTGCTGGACGAGAACGGGGTGAATGCCGCCGAGTCCCTTCTGATTGCCCGGACGCTGATGCGGCCGACGGTCTATTACCACCATGTCAGCAGGATCGGCGAGAGCATGTTCCAGCTTGCGGCTCTCGAACACTGTGCCGGCATGGGCGAAGAAGAGAGGCGGCAGTTTCTGCGCTTTGATGATGCAGGCTGCATGCACTCCCTGCGCACGTCAGAAAACCCGGTCTCCCGCGGGATCGCGCTCCGTCTCTACGAACGGCGCCTGTACAAGCGCGCAGTGTATGCCGGCAGCGACCAGATAAATCCAGCGACCTGGCAGGAGGGGATTACCCTGGAGAAGTCCCGGGACCTTGCTGCACAGATCGCGGAAAAGGCAGGGATCCGGGCTGAAGAAGTGCTCTTGGACATCCCCCCCATCCCCCGCGAGATGTCCCTTGGGGTACGGGTGCAGAGCCGGAATGCCGTCACGAACTTCGAAGAGCTCTCGCCCCGTATCCGAACCCTCAACATGACCCGGCGCGAGCAGTGGCGCCTCGGGATTTATACGATACCGGAACATCGCGATGTGGTCGGCGATGTGGCTTGCGAGGTTCTGCACATAAGAAAACCGACCCGGCAGGACACGCTGTTCTAACTGTCAGTGGGTCCGCCTGGACCGCTGAAAAAGGTATGCCGGGCAATCCAACCCGAAAACGTGGATAATTAACAAAATAATACTAATATAGTGTCATCTTCCAACACTCACCTATATGAAGTATCATGTTATTGCTGCTTGCATTCTGGTGATCGTTGGTGTCCTCATCGCCGGGTGCACCCAGGGCACGACAACTCCCTCTGCGCCTGCCGGCACACAGGCTGCCTCAGCGGCAACGGCAACACCCCACGCCACGTTCGCCCTTGGGGACCACTATCTCCAGAAATCGTACTCGCTCCAGAGTGAGAAAGACGTCCGGACTGAACAGTTCCGTGTCGATAATCCTGCATGGGGTATCGATATTGTTGTCCTTCCGCTGAATGACGACCCGCGTTACTGCTGGTTCGAGATGACCGTTACGAACATGGACAACGGCCAGACCGAGACCTACGGATTCGGCCGGACATTCAGTTACGAGAAACACCAGCAGTTCCCTATGTACGTGACCGGACCCTACAAGATCGAGATGAAAGGAAACCTCGTCAAGGTGGACGTGACTGCGGCAAAGCGGAATCCGTGAAACGGAGGAATAATCATGATTGAAGACTGGATTGTGACAATCTGCGGTGTCATCGTCATCGTAGCCGCTATCGCGGTTGCGGTACTGAAACTCCGCAGCGCTGAACGAAAGATGCATGAGAGCGCTCACAAGTTCAGGGTGTATTCCGATCTCCTCAACGCGATCACCGAGCTCAACCTTGCCGGCGGGGATCCGTACAAGATGGATGTTGCCAAGAAGAACCTGGCCCTGACGCTGAACCGGCTCAACCTTGTCGGAAGTACGGGGGTACTCCGGAGCACCAACGACCTCCTGGATTTCTTAAACGAGTACAAGGACAAGGACTACGATACCCTCCGGCTCCACAACATCCTCAACAGGCTCGTGATCGAGGCACGCCGTGATATCAACCCTGAGCATGCGAAGAAGATCGAGGAGTCTCAGGTACGGTTCCGGTTCTTTGCTCCTCCCAAGAACAGGGTGCAGCCGCAACCGCCGGAGAAGATGGGGTAGGCCGGTCCCTCCTTTCGATGTTGACGGACCTGTCGAATTTCGAAGATTTACTTCGTAAATCTTCTCGTCTTCCTGGTTCTGACGAACCAGTCAGAGACACAAACTCTTTTTCCCCCGCGCTCTGACATTGGTATCACAGGAGAGGCGGTTGTTCCACTATGAAGAAGGAGATCGTTGTCGGGGTGACGGGTGCGAGCGGAGCCATCTATGCCCGCCGGCTGCTCGAAGTGCTCTGCAGGGATGCACAGGTCCATATTATTGTCTCGGATGTTGCAGCGAAGATTGCTGCCCACGAGGGGGTGTCGCTTGAGGGATTTCCTGCAACCTACCATGCAAACGACAAGCTCTTTGCCTCGATTGCGAGCGGCTCGCATAAGTACGACGGCATGGTGATCATCCCCTGCAGCTCCAAGACACTCTCTGCCGTTGCCAACGGGTACACAGACAACCTGATCACCCGCACGGCCGATGTCTGCCTCAAGGAAGGACGGAAGTGCATCCTTGTGACCCGCGAGATGCCGCTCTCAAAGATCCATCTGAAGAATATGCTGGCCGCTGAAGAGGCAGGTGCAACCATTATGCCCGCAAGCCCGGGATTCTATCAGCGGCCAAAGACCATCGACGATCTCGTGGACATGGTTGTTGCCCGGGTGCTCGATCACCTCGACATCGAGCACAAGCTGAGCGGGCGCTGGGAGGGATACGATGCGTAGTTTCATTGAGAAGATGCGGAAGGCAGGACTCGTTACCGAGGTGAAGGAAGCAGTCAGCGCGGACATGGAAGCGCCGAAGATGGCAGCGGGAACCGATCGGCTCCTCTTTTTCCACAACCTTGATGGCCACAAGGCCGTGATGAACCTGACCGCAAACCGTACCTCGCTCGCTCTTGCTCTCGGGATTGACGAAGCAATGATGGTGAAGACCCTTGCGGATGCTCAGTTCAACGGGAAGGTCATCGAAGAGGGGACGCTCGCCATGCAGAAGCCGGACCTCACGAAGCTTCCGATCATGCACCACTTCCCGAAAGATGCCGGGAAATATCTCACCTCAGCCATTGTCTTCTCGCGCTGGGATGGCGTGGAGAATGCCTCGATCCACCGGATGCAGGTGCTCGACGATCACCGCGTTGTTGCGCGGCTTGTCGAGGGACGACACACGCACGTGATGCTCAAGAAAGCTATATCAAAAGGCGAGAGGCTGCCCGTTGCCATCACCATCGGGACGCACCCGGCCATCACGTTTGCCTCCTGCACGCGGGTGCCGACCGGAAAGGAACTCCCGTTTGCAGCGGAACTGATAGGCGGTACGCTGAAGGTGAAGAAGTGCAGCAATGGCGTGCTTGTCCCTGATGCGGAGATAGTCCTTGAAGGATTCATCACGGCCGAGCTCACCGATGAGGGGCCATTCGTCGATATCACCGGGACCTACGACCCAATCCGCCGCCAGCACATCATCGAGATCACCGGCATGCACACGAAACCGGATTTCATCTATCATGGTATCCTGCCCGGTGGGGACGAGCACAAGATGCTGATGGGAGCACCGTACGAGCCGAAGATCTATAAGGCAGTCGCGGGTGTCACTGAAGTAAAGGATGTCCTCCTCACAAAAGGGGGCTGCGGGTACCTCCACGCAGTGATCCAGATCCGGAAAAGCACGCAGGGCGATGGGAAGAACGCCATCATGGCGGCCTTCGCTGCCCACACGTCGCTCAAGCATGTTGTTGTTGTTGACGAGGACATTGATCCCGCAAATCCGCACGAGGTCGAGTACGCCATCGCCACCCGGGTCAGCGGGGACCGGGACATCATGATAATCCAGGGGGTCCGCGGATCGTCGCTCGATCCCTGCCAGCTCGAAGACGGGACGAACGTGAAGGTTGGCGTGGATGCGACCATGGTGCTCGGGCGCGAGGACGAGTTCCGCCGCGCAACGTGGTGAGACCATGCAGCTCGACCGAGACGACGAACGGATCCTTGCCGGGGAGCAGGGTGAGACAAAACAGAAGATGCTCGAGCTCATTGTTGCGCTCGGCAAGGTCTTCGGTGCTGAGCGGCTCGTCCCGATCAAGAGTGCGCAGGTGAGCGGGGCGTCCTACAAGACCATCGGCGAATACGGCCTCCAGTGGCTTGCCTCGCTTGATGCAAAGGCTGTTGTGCCGGCCGTGCTGAACCCGATCGGGATGCCCCGCGGGCGCTGGGAGGAGATGGGCGTTGACCCGGGTTTTGCCGCAAAGCAGCAGGCGGTTGTTGCGGCCTACGAGCGGCTTGGCATTGCCCTTGAATGCACCTGCACGCCCTACTACCTCCGCGAGACATCGTTTGCGGACCACCTTGCCTGGTCGGAGTCCTCCGCGGTCTGCTACGCGAACTCGGTGATCGGTGCCCGGACCAACCGCGAGGGTGGTCCCGGCGCCCTTGCCGCAGCCATAGTGGGAAAGACCCCGTGCTACGGGCTCCATCTTGAAGAAAAGCGGAAGCCGCAGATCATTGTCCGGGTCGAAGCCGATACGCGTAACTGGGACATATCCCATTACGGGGCGCTCGGGTACCATGCGGGAAAACTCGTGGGCAACCGGATCCCGTTCTTCTCGGGGCTTGAGTCCGCCAGTCCCGACCGGCTCAAGGGGCTTGGGGCGGCAATGGCGGCAACCGGTGCCGTTGCCCTGTACCATGTCGAGGGCGTGACCCCTGAGGCAGCAAAGGGACTTTTCGACCTTTCCGGTCTGGAGGTTATCAACGTTGAGACAGGAGAGGTCGAGCGGTTGTTCAGAGAGATCCCGGTGGACGCGGTTGCCGTGGGCTGTCCGCACTGTTCGCCGCTGGAGCTTGAGGAGATAGCCGGCTTCCTGAAGGGAAAGGTCGTCACCATGCCGTTCTATGTCTTTGCGTCGCAGGGCGTGATTGACCGGAACCAGAAGACCGTGGACCAGATCGAGAAGAGCGGTGCGCGGGTCTTTGCTGACACCTGCATGGTGGTCTCGCCCGTCATGGAACAGTACGAGGCGATTATGGTGAACTCAGGGAAAGCGCTTGCATACGTGCCGGACATGTGCGCCGCGGTTGCCCGGATCGGCACGATCGCCGAGTGCATGAAAGTGGCAACGGAGTGATCTTCCCGTTGGGGAGATCACGGCCACAAATACTTTTGAATAGTCTCTTATCGTACGGAGAGCAGGATCTTCCGGATCTCTTCCACGGCTTCGGGCGAAGGATTCTTTCCCGGCCGCACTCCGTCACCATACGACAGGATCTTTTTGACCGTTTCCATGTTCATTGTCATGAACGGGATCTTATCCCATACCTTCTGGTCGATCTTGTTCCATGTGCACTGGAGCAGGTGAGAGAGGAGCATGATGTCTGCTTCCGACAGCGATTTCCAATCCGCACCAATGCCCTGCTGCATCAGTTTCATCGAACTCTCGACCGTCTTCCCGCGGTGGACATGGTACAGGCGCCTTCCCAGCTCTGCCTGGGTAACCTCCGGCATACTCTTTCCTCCAGCCCCGTTTCGGGGATGATGAGTGAGTCCCGCTGTGCACTCATAAATGTTGCGGAGGGCCGGCCGGCACAGTACGGTCAGCCATACAAGGGAAAATGCTATAATCCCGGACAGGATAATTCCCCTGTACGGGAACTATGCCCTCTACCAGTGAAGAAGAGCTGGGCAGGAGACGGTTCCAGCTCCAGAAAGAACAGGCGATCGAGGCCGCGATCGAGAAGATACGCCGTGCCCCGGATGCCGAATGGGCCTCTTTTTCCGGCATGGACTATACCCGGCTCCGGGAGATCCTTGCCGAGATCTGGATCGGCGTTGACCGCGAGAAGTGGCAGCAATACGCGTTTTCCACGCTCACAAAGGCGGATATCCGCGAGCTCCTGACGCTTGGCGGGGCAGCACCGGGACGCGCAACCCCCCGCGCAACCATTGAAGCCATGGACGCGGTCATCTCCCATGCAAAAAACACAGGGAAAAATGCGTGAAACGACGTGGGGGCCTTACCGGGCACCCCTCACCGTCCAAGAAAACACTTGATAACCTTAATATATCTGGGCTTTGTAGGTTCTATCATTGGGAGGTATCGAGATGGTTGGTTGGGAAGTCCCTATCGGGGCTGCCATCGCATTTGCCGGTGGCGCCATTGGAACCGGGTGGGCACAGTCACGCATCGGGGCAGCCGGAGCCGGTGCGATTGCCGAGAAACCGGAGACCGCCGGCACGATCATCATCCTGGAGGCAATCCCCGAGACGCTGGTCATTCTTGGGTTCGTGGTCGCCTCGATGATCATCCTGATGGTGAAGTGACCCGCAGAAAATGGACAGCTCCGGCGCGGGAAGCCCCGTGAGCAGTGCGTTCCCCAGACATTCTCTTCACCCCTCTTCCGGGCCGGGGACCCCGTAAGAGACAAAAGCAGGCAAGCCCGCCCTGCCGGATAAGGCATGAGAGGACGGTGGTGCCGTGGCCTATGATAATCTTTTGAAATCCGTGGAGGAGAGTGCAGAAGCGCGGGAGCGGGAGCTCCTGCAGAAGGCAGAAGAGCAGGCAGAAACGATCCGGGCCGAGGCAAGGAAGCGGGCCGACGATATCCAGCAGGCTACGATCCGTGATGCTGAACGGTCTGTGTCCATCGAGCGTAACAAGCAGCTCTACCTTGCAAAGGGAGAGATCAAGGAAAAATCCCTCAGAGGCCAGGAGAAGATCTTCCTCTCCGCCTTTGCAGAGGCAAAGAGACGGTTGTCCGGGCTCCGGCAGGACAAGCAGTACCCTGCTATCTTCGAACGGCTCGCACGGGAGACAGTCAGCGCGATGGGAACAAATCCGTTTGTCCTCCATGTTGACAAACGCGACCTGGAGCTCTGCAGGACAACGCTTGCCGCCATGGGTGTCCACTGCGAGGTCATCCCCGACATCGAGTGCGCTGGCGGCCTTGTTGCATCATCACCGGACGGACTTGTCACCATCGCCAACACGGTCGAATCGCGCCTCGAGCGGATCCGTGAACACAAGCGGCTCGCGATCTTTAAAATCCTCTCTGGAGGCTGAGATGGACTGGGGGTACATCAATGCCCGGATCCGGGGAATGAAGAGCAGGCTCCTCGACCACCGGACGCTTGACAACCTCATCCTACAACCGGACATGGACACGCTGATAGCGGAGCTCGAGAAGACCGCGTATCGCGAAGACCTCATCGAGGCGAAGGGGAAGTACACGGGAGTCACGGCAATCGAATATGCCCTCCGGAACAACTTTGTCCGGACGTTCCGGAAGGTCCTCGACTTCTCAAAGGAGAAAGAGGCCCGGCTCTTCATCAGCATCTTCCTGCATCGCTGGGATGTCCAGAACATCAAGACGATCCTGCGCGGGAAGAATATCCACGTGACGAACGAGGAGATCGTGGACTGTCTTGTTCCCGTTGGCGAACTGGACGAGGCAACCCTGACCGAGCTTGTCCGGCAGCCGGATGTAAAAGCGGTGATCGACCTTCTTGCAACATGGGATATCCGCTGGGCCCGGCCGCTCACAACAACATTTCCGGAGTTTGCAAAGAGCGGGGACCTCGGGATGCTGGAGTGTGCGCTCGACCGGTTCTATTACAACGATGCGCTCCAGACGGTCTCGGGAAAAGGGGCGAACAATGCAAAGATCCGCCAGGTGCTTTCGCTTGAGGTTGACGTGGTGAATATCAAGACAATCCTCCGGATGGTGAGGGACCGGATCGCCCCGGAGGATGCAGAAAAATTTTTACTGGAAGGGGGGCAGGCGCTGGACCGTAAGATGATCGCGCGGGTCCTTGCCCTCCCCACGATTGCGGAAGCCGCAGCCATGCTCTCCACCACCTGGTATCCCACGCGGCACCCCACGCGTTACCGGTTCCTGGCAACGATTCCGGAGGATGTGCTCCGGGCCCAGAAGATCTCCGTTATCGAGAAGCAGCTGGAGCGGCACCTGGTGAGGGAGGGTGTCGAGTCATTCCTTGGCGACCCGCTGAGTGTATCGTCTCTCATCGGGTACTTCTGGGCCAAGTACAACGAGATAACGAACATCCGGATCATCTCGCGCTGCAAGACGGCAGACTTCCCGGTCGAGAACCTCAAAGAGGAGCTGGTCTATGTTTAAGATGGTCATCGTGACGGACAGCGACCGGGCATCGGGGTTCCGGCTCGCGGGAGCGGAAGTATTCGAGGCGGATGACATGGAGGAGGCCCGGGCCGCAATCCCCCCCCTCCTCCACAAGGATGACATCGGGATCGTGGCGGTGAACGAGGAGTACATGCTCGGGCTTGATGAGAAACTGATGGACCGGATCGAGAAGATGCACCGCCCGCTCATCATCCCGATCCCGTCGAAGAAGAAGGAAGTGGACCGGCGGACGTACATCGAGCGGCTCCTCAGAAAAGCGATCGGGTACAACATCGTGCTGAAGAGGTGATGGTATGATATCGGGGACAATTTCACGGATCTCGGGCCCGGTGATCGTGGCAAAGGGCATGAAGGGGTCCAAGATGTATGACGTGGTGAAGGTCGGGGCCGAGGCCCTCCGCGGCGAGATCATCCGGCTCGAAGGGGACGAGGCGGTCATCCAGGTGTACGAGGACACGACCGGTCTCACGCTGGGCGAGGCCGTGGAGAACACGGAGACCCCGCTCTCGGTGGAGCTGGGCCCGGGGCTCCTCTCCTCCATCTACGACGGCGTCCAGCGCCCGCTGCCGGTCTTGAAAGAGATGAGCGGCGATTTCATCGGCCGCGGAATCACTGCACCAGGGCTTGATCGGAAGAAGAAGTGGGAGTTCTCGCCCTCCGTGAAGAAAGGCGACAAGCTCGGGCCTGGGGACATCATCGGCACGGTACGGGAGTTCCAGTTCGAGCACCGTATCCTCGTTCCCCCGAAAGTCTCAGGCACCGTCACGGAGATCCGGCCCGGATCGTTCACCGTCGAAGAAGTTGTCTGCGTTCTCGACAACGCGACAAAACTCAGTATGATGCACACTTGGCCGGTCCGGATCCCCCGGCCGCACACAAAGAAGCTCGATCCCCTCCTGCCTCTCATCACCGGGCAGCGGGTCTTTGACTGCATGTTCCCGGTTACGAAGGGTGGGACTGCGATGATCCCGGGCGGTTTTGGCACGGGCAAGACAGTCTCGGAACAGACGCTTGCAAAATGGTCGGACACACAGGTCGTGGTGTACATCGGCTGCGGGGAGCGGGGCAACGAGATGACAGATGTGCTCGAGGAGTTCCCCGAGCTCGTGGACCCCCGGACAAAACTCCCGCTGATCGAGCGGACGATCCTTATCGCCAACACATCCAATATGCCGGTGGCCGCCCGCGAGGCTTCGATCTACACGGGCATCACCATTGCGGAATACTTCCGGGACATGGGGTATGACGTGGCGCTGCTGGCCGATTCGACCTCCCGCTGGGGCGAGGCGCTCCGCGAGGTCTCGGGCCGGCTCGAAGAGATGCCGGGCGAGGAAGGCTATCCCGCGTACCTTGCCACCCGGCTCTCGGCCTTCTACGAGCGGGCGGGCCGGGTCATCTGCCTCGGGAGCAGGGAGGGAGCAGAGCGGACCGGTTCGGTCACGGTCGTTGGAGCAGTCTCACCGCCCGGCGGAGACTTCTCGGAGCCGATCACGCAGAACACGCTCCGTGTCGTGGGAACGTTCTGGGCGCTTGACACGAACCTTGCCTACCGCCGGCACTTCCCGTCGGTGAACTGGATCAAGAGCTACAGCCTCTACCTTGACTGCATCGCGGAGTGGTATGACAAATCCATTGCCCGTGACTGGCGGGAGATCCGGGAGAAGGCAATGTACTTACTCCAGAAAGAGGTCGAGTTGCAGGAGATCGTCCAGCTCGTTGGCCCGGATGCCCTGCCCGACAGCGAGAAGGCGATTCTTGAAGTAACACGGATGATCCGTGAGGACTTCCTCCAGCAGAGCGCGTACAGCGACACCGACTCGTTCTGTCCCGTGGAGAAACAGTACATGATGCTGAAGGTGATCATGACCTACTACGAGCAGGTGAACCTGGCAATGAACCGGGGCGTGAGCCTGCGGCAGGTGCAGGCGCTCCCGCTCCGGGCAACCATCGGGAGGATGAAAGAGGCGGCCGATGCGGAAGCGGTCCGGAAGATGATCGATGAAGTGACTGCTGCGGTGTCGCATCTGGAGGTGGAGCGATGAAGGACTCTTCTCTCCTGACAAAGGAATACCGGACCATCGAGTACGTCTCGGGGCCGCTGATCTTCGTCTCCGGTGTCCTTGGCGCATCGTACGGCGAGATCGTGAAGATCACCTTAAAGGACGGCGAGGTCCGGACCGGGCAGGTGCTCGATATCTCGGAGGAGCATGCGGTCGTCCAGGTCTTCGAGGGCACGCGGGGCATCGATCTCGTGGGGACAACGGCCAGGTTCATCGGTGAACCGGCGCGGATTACAGTCTCAAAGGACATGCTGGGCCGAATCTTCACGGGCGTAGGGACACCCCGCGACGGCGGCCCCGAGATTATTCCGGAGGCTGTGCTCGACATTGCCGGGGAGCCGATCAACCCGTCCGCCCGTGACAAGCCTGCGGATTTCATCCAGACTGGTATGTCGGCGATCGATGGACTCAACACGCTCGTCCGCGGGCAGAAGCTGCCGATCTTCTCCGGCTCCGGCCTGCCTGCAAGCAAGCTCGCCGCCCAGATCGCCCGGCAGGCAAAGGTCCGGGGCGAAGGCGAAGAGTTCGCCGTTGTCTTCGTTGCTATGGGTATCACGCACAAGGAGGCCTCGTTCTTCATGCAGGACTTCGAGCGGACAGGAGCACTCGACCGCGTAGTCTTCTTCATGAACCTCGCCGACGACCCCACAGTTGAGCGGCTCGCGGCCCCCCGTTGCGGCCTCACGGTCGCAGAGCACCTGGCCTTTGCTCACGATCTTCACGTGCTCGTGATCCTAACGGACATGATCAACTACTGCGAAGCGCTCCGCGAGATCTCGACCGCCCGCGAGGAGGTGCCGGGCCGGCGCGGGTACCCGGGTTACATGTATACCGATCTTGCCTCCATCTACGAGCGGGCCGGGCGGCTGAAGGGAAAGAAGGGATCGATTACGCAAATTCCGATCCTGACCATGCCGGACGATGACATCACCCACCCGGTGCCCGACCTCACGGGCTACATCACGGAGGGGCAGATTGTCCTCTCAAGGGACATCTTCCGGCGCGGGGGAGACCCGCCGGTCGATGCCCTGCCCTGCCTCTCGCGGCTGATGAACCTCGGGATCGGCCCGGGCAAGACCCGGGAAGATCACCGTGGCGTTGCCGACCAGCTCTATGCCAGCTATGCGTACGGCCGCGACCTGCGCCGGCTCGTGGCGATCGTAGGCGAGGAAGCACTCACCGATCTTGACCGGAAATACCTGAAGTTCGCCGATGCCTTCGAGCGGCAGTTCATTACGCAGGGGGACGAGGACCGGGCCATCGAGACCACATTTGCGATTGCATGGGACCTGTTCTCGACCCTGCCGGTGGATGAACTGAAACGGATCAAACGCGAGCACATCGCGAAATATCATCCGGCAGCGCAGGAAGCAGCCGCGCAGCAGGAAAAGAGCGGGGATGTGAAGAGCGAAGGGAGCTAGGGAGCTGAGCGGGGATGGAGCAGGTCAAGCCCACGCGAATGGAGCTGATGAAGAAGAAGGCGCAGATCAAGCTTGCGGAGCAGGGCCGCGACCTGCTGCGGGAGAAGATGGACGCGCTCATTCAGGAGTTCTTCAAGATCCTCTCCAGCGTTTCGGACTCCCGCGACGAGCTCGAGCAGATCTCCCGGGCCGCTGACCTTGCGCTGATGATTGCGGCCGCGACCGATGACCCGGTGACGCTGCGGTCCGCATCGTTTGCCACCCGGCGCTCGATCACGGTCGGCATCAGCGGCAAGAACATCATGGGTGTGCCTGTCCCGGTCATTGAGAAGAAACGCGTATCCAAGAGCATGCTGGAGAGGGGCTACGGGATCATCGCCACGAGTGCACGGATCGATGAGACGGCCGAGCGGTACGAAGTGGAGCTCGACCTCCTCCTCAAGCTTGCCGAGACCGAGACGGCCATGCGCCGACTTGGGGCAGAGATCCAGATGAACCGCCGGCGCGTGAACGCGCTCGAACAAATCCTGATCCCGGAGCTGAAGAGCCAGGCAAAATACATCAAGAACGCAATCGAGGAACGCGAGCGTGAGGATTTGTTCCGGCTCAAGAAAGTGAAGAGTTTGCTTGAGAAGAAGAAAAAGAAGGTGAGGGAGAAGAAGGTGAAGACAGGAATCCGAGAATCTAATTGAAATACACGTTCATTCCGTGCACTGCTATTTTTATAATCGTTAAAATTATGCTTCTTTAACGAGGTACAAAAAAGTATAAAAAAAATCTGATAATGATCAGATATCGGGGAAATTACATGGAATTAACTGATTTTTTTGAGGAACAAAAGCAACAGTCTTTGATAAAAACTGAGATCGTCCGTAAATATTTTTGGGCATGGTCAAAGGTAATAATTCCTTCAGCAAAAAAATACAGTGGAAAGATTGCTTATATCGATCTATTTGCTGGTCCCGGATTTTATGGGGATGGATCAAAATCTACCCCGATTCTCATTTTAGAGAGAGCGATTCAGGAATCTGATCTAAGAAATATGTTAGTTGCATTGTTCAATGATGCAAATCCTGAGCATGCCGCATCATTAGCTCGAGCAATCAATTCCTTACCAGGAATTGAGTCTCTAAAATATCGGCCTACTGTTTGTAATGATGAAGTTGATATTGGCTTTGAAAAGGTCTTCTCCGATAAGAATCTCGTCCCTTCACTCCTTTTTCTTGATCCTTGGGGTTACAAGGGATTATCCATAGATTTGATAGGATCTGTACTCAAAAACTGGGGGTGTGATTGTATCCTTTTCTTTAATTACAATCGAATACAGGTCAGCCTCACAAATCCGAAAGTAACTGAACACATGGATGCACTTTTCGGAAAGGAGCGTGCTGAGAAACTGAAGGGTCAATTGGATGCAGTACCTGCTGAAGAAAAAGAATTGACTATCATTGAGGCAGTGACAGAAGCTCTTCATGATGCAGGTGCAACATACGTCCTACCTTTTTGTTTTAAAGATGACCATCGGCATTGTACGAGTCATCATCTAATTCTGGCGACAAAACATCCTCGTGGTTATCAGATAATGAAGGATATTATGGCGAAAGAAAGCTCCAGCGATATTCAGGGTGTTCTTTCGTTTGAATATAATCCGGCAACAATCAGACAAATGTTACTCTATGAATACTCTCGTCCGATTGAGGATCTTGAAGAAATGTTACTCACGGAATTTGCCGGTAAAACACAAACTATGAAAGAAATATTTGAGCAGCATAATGTTGGGAAGCGTTTTGTTAGTCGAAATTATAAGGATGCATTGCTTCATCTTGAACATCAAGGAAAAATAATTACAAATCCTTCCGCAGAGACCCGTCCTCCAAGAAAAGGTATTCCAACATTTGGAGATAATGTGAAAGTAACAGTCCCTCCTAGAGACAGGTAGTACCTATGGCTCAAAATTCCGGTATCGAATGGACAGAGACCACATGGAACCCGGTCACCGGGTGCTCCAAGATCAGCCCGGGCTGCAAACACTGCTATGCTGAGCGGATGGCTTTCCGGCTCCAGGCAATGGGCCAGCTGAATTACCGGAATGGATTTGCAGTGACTCTGCACGAACGGATGCTACCACTACCCCTTGAATGGAAAAAGCCCCGGATGATTTTTGTCAATTCAATGAGCGATCTCTTCCACAAGAATGTTCCGACGCCCTTTATCCAGAAAACTTTTGATGTCATGAAAAGGGCATCGTGGCATACTTTTCAGGTTCTCACTAAACGTTCCAATCGCTTCAGAGAGATCGAACAATCGATCGCGATACCGAAAAATGTCTGGCTGGGCGTCAGCGTTGAATGCGAGGATTATCTCTATCGTATCGATGATCTCCGGGCAACAAGTGCGCAAACAAAATTCCTCTCGCTCGAACCATTGATCGGTCCGCTTCCGGGTCTGAACCTTGAAGGCATCGACTGGGTCATTGTTGGTGGCGAGTCCGGGCCCGGAGCACGGCCGATGCAGGAAGAATGGGTCACTGACATCCGCGATGTCTGTCTTGCATCAAACGTCCCGTTCTTTTTCAAGCAGTGGGGTGGCGTATTCAAGAAGCGTGCAGGCCGGATCCTTGACGGCCGGACCTGGGATCAGATGCCGGCTACTGTATAGGAAGGAGTCCGCATTATACCGACGGTGACCGACGGAAAATACCGCTCCGGGCCCTACTAAGAATCCTCAGATCCAAACTCTTCAAAAATACCCGTGACGGGTCAATTACCTGTCACAGGTACCTGACCTGTCACGGGTCATGTGCTCATTTTTAAAGAACCCCCTGATAATTGGGACTCCCCCAAAGATCCCGAATTAGGAATTCTTCGACGGAGAATCCTGACGCTACAAGACTACTTAGGACTAAGTACCCCAAAATGCAGGACTAATTCGGCAAAAAACAGGACTAAGTGCCTCATTTTTTCCATTTTTTCGTCGTGAAAAATGAGACGTAAATAGCGCTAATACAGCCGCGAAAGTCGGGTCCGGACGTACTGCGGGTTACCGGGGATGGAAAAACGAGGGTTCTGGATCAGGTCCCGGAACCGGGTTTTCGCTCACTCCCCCGTCTTCTTCTGCTCTTCCGGAGGTCGGGAAAACGGCTGGTACGGCACCCCGCCTCCTTCGTAGAACTTGCTGAAGAATTCCACGAGATGGAGACGCATCGAGTGGATGGAGGGCGAGAACATCGCGAGCACGATGTTGAGGGCATGCAGCAGGAGGGCGACGATGATGCCGATGATGGCTATCTCGAATGACCCGCCGAGCCGGTTGGCAACGATCGCGAGAATGACCGAGGCCATGCCGATTGCCATGAGGCGGGCGTACGAGAGGATGTTTCCCACGGTGCTCATTACTTCGATAGTGCCGAAGATCCCGGCTCCCAGCAGGATGAGTGGCAGGGCAACGATGATCAGGGCAATGGCCGGGTACATGGCAATTTCCGGCAGGAAACCTGCAAGGGTAGTGACCAGGACGATCAGCGCCACGACCATCATCAGCATACCGCACTTCTCGTACAGGTGCTTTCTCTTCTTCCTGATGACTGCGTTCCGGATGCCGATGACAAGACCGAGGAGGACATGGATGACACCGAGCAGGATCGCGAGCACGAGCATCGGGATCATCGCATCCACGCGGTTCCACGTGATGCCAAGGAAATGGACCGGGTGGAGCCAGCCCATGAGCTCCCCCAGGTCCCCGAAGAACTCCCCGAAGAAGTAGCCAAAGAAGATGGCCGGGATGGATGATATGATCAGGATGTCAGCCAGGCTCCGGGCAAATGCCATGACCTGGAACTTGTGCCGGATCACGAGCGCGAAGGCGAGGATGACAAGCCCGTACCCGATGTCCCCGACCATGATCCCAAAAAAGAGCGGGAAGAAGATCGCAAGGATGGGAGAGGGGTCGAGCTCGCGGTACCGCGGCGGTGTGACAAGCTGCATGATGAACTCGAAGGGTTTCACCCAGAAGGGGTTGTCATAAAAGACCGGGGCATTCTCCATGTCCTTCTCGCTTGTCGGAAGCTCGCAGAGGACGACCCGGCCGCTGAACCGGGTTTTCAGCTCCGCTTGAGTCTTCTTCAGGTGTTTTTTCGGGATCCAGCCCATGATCACAAACGTATACTCGGACTGTCCGAAGTTCCGGTACGCCCCGAGTTCGCAGTGGATGTTCTCAAGATATGTTTTCAGGACAACGAGCTCCTGGTACCATGTTGCCGAGAAGGCACGGAGTTCCTGCTCGATCCGGGCGATCTCGTCCAGGGCCCGGAGCCGGCTCTCCTCAAGAAGGGCATACATCTCGTAGAATGGCCGGCCGGCATATTCCCTGGGCAGGCGGACCTCGTTCACGTTCACGGAGTAGATGAAGGAGTGGATCTCTTCAGAAAATCTCTTTGGAAAGACCATGATGGCCGCAAGGGTCTCTGCATCGAGCGTTGTTGAGGTCATCTCGAAGCGATCACCGGTGATCGCGAGGAGTTCCTTCTTGATCAGGTCCAGTACTTCCTTATGCTCCTGCTGGATGAGGAGGATCGTGACGTCGAAGCCTTCGAGCACGGGGAGTTCTTTCTCTACCGGCTGGATGATGTCGAGGACCTTCTCGTACCGGTTCAGGTTTGTGACCGAGAGTGTCAGCTCGCTCTTTCGTGCTGCAAGTTCCCGCGTTGTTTTCTCGAGAGTGTGGATGATCCCGCGGCTCCGGGCAAGGATCTTCTGGTGGGTCATTGATGCGAGCGAAGTTCTCAACGCATCCTGGACGGTCTCGTCGTCCGCGGTAACCGGGAGGGTCGAGAGGATCGCGCTGATGGTGGCAAGGACCGAGGAGACTTCTGCCATCTCCTCCTGCCGCACGCTGTCAAGGCAGATCTCCTCCTTTGACACAAGTTCGGTGGCTTTCTCAAGGTGGACCGTGCCCGCCCGGTACAGGAAATCCACTACCTGCCCTAAGTCCTCTTTTGGCCCTACCACCTGGATCCGTTTCATTGCCTGGAGCATACGGCCCACCAGCCCCTGTTGCCCCTCACTGCTCCCCGGTTACGTACCTGACAATTGCATCGGCAGCAGCGGGGACGTTCTTCTCCGCCCGGGCTATCGCCGCGGCGGTCTCCTGTTCAGCTGCCCTCTTCAGCTCCGTGATCTCCGTTTCGGTCCTCCCCCGTTCCGTCCAGTAGACCTTTTCTGCGGAAGTCTTTGCCATGCTCTCGGCTGTGCAGACGAGATCATCAGCCTCGCTCTGGGCTGCAGCAATCATCGCGTCGGCGTTCTTTCTCGCGCCCTCAATCCGGGATCCCAGTTCCTGCTCCTTGTCCCGGATCTGCTGCAGGAGCGTCCGTTCGGTATCCATCTCCCCTCTCCTGTTATAGTCCGTGCTTCCGTTTCAGGATCGAGGTCACCCCGCACGAGGGTTTCTGAACAGAATGTGATTCCTTATCGTCCTGCTCCCCGTTCCGCAAAAGTCCCTTCGCCTTCAGTGCTGCATCCTCAAGCCGCTTGCGGCAGCGCCCAACTGCCGCGTCCTGCAGTGCACCGATCGTTTTCATGAGGTCCTGTGCCACACCAGCACCTCCGTTGGAATTGATCAATTGCCTATACCGTGCCATGGAGATATAAACCTTGTTGAAGTTTCTCTTTGTCCACCACCCATGGATGGCAATTCATTAAACATCCGGGGTCAGAAGTATATTCATCAACGGGCAGACCCCCCTCCTGTTCGTTTTTGGAGAAGAGACCATGGACATGCTGGCAAACCTCGGGCTTCTTATCATCTTTGTACTCGTGCTCATCCTCCCGTTCCGGGTGAAATGTATCGAATGCAATCTCGAAGCATTTCTCTTTGTCTGCGGTGTCGCCGCGCTGACCCTTTCCGGGTTTATCACCATTCCGGGGGAGCAGACCGGCTGGAGCATCGCGATTGTCGAAGAGGCGCTCTTCTCCTCGCTGAACATCGCAAGCATCTGGGGCATCCCCATCGGCATCGTCCAGATTGTCCTCATCGTCGGTCTCTTCATCTACTTCTTCCACCACCGGATGCAGGAGGCGATTGTCGGTATGGTTGACCGTGTCCCGCTGAAATGGATTGTCTTTCTTCTCATTGTTGTTCTCGGCCTGGTCTCGAGCATCATCTCCGCAATCCTCGCAGCAATCATCCTTGTCGAGATCGTCAATGCCCTGCCGGTTGTGCAGAAAGCCAAGGTGGAGGTGACCGTTGTCTCCTGTTTCTCCATCGGCCTCGGGGCGGGTCTTACCCCTCTCGGAGAACCCCTGTCCACAATCGTTGTCTCCAAGCTCTCGGGCGCCCCGTATTACGCCGGGTTTTCTTTCCTCTTCGACCGGCTGGTCATCTTCATCATCCCGGCCGTTCTTGCGCTCGGGGTTGTCGGGGTCGTTCTCTTCTCCCGGAGCCACACCGGCAATGAGAAACTCGAATGTATTGTCGAGCGCGAGTCGCTCTCCGAGATCTTCCTCCGGGCCGGCAAGGTGTATCTCTTCATCATGGCCCTCGTCTTCCTGGGCGAGGGATTCAAGCCGTTGATCCTTCAGTATATCATCACCATCCCGTCGTCGGGCCTCTACTGGATCAATATCGTCTCTGCGGTTCTCGATAACGCGACCCTTGCGGCAGCAGAGATCAGCCCGGCGCTTTCCGCCCAGCAGATCACGAGCGCCCTCATGGGCCTCCTCATTGCCGGTGGGATGCTCATTCCCGGGAACATCCCCAACATCATCGCGGCCTGCAAGCTCGGGATCACCAGCAGCGAGTGGGCGCGGGTGGGCCTGCCTCTCGGTATGGCGCTGATGGCAGTCTTCTTTGTCATCCTCTTTGTCCCGGCCTGGCTTGGCTTTGCGTGATATTCATGAGGGTGGAGTGCGCAGATCAATGATACGTATGACAGATTCTGGCGGGCGCGAGGTTGCAGGAACGGAAATTGCACAACAGATCGCGAGACTCTCCGATCCCTCTCTTGAAGTCCGCCATGCTGCGGTCACGGCCCTCCAGGAAATCGGAGAGCCGGCGGTTGTCCCTCTTCTCAAGGAACTTGCGGAGGCCACGGACAATGACCGGCGCTGGTATGCAGCAGTTGCCCTCTCTCGGATCGGTATTCCCGCTATTACACCGCTCATTGAAGCTATGAAGGCCACCCCGGCGCAGGCATTCCGGCGCTATGCTGCGGCCGCACTCGGGGATATGGGGGGCATTGCCGTGACCCCGCTCATTGAAGCCATGGCAACCGATGAGGCGGAGCTCCGCGGGTTCCTCTCGCAGGCGCTCTGCCGGATTGGTACCCCTGCCATCGAGCCCCTGCGACAGCGGCTGCATGATGCAGACGAGATTGTCCGGTCCTGTGCCACGCTCACGCTTTGGAAGCTGGGCGAGGCCGGCGTACCGGTCATTGTTGAAGACGCGGGAAAAGAAGACTGAATAAGGGTAAGGGAATTGTGCCCCGGTGATCCGGGGCATGCCAGCAGTTCTATTCTGCCGGGGCTGCCGGCGTTTCACTGGTGACGGCAGGCTGGGTTCCGTGCCCCTTTTTCCGGGAGTCAAGCCATCCGGAAAGTTGTCCTATGAGCGAGAGCACCGCGGGCATGATGAAGATTGCGCCCATCAGGGAGAACCCGACTGCGATCAGGGTCGAGATGCCGAAGTTACTGATGATCGGGAAGGTGGCTAGACAGAGTGCCGAGAACCCGAAGAAGGTGGCAAGGCCCGAGACCGTAATGGCGCTGCCGATCTTCTGGACGCTCTCCTGGATTGCGGCGATCGGATCGTGCAACCGTTCCTCTTCTTCAGCGTACCGTTCCATGACAAGGATGGTGTACTCGGCAGCAACTCCGATGGTCATGGAGCCAAGCGTTGCCGTCAGCGGTGTGTAGGTCAGGCCGATGAGGTACATCATCACCGCGTTCCAGCCAACGACAAAGATGATCGGAATGATCGGGGAGACCGCATGGAGGTGGCGGTACACCAGGATCAGGAAGACAAAGACGAAGATGAACCCGAGCACGGTCATCTGGTCCTTGGACTCCGACATAGACCCAAGGAGGCTGGTGTACAGGTCGAAGCTCCCTGCCGGCACCACCGTGATCCCGATAGGCGGTTCGAGGAACTCGATCTCCTTCTCCATCTGTTCCTTTAAGTCGTTCATCTGGCTCATCTCCATGTCTGAGGTGCTGAACCGGATGATCCCGTTCATGGGGCTGCTGAGGTAGGACTCTTTGGTGCTTACCGGGATCTTGGCAAGAACGGTATCAAGCTCTGCCTGGGTTTTTGGCATCACGCCGGAATTGTACTGGAGGATGTACGTGACAATACTCGTTGCCCCGGTCAGCTCCTTGTGATGCGCGAGCTCATACTCCTGGAACTCCTGTATCCATTGTACCGTGTCGAGGTCGGTCACCCGGGAACCCATGACCATAAGGTCAGCTGTGTCGGTTGCCCCGATGATGCGGGTGACCTTGTCGATGTTGATCTTGGCCGGCATGTCGGAGGGGACAAAGGCGTTCTCATCGGAGCTGACCGGGATGGTCGGGTCGATCTGGAATCCGATGAGGGCCACGAGGCCGGCAATGAGCAGGATCGGGATCGGGTTTTTGGCAATCTTCACCGAGGTGCTGGTCAGGAAATCAGCATACGAGAAGCCGGTCTTCTTTTTGTTCTGTTCCTTGCCGATGATCGTATCGCAGGCATCTGTTCCCACCGCGTAACACTGCCCGGTCTGCGGTTTTGGTTTATAGTTTAAGAGGAGCCCGAGCGTCGGCATGCCAATGCAGGAGAACCAGTAACAGGTGTTGATGCCGATGATGGCAACAAGCCCGAACGAGCGAATCATCGGGACGGTCGAGATGAACATGGCCACGAACCCCATGGAGGTGGCAAGCATTGCGTACAGCACTGCCGGGCCGGTACGGGTTACGGTCATGAAGACGGCGTTGTCAAGCGATCCCTTCCGTGCCTCTTCATCGAACCGGGCATGGAACTGGATGGCGTAATCGATCCCAAGACCGATGAGGACCGGGAATGCGCCGATCACGGCCATATTCAGCGAGATGCCGGCAAGGCCCATGAGCCCGAGTGAGGTGACGAGACCAAGCCCCACGAGAAGCACGGGCATGAACCGGTGGCGGACATAGGCAAACAGGATCCCCATGGTGATGACCATCAGGATCATTGCCCCTCCGATGAGGATGCCCATGTTGCTCGTTAAACCGGCACCCATCTGCTGAGAAAATGCCGGGGAACCGGACATCTCAACGGTAACGCCCGGCGGGACGGGGGAGGTCTTGATGAGGGACTCGATATTTGTCAGCACCGTCTTCTGGACATCCTCGGAAAGCCCGGGCGTGAGCTTGATCTGGACGAGTGTTAAGACATTGGAGGGATAGAGCGTGGAGCGCAGGTCTTCCGGAAGGGCGTTGACCAGCACCAGTGTCTCCTCTTTGGATGTGGGGAGCGAGCCACCGTTGTACGCCTTCAGGTAATCGGTGATGCTCCCGGCGCTCTCAATATTCTGCTGCTGCTTTATATCCTTCTCAAGGTCGTCGATGTACGCCAGCACATCAGGGCTGAGCGGATCGCCGGCCTCGATGATGAGGATGATCGAATCCGCCTTGTACTCCTGGTTGTATTTTGCCTGGAGGGCGCCGGCCGGAGTGTCCTTTTCCACGTAGGTCTCCCACCCGGTCTGCATCGAGAGCAGGGTCATGCCGTAAAAGCCGATGCAGAAGGCGGCAACAAGCAGGCAGGCCACGAGTTTTGGCCTCCTGATGATGGCGTGCGCAATGCACTCGAAGATTTGTTTGATCATAAGCGGACCTCAGCACTGTTGTGGGAGTGGTTCCGTTGGGGGTGGAGCACCTGCTCCTGCGTGAACGTCATGTGCCCTCACTGTGGTTTTGCCTTCCGCAGGTATGCCATGTACCCGATACCGGCTGCGAGGATCACGAGGATGAGCCCTGCAACCAGGATCGTTGTCGGGATTCCGGCAATGGTACCGGTTTTTGCCTGGGTTACCTGGACGGTCACCGGCACCGTGTCGGATTCCTGGCTGGTGCCAAGAGCGTCACGGAACCGGAGTTTGCTGTCGAAGGAGTATGTCCCCGGCTCTGTCTCTCCGCTCACAGCAACCTCGTAGAGGGCAGTTGCGGTCTCCCCCGGGCGGATCTCGCCAAGGTACGCGACCGTACCTTCTGCGGTGACCCCTCCATGGGGGGTGATCCGCGACTGGGTTTCATACACCGTGGTCTTGCCGTTGTTCCGGTAGGTAATCTCTATGGCATCATGCGAACCTGCTGCAACAGAGGGAGCGGGGGATGTCACGGAGAAATTGATCTTGGAGCTGACCGGGATACCCACGGACTCGCTCCTTGAGGTGACGATCTCCCCCTCCCTGTTGGTGTAGGTGACCGAGACATCGACTGGGTAAATCTGGTCGGCCGCATCATTGGATGCGGAAATCTTGAACCGGGAGGAGATGGTGCCGCCGCTCGGGAAATCTCCGACAAACGCGGTGCTGTCGGTTGGGATGACTGCGCTCGACCCGCTCTGGATGAGTTTGACGCTCGCCTTGGTGCCATCTTCGGGGCCGTCGTTCCGTATCTTCAGTACAACATACCCGGAGGTGCCAGCACTGAGCGCGTCAGGGATGGCCTCGACCACCGCGATCTTCACCTCGGGTTTGATCCTGATGGTGACAGGGATGGTCGTGCTGGTCTTCGTGTAGGAGTACTGGTAAGTATCAGCGACCTCCTGCCGCCCGATATCGGGAACCTGGTAACTGATGGTCAGTGGCAGCTGGTACTCACCAATGGTTGCATTCGCGGAGATCTTGGCGGAAAAGCTGACGGTTTTGCCTGCCCCCCCTGCGGGAATGTCGCCGACAAACTGCGGGTCGCTCCTGATGATGACAGCATCGGTCCCGGAGGAGAGCCCGACCGTTGAAAATTTCGCCGTTGTCGGGAGGTCTGCGTACTCAATCGTGCCCTGGTTGAGCTGTTTGAGCGTGCTGACACCGGTGTTCTTGATGAGGATGGTGATGGTTGCATCCTCTCCCGGGGAGTATTCGTTGGTTCCTGTTACGCTGGCAGAGAGCTCCGGGCTGCCCAGAACGTACTTTGTTGCTGCGGAAGCGGGGGCGATGACCGCTGCTGCGCAGACAAAGAGGATTAATGCGACGAGGGCAGTGGTGCCCCACGTCCTGGAAAAACGGGAATGGGCCATGATCTTCCCCGTTACTGGAGTTTCTTCCTGCGGTAGAAATAGAATCCTGCAGCAGCGATGACGACCAGGACCAGCAGGGCCAGGAGTACCGGGTTACCGGTGAGGGTGGAAACGATGTTCTTTGCGGGCACCACTTCAACATTGAGTTTTATGGGGTCCGAGACAACCTGGTTGTCAAGGGAATCGCGGTAGCGGACCTCAGCATCGATACCATATGACTTCACGGTTGCAGCGCCATCAGCGGAAACTAAAAACGATGCTTCCCGGGTCTCCCCGGGTGCAAGGTCCCCTAAGAATGCCGAATCATCGTTGCTGCTGAAGGGGTCGACCATGCTGATGCGGCCGACCGCCTGGTGAGCCGTTGCCCCGCCGGTGTTTTTGAATTGTGCCGTTATCACTTTCTTCTGGCCTGCAGCAATGGTCTGCGGTTCGGAAATAATGGCAAACTTAATTTTACCGCCCACCGGGATACCGATGGATTCGCTGTCGGACGTCACCGTGTCCCCGTCAGTGTTCTCGTATTTTACAAACACGTCGAGGGGGTAGGTCTGCTCCTCAGCACCGGAATCGACAGTTGTCCTGAAGATGGCAGTTGCGGTCCCTCCGGCCGGGAAATCGCCGATATAGGCACTGCCCTCGGTGGGGATGACCGGGCTCCCGTCGTTCCGGGCAATGCTGAGAATGGCCTTCTTCCCGTCCTCGTGGCCGATATTCTTTACGGTCAGAGTCACGTACCCTTCGGTCCCGGCATTCAGGCCGCTGACCTGTACGGACTCCACGTGGAGCCGCACGTCCGGCTTGATCTTGACGGGGATGGTGAGGGTTTCGTTCATGGCTTTGTACCGGTACTGGATCGTGTCGGACCCGTACTGGTCAGCGTTGTAGAGGTAGGTGTACTGCAGGAATACCGGGATCTGGTAGGTTCCGGCCGCAGCGTCGCTCGGGACTTTTACGGTGAAGGTTGCGGTTGCCGTGCTGCTTGCCGGAAGGTCGCCGGTCAGCTGCGGGTCAGACTTCACGATGAGCGGGGTGTTTCCCGCACCAAGGCCGACTGTCAGGAATTTTGCCGTGTTCGGGAGATCATCGCGGTTCACGATATTTGACCGGACGAACTTGAACTGGTTTGTTCCGGTGTTCTGGATCACGATCCCGAGCTGGACTTCTTTTCCGGGGGTGAGCTCGTTGTTCCCGGAGATAGCTGCAGAAAGTTTCGGGCTTCCTGCAAGGTATTGTGTCCCATCCTCTGCACTCACCGGAGCGATTGCAAACAATGTCACGGCAATGCCGGCAAGGAGCAGGAAAGACAGGAGGGTGTGGCTCCTGCTGTTGTGGCACGACGGATTTCCGGTCTTCATGAGGGGACCGGCTGTTAGGATATTTCTCGTTGTCATAGAAGATGCTCGCTGTTTTCCAGATGTCTCACAAGTGTTGAATCCAATTCTATTAAAACCTTTTTCTTATGGGTTATACATATGAATAGTTAATACTAAAATTCCAGCCGGGCGAATCAAGGTTTGAACCTGCCTGTATCAGCGCAGGAGATCCTGCAGCGCATCGATACGCTGGCGCAGGGTATTCTCCCGCTCGGCAAAGACCGTGATGTCTGCAATCGTGATGTAGGTGCTGGTCACGGCACCCTGCCGGGCAGCGGTAACCTTCCCGTGGATAAACCGCGGGATCCCGTCCTTTCTCCGGATCCAGATCTTGAATTCACCGGGGACCCCGGAATCCGGCTGAACGCTTTTAATAATCTCTTCTATCTTCGTCTTCTCGGAAAGCGGGATGAGGCCCGCATCGGCCATTCCCCCGGACACGTCCTCTACGACAATTGTTCCGTGGAGTCCCATGGTCATCATCTCGTCGTCTGAATAGCCGGAGATCTCGTTGATGCGGTGGTTGGTATACACAACCTTGTCGTTCTCGACAATGATGAGCCCGTCCTGGATATTCTCTGCCATCATCCGGAACCGCTGCTCACTCTCGCGGACTTTTGCCTCCTGGCTCTTTAGTTCCGTGATGTCAGTAAAGACGACGAAATTGAAGAGGATGCTCCCGTGCCGGACGGCATTAATTCGGACATAGACAAACCGTTTCTCGCCATCTTTCCTGATGATCCACATCTTGAGATCGCCCGGGGACTCCGGGTGCGATTCAATGTCCCGGATCCTTCTCGTCACTTCTTCACGGCATTCCTGCGGGATGATGGAGAGTGTGTCCATGACCCAGAGCTCCTTGAATGAATACCCGGTTATCTCGGCAATGCGACGATTTGCGTAAACTGTCTTCCCGTTCTCGAGGATAATAAGCCCATCCCGGATATTCTCTGCCATCATCCGGAATCGCTCTTCGCTCTCCCGGATTTCCCGCTCGGCAAGGATATGCTCTGTCACATCCTCAAGGACCAGTGTGATCCCTTTTCCCCCGTCATCAAATACCGTGGGGATGCACTTCTGGTGGAAGATCCGCTCCCCCTTGTCTTTCACAAGAAAGGTAACTGTTGTCTCGGCCTCTTTTTTTTCCTTTGAGACACTGTCCAGCAGCTCGTGGACATCCACTTCGGGAGACTGAAGAAACGAGATATTCTTCCCTACGGTGTCTTCTCTTGGGAGGTTGAGAAGGGTCAGGAAATTGTTATTGACATCGACAATCCGGAACTCGTTATCCAGCACCATGATGAGCTCTTTTGAATAACTCAGCATGGCAGAGAGCGGGACGCGCTGGGAGAGCGTGTACACCTTTGCCATACCATAGGTGCGCATGTCGACCTGCCCGGAGATGAGGAGGATGTCCAGGTAGCGCCCGATGGTATTCTTGTTCTTTTTGAGCGCTTTGGAGATATCGGTGACACTCATGCCATTTTGGTTCTTCTT